>JACCDY010537361.1_pt1 | contig 30646 bp, 28 predicted proteins | sample 7446391 | NCBI WGS metagenome assembly JACCDY01 (sample SAMN15323451, study PRJNA562643) | freshwater metagenome | isolation source: river surface water | place: USA:Blue River Watershed | collected 2017-08-18 | reverse complement strand
TGGAAAGCGTGTATAGGTTCATAGCCTATCGGGGGTTCGAATCCCCCTCTCTCCGCCAGATACTGTCCACGCGCTGAAAACCCAGTAAAATAGCGGGCTTCCAGCGAATTAGCAAAAGCAGTTCAACACATGTTTCCACCACATGTGTTGAAACTCCGAAGAGTGGTTCCAGCGTCATTTCGCAGTAGTGCTTTCCCTTCAATCGAAAGCATCTCTGGAGATGAACAATGACCAAACGAATTGCACTCTACGCTCGTGTTTCTACTGACAAGCAGACGGTAGACAACCAACTCATCGAACTCCGCAGCCTCTGTGAACGACTGGGCTACACCATCGTTCAGGAATACACCGACAACGGCATCTCAGGCGCAAAAGGTCGCAATGACCGTCCTGCATTAGATGCATTGCTCAAAGCAGCTACACAGCGCAAGTTCGACATGGCCATGTGCTGGAGCATCGACAGACTCGGTCGCTCACTTCAGAACTTGGTCGAGATACTCAGCAAACTGCAAGCATTGGGAATCGACCTCTTCTTTCAGCAGCAGGGTATGGACACATCGACACCCAGCGGTAGGATGATTTTCTCTGTCTTTGGCGCTATCGGTGAGTTTGAACGGAATCTGATTTGTGAGCGTGTGCTGGCAGGTCAGCAACGGACTAAGGCAAATGGGGTGAAGCTTGGACGACCATCGAAGACGAATGATGGAATGAAATCTGCTGTGAAGCTACTGCGTGAGAAAGGAATGGGCATCGAGCAGATAGCAAAACAGCTACAGATTGGTGTGGGGACTGTTTATTCGATTATATAAATTCGTGGTAGGTTATAAAGCACCGATTTTAGGTCGTCAGAAAACTAAAATTTTAAGGGGAAGACCATGAAGAAAATTCTTACAATCGTTTGCTTTATTGCCTGCATTGGACTTCATTTATCTGCTTATTCGCAGCAGACTTTCCCAAAATCTGATTTTTTGATGTCAATGGATCTCAAATTTGATGCTCCAGTTGTGATTGATAAAAGTATGCGTATTTTTAACATTACAAGTGGAGCAGTGATAGGTCCAGATATTCGAGGAATTGTGCAGTCGCCTTCTGCTGATTGGGTACAAATAATGCCGTCCGGTATCATAAGGCTAGATGTACGCCTTCTTGTTAAAACAGATGACGGTGATACGATTTTTATAAGCTACAACGGCGTTCTAAAGCACAGTGAACAAAGTATCGAAAAATTAAAAAAGGGGGAGGAAATGACTGCAGAGGATGGTTGGTATTTTGTAGCAACCCCAACATTCAGAACCTCATCGAAGAAGTACGACTATCTGAATGGCGTACAAGCTATAAACAACTATAAGGTACTGCGAACGAGTAAAGACGGAGGATATGCTCGTATTGATGTATACGCCGTGAAGTAAAAAATAAACTCAAAGTTTCCTATCATTTTATTTCTAATTTTTATTCGAATTAAAGATTTTAAGCCCTTATCAAAGAGAAGGTAGCAATTATCAGCGTCTCTGCAAAATAATCCTACAGAGAGGCGGGAACTGCCTAAAGGTAAAAAGAAAAATTAACCCCATCAAAATATAAAAATTATTCAGCATATTCTCGCAACTAACATATTGACCGAACGAAAGCTCGTTCCAGCGGCTGCGCGATCCAGGCCACCTATGGAACCATAAGCGCGTGCATCGAGTGTACTGCAGCATGAAATTGAACCTGCCTCGCCGGACGAAGCGGGTGATCACCCGCGAGCGTCAACCGTTGGTTGCCCCGGAGGCCGTCAACCAGATGTGGGCGTTGGACTTCATGCATGACACGCTGTATGACGGTCGCAGATTCCGTTTACTGAATGTGATCGACGAAGGGAATCGGGAAGTCCTACGGATCGAATGCGGCAGTTCAATTCCATCGACCCGACTGCTGCAAGTCATGAATGAACTCATCGAATTCTATGGTGGGCCGCAGGCGATCCGAATGGACAATTGTCCTGAGATGACATCAGCGAAGTTCATCAGTTGGGCCGAGCAGCAAGGTATTGAATTGCGCTATATCCAGCCGGGCAAGCCGAACCAGAATGCGTTCATTGAACGGTTTAACCGCAGTGTGCGGCAAGAAGTACTCCATGCGTGGCTGTTTGATTCACTCGAGCAAGCGCAGCAGATTCTGGAAGATTGGCGCGTGGACTATTACGTCGTGCGCGCTTACAAGTCCCTCGGTAACCGGCCGCCGCTGGTGTATCTGCCGAGGGTGGGTAACGCCGAAATCTCTACTTCTAACTTGTCTACTTGACTGGAAAGTCTACGCCTTTAGTACATACCCCCGTTGTGAGAATCATTGAACAATGCGATATAGTCTGCATACCGGAACCGTCGGTTTCGAGCATAACCAGTCATTTCATGCAAAATCCCATGCTTCACCAATCGCGCCACCAAGGTGTTGGCTGCGGCAAAGGTAGTGTTTGTCTGTCGCTGCACATCCGCTACCGAAACGATGGGGTGGTCAAAGAGAGACTCCAACACCCTGTGGCCATTGCCTGCCGATCGGCCTAAGTGCTCGGTGATAGTCGCCCGATGCTGCTCACGTAGCTGGAGGATATTTCGCGCAGTACTAGCGGCTTCTCCTGCGACAGCTATGACACCGCGCAGGAAGAAAATCAGCCACCCCTCCCAGTCTCCGCGGTCACGCACGGCTTGCAGATGCTCATAGTAGGCTTGGCGGTGCTGTTTGAAATAATGGGATAGGTACAGCACAGGCTTGTGGAGAACGCCACGCTCGGTCAGCAAAAAGGTGATCAGCAATCGACCTACTCGGCCGTTGCCGTCCAAGAATGGGTGGATAGTCTCGAATTGCACATGAGCTAGTGCAATTTTGATCAGTGGTGGCAGGCTGTCGTTTTCATGCAAGTATCGTTCAAGGTCGCTCAGCGCTTGCGGTACTTCATGATGTGGCGGCGGTACAAAGGTTGCGGTAGCCAAGGTGCAGCCGGCCGGACCTATCCAGTTTTGGCTGGTCCGCAGCTCGCCAGGCTGAAGGCGGCCACCGCGCACGTCTTTGAGCAGCTGCGAATGAATCTCGCGGATCAGGCGTACAGACACGGGTAACTCGACCAGACGGCGCAAGCCGTGATTCATCGCGCGCACATAGTTCAGTACCTCATCCACATCCCTGGGCAGTCCCAGATCGAATAGTTCAGCTTCGGCAGCCAACAGATCTTGCAGTGAGCTCTGCGTGCCCTCAATTTGGCTTGAAAGCACAGCCTCTTTGCGGACGTACATGAAGACGAAAAGGTCCGGATTAGGTAGCGTTAGAACCGACCCATCCAAGCGGCCGAGGGCCCGGTCGGCTGCGGACAACAACGCAGCGATGTCCCCAGCCAAATTCAGGGGTGGCTGTGGCGGTAGTGGAGCCGGCATAAAGGCCCGGTAGCCAGTTGGCTGGCGTATGTACCGGCCTGCCCGAGCTTGCGGGTTTGACGATTCTTCCTGTGCGTCCATGTTATTCGGTGCCTCACATATGGAGTAGTTTTGTCTCCATATGATAGTCAGCATTTAACACAGATGCAATTGGGGCCCATATTGCCAGCAGCATTTAACTTAAAGTTACCTGAATCAGAACCTTGTCCATACTTTTCACTAAGGCAACGCTCCCCTACGAATTGGCTCGGGAGCAACGTTTCCGCTCGCCCAGCAGGCTGGGGTCATTCGTGGAATGATCGTTGGTCTGGATCGGCGGGGCGACGACTGACCGGCAGCTTCGCAATGCTTGCGTCGCGACAGAATTTGGGTTGGGCTGTTGATTAGGCTAATTAGAGAAATTTAATTCTCTGTTATTCCCTGTTCGTACAAGACCACTTTGCATGGGGAGGTGCTGCGTAGGCTTGCGGGAATGCGGACTTAGTTAATGACTTTTAACGGAAGAATTCCCAGCAAAATTCACTGCTACTAGGGAAGCGGCCTGAGACGATTTGGGGCATGACTACCCCCACCGCCAGATACACCTCTAGTAGTACTCAGCAACGCTCAGAACCCGCATGAATCCTAGTGATCTGCGGGTTTTTTGCTTTCGGGGCTTCTCAGCCGCAATCGGCAAAGCGCGGCATTCTGGTGGTGAATTTCACCGTCTAACACCATCAGCCAAATTTTTTACACCATCACTCCCCTGACTGATCTCGCCATTCGCAAAGCTGCCCCACGGGAAAAGGAATACCAGCTCGCGTATCGAAGCTATTCAGAGCATTTACTGCCTTGCGCCCCTAGCCAATTTTTGGATTGAAAAGCTCGCAGAGCGCAGAATGTATCGCGACGACGCCAGCCCGCCAGTCCTGCCAAGTGCGCCGGCTTCAGGGCGGGCTCGTTGTTCTCTATCGGTCTGTTGGTCTGTCGGGTTATTCAGAATCCACCTGGCGCGCAGGATGAGCTGCAGCGATGTCGGGCCTATCTTCGCATGCTTGGCAGATGGCACGCAGTGTCGGATAGGGAGCCGTATCGACATTGAAGCGTGCGGCACTGAACATCTGAGGCACCAGAGCGCAGTCAGCCAGGGTCGGTGTGTCGCCGACACAGAAGCGTCCGCGCATGGAAGAGCGGGTGAGGTCGGCTTCCAGTGCCTCCAGTCCTGTTGCTATCCAGTGCCGTATCCATTCATTCTTGTGCTCTTCCGATACGCCCAGCGTGCCGGTCAGATACTTCAGTACCCGCAGGTTCTGCAGTGGGTGTATGTCGCAGGAGATCGTCAGCGCGATCTGCCGTACTCGCGCCCGCTCTTGAAGCCCTTCTGGTATCAGCCGGACTGCGGGGAATTTTTCATCGAGATACTCAATGATGGCCAGCGACTGACTGAGCTGGAATCCTTCATCATCGAGCAATGGCACCAACTGCTGCGGATTGAGCGAGGTGAAGGCTTCCTTGAACTGCATGCCGCCGTCGCGGGTCAGATGAACCGGCAGGTACTGGTAGTTCAGACCCTTGAGGTTCATCGCAATCCTGACGCGATACGCCGCCGAGCTGCGGAAGTAGTTATGCAAAATCAGTGATTGCGTCATCATGATCGGGCGGCGCTGGTATCGACAGGTCGATAGTAAGGATGGTCACATTGCATCACGCTGGCTCCGAAATCTCGATCAAATTCAAGTCCGGATCCCGCACATACACGGAATGAATTTTGCCGGTCGCTCCGGTTCGAAACACGGGGCCCTCAATAACCGGCCATCCTGCCTGATGCAGGCGTTGCATCACCTGTGCGAGCGGTATCGACGCAATGAAGCAAAGATCCTGAGAGCCGGGCACCGGAAGATGCGCCTTGGGTTCGAATTCGGCGCCCTGAATATGCAGATTGATCTTCTGATTGCCGAACTTGAAGGCCTTTCTGTCGGCGGGCGGATCGCCAGCGGTAAATGTCTCCAGCTGCATGCCCAGCACGTCGGTATAAAAATGAATGCACGCTTGCTCGCGCGAGGTGGTCAGCACCAGGTGGTCCAGATGGTCGATCATGACAAGCTCTCCGAGGTTGAGCGCTGATTGTAATTCAGGCGTTCTTCGGTTCCACCAACGCAGTTTGATTTGAAAATCGGTGTCAAAAAGAAAACGATTTGATCCTGACTGTTCGGCGCATTAGTATGTTTCGCAAGACATTCTGCCAGCCGGATGGCGGTTTATCTTTCAGCGGACTTGATGTCCGTGACGCCGGGTAGTTCACTCACACAAAGGAGCCATAATGAATAAGAAAAATGCCTTGCTTTTCGCCGCCCTGTCTCTGATCAGCGTGTCAGCATCCGCCGTCGATGCAGTGACTGCTTGTCCGAAAAACTTTCATATTCTTGCCGAGGATGACAAAGCGCGCGTGCTGCATTTCATCCAGAAGAAAGGCGAGAGCTGTCCAATGCATACCCATCCGCATGTGGCGGTCTACGTACTCAAGTCCGGCCAGCCCCTGAGCTACAAAATGCCGGATGGCAGCATGAAAGAAGGCCCCAAGCTGAAGGCCGGTGATGCGTTCGTTCGTCCGGCGACGGAGCATGAGCATCTGTCCGCCAAAGCGGATGTGGAAGCCATCATCGTTGAGTTCAAGCATTGAACTGAGAATCCGTTTTTTTCGAACAATGCCCCGCTTTGTCGGGGCATTGTTTTTTTCGCTCCGGAATCGAGGTTTCTTCATTCTTCTTCAGCCAGCAAGGAAATTTTTTTCTCGCTTTGCTGACTAACTCATCTGCCTCTTGCCGCGCATTTCAATCAGAAAAGCTTTCAAGCCAGTGCGCTAAGGAACGCAACTCATTCCTTGATCTACTCTGCTCAGGTGTGCTGAGCCCTGAAATCCTTGCTGATGATTGTCCGTCTTACCGAAAATCTTCGACATTTTTCCTTTTTCATGCAAGATCACAGCAATTCCTGGCTGGTACGCTATCTGATAGCACTGTTCTTTTTTGCAGTCGCACTCTGGGCTCGTTTTGCTCTTGAGAATGTGCTCCCGCCGAAAGGCTTTCCTTTCCTGACGTTTTTTCCCGCAGTGATGCTGAGTGCCTATTTTGTCGGCCTGTGGCCGGGCGTGATGGTGTCGTTGCTGAGTATTTTTTCAGCCTGGTTTTTTTTCATCGAGCCCTCCGGCAATCTGTTGCAGACTTCTCAGCCCGACCAAATCGCATTGGCGTTTTTCACCATTGTGCTGCTGGTTGACTGTGTGATCGTGAACGTGATGAATAACGCCCTCTCACGGTTACATGCGACCAGCGATCAGCTTCGTACCAGTGAAGCCCGCGTTCGTGGCCTCATCGATAACCTGTTCGTCTACGTTGGCGTGCTGGATCTTGATGGGGTGCTGCGAGAAGTGAACCGCGCTCCTTTGCTGTTATCCGGGGTGGAGCGGGCGAAGGTTGTAAACCGGCCTTTGTGGGATACGCCGTGGTGGGTTGATGAAGATGAGCGCAACAAACTCCGGGACGCTATCCGACGCGCCGCCCGTGGCGAATCGGTGCGTTATGACGCTCGTCTTGATCATTTTGGTGTCGAGCCGATGACCATTGATCTTCAGGTGGCACCGTTGAGGGAGCATGGCGATGGACGCATCACTGCACTGGTGATGAGTGGTGTGGACGTCAGTGCACGCGTCCGCGCGATGGCCGATCTGAATCATAGCCGTCAGCAGGCGCTCGCCACCGCCCAGCGGGCTGAGGCTGACCGGCGGGTGATGGATACGATTTTCAATGCGGTGCCTGCCGCCATCATTCTTGCGGATGCCAAGGGCCGGTTGTTGCAAATGAATTCTGCCACCCGCCATATCTGGGGTCTTGCCCCCTATTCGGAGTCAGTCAGTGGCTATGCCGAATGGAAAGGCTGGTGGGCCGATGGATCGGCGAAGCATGGCAAGCCGATAGCGCCGGATGAATGGGGACTGGCGCGGGCGCTGCGTGGTGAGCATTGCTCTGAAATTGTCGAGATTGAACCCTTCGGACAACCGGGAACGCGGCGACTGACGCTGCTCTCGGCAGCGCCGATACTGGATGACGTCGGCAAGGTCGAGGGCGGTGTGGTGGCGCAGGTTGATATTACCGACCGCATGGCGGCCGAGCAGGCATTGCGAGAAAACGAGGTCAGGCTGGCGCTGGCACTCAAGGCCAGTGGCACGGCGGTATGGGAAATGGACGTGGCCGAAGGCAAGATCATCCCGGCCGACGAGCAGTTGCTGGGTATTCTGGGCTATTCTCAAGACGAACTGGTCACGATGGATGACTGGATGCGGGTCGTGCACGAGGAGGACCGGCAGCATTTGCTCAGGCATATCGATGAAGTGATCTACGGCCTTCAGGAAAGCTACAGCGAAGAAATTCGTTTGCACGCGAAGGATGGCAGCGTGCGCTGGATGCTGGCGCAGGCGATTGCATCGCGCCGAGATGCCGAAGGCAGGGCATTGCGGCTGGTGGGTGCCAATCTGGATATCACCGAAAGAAAAGCGTCCGAGCAGCGAATTCGCGATGCGGCACTGCATGATCCATTGACGGGTTTGCCTAACCGGGCGCTGGTATTTGAATACGGCAGTCACTTGCTGGCCGGTGCGCAGCGGCGTCAGGCCAGCGGCGCGCTGCTATTCGTTGACCTGGATCGCTTTAAGCCGATCAACGACATCTACGGACATCATATCGGTGACAAAGTACTGCAGGAGGTCGCGAAACGACTGCGCGAATGCACGCGTGAGGAAGATCTGGTCGGACGGCTGGGGGGTGATGAGTTCGTGATCATGCTGCAGCCGCTGGAAAAACTCTTTCCCCGAACCGGCATCGTCGCGCAGCACGTGGTGGACCGGATCAGCCAGCCGTTTCATATCGATACATTGGAGCTGTCACTGACGCCCTCGATCGGCATCAGTTATTACCCGCAGCACGCCGATACGGTGAGTTCGCTGATTCATACCGCCGATCTGGCGATGTATCAGGCCAAGCAATCCGGAAGGGCGAATTTTCAGGTGTATTCGCCGGAGCTGGACACGGATGCAGAGGCTGCTTATGCGGTCGAGGTGCGGTTGAGAAAAGCCCTGAAGACCCGCAGCTTCGTATTGCACTACCAGCCCGTGATCGATATTGCCAGCGGCAAGCTGGTCGGCGCGGAAGCTTTGGTGAGGCTCGCAGATGACGATGCACATGCAGTTGGCCCTCAGCGCTTCATACCGATCGCTGAATCCTCAGGATTGATTGCGGAACTGGGTGAGTGGGTACTGTCGGAAGCCTGCCGCCAGCATTGCGCGTGGAAGAGCGCGGGACTACATATTACGCTCGCAGTGAATGTGTCACCGTTGCAGTTCCGGCAGTCAGGGTTCGCAGCACGGCTGGGCAATATCCTCGAGGGCACGAAGGTCGATCCGGGCTGCATGCAGCTCGAAGTCACCGAGAGCATGATCATGGAAAACGTCGACGAGGCGGTGCAGATCCTCAACAGCATCAAACAGCTGGGCGTGAAGGTCGCGCTGGATGATTTTGGCACTGGCTATTCCAGTCTCAGCCGGTTGTCGCGGCTGCCGCTGGACAAGCTGAAGGTCGATCAGTCTTTCGTGCGAGGCATCGAGAGCGATGCCGGCAGCCGGGCAGTCACGGATGCGGTGATTGCCCTTGGCCACAGCCTCCGGCTAGAGGTGATCGCGGAGGGTATTGAGTCGGAAGGGTCGCTGCGCTACCTGCAGGAGCAGGGCTGCCAGCAGGCGCAGGGCTATCTGTTCAGCCGACCGCTGCAGGCAGATGAATTTGCCCGCTGGTGCTGGGAGAGGCAGGCCGCCTAGCCAGCACCATGCGGCTCAGCTTACGGTGTGGAATTGCTGCTGTCGCTGTCGTTGTTGTTGCTTTGATCTTGCGGCGCTTGTTCATTAATCCGCTGTTCGAGGATTTTCTGATCTTCGTTGAATGAGTCGATCAGGTTTTTGTACGCAAGCCGGACTTCCATCGCTTCGGCAACACTGTCATCTACCGGGGTGGGGGTGCGGTCACGTTTCATTTTTTTTGTCACAGCGGGTCTCCTCTTCTGAGTTGTTGTTGACGGATGATTACATTCACTCGGTGATGCATGAGACTTCGGTGGTGCAGATGAAAAAGCCGCAGTCCGTGCCAATGTGACGAGCCCGTTTGTCGCGCGCGGCGCAATAACTGCGTGCCCTGTCCCAGCCTTTGCCGGAAAAATCCAGACTGAGATAAGAGTACGCAAACATATCAGCATTTGGCGGATCTTTCAGTGATGCACATCCGGCAAGTGCTGCGACAACGAGTAAAACTCCCGCGACAGGCAGACGATTGGCAATCTGGCATCGTGCAGTCATGATTCGCCTCGCCCGTCAGAGGGGCCTCGCTCCGAAAACAAGCCCTATATTGCCATGCCTTTGCATCTGTGCGCGGCGGCCGCGGGCGCTGCGGCAGGTCGTGCGACAGACGGGGACTGTTATCATTGGCGGACGATCGCCGGCCAGAGTCTGTCGACCGGGCGACGGGTCCGGAAGGTATCTGTGGCTGCCGCAAGATCCCAAGAGAACTCAGATGAACGCTAAAGAATTCGCGAGACTATTCGGCGGCTTTTCGACAGAAAAGCGGGTCAGGCTGCTCAAGGCGCTGCTGGACGCCGGTCCGGCCGGCCTCAGCCTGCTCGATCTGTCGCGCAAGACCGAACTGTCCGTGATTGATATCGGTATCACCGCCGAGGCGCTGGCCATGCTCGATCTGATCGATATTTCGATCAAGGGCGAGAACAAGGTGCTGCTCGCGAATTTCGAGCTGATACGTTCCCTCTTCGAGAAGTCGTATTACGCTTTCGGATCGGGCAGGGACAAGCCCCATGAACCGGATCCTGAACCAGAAGCTGAATCCGAGTCCGATTCTGATTCAGCGGAAAACAGCAGCGCCGAGACTGAAAACGACGCCGGATAATCGGCGCAGCCCCGCGCCTGTCAGTCCATTGTCAGCTTCATACAGAGGCTTTCCCGGCCGCAGTCCGGGCTGATGCATGACCTGCGTCAGCGTTTGCGGCTTTTCTATTGTGCCGAGTCAGTGCCAGCGCTGATCCGAATGAGCGTTGGCGTGCTGCGCGTATCTGAGCAGAGAGTTTTTCGTTTTGACGGAGAGTCTGATGCTCAGGGACAAAGTGGCGCTGATTACCGGCGCTTCATCCGGCATAGGTCGCGCCATTGCGCTGCTGATGGCGCGCGAGGGTGCGAAGATCATCGCTGCTGATGTGAACCGTGATGGCGGCGAGGACACCGCGCAGCAGGTACGGGATCAGGGTGGCGACGCGTCATTTGTCGAGTCGGATGTCTCCCGACCCGAGGATGCAGAGTCGCTGGTCACACAAACCCTGCAGCGCTATGCGCGCCTCGATATTGCGGTCAATAACGCTGGTATTGGCGGACTGACCGTGCCCACGGCAGAGTATCCGGTGGATGCCTGGCGTCAGGTCATTGACATCAATCTTTCGGGTGTTTTCTATGGCATGAAATCGCAGATTGCCGCGATGCTCAAGGCGGGTGGCGGATCTATTGTCAATATTGCTTCGATATTGGGCGCGGTGGGTTTTGCGACGGCGCCTGCCTACACGGCAGCCAAGCATGGTGTGGTGGGCCTGACGCGTACCAGTGCGCTCGAATATTCCTCCAGAGGCGTGCGCATCAATGCGGTCGGACCAGCGTTCATTCACACACCGATGATCCGCAAGTTCGAGGATGATGAAGCCACCAGGTCGGTCATGGTGGCCGCCCATCCGATAGGCCGCATCGGCCAGCCGGACGAGGTGGCCGAGCTGGTCGTATGGCTGGCATCCGACCGGGCCTCGTTCGTGACCGGTTCGTACTATCCGGTCGATGGCGGTTATCTGGCGCGCTGACGGGTGAACCGTCAGCGCTGAAGCCGCGTGACCCGATCACCGTTTTTCAGTGAGGGCGGCGGAAAAATCACGACCTCGTCACCGACCTCAGGCCCCTCGCGCAGCCACGCTTGCCGCCCGTGGCGGGCGATGATATCGACTTCCTGCAGCACGGCTCGACCCTGGCGGACGATGAACACTGCCTGCTTCTCTCCATGAGGAAAGATCGCTCCCGCAGGGGCGATCAGCGCATCATCGGCCATCTGCACCGGAATACGTACATCGACCCTGAAACGATCGCCCATCATCTGCCAATGCTCGGCAGGTGACAGGATGTCGAGCACGATATTCACCCGCTGTTCTTCCACGCCCAGTGCAGAGACTTTGGTGAATGCAGAAGGCTCGATGCGTCGCACGCTCGCGTTGAGCGCGCTGCCTCCCCAGTTCAGCAGCTCGGCCTTCATGCCTTCGCGTACTTGTGCCGCGTCTTCGGTAAGCAGATCCACGACGACTTCCAGCCGGCTCGTATCGCCGATCTCGATGATCGGCGTGCCCATGGCGATCACGGCCTCGCTTTGCTGGGGCACGCGCAGCACGCGACCGTTGACAGGCGACCGCACTGTCCAGACGGTCCGCGCTTTGCGGACGGGTTGTGCGGACTCGCGCAGCACAACCTGCGCTTCGGCCAGCGCGTGACGCGCCGCTTGCGCCTGATGCTGGGCGCTCTGGAATTCTTTGTCGCGCAAGCCCAGCGCCAGCAGCGAAGCATCTCGCTGCGCTGCCGAGATGAACTGTCGCTCATGCAGCTGCTGGCTGCGTTGTGCATCCAGCTGTGCCTGTCGCAGCGCAACCTGCGATCGTTCGACTGTTGTTTCTGCAGCGAGTGACTGTGCTTGCAGAGCAAGGATGCGCTCGTGCTGTGTCTGCACCTCGCGTTCATCCAGCAGCGCCGGTGATGCGGGCTTGATCAGCGCAATGACATCGCCCTGACGAACGGTATCCCCTTCCCGTAACGACAGGCGAGCAAGCTCGCCGGTCAGTGGCGCGGAGACGATATAACGGTCGCGCAGGCGCGTCCAGCCATCATCTTCCACGCTACGCTCAAAGCGACCGCGCCTGATCGTATCGGTCTCGATCTCCAGCGGGTGAGGACTGAAGGCCCAGATCAGCGCGGCAAACACGGCCAGCAGGCCCAGCAGAGACAGAAATTTTCCGAGAAATTTTCTTTTCATGGAGTTCGTGGAGTGATGGGCGTCTGATCAGTCGCGCGCCTTGAGCACGCTCACCAGATCGAGAGCGGCAATGCGGCGGCTGACGATCCATGCACTGACCGCTGCAGCTACCACGATGCACAGCGCAGCATAGGCATAGGTGGGTGGACGTATCACGAGCGCGAAATAGAATTCTTCGGTCTTGGTCATTTGCACGATGGTCGAGGCCAGCAGATAACCGCCGAGCAGGCCAAGTGGCAGCGCAGCTGCCATCGCGATGCCCAGTTCGCCGAGCAGCAACGCAGATACCTCGCCCCGGGTAAAGCCGAGCACGCGAAGGCTGGCCAGCTCCCAGGCGCGTTCCGCGAGCGCGATGCGTGCCTCGTTGTAGACCACGCCAATGGCGATGACGGTGGCAAAGAGAGTCAGCACCGTGCTGATGATCAGTAGATTGCGCGCGGTAATGCTTTCGATATTCGCGAGCATGACCGCCTTGCTGATGGCCATCGCTACCTCAGGCCGCTGCCGCAGCGTATCGAGCAGCGCGGGCTCGCGGCCGCGCTCAACGGCCAGCGTGAGCTGATTGACCACATCGCCTTCGTGAAGCAGTTGATTCAGGCTGCGCCTCTCCATGTAGGCGCTCATGCCCATCATCTCTCGGACGGTGCCGGTAACGATCACGTCCGTCACGCGCCGCTCACCTTCTTGTACCTCGACGCGAACGGTATCGCCGGGCTGTATGCCCAGACGATTCGCAAGACGATCCGTGAGCAGCAGCCCGCCCGCAGGTGGTGAATACGTGCGGCGCTCAATGTCGAGAATGCGATGCAGCTGTGGCTGCTCGGCTTTACCCTGAATGATGCCGCGCCACTCGCGCTGCTGACTGACCAGCCTCACGTTCACATAGCGCGCGGCCTCGACGGCGACTATTTCAGGCAGATGGGTGAAGGATTGCACGACCATCGCAGGGCGCGGATCGATCAGATAGACCGAGACATCGCCCCTCAGCGCATGACGGAACTGGGTATCGATCAGCAGTGCAATAGAATCCCTTGAGAAGGTACCTGCGATCAGCACGGCCATTGAAGCGACGATGCCGACAATGGTGAGCACGCTGCGCCAGCGATGGCGGTGCATGTTACGCAGGATCATTCGCGGCCCGGCAGAAAGCCTCAGTCGTCGCGCAAGGGGTTCGACGAAGGAGTGGCGATAGATGCCGGGTGAGGGAGGGCGCATAGCCTCGGCCGGAGACAAGCGCATGCTGGCACGCAGCGCGCCCCACGCGGCCATCGTGCCGGTGACCAGGGTGGCAATAAAGGCGATCAGTACCAGCTCGGCGCGCACCCGGTAATGAAACTCGGGAAAATGAAACACCTGTTGGTACAGCACGGTCAGTTGCTGCCCCAGCCAGTGGCCGATAAACATGCCAGTGACGACACCGGCCAGTACGATGACCGTGACCTGCTTCAGATAATGCAGCGTGATGATGAGGTTGTCATAGCCCAGCGCCTTGAGCGCAGCGATCTGCTCGCGCTGCAAAGTGAGCTGCCGGCCCAGCACCACGTTCAGCAGAAAAGCGGCGACGGCGAGAAAGATGGAAGGCAGCACGGTGCCCAGCACGCGCTGTTCACGTATTTCTGCATCGAGCATCTTGTGTGACATGTGCTCGCTGCGGCCATAGGCGCGCAATCCGCCATAAGGCGCGATCAGCCGGCTCACCTCATCGATCACCTGCGCCTCCGACGCGCCGGGCGCAAGACGAATGGCCAGCTGATTGAATGCTCCTTCCATGTCACTGGCACGGGCCAGCGCCTTCTCATCCATCCAGAATATGCCGAAGCCGCGCAGATCCGGTGCGCCGATCAGCCCGGCAAATATCGTGTCTGGTGACAGTGCAATGCCGGCGATGAGCAACTTCTGGCGTTTGCCGTTCAGCAGCACGGAGATTACGTCGCCCGGCTTCAGTTGTCGCGCGCGTGCGAATCCCTCGGACACCAGGACGTCCAGCTGGCCGGACGCCCCGCTGCGGGTGCTGGCGATCATGCCGCCGGTGCGCAGATACAGGCGATTCAGCTCGGGCAGCTGATGGGGGGCAATGCCGACCATGCGTCCGGTGATGGGGTCGGACACACCGGGCAGGTCGATCTGTGCCAGCAGGCTGACCGAGGCTTCGACCTGTGCCACCCCGGGCACCGCCGCGATGCGTGCAGAAAGCAGAAGAGGTGCGCGCTTGAGCTCGGCAAACACATCGGCGAAGCGATAACGCGCGTAGGCGAGATCACGCGACCACGCGAGAGAATCTTGCGCGCTGTAGGTGGTGATGAAGCCTGCGACGGCGCTGGCCACCACCAATGCCAGCGTCACCGCCTGACTGCGTATCAGCCACAGGTCGCGCAGCAGCTTGTGGTCGAGGGCTCTCACCAGGACAGCTCCGAAGGGCTGAGCTTCTTTTCCGGGATGGCGATACGCTGGATGCGCCCATCGCCCAGATGCAGCACACGATCTGCCATGCCTGCAATGGCGGCATTGTGGGTGATGACAATCGTGGTCGTGCCCATCGTGCGATTGATTGCATCGATCACTTCCAGCACTTGCTTGCCGGTCTGATAGTCGAGTGCTCCCGTGGGCTCGTCGCAGAGCAGTACATCGGGCTGCTTGGCGATGGCGCGAGCGATTGCGACGCGCTGCTGCTCGCCGCCAGACAGCTGGGACGGAAAATGCTCCATGCGCTCGCCAAGGCCCACGCGCTCAAGCGCTTCTTCGGCCGGCATCGGGCGCGAGGCAATGTCCGTCACCAACTGCACGTTCTCGCGTGCCGTCAGGCTGGGAATCAGGTTATAGAACTGGAAGACGAAACCCACATGCTCACGACGGTAACGGGTGAGTTCGTCGTCACTGGCGCCATCGAGATGATGGTCTGCAAAGTGTGCGCTGCCACTGCTGGGACGATCCAGCCCGCCGAGGATATTCAGCAGCGTGGATTTGCCGCTGCCTGAGGGGCCCAGCAGCACGATGAACTCGCCGCGATAGATATCCAGATCCACGCCCGTCAGCGCGATGACTGCGGTGTCACCCATCGCATAGGTTTTTCCGAGCCCGCGGGTGACGAACACCGGTTCGCGCAGCGTTTCAGTGCCGGCGCGCATCCGGAGTCCTGTCGGGCGCTTGCTTGGAAGACATATGGCATGAGCATAGGGAAGCAGTTTGCGCAGGCATTGAGCGATGACAAGGCCGGCGTCAGACCGGCTGTGCAGGTACACTTCGCTGGTGGAAACTTTCTTTGAAGAGAGCGACGGATGCGCACCTTGAGGGGATCAATGATTGTCGGTCGGCGCCTGACCGGACTGCTCGTACTGTGCGCGCTGGGCCTGACGGGTGTTCAGGCCGCTCAGGCGGGCGCAATGCTGGAAATTGCCGAATTCAGCAAGCCCGGTGAGAAGAAAACCGTTCCCCTGAATTCGGAAGAGCCCGTGCTGTTCAATATCGAATATTTCAGCGGCTGGTCTCACTGCGAGGTGGCTGCGGGCACGCATGCCACGACGAAGCAAGCGCATGCCTGGCTGCGCTGTTTCGGGATGGACGACACCCAGATTGCACTGGTTTGTCAGGGCAATGAAAAACAGACCGTGGTGCTTGGTCACAAGGACAACAACCCCCAGCGTGGCTCGCTGTCGCTAGTCTGTCGCAGCGAGTGATCGGGCAGCGGGTGATCGTGGTTTCTCGATAAGGCTTATCTGCGCTCGGCGGGTTGCTGCGCCAGCGCCGCATGGCGCTGGAAATCCAGCCTGTACTCGCTCGGCGGTACCCAGCCATGCTTGCGCCAGTGATGCTGAACGTCGGTGCCACGTATCCAGTGATGGCGCTGCTCCGGCCCGCCGGGAGTGGTGTTCTGTTCATCCAGTAAGTAGTGCATGAGATGGCTCCTGCAGAGTTATCGAATGTGCCCAGGGTGGCAGACAGGTCAGGATGTTCTCACCAAAGGCTGTACAAATATACAGTATTTTTAGGTTTGTTTGTCCAGACTTCGACATTCGCCAGAATTGCTTTAAAAATAACTTTTCAGCGATCCGCAATTTCACAGGACTATTTGATCTGGCGCAGTTGCTGCAGAGCACGTCGCCCGCTACAGTTTGCTGAACGGCACTGGCTCGCATATCCAACTCCGATGGCGACGGCCATTTCCCGAACTCACTGCTGAAAGTCCCGCTTGAAACTCGCGCTGTTTTCCGACCTGCACGCTAACCTTCCGGCCTTTGATGCTTGTCTCGCGCATGCGCGCGAGCAGGGCGCAAACCGGTTCGCTATTCTGGGTGATCTGGTCGGCTATGGCCCGCATCCGTCCGAGGTAGTTGAACGCTGTCGGGAACTGCAGCGCGAGGGCGCGATCGTCTTGCGTGGCAATCACGACACCTTCCCTGTCAATCCGGTACTGACCGGATCGACCTGGGCCGACATGACGGCCGCGTGGACACGGCAGCATCTCGATGATGGACAGCGTGAATGGCTGGAGCGGCTGCCACTGACCGAGCGCATCGAGAGCGTGTTCCTCGTGCACGCCACCGCAGAAGCGCCAGAGAAATGGCATTACGCGCTGGATGAGCGACTGGCCTCGCGCAGTCTGGATGCCGCGACCCGTGATCCCGAGGTGCGCTATGTGTTCGGCGGCCATGTTCATGAACAATCATTGTTTTATCGCGGCACGGGCCGCAGCCTGATGCGCTTCGTGCCCAAGGCCGGCGTGGCGATACCGGTTGGGCCGCACCGCTACTGGCTGGCGACGGTGGGCTCTGCCGGGCAACCGCGCGATGGTGATACGCGCGCCAACTATGCGCTGCTCGACCTTGGCGCGCAAAAGCTGAGCTTTCATCGCATCGCTTACGATCATCTCGCGGTCGCACGCGAGATGCGCAGCGTCGGCTTGCCCGACGTGCTGGCCACGCGTCTGGAGAGTGGACGATGACGCGACTGGAGCAGGGCAGCGAGCTGGATGGTTTTCGCATCGGACCGCTGATGCACGCGGGCGCGATGGCGCGTATCTACGATGTCAGCTACGCCGACGGTCGGGAAGCGCCTTTTCCGATGGTGATGAAAGTGCCGCTGATGCGCGAGGGCGATGGCGGCGAGAACATCGTCGGTTTTGAGATAGAGCACCAGATGCTGCAAGTGCTGCATGGCCCCCATGTGCCACGCTTTGTCGCTGCAGGTGATCTTGGGCGTGTGCCGTATCTGGTGATGGAAAGACTCAGCGGCATCACGCTTGAGACCTGGATGAAGCGAACCGGCAGCGCGCACGATGTGATTCCAGTGGAAGCGATTGCGCGCCTCGGTGCCAGGCTCGCACAGGCGGTGCACAGTCTGCATCAGCAGAATGTCTGTCATCTCGATCTGAAACCCGCAAACGTGATGATCACCGATGAAGATCGCGTGGCACTGCTGGATTTTGGTTTGTCATGCCACGCCGATTATCCCGATCTGATGGCGGAGGAATTTCGCAAGGCAGTGGGCTCGCCCGCGTGGATAGCCCCCGAGCAGGTGGCCGGCATGCGCGGCGATCCTCGCAGTGATGTGTTCGCGATCGGCGTGATGCTGTACGAGCTGGCGACCGGCGAGCTGCCCTTTGGTTATCCGACGACCAGCGGTGGCTTGCGTCAGCGCCTATGGATGAGCCCGCGCCCGCCGCGCGCATGGCGTGCCGATCTTCCCGAATGGCTGCAGGAGACCATCCTGCGCTGTCTCGAGCCGCAGGCCAGTCAGCGTTACCCATCGGCGGCGCACTTGATGTTTGACTTGCGCAACCCGGATCAGGTGACCATCACCGAGCGCGGCAAGCGCATCAAGGGGCGCGGCTTCTGGTGGCACGTGAAACAGTGGGTCAGAGCGGCGGGTATGCAGTACGAACCCAGTCCTTTGCCATCGCAGCAGATTACCGAGGTGCCGATCGTGATGGTCGCTGTGCCGAATAGCGACGTCAGTGATGTGGCGATGTATGCGCTGCGGCAGGCGACTGCCCGCTCACTGGGTAATCGTCCCGGTGCGCGGCTGGCGGTGGTGACGGTGGTGAACACCGGTATCACGGGCAGCGCGGAGAATCGCAGCGAGACCTGGATGCAGCGTCAGCATCTGTCTGCCTTTCGCAAATGGACCGAGGGTCTCGATCTGTCCGGCCATCAGGTGTCTTTTCATGTGCTCGAATCCGGCGACGTTGCACAAGCCTTGTTGCACTATGCCGAGGGTAATAACGTTTCTCTGATCATCATGGGTGCGGCCACGCATGGTTTGTCGATGCAGCGTTTTGTTGCCACCGTACCCATCAAGGTCGCGATGCATGCGCCGTGCACGGTGATCCTAGTGAAAGAGCCTATGCCTTTTCAGCAGCTGGCTGACGTGGCGATCGATGTTGCCAATTGATCTGCTGCAGTTTGCAGGGATTTTTAGTGTGGTGTCTTGGATGCTTCGATATTGGTAGCGTTTGCCACACACTCAGGAAAAAGTCTTTTGTGATTGTCCGTGCGCCTGCCTATGATCCCGGTCCTTGCGGTATCAGGCCGCTTACCAGGACAGAGAGACTTCCATGCAAAAGTTTTATCACCTGCAGCGTGTTGCAATGTGTGTGCTGCTAGTGTCGATGACATGGGCACATGCGAAAGACATCAATCTGCTGCCAAAGTACGGTTCTCTTCCCAAGAGTGAATCCATAAGGCAGGCTGACCGCGAGTTTATTGCTGCCATGGGCCGGCAATTTGGCGGTGATCTCAAGAAAGCTTCGCAGGCCGTTGTCAACAGAGCATGGCAGTCCGTGCAATCGGGGGATGCCAAAACCGCGATGCAACGACTTAATCAGGCATGGCTGCTGAATCCTGACAATGCGGAAGCCTTGTGGGGAATGGCAGTCATCTCTGCAATGGGTAACGAGTTTGATACCGCGCTCACATTGTTCAACGAGGCGGCAGCGCTTGATCGCGATAATGTCAATCTGGCGGTCGATCATGCTCGCACCATGAGCATCGCAGCGATGCGGCGTTCAGACTCGGCATTGATGAAAGATGCGATTTCGCGATTCGAGCAATTGGCAGTGCGTGCTCCGGGAAACGCGGCAAACTGGCAAAATTGGGCGATAGCGCTTTATTACCAGCAAGATTACGCAGGAGCTTGGCGGAAAATGGCAAAGATGGAAGCACTCGGCCCTCGGGTGATGACAGACCCCCGCTTCATCGAGGCGCTCACAGCGAAAATGCCTCGGCCAGTCGCTGACTGAGCACGCGACCGTTCTGGCGGCTGCCGCCAGGCTGAGCCGCTCGAGTCACCTTACGCCTGCCACACCCCATATCCCGCCTCGCGCAGCCGGATGGCGAGGTCTACCTCCATATATTTCGCATCTTCATAGGGCATCGGGTTGTGCTCCTCATACAGTTCCGGCAGCAGCTGTAATCCATAGTCCAGCACGAAGCGGTTCGCCTGTATCCCGGCCTTGTGCCGGTCGAATCTCAAGTCCGGATCCAGTCCGGTCATTCCCACGTAGACGCAAGGCTTCCCCGGCTGGTAGTCCGGATTGGCGCGCTTGAACTTTGGCTCGTACAGCACGTCCTTCGAGAGCTCGATGACGTAGACATAGTGGCTGTCGCGAGGCTTCATGGGTCATGGGGCCGCTTGGCCGGATCTGGCAATGGTCGTTAGTGTAGCGCCTACGTCCCGCTGCTTATCGGCAAAAAATCACCTATTGACAGGCCAAACGGTCAGGTTGAGTATCTGCATAAACAATGAAGTAGAGGCTGCGCAAGGAAAGCTTATCGGCTTTTCTTTGCATATATGACCGCTTGCCGGGGGGAGCCTATGCCCGATACTGCCCACGTCGATACCCTCGACGCCATCCTTGACCGCTACGCCGCAGTGGAGGGAGCGCTGCTGCCGATACTGCACGCGATCCAGTCGGCCGAAGGCTATGTGCCTGTCAGCGCCGTGCCGCGTATCGCTGAGCGTCTCCATCTTTCTCGCGCCGAAGTGCATGGCGTGATCAGCTACTACCACCACTTTCGCGACAAACCCGCCGGCAAGGTGGTCGTGCAGATCTGCCGGGCAGAGGCGTGTCAGGCGGTAGGCGGCGATGCATTGGCTGCTGAGGCTGTAGAGGCACTGGGCTGCGACTTTCATCAGACCACGAGCGATGGCTCGGTCACGCTGGAGCCGGTGTACTGCCTTGGGCAGTGCGCCTGCGGCCCGTCGGTGATGATCAATGATGACGTTCATGCACGCATGAATGTCGATCGGCTCAAGCGGCTCGTCGATCGCGCGAGGAGCAACTCATGAGCATTCGTATTTTCGTTCCCCGCGACTCCACGGCGCTTGCACTGGGTGCCAATGAAGTCGCCGAGGCTATCGTTCGTGAGGCGAGGTCGCGCAAGCTTGATCTGCAGCTTGTGCGCAATGGCTCGCGCGGCATGTTCTGGCTGGAGCCACTGGTGGAGGTGGAGATCAATGGGGTGCGTGTCGCCTACGGGCCAGTCGGTGAAGACGATGTGGCGTCGCTGTTTGATGCCGACTTCACCGTCGGCAAGCCCCACCCGCTTTTCCTTGGCAAGACGGACGAAATTCCTTTCATCAAAAATCAGGAGCGCCTGACCTTTGCGCGCATCGGCATCACTGATCCTGTATCGCTTGACGATTATCTGACGCATGAGGGGTATGCCGGCCTGGAGCGTGCGCTGTCGATGACGGAAGAACAGATCGTGCAGCAAGTCACGGACTCTGGTCTGCGAGGCCGTGGTGGCGCGGCTTTCCCGACCGGCATCAAATGGAATACGGTGCGCGCCACGCAAGCGACGCAAAAATACATCGTCTGTAATGCCGATGAAGGCGACTCAGGCACCTTCTCCGATCGCATGGTGATGGAAGATGATCCTTTCATGCTGATCGAGGGCATGACAATTGCCGGGCTCGCGGTGGGGGCGACCAAGGGCTATGTCTACGTGCGCTCGGAATATCCGCAGGCGATTGCGGTACTGAATGAGGCCATCGCCATCGCAGAGAAGGCGGGCTATCTCGGCAAGAATTTGTGTGGCTCCGGCAAGGTCTTTGATCTGGACGTGCGCGTCGGTGCAGGCTCTTATGTATGCGGTGAAGAGACGGCGCTTCTGGAAAGCATCGAGGGCAAGCGCGGCATCGTGCGCGCGAAGCCGCCGTTACCGGCCATCGCCGGATTGTTTGGCAAGCCGACCGTGATCAACAATGTGATCTCGCTGGCGACGGTCCCGCTCATCCTCGCACGCGGCGCAGCGTTTTATCGTGACTATGGGATGGGCCGCTCCCGCGGCACGCTGCCGATCCAGCTCGCGGGCAACATCAAACAGGGCGGTCTGGTCGAGAAAGCCTTTGGCGTCACGCTGCGTGAGATGCTGTATGACTTCGGTGGCGGCACCCGTAGTGGCCGCCCGATACGCGCAGTGCAGGTCGGCGGCCCGCTGGGCGCGTATGTGCCCGAGGCGCAGTTTGATACGCCGCTTGACTACGAGGCTTTCCTCGCACTGGGTGGCACGCTGGGGCATGGCGGCATTGTCGTGTTCGACGATACCGTGAATATGTTGAAGCAGGCGCGCTACGCGATGGAATTCTGCGCGATCGAATCCTGCGGCAAATGCACACCATGCCGCATCGGTTCCACGCGTGGCAAGGAAGCGCTGGACAAGGTGATCGCCGGTGAAGACCGCGAACAGCAGATTCATCTGGTGCGGGATCTGTGCGATCTGATGCTCAATGGCTCGCTGTGTGCGATGGGTGGTATGACGCCCTATCCGGTGCTGTCCGCGATGGATCATTTTCCTGAAGACTTCGGTATTCGCCGCAACAGCGGCAAAAATACTCCCGCGAAGGAGGCTGCATGAACTCGCTCAATGATATTGACTACGGCACGCCCAAGCGTGAATCGTCCGAGACCGTGACGCTGGAGATCGATGGCGTCTCCGTCACTGTGCCCAAGGGTACATCGGTGATGCGCGCCAGCGCCGAGGCCGGCATCAACGTACCCAAGCTGTGCGCGACCGATACGCTCGAGGCATTTGGTTCCTGCCGTGTCTGTCTGGTCGAGATCGAGGGTCGGAAGGGCTATCCGGCATCCTGCACCACGCCCGCCGAGCAGGGCATGAAGGTCAAGACTCAGACATCGAAGCTGGCCGATATCCGACGGGGAATGCTGGAACTGTATATCTCCGATCATCCGCTTGACTGCCTGACTTGTCCGACGAATGGCAACTGTGAGCTGCAGGACGTGGCCGGACTGGTCGGTCTGCGCGAGGTGCGCTATGGCTACAAGGGAAAGAATCATCTCGAGATGAAGAAGGATGAGTCGAATCCCTACTTCACGTATGACCCCTCGAAGTGCATCGTCTGCAACCGCTGCGTGCGCGCCTGCGAAGAGACGCAGGGCACCTTTGCGCTGACTATCGATGGCCGTGGCTTTGATTCGCGCGTGGCGGCCGGGCAGAACGAAGCCTTCATGGAATCCGAGTGCGTGTCCTGCGGCGCTTGCGTGCAGGCTTGTCCAACCGCGACGCTGACCGAAAAGACCGTGATCCGTATCGGTCAGGCGGAGCACAGCGCGATCACTACTTGTGCCTACTGCGGTGTGGGCTGCGCTTTCAAGGCGGAGATGAAAGGCAGCGAGGTCGTTCGCATGGTGCCGTGGAAGGATGGCAAGGCTAACCACGGACACTCCTGCGTGAAGGGTCGATTTGCCTGGGGCTATGCGACGCACAAGGACCGCATGCTCAAGCCCATGATCCGCAAGAAAATCACGGACCCCTGGCAGGAAGTCTCGTGGGAAGAGGCGATCAGCTACGCCGCCAGCGAATTCCGCCGCATTCAGGAACAACACGGGCGCGACAGCGTTGGTGGCATTACGTCGTCGCGCTGCACGAATGAAGAGACGTATCTGGTGCAAAAGCTGGTGCGCGCTGCGTTCGGTAACAACAATGTCGACACCTGCGCACGCGTCTGTCATTCGCCAACCGGTTATGGCCTCAAGCAAACACTGGGCGAGTCGGCAGGCACACAGACCTTTGATTCGGTGATGAAAGCGGATGTGATCATGGTGATCGGCGCCAATCCCGTCGCCGCGCATCCGGTATTTGCATCGCAGATGAAGCGCCGGCTGCGGCAGGGAGCAAAGCTGATCGTTGTCGATCCGCGCACGACCGAGATGGTGAAGGGCGCGCATTACGAGGCGGACTATCACCTGAAGCTCAAGCCGGGTACCAATGTCGCAGTGATCTCTGCGCTCGCGCATGTGATCGTCACCGAAAGTCTTGTGGACGAAGCCTTTGTGGCTGAGCGCTGCGACGCGCAATCCTTCAATGACTGGAAGGCCTTTGTGTCACGTCCGGAGAATTCTCCTGAGGCGATGGCCGACATCACCGGCATACCCGCCGATATTTTGCGTGGTGCGGCGAGACTGTATGCTACGGGCGGTAATGCAGCGATCTATTACGGCCTGGGCGTGACCGAGCATGCGCAGGGGTCGACCATGGTGATGGGCATCGCCAACCTGGCGATGGCCACTGGGAATATCGGTCGCGAAGGCGTGGGCGTGAATCCGCTGCGCGGCCAGAACAATGTCCAAGGCTCATGCGACATGGGATCATTCCCGCATGAGCTGCCGGGTTACCGGCATATTTCGGATTCAGTGACGCGGGCCGAGTTCGAGGCACGCTGGGGCGTGACCCTGAATCCCGAACCCGGACTGCGCATACCGAACATGTTCGAGGCGGCGCTTGATGGCAGCTTCAAGGGTCTGTACTGTCAGGGTGAAGATATCGTCCAATCCGATCCAAACACCCAGCATGTCGCCGAGGCACTGTCCTCGATGGAATGCCTCGTGGTGCAGGATATCTTCCTGAACGAGACGGCAAAGTACGCCCATGTGTTCTTGCCGGGCTCCTCTTTCCTTGAGAAGGATGGCACCTTTACCAATGCCGAGCGTCGCATATCCCGGGTTCGAAAGGTGATGCCACCCAAGGCAGGTTACTCCGACTGGGAAGTGACGCAACTGTTATCGAACGCGCTCGGCTACCCGATGAACTATGCGCACCCGTCCGACATCATGGATGAGATTGCCTCGCTGACGCCGACCTTCCATGGTGTGTCTTTCGAGAAGATTGAGCGCATGGGTAGTCTTCAGTGGCCCTGCAATGAGGCGGCGCCCGGGGGCACGCCTATCATGCATGTCGATCAGTTCGTGCGTGGCAAGGGCAAGTTCGTGATCACCCAATATGTGCCGAGTACAGAAAAGGTGACGCAGCGCTTCCCGCTGATACTGACCACGGGCCGCATTTTGTCTCAGTACAACGTCGGCGCTCAGACGCGACGGACCGAGAATGTGCAGTGGCACAGCGAAGACCGGCTGGAGATTCATCCGCATGATGCCGAGGAGCGTGGCATACGGCAGGATGACTGGGTTGGCATAGAATCCCGGTCTGGCCAGACGGTGCTGCGAGCGACGATCACTGAGAATGTGCAGCCGGGCGTGGTGTACACGACCTTCCATTTTCCGGAGTCAGGCGCGAATGTGATCACGACGGACAATTCCGACTGGGCGACTAACTGTCCCGAATACAAGGTGACGGCAGTGCAGGTGATGCCGGTGACCCAGCCTTCCGAGTGGCAGCGTGAGTATCAGCGGTTCAATCGCCGGCAACTCGAGCTGGCTAAACTGGCAACGACCCACAGCTGAACAGAGTAGTGACGCGACCTATTGAAGCGAATTATTGAAGCGACCCATCGAATGGAACACCAGACACCGGAATCCGTATTGGAAAGCGGCGCGCAGACCCTGCAAACCGTTCCGGTGTTGCGTGTCCGACAGGGGGTGCGCGAGGATGCGCAGGATGTGCTCGCTGTCGAGGTGCCGGTCGCGTTGGAGTACAACGGCATATCGCATGCGGTGATGCTGGCCTCGCCGGGAGATCTGGACGATTTCGCGCTGGGGTTTTCGCTCTCCGAGGGCATCATTGCGGACAGCTCCGAGCTGTATGAATGCGAGGCCGAGGCAACGTCGGAAGGCTGGCTGATCCATCTTCAGATCGCCTCTGAGCGTTTCATGGCGCTGAAAGAGCGCCGGCGCAATCTGGCAGGTCGCACCGGCTGCGGCTTGTGTGGCACCGAGTCATTGTCGCAGGTGACACGCTGTGCAGTGCCCATCGTGCATCGCCATTGTTTCAGCGACACTCACCTGCTGGAGGGCATGCGCGCGATGCAGAGACTGCAGCCGATGCAGCAGCAGAGCGGTGCGACGCATGCGGCGGCATGGCTGAATGCAGAGGGCGAGATCGAGCTCGTGCGTGAGGACGTCGGCCGGCATAACGCGCTGGACAAATTGATCGGTGCGCTGGCGTCAGCGAGGAAGGATTTTACGGCCGGGGCTTTACTGATCACCAGTCGTGCCAGCTACGAGATGGTGCAGAAAGCGGCGATCATGAACATCGGTCTGATTGCGGCGATTTCCGCGCCCACTAGTTTTGCGGTGCAGCTGGCCGAGAGCCTTGGCGTCACGCTGGTGGGCTTCATGCGCGATCAAAGCTACGTGGTGTATGCGCACCCGGAACGATTAGGCAGCGATTGAGTGCCGACCGGACGGCAGGCGGACGACGGAGTCAGCGATGGATGTGAACAACCTGATCAAGATGGCGAACCAGATAGGCACTTTTTTCGAGAGTATGCCGGACCGTCAGCAGGCAGAGCAGGATATCGCCAACCATATCCGACGCTTCTGGGAGCCGCGGATGCGCCGCGCCCTACTTCACAGTCTGGATGAAAACGGCGCTGTAGGCATGTCCGACATTGTGCGCACAGCGCTGGCCAACCATCGGCAATTACTTGCTTAAGTAAACTCAGGCGACTGCCCGTGTCATCGAGACATCATCGAAAAACTGTCCCTGATCGAGCAGCCTGACGGCCTGCTCGGCAGGCATCGGGCGGGCGATCAGGAAACCCTGCACCTCATCGCAGCCCATGGCTTGCAATAGTCTCAGCTGCTCCTGTGTTTCCACCCCCTCGGCCACCACTGAGATGCCCAGCGTCTTGCCGATCTGTACCATCGCTTCGCACAAGACCAGCCCCTGGCTGCCCGTGCCGAGGTTATGCACGAAGCCCTGATCGATTTTCAGAACGTCGACTCTCAAACGTTGTAGCTGAGCCAGCGATGAGTAGCCCGTGCCGAAATCGTCGATCATCAGTTTCAGGCCCATGCCCTCCAGCATACGCAGTTCCTGCTGTATGGTCTTGTCCTCGCCCACCATCGTCGATTCGGTAAGTTCGATGGCGATTTGCGACGAGAGTATGCTCAGGGCGCGCATCTTGGCATCCAGCGCCTCTCGGAATTCGGGGGTCTTCAGCTGTCTTGCCGACACATTCACGGAAATGGGGTACAGAGGTCTTTCTTCACTTCGCCATTGTGCGATCAGTTCGCAGGTACGCGCGGCGACCCAGTTGCCGACATCAATAATCAGATGGCTCTCTTCGGCCAGAGGAATAAAACGCTCGGGAGAAATCAATCCCAGCTCAGGGTGCTGCCAGCGCAATAAGGCTTCGAATCCGGCGAGGCGGCCTGACAGTGCGTGCACGCGCGGCTGCAGGTAGAGCTTCAGCTGGTTGTCAGGTACTGCATGTTCCAGCGCAGACTGCAGGCTGACTTTGTCGTTCAGATAGGTATGCATGTCAGCGGTGTAGCGCATCCAGCGGTCTTTTCCGCCGCGCTTTGCTTCGTACATCGCAATATCTGCTGCCTGTACGAGGGATTCAGCGCTGTTCGCATCCTCGGGGAAAACGGCGATGCCAATCGATGCGCGGGCGCGTATACCGCTGCCAGTATCGCCAGTGGCGACGCCGCGCAGAGCGACAAGTAGATCGGTGGCGACTTGCTGAGCAATGTCGGCCGTTGGCAGGTCACGCACCAGCACCATGAATTCATCACCACCCAGCCGCACCACATGATCGCTCTGCCTAACCGAGCGACGCAGTGCCGCTGCGACATCTCGCAGGTACATGTCGCCTGCATGATGACCGTGGCTGTCATTGATGTTCTTGAAATTGTCGAGGTCGATGAACAGCACGGCAAAGGAAAGGCCTTTGCTGCCGCTGCTCTTTATCATTTCCGGCAGCTTCTGGTTGATCCAGTGTCGATTTGGCAGACCGGTGAGCGCATCGGTCAGGGCGAGAGCCTGCAGCTGGGCTTCCTTCTGCTTGATGTCATCAATATCACGCAAGGTGACGGCCAGGCCAAGTTCGGCCCGTATCACCCTGCAGTGATACCAACGCTTTGCACTCAGTCCCCGGCGGTACAGCAGTACTTCTTTCTCCGCGAATCCTTTGCTCATTGCGGTCATCAGGAAAAGGCGGGTCGCCTCGAAATTTTTTTCACTGAGAACCTGGCTAAGGGGTACGCCAATGATGTCATCGCGGATCCAGCCAGACGCACGTGTCGCTTGTCCGTTGCAATCCTCGATGCGAAAGTCGATCTGTCCACGTACTGGATCAGTGAATTGAGACAGCATGTAGAGCTCTTCGCGCGCGCCATCGACTGCCAGGCGGAACGTGCTCTGTACCTGTTCTCGGAATCGTTTGCGCTCGTGGCGACGCACTTGTATCCATGATCCGCCAACGCTGATCACCAGCGCCATGCAGGCGCTCAGCGCCAGCAGCAAGCGGTAGGCTACCTCGGCGTCCTCCATTCGGGTCAAAGCATTTTCTTCGGTGATTGCCACCACCGCCACCAGCGGATAGTTGTTCATGCCAACCCAGTGCGCGAGACTTTGCTTGCCGGAGATGGTCATCGTGTTTCTCATCTCATCATCCGACGTGAGAGAGGCTGTCGGACTGGTGTCGGAAACTGACGGTAGCTGGCCTTTTTCCTGATAGGCGAGCCAACCGCCCTCGATGAACTTCAGGCCGATCAGATCACCGACGGAAAGCAGGCTGATGGCCCCCACATTGATCAGTTGCTCAGGCAGTAGCGCGACCGAGATCATTCCGCCGAAATTTCCATTTTTTTCGATAACGGCGCGTGTGAAACGGATGACGGTCTTTCCCTTGAGGTAGCCGATGCCGGGTTCCGGTGGATTGATGACCATGTGATCACTCGGCGAATGCTGCTGACGCAGGAAGGCGGGAGTGCTGGAGAAGTTTGTTCCCAGCGACTGTGGCGAGCGTGAAGCGCGGACAATGCCCTGTTTATCGACATACAGTGGATTGAGCGGACTGTAGGCAGGCAGCAGGTTGAACAGACGCTGCAGCTCCTCGGTGCGGCCTTTGCCGGCCGGCAGATTAGTGAGAAACAGCGTGACCTGATCCACTTGCTGGACCAGGTTTTCCATTTGCTGGGTCTGGCTGTCCGCCAGTGCGACCAGATTGGTCCTTGCCTCACCGAGCAGCTCCTCTCGCTCAAGGTGCAGTTTCATCGCAACGCCCGCGCACAGCAGGCCAAAAGCGAACGCCCCTCCCGCCAGCCAGGAGACCAGCGCGCGTATCAGTAGGCTTTCGTTGGTTTGCGGTTCAGTAGGAGCAGGCACGCCGGGGCTGATTATTTGGTTATCAAATTAGATATCGTTCGAGGGTGGGCACAGCCACTATATAACAGCCAGCACAGGTGCTCTTTGGCGCTGGCAAAGGGTGCTTTTTACCGCGCCGACCGGGATGGCAAACCCGTTTACACTAAGCGCGCGCGCAGGCCGCAGACATTGAGGGTGGCGGCAACACAATTTCAAATATAACAATCAGGGAGGCGACATTGAAGATATTCTCGACAGCTGCCAGTGCAGTGAGCGCGGTACTCACGCTGGCCGTTCTGTGTGCTCAGGCTCAGGCACAAGTTTCCGGGGATGTTGTTCGTATCGGTTTCATCACCGACATGTCAGGTGTGTACGCGGACGTGGATGGCCCGGCCGGCGCGGATGCGATCAAGATGGCGATTGCTGATTTTGGTGGCAGCGTGAATGGCAAGAAGATCGAATTTGTCTCGGCCGACCATCAGAACAAGGCCGACCTCGCCGCCAGCAAAGCGCGCGAATGGTTTGATCAGCAAGGCCTTGACATGCTGGTCGGCGGTTCGAACTCGGCGACCGCACTAGCCATGGCCAAAGTCGCTGCAGAGAAAAAGAAGCCTTTCATTGCGGTGGGCGCCGGCACCTCGCGGCTGACCAATGAAGAATGCACACCGTACACCATCCACTATGCGTATGACACGGTGGCGCTGGCGCGTGGCACCAGCGGTGCCTTGGTCAAACAGGGCTTCAAGGACTGGTTCTTCCTGACGGCGGACTATGTGTTTGGCCAGTCGCTGGAAAAAGATGCAAGCGATGTGATCAAGTCCAGTGGCGGGCGCGTGATGGGTGCGGTGCGTCATCCGCTGGCGACGTCGGATTTTTCCTCATTCCTGCTGCAGGCGCAGAGCTCGAAAGCGCAGGTACTGGGGCTGGCCAATGCCGGCGGCGATACGGTCAATTCCATCAAGGCCGCCGCCGAGTTCGGCATCCTCAAGAGCATGAAGATGGCTGGCCTGCTGGTCTTCGTAAATGATATTCATGCGCTGGGACTGGGCGTCACACAGGGCATGTACCTGACCGATGGCTGGTACTGGGACCAGAATGACGAGAATCGTGCATGGTCAAAGCGGTTCATGTCTCGTAACAAGAAAGCACCGTCAATGGTGCATGCGGCGGATTATTCAGCTGCCACGTTCTATCTGAATGCGGTGAAAGCAGCCGGCACCGATGATGGCGACAAGGTCATGGCAAAGATGAAGTCGATGAAGGTGAACGATTTTTTTGCAAAGAACGGTGTCGTTCGCCCGGATGGCCGCATGGTGCACGACATGTTCCTGATGCAGGTGAAATCGCCCTCGGAGTCCAAGGGTGAATGGGATTACTACAAGCAGATTGCAGTGATCCCGGGTGAGCAGGCGTTTGTCACAAAAGCTGAGACGAAGTGTGCTCTCTGGAAGTAAGGTGCCATCCTGAGAAAAACGCGAACTTCGGTTCGCGTTTTTTATTTATGGCACTCTGTGTTCGCGAATGATCATTGATCGCACGACCTAACTGAGCGACTGACGCGGATGCGACATCATCCTGCGCACGTATCGCAATT
>JACCDY010179330.1_pt1 | contig 30672 bp, 29 predicted proteins | sample 7446391 | NCBI WGS metagenome assembly JACCDY01 (sample SAMN15323451, study PRJNA562643) | freshwater metagenome | isolation source: river surface water | place: USA:Blue River Watershed | collected 2017-08-18 | reverse complement strand
TTCACCGAGATCGTCGGTGCCGGCCCGTCGAAGATGTGTGACATCCTCGGCGTCGGCATGTTCGACTCGTGCGAAATCCGTGTGCACCCGACCGGCAGCGCGATCGCCCGCATGGGCACCATCACGCAGGGCCAGGGCCACCAGACCACCTATGCGCAGATCATCGCGACCGAGCTTGGCATTCCGTCCGAAATCATTCAGGTGGAAGAAGGCGACACCAGCACTGCGCCATACGGCCTCGGCACCTACGGTTCGCGCTCGACCCCGGTGGCCGGCGCCGCGATCGCACTGGCTGCGCGCAAGATCCACGCGAAGGCCAAGAAGATCGCCGCCCACCTGCTGGAAGTCAGCGAGAACGATCTCGAATGGGAAATCGATCGCTTCAAGGTCAAGGGCAGCAACGACAAGTTCAAGACCATGAACGACATCGCCTGGTGCGCTTACAACAAGCCGCCGGCAGGCATGGAGCCGGGGCTGGAGGCGGTGCATTACTATGACCCGCCCAACTTCACTTTCCCGTTCGGCATCTACCTGTGCGTGGTCGATATCGACAAGGCGACCGGCGAAACCAAGATCCGTCGCTTCTACGCGCTGGATGACTGCGGCACCCGCATCAACCCGATGATCATCGAAGGCCAGATCCACGGCGGCCTGACCGAGGGCTTCGCGGTCGCGATGGGCCAGCTGCTGTCGTTCGACGAGCAGGGCAATATCCAGGGCAACACGCTGATGGATTACTTCCTGCCGACCGCCGTCGAGACGCCGCACTGGGAGACCGACTTCACCGTGACCCCTTCGCCGCACCACCCGATCGGCGCCAAGGGCGTGGCCGAGTCGCCGCACGTCGGCTCGATCCCGACCTTCACGTCGGCCGTGGTCGATGCGTTCGCCCACCTCGGCGTGACCCACCTCGAGATGCCTCACACCTCCTTCCGCGTCTGGAAGGCGCTGAAGGAACACGGGCTCACCCAGTAACAAGGAAACAAGGAAACAAACATGCAAGTCACACTCGAAAAGACCTATCCCGTGAAGGCGCCGATCGGCGCCTGCTGGCAGGTGCTGTCGGACATCCCGGAGCTGGCCACCTGCATGCCTGGCGCCAGCATCACCGAAAAGACCGACGACACCCATTACAAGGGCCAGGTCAAGGTGAAGGTCGGTCCGGCCACGGCCGCCTTCGCCGGCGAGATCGAGGTGCAGGCCGTGGATGCGGCCGGCTTCTCGATCACGATGCTGGGCAAGGGCGCCGACAAGGGCGGTTCGTCGGCGTCGATGCAGCTGACGGCCACGCTGCGCGCGGAAGCCGACGGCAGCACCAGCCTGCTCGGCACGGCCGATGTCATCGTCAACGGCAAGTTCGCGCAGTTCGGCGGCCGCATGATGACCTCGGTGGCCGACATGATCCTCGGCCAGTTCGCCGGCAACTTCGAGGCCAAGGCAATCGCCGTTGCACCGTCAGGTGCAGCAGCACCGGCGGCTTCGGCAGCCGGCGCGCCGTCAGCGCCGGCCGCCGCGGCACCGGTCGTCACCGAGCTCAACGGCCTGGCCATTTTCTGGGCCTTGCTGAAGAACTTCTTCCTCGGCCTGTTCGGTCGCAAGGCCTGAGCATGAAGGTGCCGGCACCGGCCGAGGTCACGCGCCTGCTCGATGGGGCAGGCTATGTGGCCGATGAAGGATTGGCGACGCTGGTCTGGCTGGCCCTCACGCTGGAGCGGCCTTTGCTGCTCGAGGGCGAGGCCGGCGTCGGCAAGACCGCGATCGCGCATGCACTGTCGCATGCGCTGTCGCGACCGTTGTTCCGCTTGCAATGCCATGAGAGCCTGGACTTGAACCAGGCCGTCTACGAGTGGAACTACAGCCGCCAATTGCTCGAGATTCGCCTTCGCGAAGCCGGGCAAGGCGCATCAGAGACGCTGCGGCAGGATCTGTTCTCCCCGGAATTCCTGCTGCAGCGTCCGCTGATGCAGGCGATCACCTCGCCTGCGCCGGCGGTGCTGCTGGTCGATGAAGTCGACCGCGCCGACGAAGCCTTCGAAGCTTACCTGCTCGAAGTGCTGGGCGAATTCCAGATTTCGGTGCCGGAACTCGGCACCATCAAGGCCGCCACGCGGCCGATCGTGATCCTGACCAGCAATGGCACGCGCGACCTGTCGGATGCGTTGCGCCGGCGCTGCCTGTATCACTATGTCGACTACCCATCGGTGCCGCAGGAAATCGAAATCGTGAAGAAGCTGCTGCCGCAGGCCGACATCGGCCTGGTGCAGCAGGCCGTCACCTTCGTGCACAAGCTGCGCCTGCAAGACCTCGAGAAAGTGCCCGGCATCGCCGAGACGCTGGACTGGGTGCGCGCGCTGTGCGCGCTCGGCCTGAAGGACTTGCCGACCGAGCCGGAGGCCTTGCGCGCCTGCCTCGCGGCGCTGTTGAAGACCCGTGCCGACCAGTGGCAGATGGGCAGCGAAATCATCGCGCGCCTGCAGGGCGAGGCCAGGGTCGGCGTCGATGTCGGCGTGGCCGGCGCAATGCGCTGACACTGCCGCCACTGCGATGACCATGGCCCAACCTTGCGCCGGCCATGCAACCGGCCCCGGCAATGAGCCCGGCATCGACCCCGGCAACGACCCATGCGCCTCTGCCGAGCAGTCGTTGCTTCCGGCCGCCGATCCAGTCTCCGAGATACGCCGCTTCGCGGGCTACCTGCGCGACCACGGTTTCCATATCGGGCTGGCTGAACTGAAGGCCATGCTCGACGTTGCGCTGGCGCTTGATCCCGAGCAGCATCGTCGGCTCAAGCATGGCTGGCGCGGCATCGCGGCTTCCACTGCCGCGCAGTGGCGCAAATTCCCCGAGCTTTACGATGCGTACTGGTTCCCGCGCCGTATTCGCGGCAACACCCGCAGCAGCGGTGTCCAGCGCAAGTCACGCGACCTGCGCGAGATGGTCGCGCAGATGCAGTCGGACATGGAAGGCAAGCCGAACCAAGGCGGCCCGCCGGTGGGGCTGGACTTCAGCGGCGGCAGCGGCGACGGCCTCGCGAATGAGCAGGCGATGGGCGGCGCCAGCAAAGTCGATCCGCTGCACAAGGATTTCCGTAGCTGGATGCCCGAGGACAGCGCGCAGCTGGAGTCATTGATTGCGCCGCTCGAGCAGCGCCTGCGCCGCAAGCTGGTCCGCAAATGGCGGCATGCGCACCGGCCGCTCCGGGTTGATTTGCCGGCGACGATACGGCAGGGGCTGTCGAGCGGCGGTGAGCTGGTGAAGCTGAAGTTCCGGCAGCGCGATACCGTCATGCCGCGCATCTACGTGCTGGTCGACGTCAGCAAGTCGATGGAAGCGCACGCGCAATTCTTCCTGCGGATAGGCCGCGCGTTCGCGCAGCTGCTGCAGGCGCGCGTGTTCGTGTTCCACACACGGCTGGCCGAGGTTACGCAACTGCTCAGGCGCAGCAGTGGCCGCGTGCAGGAAAAGGTCAATGCGGTGACCTTCGGCTTCGGTGGCGGCACGCGCATTGCCAGCAATCTCGACACTTTCCTGAAAGTGCATGCCGGCCGACGCCTCGGCGCGCGCGATCTGGTGTATGTTCTCAGCGATGGCTACGATACCGATCCGCCACAAGACACCGAGCGCGCGATCCGGGCGCTGAAGCAGCGCGGCGCGTCGCTGTTCTGGCTGCACCCGACGCGCGAGCTGCCGGGCTCGGAAGCGATGCTGCGCAGCCGCGACCTGATCGACGGCTTCCTGGCAGTGAATACGCTGCACAGCCTGAACGATCTGGTCCACCTGGGCGAACCGCGCTTCCGCGCCGACGCGCTGCTGCGGCAGCAGGGTAGCGCGCTTTGAACATTGACGATTGAACGAAGGATGACGACATGGGATGCATGCTGAAACAAGGGGGCGGGCTGTACTCACGCTTGCGCGTGGGCGCGGTGCTGCTGGCGGCGGGCGAGGGCTCGCGCATGGGCGGCGTGCCGAAATGCATGATGAGCCTGGCCGGCGTTCCGCTGATCAATCGCCACCTGATCGCGATGAGCGGCGCCGGCATTGATGAAGTGGTGGTCGTCACCGGCTACTACCATCAGCAGATCGAACCGGCGATCGAAACCTTCCCGGTCACCATCGTGCGCAACCCGGCACCCGAGCAGGGACAGCAGTCGTCGGTGCGTCTCGGCCTCGAGGCATTGGGCAGCAAGTTCGACATCGTGATCGTCGCGCTGGCCGACCAGCCGCTGGTCGGCAGCGGCGAACTCACCGAGCTGATCAGTGCTTTCAAGAAGCGTGCGCCCGGCACTTCCATCGTCTACCCGGAAGTGCAGGGACAGCGCGGCAATCCGGTGCTGTTCTCGGGCGAGCTGGTCGGCGAGATGCTGGAAGGCGGACAAGCCGTCGCCTGCCGCAAGTACATCGACAGCCACCCGCAGCAGGTGCATGTGCACGCGACGGAGAATGACCGCTTCATCATCGATCTCGATTCGCCGGAAGACGTCGCCGCCTTCGAGAAGCGCACCGGCTGGAAGCTGGCCATGCCTGTGGCAGCCGAAGGCGCGGCCGCCGGCAGCGTGGCGGCGCGCTGATGCAGGTGCTCTGGCCGACCCCGATCGATGTGCAGCGCTTCAGCGACGCTGCGACCGTCAACCCCGTACTCGCGCGAGCGTTCGGCGCGATACGGCTGGCCATGGAGAGCGAGCGTCAGGTTTTCTTTGCCAGCCCGGACGACTTGCTCGATAGGGTAGAGCTACCCGAGTTCGCGCAACTGGTGCAATTCATTGCCGGCAGTGCGCAGCAACTGGCCAAGCAAGCGAATGCGCAAGCCTGGCCACAAGGCCGTCTGTCGCTGGACCTGCGTTTTGCCGGCTGTTGGTTCCAGATCCAGAACGGGCAAGCCTTCCATGACGTGCACACGCATGGCAATTGCTCGTGGTCCGGCGTCTATTACGTGCAGATCGATGACACGGAGAAGCGCCAGTCGCATCCGACGCTGGGCAAGCTGAACGGCGCGACGCGTTTCTACGGACCGTACAGCCAGTTGCAGGGCGGCGCCTACATGGACATGGGCAATGCCTACCTGCAGACCAATACCCTCGACATCCAGCCGGAAGAGGGCACGCTGGTGCTGTTCCCGCCGTGGCTTCAGCACAAGGCCATGGCCTATGAAGGCGACAAGGACCGCATCATCGTGTCCTTCAACCTGCAGATCCACTCGCGCGACGGCAACCAGATTCACGCTTACGCGGGCACCTGAGCGGGCGAGAGCCGTCGCAGTAACCCTTTGCAAGCAAATCGAGCGCCAAAGAAAATGGGGACGTTGCCGTCCCCATTTTCTTTGTGACCGCGGCAACGATTATCAGTCGCCGGCCACCCGTTTCGCGAGATGCGCGAGCGCTTCTTCGACCTGGTCGACCAGCACCAGGCACTGGTCACCGGGCTTCAGCATCTCCAGCCCGCGGTCGATCGCGATGAACTCGCCGCGAATCTCTTCGACATGGCTGGCACGGGTCGCGCCTTGCAGGCCTTCGCGCAGCAGCGCCAGCACTTCGCCATCGGCACGGCCACGCTGGCACGCATCTTCAAACAGCACCACATTGTCGAAGGCCGCGCCCAGCACGCGCGTCAGTTCGCGCAAGTCTTCGTCGCGGCGATCGCCGGCACCGCTGATGATGACGGTGCGCCTCGTGCTGTCGGTCGCCGGCAGCGCGTCGAAGGCCGCCACCAGCGCGCGCATCGCATGCGGGTTGTGGCCATAGTCGGCCACCACCGTCGCCTCGCGGTAGCGCATCAGGTTGAAGCGTGCCGGCGCGCCCTTGACGTCATTGTTGAAGCTGCTGACGCCATCGACGATCAGCTGCCATGGAAGATCCAGCGCCCAGCAGGCGCCGACCGCAGCCAGCGTGTTCTCGACCTGGAAACCGAGCAGGCCGCCACGCGTCAGCGGCACGTTCGCCAGCGGCATCCGCTGCTGGTGCGCGCCCTCGGCGACCACGATGTCGCCGTTGTCGACGAACACCACGCGATGGCCGCGCGCGCGATGCGTGACCAGCACCGGGTGGTAAGCGTTCTGCGCAAAGAAGATCACCTTGCCCGGGCAGTGCGGCGCCATGCCGGCCACCAGCGGGTCGGCGGCATTCAGCACCGCATGGCCGGTCGGCGCGACGTTCTGCACGATCATCTGCTTCACGCGCGCCACGTCTTCCGGCGTGTGGATGTGGTTCAGGCCGAGATGATCGCCTTCACCGATGTTGGTGACGACGGCCACCGAGCATTTGTGAAAGCCAAGTCCTTCGCGCAGCATGCCGCCGCGCGCCGTCTCCAGCACCGCGGCCTGCACATGCGGATGGGCGAGCACATTGCGCGCGCTCTTGGGGCCGCTGCAATCGCCGCTGTCGGTCTGGCGACCGCCGACATACACGCCATCGGTATTGGTCATGCCCACGCACAGGCCCTTGGTCGCCAGCACGTGAGCAATCAGGCGGGTGGTGGTGGTCTTGCCATTGACGCCGGTGACGGCGACCACGGGAATGCGGCCGTCATCGCCATGCTCGAACATCAATTGCATCACGGCTTCGCCGATGTTGCGGCCCTTGCCGTAGGACGGGTTCAGGTGCATGCGCAGGCCGGGCGCGGCATTGACTTCGACCACGCCCCCATTCTGTTCTTCGAGCGGACGCATGATGCTTTCGCAGACGATGTCCACGCCGCACACATGCAAGCCGACCATCGCGGCGGCATCGATCGCGCGCGACGCCGTTTCCGGATGCACGTCATCGGTGACGTCGGTGGCGCTGCCGCCGGTCGACAGGTTGGCGTTGTTGCGCAGCACGACGCGGCGGCCTTTCTCGGGCACCGAGTCGGGCTTCAAACCCTGGTCGGACAGACAAGCCATCGCGATATCGTCGAAGCGGATCTTGGTCAGTGAGGTCGCATGGCCGTCGCCACGGCGCGGGTCGGCGTTCACGACGTCGACCAGTTGCTTCACCGTGCTCTTGCCATCCCCCACCACTTGCGGCGGGTCGCGCCGCGCTGCCGCGATCAGTCGGTTGCCGACGACCAGCAGGCGGTAGTCGCTGCCGGGGAAAAACTTCTCGACCAGCACCGGGCCGCGTGCGGCCTGCGCCGCATGCTGGAAAGCGTGCTCGAGTTGTTCGCGGGTCTGGATGTTAACGGTCACGCCCTTGCCCTGCGAGCCGTTCTGCGGCTTGCAGACGACCGGGTAGCTGATCCGCTGCACGACCTCATACGCCTGCGCCAGCGTGTCGCACGGCGCGCCCAGCGGCACCGGCACGCCGGCCGCATGCAGCAAGTGCTTGGTCAGGTTCTTGTCCTGCGCGATGGTCTCGGCCACGGCGCTGGTCGAATCGACTTCGGCGGCCTGGATGCGGCGCTGGCGATGGCCCCAGCCGATCTGCACCAGGCTGCCTTGCGTCAGCCGCTTGAACGGGATGCCGCGCGCAACGGCTGCGTTGACGATCGAGCCGGTGGACGGGCCGAGGCGTTCGTCTTCGTCCAGCTCCCGCAGTTCGGCCACCATCGCGGCCACGTCCGGAGTTTCGGCGTCCGCGGCGAACGTGCCGCGTGCCTCGGCATACGCATAGTCGGCCAGCTGCAGCGCCATGTTCAGCGCGCGACGGCCGACGTCTTCTTCGCTGTACTCGACCACCACCTGATAGCGGCGCTCGACCGGCGTCGCATTGGTCAGGCTGAAGCTGACCGGACAGCCGGCCTGCGCCTGCAGCGCCAGCATGGTCGCTTCCAGCACATGGGCCAGGGTCAGCGGGCCGTGGTAGCCGGGCGCGCGCAGGTCGGCCACGCCGGGACAAAGGCTGCGCAGCCGGTCCTGGAAGCCGGTCATGCCGTCGATCGTGCATTCATCGGGCGTGCACACGACTTCCATTTCGAGCGCGGTGTAGCGGCTCCACAGATTGGGTCCGCGCAATGCGCGGGTCTGCATCAATTCCATGTTCGTGTTCCTGCTTGTCTCTTGTGCCGGGGCTAAGGGTTCAGGCGATCACCAGCGTCTGGGTGTCGACGGTGCCGAAGGTCTCGAGTCCGGTGCGGATCAGCTGCGTGTCCAGCCCCAGCGCCCAGGCGCCGGAGATCGCGGCCAGCAGCACGTCAGTCGGCAGCTCATGCGCGGCCGGCGACAGGTCGCGGTCGAGCCTGATGGCATCGACCACATCGTTGCCGCTGGCGCGGATGATCTTGTTGTCGCTGACATAGGTGACGCGCTTGCCGGCCTCGCGCTGCGCCAGCAGCGCCGGGTGCTGGCCATCGGCGGCGTACAGGATCACGTCACCGTCGCACAGCTCGGCCATCGACAACGCGACCTCGTCGGTGGCGTTCAATACCGCGACGCCGGTCTCGACCACCACGTCGACCTGCGTGCGCATGATTTTGTAGCGATGCTCGGGCTCGGTCATCAGGTGTTCGTCGAGGCTCGGCACGGCCCGGGTGTCGGTGACGATGCCGACCCAGCAGCGATCATAGGCCAGGCCCTCGGTCAGCAGCGTCATCGGGTCGTTCTCGAACACGGCGGCTTCGACATTGCGATTGATCAGCAGGCGCTGGCCGGCTTCCCAGTGTGCGGCATTGCCGGCTTCGAGGCGTCGCGCACCGACGAACAGGCCGTCACGGCAGGCCACGCCGACGCGCGCGCCCGACAGCTGCATCAGCCACGCGACGAGTCGCGCGATCGGGGTCGTGCCTTCGGTGCCGGACACGCCGACGATGGGAATGCGGCCGCGCTGACCCTCGGGGAACAGCGCCGACACGATGGCATCACCCACCGGCTGCGGCTGGCCCTCGGCCGGCTTCAGGTGCATCAGCAGGCTGGGGCCGGCATTGACTTCGACGATGGCGCCTCCCTGCGACTCCAGCGGTTGCGAGATGTCCTTGCAGACGAGGTCGATGCCGGCGATGTCGAGACCCACCACACGTGCCGCCAGCGTGCAGGTATGTGCGACTTCCGGATGGATCTTGTCGGTGCATTCGATCGCATGGTTGCCGTTGGCGGCGATCAGCACGCGCTGGCCGTCGGCCGGCACGGATTCCGGCGTCAACTTCTGGCGTTGCAGGTTGGCCTGGATCACGCTGTTGGTATGCGGGTCCAGCGTCTCGAGCGGATGGATGTCGGCATTGCCGCGGCGCGGGTCGCTGTTGATCTGCGCGTCGACCAGCTGAGCGACAGTCGCTTTGCCGTCACCTGTTACCCACGCGCTTTCGCCACGCGTCACCGCGACCACCTTGCCGCCGACCACCAGCACCCGGTGCTCGGGGCCGTCGATGAAGCGTTCGACGATTACGTCCGGATCTTCGGCACGCGCGACTTCATACGCAGCAAGGATGTCCTCCTTGCTGCGCAGGTTCAGCATCACGCCACGACCACGGTTGCCGTCGCGCGGCTTGACCACGACCGGCAGGCCAATGTCGTCGGCCGCTTCCCAGGCTTCGTCGGCACTGTGCACCACTTCGCCTTCGGGCACCGGCACGCCGCAGCTGCGCAGCAGCGACTTGGTCAGGTCCTTGTTGCCGGCGATGCCTTCGGCGATCGCGCTGGTGAGGTCGGTCTCGGCGGTCCAGATGCGGTTTTGCAGCGCGCCATAGCCCAGTTGCACCAGGTTGCCCTGGTTCAGGCGGATGTGCGGGATCTTGCGTTTGGTGGCGCTGGCGACGATATGCGCGGTGCTCGGGCCGAGGTAGTGCTCGTCGATTGCCTTGCGGATCTTCGCCAGCTCGGGCTCGATGTCGAAATCTTGTCGGTTGATCACCGCATGCAGCAGCGCGAGGCCCGACGCCAGCGCCACGCGGCCGACGGTTTCGTCAGGCACGCGGAACACCATGCGGTAGGTGCCGGACTTCGTGGTTTCGCGGGTCTGGCCGAAACCGGCCTCGAGGCCGGCCATCTCCATCAATTCAATGACGACATGTTCGAGGATGTGGCCCATCCAGGTGCCGTCGCGCAGCCGTTGTTCGAAGCCGTACGGCACGCCGGGACTGCAATGGTGGGCGGCCACGCTTGGCAAGACCGACAACAGGCGGTCGATAAAATCGGGCTGGCGATCGCTGGGCCACTCTTCTAGGATGCCGAGGTCGATCCACGCCTCGATCACCGGGGTATAGGTCCACATGTTGGGGCCGCGCAGGTAGGTCACGCGCAGCACCTTGATCTCCAGCGGGCCCGCGGGCATGGGCTGGACGGTGTCGGAAGAACTCATCGGGAAGGGAATCCGGACAAAAGGGTAAGATAGCGGTTTTGTTGGCCTGCTTTCCAAATACATGTCGTCCAGCGTCACGCACAGCTCGCACAGTTCGCACGGTCAAAACCATCCGCACCCGGAGGAAGGCGCACCGGGTTCGCGTTCGACACCGCCGCTGCATTCCGGGGAACAGGTCCTCGCGACGCTGGAGCCGGACCTCGACGCCACGCTGAAATTCGCGGCCGGCCGCATTTTGCTGACGACGGAGCGAATCATAAGCGATTCCGATGGCGCAGGGTGGACCAGCTGGGCGCTGGCGCCGCAGCTGTCGCTGCACCATAGTGACCATGGTGGCGTGGCCACGCTGGCCTTGCATGGACCACAAGGCGTGCTGGCCCGCTGGCGCTTCACGCTCGAGCAGGAAGTCGGCGCGATTCGCTTCATCCAGCAATTCGACAAGGTCCAGGCCGCCCGCGCCGGACAGGCTGCCGCCGAAGACGATGCCACCGCGCGTTGCCCGAGCTGCCAGTCGGCGCTGCCGGACGACAGCGAGGAATGCCCGGTCTGCCACCGCGAGCTGCAGGAGCCGGTCTCGACCTGGGTGCTGTTCCGGTTGTGGCGTTTTGCCAGGCCGTACAAGATGCAGCTGCTGCTGGGCTTCTTCCTGACGCTGACCTCGACCGCGGCGCTGATGGTGCCGCCTTACCTGTCGATGCCGCTGATGGATGAGATCCTGATCCCGCAACAGACCGGCGCCCCGATCGACACCCATGACGTGATTTTCTACCTGTCCGGCCTGCTGATCGCGGCGCTGACGGCATGGATACTGGGCTGGTGGCGCACCTACCTGCTGGCGCTGGTGTCCGAGCGCATCGGCGCCCACCTGCGCACGGCCACCTTCGACCACCTGATGACCTTGTCGCTCGATTACTTCGGCGCCAAGCGTACCGGCGACCTGATTGCCCGCATCGGCAATGAATCGGACCGCATCTGCGTATTCCTGTCGCTGCACGCGCTCGACTTCGTGACCGATGTTCTGCTGCTGTTGATGACGACGGTCGTCATGTTCACCATCAATCCGTGGCTGACCATCGTCACGCTGCTGCCGCTGCCCCTGATCGTGTGGCTGATCCACAGCGTGCGCGACCGGCTGCGTTATGGCTTCGAAAAAATCGACCGCATCTGGGGCGACGTCACCAACGTGCTGGCCGATACCATCCCCGGCATCCGCGTGGTGAAGGCCTTTGCGCAGGAAGCGCGCGAGTCGCAGCGCTTCCGCGAGGCCAACATGCATAACCTGGCAGTCAACGACAAGCTCAACCGCACCTGGGGACTGTTCGCGCCGACCGTGACGATGCTGACCGAGGTCGGCCTGCTGGTGGTCTGGGCGTTCGGCATCTGGCTCGTGATCCATCACGGCGTGACAGTCGGCGTGCTGGTCGCCTTCATCGCCTACATCGGTCGCTTCTACGGTCGCCTCGATTCGATGAGCCGCATCGTGTCGCATACGCAAAAGGCGGCCGCCGGCGCCAAGCGCATCTTCGACATCCTCGACCACAGCTCCAGCGTCCCCGAGCCGGCCAATCCGGTGCCGGTGGCGCCGATCCCGGGCACGATTTCGATGCGCGACGTCGGCTTCCGCCATGGCAGCCGCCGCATCCTGAAGGGGATCAGCTTCGACATCAAGCCGGGCGAGATGATTGGCCTGGTCGGTCACAGCGGTTCCGGCAAGAGCACGCTGATGAACCTGATCTGCCGTTTCTACGATGTCAGCGATGGCGCCATCCTGGTCGACGGCACCGACATCCGCCGCTTTGCGGTGTCGGACTACCGCAAGCACATCGGCCTCGTGCTGCAAGAGCCTTTCCTGTTCCATGGCACCATCGCCGACAACATCGCCTACGGCAAGCCGGGCGCGACCCGTGCCGAGGTGATCGCCGCCGCGCGTGCCGCGCACGCGCATGAATTCATCCTGCGCCTGCGCCATGGCTACGACTCCATCGTCGGCGAGCGCGGGCAGGGCCTGTCCGGCGGCGAGCGCCAGCGCATCTCGATCGCGCGCGCGCTGCTGATCAACCCGCACATCCTGATGCTCGACGAAGCGACGTCCAGCGTCGATACCGAGACCGAGAAAGAAATCCAGAAGGCGCTCGACAACCTGGTGCAGGGCCGCACGACGATCGCGATCGCGCACCGCCTGTCGACGCTGCGCCGTGCCGACCGCCTGATCGTGCTGGAGCGCGGCGAAGTCGTCGAGATCGGCTCGCACGAAGAGCTGATGGAAGAACGCGGCGCCTACTGGCGCTTGTACGAAGCGCAGGCGCGCAATATCGATACCGAGGAGAGCGAGCCGGCACGGCTGCAGATCCCGCTGACCAAGGTGAACGCATGATCGAAGAATCCAGCGGCAAGGCCTGGATGCCGGTCGCGCACCGCATCCGCCGCGACAGCTTCGGCAAACTGGTGTTCACCGATGAACAGGGCGTTGCCCATGTCGGCGTGGTGCCGGTGCAGGCATTCCCCATCGATGCGCCGGGCGAGAACGTGTCGCTGGTCAGCGCCGACGGCCATGAACTGGTGTTCATCCCGCAGTTGTCGGGACTGGACGTCGACACGCGCCGCTTGCTGCAGGAAGAGATTGCGCAGCGCGAATTCATGCCCGTGATCGATCAGCTGGTGTCGGTGTCCACGTTTGCGACGCCCAGCACCTGGCAGGTGCGTACCGATCGTGGCATGACCAGCTTCGTGCTGAAGGGCGAGGAAGACATCCGCCGCCTGAAGGGCAGCGGCTTGCTGATCACTGACAGCCATGGCGTGACCTACCGCGTCAATGACTTGCGCGAGCTCGATCGCATGTCGCGCAAGATGCTGGATCGCTTCCTTTAATTCGAGTCCGCGGCGTTGACGGCTCAGCAGGATTGTCTGCCGGCCGCCAGCAGCACCACCGACCCCAGCACCCCCGCCAGCACCGATGCCGCGAAGATCGCGAGCTTGGACGCATCCACCAGCAGCGCCTGTTCGCCGAAGGCCAGCCCGGTGATGAAGATCGACATCGTGAAGCCTATGCCGCCCAGCAGGCCGGCGCCGAGCAGGTGAGTCCAGTTCACCTGTTCCGGCAGGCGGCAGATGCGCAGCGTGACGGCCAGCACCGACAACAGCAGGATGCCGATGGGCTTGCCGGCCACCAGCCCGGCCATGATGCCGAGGCCATTCGGCGCCACCACCTGTTCCCACAGCGAGGCTTGCAGCACCACGCCGGTGTTGGCCAGCGCAAAGACGGGCAGCACAATGAAGGCGACCGGCAGGTGCAGCCGGTTCTCCAGCAGGTGCGACGGCGATGGCGATTGCTCGTCGCGGGAATGGAAGGGAATCGCGAAGGCCAGCAGCACGCCGGCCAGCGTCGCATGCACCCCCGATTGCAGCATCAGCACCCACATCAGCGCGCCGCCGATCACGTAGGGCGTCAGTGCATGCACGCGCCGGGAACGATTCAGCGCCAGCAGCACGCCCCACACGGCAAGGCTGCCGGCGAGGTGGGGCAGCGACAGTTGTTGGGTATAGAACAGCGCGATCATCACAATCGCGCCGAGGTCATCGATGACCGCGAACGCGACCACGAAAACTTTCAGCGCAGCCGGAATGCGCGCGCCCAGCAATGACAGCGCGCCGAGTGCGAACGCGATGTCGGTCGCCATCGGTATGCCCAGCCCCGCTTGGGTCGGCAAACCCTGGTTGAACGCGTAATGCAGCAGTGCCGGCGCGGCCATGCCGCCGATCGCCGCGAAGATCGGCAACAGCGCATGGCGCAGGCTGGACAGCTCGCCGACATACAGTGCGCGCTCCAGCTCGAGGCCGATCATCAGGAAGAAGATGGCCATCAGGCCATCGTTCACCCAGTGCCCGACGCTCAGGCCGGCAAAGTCGGCATGCCAGAAACCCAGCCAGGCCGCGCCCAGCGGCGAGTTGGCCAGCGCCAGGCTAGCGGCGGTACACAGCGCCAGCAAAATGCCGCCGGCGCGCTCCGATTCGACGAAGCGCGTGAACGTGTCGGTCAGCAGGCGCACTGGCATGTTCGCTGTGTCAGCGAGTGCCGGTTCAGTGATGGTTGCCGGAAGCGATCGCGTTTTCCGGATTCATGAAGATGGGGCGGCCATCCGGCGTGTTCAGCGGGATCAGCACTTCCTTGTTGCTGTCGTCCTTCAGCAGCGCGCACAGCGTGTGGCTGGAGCGAAGCTCGCCATTGAGTTCGACTTCGACGTCGGCGATCACGAGTTCAACGCCGGTGAGGATCTGCTTGACGCGCATTGCTGGCTCCTTTTGCCTGGTGGATGGTGACGAACAGCCGATAGTGTAGTCAAACTCGGCGCCTGCGCCTCTATAATCGCGCCGTGACTGCGATCTCCACATTATTGCTGCGCTGGCCGCTGCCCGCATTGATGGCCTGGGGCGGCAGCTGGTTCCTGTACGGCCTGCTGCTGCGCGGGTCCGTGTCCGCGTGGCTGGCGACTGCGCTGGCCACCGCATCCGGCATGGCCTTCAGCGCGCTGGCTGGCACGTTCTGGCGCCGGGTTGCGATCGCGGCCGGTTTTCCTTTGTCGCTGCTGCTGTCCGGCAGCGGCGCCTTGCCCCCGTGGGCCTGGCTGCTGCCGCTGGTGATCGTGGCACTTGTCTACCCGATGAATGCATGGCACGACGCGCCGCTCTTCCCGACGCCGGCGCCCGCATTGCAGGACCTTCCGAACAACGTGCCATTGCCCGCCGGCGCGTCCATCCTTGATGCTGGTTGCGGCCTGGGCCACGGACTGCGTGCGCTGCATGCGCTGTATCCGCAGGCGGCGATCCACGGCGTCGAATGGAGCTGGCCCTTGCGCATCGCCTGTGCACTGCTGTGTCCGTGGGCGCGCGTGCGGCAGGGCGACATGTGGAAGTCCGACTGGTCCGCGCACCAGATGGTCTACCTGTTCCAGCGCCCGGAGAGCATGCCGCGCGCGATCGCCAAGGCGAGGGCAGAGCTGAAGCCCGGCGCGTGGCTGGTCAGCCTGGAATTCGTGTCGGATGACATCAAGCCGACGGCGGTGCTGAGGACCGTGGAAGACAAGCCGGTGTGGCTGTACCGCGCGCCGTTCAAATAATCGGGTGACGGCGGCGTTGCACAACGCTGGTCAGACGTAGGTGCCGGCATAGGTCAGCACCTGGCCGCCCGAACCAATTTTGAAGCGCGAGATGCCGGCCAGGCTGCGGGTATTGATGCCGCCCAGATCCAGTTGCTGCATGCCGCGTTCGCGCAATTCATGGAAGGCCCGCCACAGCAGCAGGTTGTGCGCATTGGTGTCGCGGCCGGCATCGTTCGACCAGCCCATATGGTAAGTCGCCGCTGTACCGTGGATCAGGAACAGCATCGCCGCGACCTTGTCCTTGCCCTGGTCGGCGCGCATCACCAGCGCGGTCTTCGTGGTCTGCGCGCGTGCATGGATGTAGGCTTCGACGAACTCGACCGGCAGGCCGTGGAAGCCGCGGCTGGCGCGCTGCGAACGTTCTTCATCCAGCAGCCAGCGGTACTGCCCCGGGTTGGCGCCGGTGCGCACGATGTTCAATCCGGCCTTCTCGGCGGCCACCAGGCGGTTGCGCCAGCGGCCCTCCATGCCGGCACGGAAGTCATCGGGACTTTGCGTGAGGTCGATCATCACCGTGGAGTGCCCGGTCAGCACGCGCGTGAGTTTCGACAAGCTGGCGTCCTTCGGGTCGAGCAGGTCGGGCGAGAACAGCGCGAAGCGCGGCCGCTTCATCGGCAGCGTGCGCTTGAGCTCGACATAGATGCGCGCCCGGTCGGCCGCCGGCACATCCTTCAGCCACAGCGGGCCGCGCGAGCACAGCGCAAAGCCCACGGTCCATGCGTAGCGGCGGCAGACGAACTGCGCCAGCGCGACACGCTCGCCGTCAAGGAAGACTTCGGCGCGATGACATTCGATGCCGAGGTTCTTCAGCGCGGTGCCATAGGCCCAGTCCTGCTGCATGGCGCCGCACAGCGCGTTGTGCGCGGCGTCCCATTCGGGGAGTTCGATCTGGTTCCAGAGGATATGCATCGGCGACGGGAATGGTCCTGCGTAGGGTTTTGGCGCGTGCTCTTATAATCGGCGCAAACAAAGGCAGCGCATGATAAAGCGAATCTTCAAATCTTCGGCCCATCAGCCGGTGCTGGGCCATGACATCGACAAGCCGCGCATCACCGCCGCCGGCTGGTTCCTGATCTTCATTTACCTCGCGGTGCCGGCCATGCTGGTCGGCGCCCTGATCGACTTGCTGGTCCAGCTCGGCACCGGCGAGTGCATCGGCGTCTGGTGCCTGCTGAAGTGATGCGCTATCAAATTGGCAATGATCGAAAGTTTTCTTCCAATTCATTGTCGAGTTGAGAAGCGCGCGACCGATTAAGTGTAGCGTTCTCACTCGCTTTGTTTCACAATTGCAATAATAACGTCGATATTCATCCTTGAATTATCGGCGCTGGTGTCGATAAACCCATCGATACCGCGTCAGCCCGCAACTTCGGCGGCCTGCGCGCGCAAAAGGAGAGGCAGATGTTTTTTTTCGTGGGATTGGCAGTCGTGTTCGGTTGCGTGTTCGGCGGCTTCATCATGGCCGGCGGCAAAATGGCGCCCATCATCAAGTCGGCCCCGGTTGAAGGCTTCATCATTGTGGGTTCTGCCGTTGGCGCGCAGCTGATCGGCAACAGCCTGCTGATCTTCAAGGGAGCGTTCGGCGGCATGGCTCGCTGCATCAAGGGTCCGAAATGGGCGCCGCAGGATTATCTTGACCTGATCCTGCTGGTCGGCAAGCTGCTCAACGTGATGAAGAAAGAGGGCGCGGTCGCGCTCGAAGCGCACGTCGAGAACCCTGATTCATCCGGCATCTTTGGTGAGTACCCGAAGCTTGCGCATGACCACTCGATCGTTCACATGATCTGCGACACGCTGCGTCTGGTCGTCATCGCCCAGGGCAACCTGGACGCGGACGCCGTCGACGACGTGATGAAGAATGCGATCAAGACCCACCACCACGACGAAATGAAGTTCCAGGCCACGCTGGCATCGATTGCCGGCTCGCTGCCGGCGCTGGGTATCGTTGCGTGCGTTCTGGGCGTGGTGAAAACCATGGGCGCGATTGACCAGCCACCGCCGGTGCTGGGCGGCCTGATTGGTGGCGCGCTGGTCGGTACCTTCCTCGGGGTGTTCGTGGCCTACGGCGTGTTCGACCCGATGGCCAACCGCCTCGGCCAGATCATCGACGAAGAAGGCCAGGTCTACAAAGTCATCAACGAAATGATCGTCAACACCCTGCGCGGCCATCCGGTACCGCTGGTGATCGAAGCGGCGCGCGGCGTGATCTCGCACCACAACCAGCCGGGCTTCGCCGAAGTGTTCGACGGCTTGCGCGGCAAGTAATCCTCGCACTGCCACTAAACTTTTCGTAGGCGAAAGGCCTGCCGAATGGCAGGCCTTTTTGTTTTTATAAAAATAATATTCGTCCTGACGCCCTTGTCAGGATCGAAATTCGTTGTTGACCTGCAATGAATTTCCATGAACACTCGTCCCCGCGCAGCAAGGTGCGGGCAGGGGGACACATCGATTGCCCGTGTGGTTGACTGAATGATCCGGAGAGATTCATGGGTGACTACACCAATATGTCGGCGTACTACGACCTCATCATGACGTCGGGCTACTACGACTATGAAAAGATCGTCGAGAACATCGTCAGGGATGGTGACTTCGACAGTGTGCTGGAAATCGGCTGCGGTACCGGGCTGATACTCGAAGAGCTGGTGCAGAAGCGGCCGGCCACAGAGATCATGGGCGTGGACTTGACCGAGGCCATGCTCGACATCGCTTCCGAAAGGCTGCAAGCCTTCCCGAACATCTCGCTGTCCCAGCAGAACGTCACGCAGATCGATCTCGATCAGCAATACGACCTCGCGTTTTCCTATGGCGGTGTCTGGTATTTCGTGATCGATGGCGACAACGAACCTTTCATGGTGAGCCATCTGTCGGCGGAAGAAGACAACCGCCGCGGGCTCGAGCGCATCGCCCATCATGTCAGCAGTGGCGGGCGCCTGATGCTGGGCATACAAGGCCCGCACCATGATTACGAAAAGCCGGTCAAGAACGGCATGATCTATTCACAGAAGATCATTCCCTCTGACAGCGGCTTCACCAAGCATTACTTCCTTGCCGACGATGCCGACATCGTGATGGCACAGACAATCGACTATCGCGTTTACAACTTCGACGAGGCGCTCGACCTGCTCGGCGAGTTCGGCTTTGTTTATGATCCGGCCAATGCCCGCGGTTCGCACTTCATCGAGTTCCGCAAATCATGAGCTTGCCGAAGCTGTGCTTCATCGGCGTCGGCAACATGGGCAATCCCATGGCGGCGCGACTGGTGCGCGCCGGTTATGAGGTGCAGGTGCATGACCGCGACAGCGCAAAGAGCGCGAACCTGGTCGCGCTCGGCGCACACCGTGCCGACAGCATAGCCGCGGGTGTCGCACAGGCCGAGGTTGTGATCACATCATTACCGGGCCCGGCCCAGGTACGCGAGGTGATGCTGGGCGACGGCGGCGTGTTCGCCCATGTGCGTCCGGGCACCATCGTCATCGATACCTCGACCAGCGCGATGGACCTCGCGCGCGAGCTGGCTGCCGCGGCCGAGCAGGCCGGCATTGGTTACCTCGAGGCGCCGATCACGAACGCCATCGATGCGGCTGCCGAAGGGCGGCTGTCGATTTTCGTCGGCGGTTCGTCCCATCTGTATCAACAGTGCATGCCCATCTTCAACGTGCTGGGCAACAAGATATTCCATGTCGGACCACACGGTAACGGCGCGACCATCAAGCTGCTGACCAACCTGCTGTGGTTTGTCAGCGCAGCGGCGATCGGCGAGGGCCTGATGCTGGGTGCGAAGGCCGGTGTCCCTTTGGAGACCGTCTGGGAAGCGATCAAGTCCAGCGCCGGCAACAGCTGGGTGGCGGAGCATGACGTGCCTTCGATCTTCGCCGGCCATTACGACCCGAGCTTTTCGCTCGCACTGTGCTGCAAGGACTTGCGACTGGTAAACGAGATCGCGCGCGCGCAAGGTCACGAGCTGCCCATGGGCAGCTTTGTGCAGGGCTTGTTCGAAAAAGCGAAAGACACCTACGGCGAGGACGCCGCCGAGCTGCACGTCGTGCGGCTGCTGGAAGACAAGGTCGGCCTGCTGTTGCGGCCGCCGCATGGAGCAACGACGGCCTGACATGACGCGACCCCGACAATCCGCGCTGATGCGCGAGGCGCACCAGCACATGCCGCAGGGCGTGGCGGAAAACTATCGCTACTGGGGCGACGACCGTACCGTCTTCGTCAAGAGTGCGAAAGGTTGCCGGATCACGGATTGCGATGGTAAGGAATTCGTCGATTTCCGCCTTGGGTACGGGCCCATCATCCTCGGCTACCGCGACCCGCGCGTCGATGCGGCTGTGATCGAACAAATCACACAGCGTGGCACGCTGTCCGGTTTTGCGACCGCGCTCGATACCGAAGTCGTCGAGCAGGTCAAGGGCATGTGCCTGAATGTCGAGAAGATGCGCTTCGCGAACTCGGGCACCGAGGCCGTGATGGGCGCCGTGCGCACTGCACGCGGCTATACCAAGCGCGACCGCGTCGCCATTGTCGAGGGCGCCTTCCACGGCCTGTATGACGAGATGATGTGGAAGTCCGACATCGAGCACTGGGATCCGGATGGCAATGTGGCCCCCGAGGTGATCCCGTTCGGCGGCGGCATACCGGCACGCGCGCGCGACCTGCTCGACATCATCGTGATGAACGACAGCGACATGCTGGAACGCCTGTTCCGGTTCAAGGGCGAGCAGCTGGCCTGTGTGGTGCTCGAGCCCATCATCGGTAATGCGGGCAGCATCGCCGCGACGCCGGAATGGCTGGGACGCTTGCGCGCGCTGTGCACGCAATACGGCACGATGCTGATCATCGACGAGGTGAAGACCGGCTTCAGGGTCGCGAAGGGCGGGGCGCAGCAGCTATACGGCGTGATGGCTGACCTTGCGACCTACGCGAAGGCGATGGGCAATGGCTATCCGGTCGCGGGCTTTGGCGGACGTGCCGACGTGATGGACGTGGTCGGCTCGCATCCGGGCGGGGTGGTGCACGGCGGTACCTATACCGCCAACCTCGTGGCGCTGTCGGCGGCGCATGCGACGCTGGCCATCCTGTCGGACACCGACGCGCTGGCCACGATCGATCGCGTCGGCGAGCAGATCAAACAAGTACTGGGGCGCGTGTTCACGACCGCCGGCATCGAGCATGCGTTCGCCGGGCCGCCTGCCATGATCGGCATTCACTTCACGCCGCAGGTACCGACCAACTACCGTGACTGGCGCCGCACCAACAGCGATTTGTACCGCGCCTTTGCCTGGCAGCTGATCGACCGCGGCCTGATGCTGGAACCCGACTCGCGCGAGCCCTGGTTCATCTGCGAGGCGCATTGCGCGATGGACCTCGGCTGGCTGGAAGAGGTCGCGACGCACGCTCTCCGCGCCGCGCTCGACGAATCGGCCGCCCGGCCGGGCTGACCCTTGCCCTTGCCCCGCCTCCGGCGGGCGCGTCCGGGCCCGGCAAATTTTTGCCGGTTTTTCGTCACTTGCCGTTGCCTTGCTTCCCGCCACGCCGGTGTCGACTCCGGCGATCGCTCGCCCAGCCGCCGGCAACTTGCGCCGGATCGCCTGAATTTCCAAGGATTTCAAGGACTTGCCGGATTTTCGTCGGTCGGACTGGCATGCCTCTTGCTGATGCTTATGACGTCAATAACGATTTTCACGCGGAGGTAAGCAGCCATGAAACAGCAAGCCGAAAAGATCATCAAAGTCACCACCCAATCGCTGGGCATGCCCAAGGTGGCGCGTCCGCTGGTGCGCCGTCCGTCGTACGACAACGTGCAGGACCTGTGGCGCCGTCACGGTTGGGTGCCGCCGACCGAATTGGGCAAGAATTTCCGTGCTGATCTGCGCACGACTGCCAGCGTGTAAAGCGTAGGCTTCAAGGTGTCTCCTCCCCCTCTTCTTGGATGAAGATTCGGGTTGGCCCGCGCGCTGCGCGGGCTTTTTTTTCTGCAGCCGTCCCGGCCTTGGTGACCGGCGCTTTCGGCAGGTGCTGTCCGCGTCGCCGAATCCTTCCAACGACTTTGTCTGAAAGAAAACATTCCCGTCAGAAAACTGTAAGCCCGCACTGGCATAGTCGTTTGTTGCTTTATGGCAATAATCGCTATTATTATTCGTACCATTTCCACAAGAAGGCCGGTGCCCATGTCTGCCCATCACCATCCGCATGACCACTCCCACAAGAATCTCGCGATGCTGGTCATCGGCGCCATCGGCGTGGTGTTCGGGGATATTGGCACCTCGCCGCTGTACGCGCTGAAGGTGGCCGTCGAGGCCGCGGAGGGCACGGGCGGTTCCGGCCTCGAGCCGGCCGTGTTCGGCATCCTGTCGCTGATCACCTGGGCACTGCTGATCGTGGTCACGCTGAAGTACGTGATGATCATCATGCGCGCCGATAACCATGGCGAGGGCGGCGTGTTCGCGTTGACCGCGCTGGTGCTGCGCCAGATCGGCACCAAGACCGCGCTCAAATGGCTGCCCATCGTGGCCGGCGCGCTGGGCGCTGCGTTGTTCTTCGGTGACTCCATGATCACGCCGGCTATCTCGGTGTTGTCCGCGGTTGAAGGCCTGAAGATCGTTGCGCCGGAACTGGACAAGTGGGTGATCCCGATCTCGCTGGCACTGATCTCCGCCTTGTTTGCGATCGAGCGCTTCGGCACCGGCAAGGTCGGCGTCGTGTTCGGCCCGATCATGCTGGTGTGGTTCGTGTCGCTGGGCTTGCTGGGCCTGATGCAGGTGATGAAGAATCCGGCCATCTTCGCAGCGTTGAACCCGATGATCGCGGTGAACTTCATGGTTGAGCACAAGATGGTCGCGGTCGGCATTCTGGGTGCCGTCGTGCTGTCCGTCACGGGCGGCGAGGCGTTGTACGCCGACATGGGCCATTTCGGCCGCGGTCCTATCCAGCGCGCCTGGCTGTATCTGGTGTTCCCGGCGCTGCTGCTGAATTACTTCGGCCAGGGCGCGCTGCTGATCAGTGACCCGTCGGCACTCGACAATCCGTTCTACCGCCTTGCGCCGGACTGGGCGCTGGTGCCATTGCTGGGACTGGCCTTCCTGGCCACCATCATCGCGTCGCAGGCCGTGATCTCGGGCGCCTTCTCGATCGCCAATCAGGCCGTGCAGCTCGGCTATATCCCGCGCCTGCGCGTCCGTCACACGTCAGCGGATGAAATCGGCCAGGTCTACGTTTCCAAGATCAACATCGTGCTGTTCGTCGGCGTCGTGGTGCTGGTGCTGGCCTTCCGCAGCTCGGAAAACCTGGCGTCGGCCTACGGCATTTCGGTGACCGGCGCGATGGCGATCGACACCTTGCTGGCCGCCTATGTGATGACGGTCATCCGCGGCTGGAGCAAGGCCTTGTTCCTGCCCCTGTTTGGCGTGCTGTTCATGATCGACATCGGCTTCCTGGGCGCGAACCTGTTCAAGTTCTTCGAAGGTGGCTGGCTGCCGGTGGCCGTGGCCTGCTTCGCGCTGACCCTGATGCTGGCCTGGATCAGCGGCCGCGACCGCCTGCTCGCCGCGCGCTGGCGCAATGCGGTGCCGATCGAGGAATTCCTCGGACGCCTGAATGCCGAGAGCGTGCCGCGCGTGCCGGGCACGGGCATCTTCATGGTGCCGCTGGACGAGATCGCACCGATGGCCCTGCTGCACAACATGAAGCACAACAAGGTACTGCATGAGCGCGTGCTGCTCATGCGCACCCAGGTCGAGAGCGTGCCTTACGTGCCGGACCTCGAGCGCGTCGAAGTGCGCCACCTGCCGCACAACTTCCACCAGGTGATCGTGCGTTACGGCTTCATGGAAGAGCCGAATATCCCGCGCGCGCTGGCACTGCTGCGTGCGCGTGAGTTCCACTTCAGCCTGCTCGAGATCTCCTTCTTCGTCGGCAAGGAAAAAGTGGTCGCGCGCGGCGCGATGACCTGGTTCCTGGGCCTGTTCATCATGATGCACCGGATGATGATGGGCGCGACCGAGTACTTCAAGATCCCGACCGACCATGCGGTCGAGCTGGGTGGCCACGTCGAGATCTGATGCAGCAAGGGCAATACGCAACACCTGAAATGTGATGCAAGCACTACCCAGAGGAATGCAAGCGCAGCAAACCACGACAATCAATTGACAAGAGAGGGGAAACGCCCATGACAGCCATGGCACGCATGTTTGCCGATCCGACCCACAGCACTTACCGCCTGTGGCAATCCATAGTCTCAATCTTCATTTTCGCGTCCTGTATCGCGCTGGCACTGGAGACCGTGCCGGAGGTCGAGGCTCGCTTCCATGCGGAATTCATGATGGTGGAGTGGCTGTCCGTGGCGATCTTCACGATTGATTACCTCGGCAACCTGCTGCATTCGGAAGAGCGCGGCAAGTATGCGTTCAGCGTCTGGGGCATCATCGACCTGGTGTCCATTCTCCCTTCTTACCTGATGCTGCTCAACCTGACGGCATTGCAGGGCACCAAGGTGCTGCGCCTGCTGCGCGTGGCGCGGGTGCTGCGGGTGCTGAAGCTGGCGCGCAGCGCCGTCAACGAGACCGCCGGCGCGACCAATCCCATCGTCGCCAACCTGCGCATCTACTTCATCATCTTCTTCTCGGTGATGATGATCTCGAGCACGTCGATGTATTTCTTCGAGGGCGGCCTGTACTCGGCCGAAGCGATGGAGGCAGGCCAGCAGGCGCTGGACCTGAAGGCCAAGGCCGATGGCGTCGAGCCGGAAAAATTTGTCCCGATGGATCCCCTGAGCGGCAATCCGATCCCGGAAGACAAGCGCTTCTTCACATCGATTCCGACCGCGATGTGGTGGTGCATCGTCACGCTGACCAGTACCGGCTATGGTGACATGTTCCCGGTCACGGCAGGTGGCCGCATCATTGCGGGCATCACGATGTTCCTCGGCTTGGTGCTGTTCGGCATTTTGTTGAACGTGATCGGCAAGACCCTGATGGTCGTGCTGTTCGGCGAGAAGCTGAAGGCCGAAGACTGACCGCAACCGGCTGCTCGCCTGCGGACGGGCCAATCGCTGACACAAAGGGCGCCGCTGGCGCCCTTTGTCTTTGGCGTCCCGTGCCATCGCGTCGCTGTGTCAAGACATCAATTTTCCGCTACCATTTTCGCGGCACTACCGCCGCGTCGACCTGGGAGAAGCAAGCATGAAAGCCTGTACCGCACTCAAAGCCTTGCTGGCATCGGCCAGCCTGCTGCTGGCCGCTCACGGCCACGCACAGTCTGTCGAATTCGTGACCCCTGCCAATGGCGACACCGTGGCGCAGACTTTCAAGGTCAAATTCGCGGTCGATGGCATGAAAGTCGCCCCGGCCGGTGACATGACGGCCGATACCGGCCACCATCACCTGCTGATCAATGCCGATGACATCGCCGAGGGCACGGTGATCCCGATGGACGACAAGCACCGCCATTTCGGCAAGGGACAGACCGAGACCGAGCTGACGCTGCCGCCGGGACGCTATCGCCTGACCATGCAGTTCGCGGACGGCGCGCATCGCTCCTACGGCGAGAAGCTGCGCAAGACGATCGAGATTACGGTGAAATGAAAGCACGGTGCGTTGCGCCGTGCCCGGCCGTTCAATAGGTCTTCAGGAAATAGAGCACGGTCAGTACCGCGCCGACGACGATCACGACGCGCTTGAGCCACAGGTTCGGCAGTTTGCGCGCAAGCACCGCGCCCACGTGGCCACCGATGGCGGCCGTCACCAGTGCCACCAGCGTGTGCGGCCAGCTGATCGCACCCGCGATCACGAAGGTGAGGGCGGCCACTGTGTAATTCATCGCCGAGGTCAGGTTCTTCAGCGCGTTGATTTCCTGCGCATCCTCGAATCCCTGGATGGACAGTGCCGCCAGCGTCAGGATGCCCATGCCGGCGCCAAAGAATCCGCCATAGATCGCGACCACCAGCTGGAACAGCGCGCCGCCCTTGCTGCCGGGCTGGTCGGAGGACGCGATCTTCATGTGGCCTTTCATCCACGCGATCAGCCTGCTGACCTGCGGCGCGAAAGCAAACAGCGTGGTGGCCGCCAGCAGCAGCCAGGGTACCAGCTTGGAAAAGGTCTCATTGGAGACGGCGAGCAGGAGCAGGCCGCCGATCAGGCCGCCCAGCACCGAGATCACGGCCAGCAGCGCGGCCCAGCGGCGATGGCGCATCGCTTCGCGGCGGTAGGCCCAGCCGCTGGCAAGCGAGGCCGGCCACAGCGCAACCGTATTGCTGGCATTGGCCATCACCGGCGGCACCCCGGCCGCCAGCATCGCCGGGAAAGAGAAGAAGGTGCCGCCGCCGGCCATCGCGTTCATCGCGCCGGCCGCAAACGCACCGGCGCCGACCAGCAGCGCATCAGTCAATAACATGGGAATTCAGGCAGGGAAGGGCCCGTGACGGGCGAGGTCATTCCTCGTCGCTGTCCTTGAACAGCAGCGAGATCAGGTAGATCGCCCCGATCGACAGGGCGGCCACGACAGTCATGACAATGGGGATCACGTAGAGGTCGTCCATGAGCGGCAGTAGGGCTTACCGAGGATGCTTACCAAAGGTGATTGTACACAAAGTCTCGCAGTGCCAGCCGCTGGAGCCCGGCCTGCGCCGGGATGAGGATTGACGGGTGGCGGCCGGTGCAAAGGCATCGCGGCGCACGCCGGGAGGACGGGTGGCGGGCGATGGCCCTTGCCCTGTCATCCCGGCGCAGGGTGAAGCGGTGGCCTACGTGCCAGTGCGCGCCCTGCAAGGGGGATCCAGCGGCTGCGGGCCGCCCGACAAAGGCATCAGCGGCCGCGGTCTTTGGCTGAGGTGCCGCCGATACCCCAGTTGGTGCTGGGGATTTCAGAGATCAGGATGCGGATGGTCTCTTTTGGCGCGCCGACGGCTTCATGCAGCGCCTGCGTGACTTTCTCGATCACGGCGCGCTTCTGGTCTTCGGTACGGCCTTCGATCATGTGGATCTGTGCGAACGGCATGGGTTCTCCTTGTGATGGACGGGGCCGGCGGCCGATGGCGGTCGCCGGGTGCATCGGTATCAGGCGGCGCGGATCACGCCGCCTTGGCGGCCTTGGCCTGGCGCTCGCGCGCCATCGTCAGGGCGGTGTCTTCAATCATGTCTTCCTGGCCGCCGACCATCTTGCGACGGCCGAGCTCGATCAGCAGCTCGCGCGCCGGGATGCCGTATTTGGCTTCGGCACGCTTGGCGAACAGCAGGAAGGAGCCGTACACACCCGCATAGCCGAGGGTCAGCGCATCGCGGTCGATGCGGATCGGGAAGTCGATGATCGGGATCACCTGTTCCTCGGCCACGTCCTGAATTTTCCAGACATCGACACCGGTGCTGACGCCCATGCGGTCCAGCACCGCGACCAGCACTTCCATCGGCGTGTTGCCGGCACCGGCGCCGAGGCCGGCGGCAGCGGCGTCAATACGGTTCGCGCCGCACTCGATCGCGGCCACGCTGTTGGCCACGCCCATGGCAAGGTTGTGGTGGCCGTGGAAGCCGAGCTCGGTCTTCGGGTCCAAAGCCTGACGCACCGCATCGATACGCACGCGCACGTCTTCGGGCAACATGTAGCCGGCCGAGTCAGTCACGTAGATGCAGTTCGCGCCATAGCTTTCCATCAGCTTCGCCTGTTTGACGAGGCCTTCGGGCGAGTTCATGTGCGCCATCATCAGGAAGCCGACCACGTCCATGTCCAGCTTGCGCGCATAGGTGATGTGCTGCTCGGCGACGTCGCCTTCAGTGCAGTGGGTGGCGACGCGGATCGTGTGCACGCCGAGGCCATGGGCCATTTTCAAGTGGTCGACGGTACCGATGCCGGGCAACAGCAGTGCCGACACCTTGGCCTGCTTCATCAGCGGGATCACGGTGCCAAGGTATTCCTCGTCGGTGTGCGCCGGGAAGCCGTAGTTGACCGACGAGCCGCCGAGGCCGTCACCGTGCGTGACTTCGATCAGCGGGATGCCGGCCTCGTCGAGGCCCATCGCGATAGCCTTCATCTGTTCCAGCGACATCAGGTGGCGCTTCGGATGCATGCCGTCGCGCAGCGTCATGTCGTGCAGCGTGATTTTCTTGCCCTTGATTTCCATGTTCATTCTCCTTGGGATGCGCGCTGTGTTCAGGCAGCGACAGTCGGCTCGAGCACGAGGCGACCAGCGATCATTTCTTCGGCAAACATCTCGGCGGTGCGGGCGCCGGCGGCGGTCATGATGTCGAGGTTGCCCGCGTACTTCGGCAGGTAATCGCCGAGGCCCTCGACTTCGAGGAAGACCGACACGCGGTTGCCGTCGAACACAGGGCCATTCACCAGCTTGTAGCCCGGCACATACTTCTGCACTTCCTTGATCATGTCGTGGATCGATTGCGTGATCTTCGCTTCATCCGGCTTGCCTTCAACCAGGCAGTGCACGGTGTCGCGCATGATCAGCGGCGGTTCGGCCGGGTTGATGATGATGATGGCCTTGCCCTTCTGCGCGCCGCCGACTTTCTCGATCGCGCCCGCCGTGGTGCGGGTGAACTCATCGATGTTCTTGCGGGTGCCGGGGCCGGCGCTGCGCGAGGACACGGTGGCGACGATTTCGCCGTAGGTGACTTTTTGCACGCGGGACACGGCCGCGACCATCGGGATCGTCGCCTGGCCACCGCAGGTGACCATGTTGACGTTCATCTCGCCCTTGCCGACATGTTCCTTCAGGTTCACCGGCGGCACGCAGAACGGGCCGATCGCGGCAGGCGTCAGGTCTATCATCAACACGCCCAGTTCATTGAGCTTGCGCGAGTTCTCGGCATGCACGTAGGCGGAGGTCGCATCGAAGGCGATCTGCACGCCATCAGCGATCACGTGCGGCAGCAGTCCGTCGACGCCGTCGGCGGTGGTCTTGAGGCCCATGTCACGGGCGCGCTTGAGGCCATCCGATTCCGGGTCGATGCCGACCATCCACACCGGCTCCAGCACCGGCGAACGTTGCAGTTTGGCGAGCAGGTCGGTACCGATATTGCCGGGACCAATCAGCGCGCATTTGATTTTCTTGCTCATGTCAGGGCTCCTTGACAGCGGAAAGTAAAGAATCGGATCAGATCAGGCTGCGCACCACGCCGCCATCGGCGCGCAGCGCGGCGCCGTTGGTGGCGGCCGACAGCGGGCTGCACACATAGGCGACCATGGCCGCGACTTCATCGGGTTCGATGAAGCGGCGCAGCAGCGAGGTCGGTCTGGCATTGGCGAAGAAGGCCTGCGCGGCCTCGTCAAAGCTGAGGCCCTGTTGGGCGGCCAGCTTGTCGAAAAAGTCTTTCGCGCCTTCGGTCAGCGTCGGACCGGGCAGCACACTGTTGACCGTCACCGCGGTGCCGGCGCAGGTTTCGGCCAGGCCGCGCGAGATCGACAGTTGCGCCGACTTGGTCATGCCATAGTGGACCATCTCGGCCGGCGGGCAGATGCCCGATTCGCTGGAAATGAACACAATGCGGCCACGGTTGCGCTGCTTCATGCCCGGCAGCACCGCGCGCGCAAGGCGCACGCCGCTCATCACATTCGTCTCGAAGAAGCGAGTCCATTCGGAATCCGGAATCTCTTCGAAGGGCTTGGGATCGAAGATGCCCATGTTGTTGACGAGGATGTCGACCGGCGGGCCGCCGGCGGTCAGTTGCTCGCAGCCCTTCGCGGTGGCGGCATCGGCGGCCACGCCGCGCAGGCTGGCTTCGGGCAGCAGTGCCTGCAGGCGCTGCAGCGCTTGTCCGACACTGGCTTCGCTGCGGCCGTTGAGGGTGACGGTGGCGCCTTCGGCCGCCAGCGCCTTCGCGATGGCAAAGCCGATGCCGGCGGTCGAGCCGGTCACCAGTGCGTGCTGTCCTTGCAGTTGCAGGTCCATGAGTGTCTCCGTGTTGCCTTGTTCTTGTCGGCGTGTCGTTGCTGCGTTGCTGCTTCAGTGCTTGTGCCCGGCATGCAGCCACGGCCGCAGCCAGCGCGTCAGTTGCGGCGCGACGACCCAGGTCATGATCAGCACCACCATGCCCGTCAGCGTCATCACGCGCGGCACCAGCGGCCATTGCGCGAGGATGTCGCCCAGCAGGATGAACAGCAGCAGCACGGTCGGGAAGATGCCCATCCAGGTCACGATCGCCACCTTCCAGCGTGGCGGCGGTGTCTGCTGCGTGCCGGTCATGAACCAGTGCGCGAGACCGATCACCTGACGCGTCTGCGCCGGACCTTCGGACAAGGGCTCGATCGCAGCCAGCCCGAGAGAACGGGCGGGTGAATCGGTCCATGCCTGCAGGTGCGCATCCGAATCGAAAGCGAAAACCACCTGATACAGGCCGGGCTCCGAATCCGGCTGGTCGCCCGGGCGCACCAGTTGCGCGCCAAGGTGCCCGGGGTAGGTGCGGGCGGCGGCGATCATGTCGCCCATCAGTTTTTCGAACGTCGCCTCCGTGCCCGGCTTGATGCGCCGGGTCACCAGCACCGTGACGGCGCCGGTGTGGGGTGCTGCAGGGCGGGCAGGGTTGGCGGTGCTCATCGCTGGCGTTCCTTGATGTGGGTGATGCGCGTCAGACGAAGCGCATCGACACCGAGCCCAGGTCCTGGAAGCGCACGTTGACGCTGTCGCCAGCGGCCACCGCAATCGCCTCGGTCACGCCACCGGTCATGATGAAGGTGCCGGCCGGGATTTCCTGGCCGCGCTGGCCGAGATGGTTGGCCATCATCGCGATCGCCGCCGCCGGGTGACCCAGCACCGCGGCGCCGGCCGCCATCGCGACGACTTGTCCATTCTTTTCCAGCACCACGCCCAGTGTGCGCAGGTCGAGGTCTTCGACCTTGCGCGAGCGGCCGCCGATCACGAAGCGCGATGCCGACGTGTTGTCAGCGATGACGCTCTTGAGGTCGAACTTGAAATCGCGGTAGCGGCTGTCGATGACTTCGACGGCCGGGATCACGAAGTCGATCGCGGCCATCACGGCGCCGACGTGGCAGCCCGGGCCCTTCAGCGGCGCCTTGGTGACGACGCAGATCTCGGCTTCCACTTTCGGGTGGATCAGTTCCGAGGTCTTGATGTCGCTGCCGTCCGGGCACGACATGTAGTCGGACACGAAACCGAAGCAGGGCACATCGACGCCCATCTGCTTCATCTTCGCGAACGAGGTCAGTCCGGCCTTCAGGCCCACGGTCTTGTTGCCGCGCTTCTCCTTGCGCGCACGGATGGCTTCCTGGATCGCATACGCATCGTCCCAGTCCATCTGCGGATAGTCGTCGGTGATCTTCAGCACGTCACGTGCTTCGAGTTCGGCCGATTCCAGGTG
>JACCDY010612713.1_pt1 | contig 30730 bp, 56 predicted proteins | sample 7446391 | NCBI WGS metagenome assembly JACCDY01 (sample SAMN15323451, study PRJNA562643) | freshwater metagenome | isolation source: river surface water | place: USA:Blue River Watershed | collected 2017-08-18 | reverse complement strand
TAAGTAATCAATCCATGCAACAGGTTTATTTTCCATTTACTTCTACTCCTTGTTGAACCCTATAAGGGAATCTATCTTCTAACCAAAAGCATCTGCGTTCATAGTCATCGCTGATAGCTCTGTATCCAACCCATGTTACACCACTCTTAGTATAGCTAGTACAGTCAGTCATCTTATCTACGTAGTGGTTCAGTGAACCATAAGCAAACCCACCTAAGAATGCGAAGATGAATACAAAGCCATACATCATAACGAAGACTCCTCTGACGGCATCTCATTCATACGACCAGTGCCACGAGTATACAACAAGCGACATGCTTTACCAGTTAATCCACTGAAGCGGTTCTTTAACACTCGTACGTGTGTGGTGTTACGCTCAATAGGATCTTCATGTTGACCATTACGTTCCAAGCCAATCACTACATCACTTAGCTGTGCAATTGAACCTGAACCACGTAGCTGTGCCAGTGAAGTAACCGCACCTTCCTCGTGACCCTTGTCAGATGGACGTTTCAGGTGTGATACTACAAACAAACTGATACCTGTTTCCTGTACTAGCATGCGAAGCTTTGTCATGATCTCATCGATTGCCTTACGTTCGTCACCTGACTCTTGTGCGGATACAATGATACTCACGTGGTCTACGAAAACATACTGGCAATCAAGCCCACGAGCCATGAACCGAACCCGATTAAGAATGTTATCGATAGAAGTACTCCCGAAATGATCAAACAGGAATAACCTATCACTGCCAAGAGTTTTGTCAAAAGCGTATCTTCGTTCGTCTTCTGTTGCATTATTGTCCGGTAAATGTAATGGTTTATTAACTGCCAAGCTCATCAATGATTGTGCTGTCTTCTTGACTGACTCTTCCAAGAACATCAAGCCGATGTTATCTTGTGAGTTATTCAAGATGTGCCATACAATCTCACGTAAGAACTGTGACTTACCTAGTCCTGAACCGGCTGTAACTGTTACGAGTTCTCCCTTACGTATTCCGTATGTCAAGTCATTGATTCCGTTGTAAGGATACAACACATCAGCTTTCTCTACAGGTGCTGATACGCTATCCCACAATGTAGAACCTGCTACGATCCCATCAGGTACGTACTTGTCAGCGTTCCACCACTTCTCAATGAACAACTTAGTATCATTGTTGAATGAGTAATCACATGCGTCCTTGTATGGCGTACCTGTATGCACGAACACGTGTGCTTTACTACCGAACAACTCTGCTACTTCTTTGCTTGCCTTAACGCCTTGCTCATCAGCATCAAAACAGATTACAATCTTCTCGAAAGAATCTAAGTACTCGTACTGAGCACGACAATCCTTCAATGCATTACCTGCTCCGTTACGAATCGACACCACTGGGTAACGTGAACCAGTCATCTGATAGCAAGCCATCGCATCAAACTCACCCTCAGTAATCGTGATAGCTTTGCCACCCTTGGTGAACAGATTCTGTCCAAACAACGTAGCTTCTGACCAAGCACCATCACTGCTGAATGTCTTCTCTTTCTTACCTCGCATCTTGGTAGCTACAAGAGTACCATTGATATCGTAGTACGGAAAGTAGATCTTATGGTCATCCACTCTGACCCCAAATACTTCTGAAGTCTTCTGTACGATACCTCGTTTAGTAAATGGTATCACTGTAGCATCCTCAGGAATGCCCTTAAAACGCTCTGTATTCAATTTAATTTTATCCCTATAGGTAGGTATTACTGTATCATCAATCGCCTCTCTGAGTGGCTGTATTGAGGTCTGACAACTAAAACAATACGTATGACCATCACTGTAGATACTCAACGCATCACTTGAACCACATGTATTACATGGCTGATGTGCTTTCACTACAGTAGATTGTTGTTTTAAATCATACACTTACTTCTCCTTAAGTCTAGACAATATAACTTTGTATTCTTCCCAGTCCGATTCAAATCCTATCAATGCACTATCAGGATCGTTGTAGATATCCGGAAAGTTCTCATGTAAAGTATCTAAAAAGTTTAACCAGTTATCAAGATCAACGACAATATCATTATTAGAATTCTGATTCATACATCTTGTCAAACATTCTTTTGTGATAATAGTCTTTGATGTCTTGCATGACAGCATCGTATCCGTAGATCTCAATCTTGTCGACAATATCAGACAATGCAAAGTGATACTCGTATTGTTCAGCTTCTAATGTATCTTCAAAGGTTAACATATAAGTCCTTATATAGTATGTTTTTACTTATATAGTATGTTTTTAACTTACATAGTATACTATAGTAGTAATAGTTTAACACAAAATTACAGCTTTGTCTATAGCTCATTGTAGTTTTCTTCGTTATCGTCTTTCTCTTCGTTGGTTAGTAAGTCCTCACGTTCAAGTGTTGGAACATCTCGAACGATTGTGCTGTAACAACGTTGACACATGTCAATATACTCGTTAGTATGTATTGACTTTCGTGTTGATTCAAAGTCACTTAGGTTTTTATCGCAACAAATGCATCTCATAATTTAATCTCCTCAATGTGATAAATCTTACCTCTAAATTGTTCGCTAACCCAGTCACCGCCTTCATCGTCATACTTATTTAACTCTTCGTCAGTCATGTCAACTATTTCATAATCACCTATGACTTCTGCTTTACTATTTGCTTGATCATCAGGATCATTATTAAAATAAATCTCACCTATAATAACTTTCATAATAAACACTCCCCTACTTTGTTGTAAGCCCATGTATAGGCATCATCCTTCTTGTTGAAAACTTTATGCATAACTATTGTATCACATCTGAAGCGAGAGTCAAGTGCTAGTAGTTTATCTCTCTCGTATTCACATTTCACGATACGAAATAGTTGGTTATCTTCGTCTAAAATCCTGTAAATTTTAATCATAGTTTATTAAATTCCTCTAAAGTAAATACATAGGTATCGATCATATAAACAGTGCCTACGTCCTCGAACCAGTCATACAAGTTAACAGTTACTTTACCTTTCTCTTCGTAATCATGTGCATTGATAGCGATATCATCCAAGTAATGCCACCAGTCATTAATATAAAATCCAAATTCATTCTCATCTAGTTCATCAAACTCGACAATCTCATGCTTGTATTGCTTTAATACTGCTAAGACATCAGCTCTCATACTCATCTCCAAACATCCAACTAAAGTCTTGTTCATCATAATCTTTAACCCATGCATCGATCTCATTCATAGGTATCCATTCCAGTAAGTCTTCAATCAATTCATGCTTAGGTCTCTCGTTCATGATATCTAATAGACAATCCATTTTATCTTTACCATGCTTGGCATACATCTCGTTAATCGTTACCATGATTTCTCCGCTTATATGATTCTAAAGTTAATGGTGAATGAATCTTTAACCACTCAATCAAGTCCCAGTATTGGTCTTCTAGTTTATCATACGCTTGTTCTAACTCTACTGATTTATACGACATACGTCCTCCAAATATATAAACTCATGTGAATAATAACATACGTTGACGTGATTAGCAACAACCAATATGCCTGTCGTTCATGCTTACGATTAATCTTTTCCTCTTCTAGGAATTGCTTACGATGTGACTCTCCAAAATCATACATGTTATTCTCCATTATATGCTACTTTGTAGCTCATTACGTATTGATTAACGACATCACCTTGACCATCGATAGCAGTGATAATAAAGCCCTCATCGTCTTGACTTACTAGCACGTATCCACCGGTATTAACAATGCTACCTTCATCGTCTTGTTGATCGAAATTAATCACCAATGAACCATCATCTAATTGATCACCACTCATAATGTTTTCTACTTGCATTTTATTCTCCCACTTTGTAAGCATATTTAACAATTGACCTTGAACCGCAACAACTTGAGTGAGCATCATGTGCAACACCATCTATAACAGCGAATGCATGACCTCTTTTAATCACCACGTATCTACCCTTGGGATGAGTCTTAATAAAACTTGCAAGGGTCTCACGTCTTATAGCATGACTTGCGACAATTTGCATATTGTTTTTAGTGACATCAATTAAAACTGCTATTAACGTTGCAAGCGTAACACCTTGCCTATCTTTTCTGCCGTGTAATTTAAAAATTTTATGTGCTACATTGTAAGGTATATTCACGGCGAGACTAGTAGCTCTGACAGTGCAGTCATTAGATTCATACAAGTCACTGGGTCTTGGGTTCGCACTAATGAATTGCATATATCATCCTCTTTTTGTTAGTATCTTATCAGACAATCTAATGAAATCAGCATTGCCTAATTCAGTCACAAAATAATCTATCATTTCAGCGATATCATTATGATACTTATCCTTATCATCCAATATCATTTCGATCAATTTATTGTGCATCTTATCACGTACTTTAGCATCTAGCACTGGCATTTCATAATACTCTTGTAAAGTTTTCATTTCATTACCCTCTTTTGTAAGTCGATAACCTCTTGTAATTCAGCTTCAATTTTATCTAGGTGAGCTAAGCCGTACTTTTTAGCATCCGCAATGCTTACGTTAATATCTCGCTCTCTAGCGAAGAGTGACAATAATAACACTACTCTATCACGTTCAGAAAATTTATCCATGTTATGAGTTCCATAAACTTAAAGTATCGGCATGTATTTTACTATTAATTTCATGAGCGATAGTATCTCCTGCTATATCTTTTATCCATCCCCAGCCGTACCATTTTCTATCGCTATTCATGTCTAAAGTCATACCATGCTCTCCCCAATATATCTCAATTAACGTATGACCTTGCTTAACTCTATCGTATGCTTTTTTGAATATCTGATTTTTAGTAGGCTTTTTACCCTTGAATACTATCTCTTGTGCAATATGGTTCATGTTATTTAACCTCCACGATATCGTATATATGAGAATCTAAATCGACTTCTCTCCACTCAGTAAAATCTAAGTCACCATTGCGTATATCTTTTTCAATTTCCTCCATTAGCTCCGCTTCGACTTCAGCTTGATAATAGATTGTTGATGCTACTGTTACTTTAAATGTCTTCATTGTATTTACCCCTTCACTGTCATAATTTTAATTACTTTAGCCATTTTAACGCCGTGAGCTTTGTAAGCAATGACTGGCACGTCCTTATTGTAGCATGCACGGCATCCGTTGCACTTGCCTTGATTCTCGTATGCCTTACACTCGAATGCACCTACTGGCAGAGTATCGCTAAAGATAGTACTAGTTGTCAAGCCGTTGATTATCTCACCAGTGACGCTATCACTCGACAATCTAACGACAACATTGTCTAATTTCATCATTGCATTTATAACTTGGTCATACTTAGTAAATTTATACATGCGAGTGGGTAGCCAATGCTTGCACCAAGGTGTTAATCGCATTACCTCGTAAATCTTTTCTGCCAAGCGGATATCGTACATGTCGCCACTATCGAACCATCTAAAATAGCGAGATGAATCTAAAGCCAATACCATGTCACTAACCCATGCATCACGTTGCCAGTCTTGCTTATTAAACTCCCTTGGAGCTTTCACATTGGGGAAACGATAATTTCCAGTAGTTGCGTAACACCCTTGGCAAGCTGGGACTAGCTCTTTAGTCACTGGGTTAATCGAACCTTGGCAAGTATCCAAGGCATTGAGTGACCAAGATAGAATGCCGTCTAGCTTACTTGTTTTTGATAGCTTTACAGTCATGTTAAAACCCTCTGATATAAGTTAAAGCGAGTATAGCTCCCATTGTAGCACCTAAAACGCATGCTCCGATGATGTCATACATGCTTACATTTTGATATTGCTTTTTCTCTTGCTTAGTCATAATTACCTCTTTTGTTAAGTATAGTACATATTCTAGGGTTCTACTCAATTAGGTAAAACCCTAGGTATATATTATATTGCGAAACGTGGTACAAAGTTATCCTTATTGTAGATACTAATCACGTCATGCTTGAATGAATACAAGTCATCAGTGGATAGCATTCTATCTAAGTCTAATTTTGTATTGCTTCTCAATTGGTACTCCATTAAAGCAATGCCAAGGTCAACGTCAAAATGCTCTGGCAAGTTTTGATTAGTTACTGAAACGAATCTATTTGCTACTTGTTGAATTTTTGCTAAGTCTTGCATGGTATCCATCCTTATGAACGTTAATAAAAGTTTACTGCCTTGGACTCAATTATAGGCACGTTTTACGCCATGTCAAGTACTTTTTTAATTATTTTTAATTGTATTTTTCTATGTCTTTGTGAGTGTTGATAGACAAAAACTATCGTGATAAATGGTATTAATACTTGAGTGCTTTACTAGGGTATTATTGCTTTAGAGTCAATAGGTTACACTTAGGATAATTATATAATGTTATTCGATAAATAAACTGGCACGATTCTTGCTTAGGTTTAGGGTTGAGTCTTGATAGTTACTTGTAGAGGGTGCATCAACGTCCCTCATACCTGCCAAAGGACTACACGAGTACAACACCACGACAACAATCTACAAAGTTATAAACTATTGACTTGTAAAGTGACGGGGGAGAGGGGTACGTGCGTGTTGTAATTTATTAGATCCCTCATAAGCACCCAAAAAGGAAAAAAGCAAGTACCTCTAAAAGCTCTTTAAACGCTCTCTATTGAGTTTTATGAGTCTACCCTAGGTGAGGTATTACTTTATATTATTTATTGCTCTATGAGGCTATAAAGAGGCTTACGGAGGATCGACACCGTATGGCTAAGATGTGCACCGTAGGCTACGTTAGAGTAGGTATACTATGTTAGTAGTCACTAACGTCTCTAACTAAGCTTCCCTATACCCCTGAACGTGGACACATAATGTACTCTCCGGAGGAGCTATGTAAATAAAGTTCATAAAGTACTTGACAAATCCATAAAAGTATGTTATAATACTACTATAGGGCATAGAAGTAACTTAGTAAGTTATAACTATATTAATAATATATAACTATATAAGTTAACTTTAAAGCAAACTAAGAAGTAGACTTAGAAGTAACTTTATAAGTTACATTAAAGTAGATCTCCTTAAAGGAAAAAGATTGAAAGAAGAAGATAATATTGTGTCTATCAACATCAAAGATCCTGTCTTAGAACAGAACAAGCCTCGAAGAGGGAGACCACCAAAGGCACTTGTCGAATCTAAGAAGCTAGGCAATAGAGGTAAAGTAGGTAGACCAGCAGGAGACGCTGCTAGGATTCAAGAGATGAAGGCAAGACTCTTGAGTACTACAGGTAACAAGGTTATTAATAAGATTGTGTCTATTGCTATGGATGACAATCATGCAGGACAGATGGCAGCATTGAAGATGTGTATGGATCGTGTCTTACCAACATCCTTGTTTGAGAAGGATGCTAAAGGTCAGAGGAATGCAGTAACGATTAACATCACAGGTATCGGTGAAGCTAAGGTAGAGCAAGCTGAAGTTATAGATAATGACTACACGGATGTAGACTATAATGAATCTTAACTTTGAGTTACTCCCTTGGCAGAAGCAGGTGTACACAGATGACACTCGCTTCAAAGTAATTGTAGCTGGACGGCGTTGTGGAAAGTCAAGACTCTCTGCAGTATCCCTACTTGTAGAAGGGTTAAGATGTCCGCAAGGTAGTGCAGTAATGTACGTAGCACCCACTCAAGGGCAAGCCCGACAGATTATTTGGGATCTCTTGATGGAACTAGGAAGAGAGGTGATCTCATCTAGCCACGTAAACAATATGGATATTACTCTGATCAATGGAGCTAAGATCTATGTTCGTGGTTCTGACCGTCCTGATACGCTACGTGGTGTTTCATTGACGTACCTAGTATTGGACGAAGTAGCTGACATTAAAGCAGATACTTGGGAGAAGGTGCTAAGAGCTGCTCTGTCAGATAAAAAAGGTAAGGCATTATTTATTGGTACACCTAAAGGTCGTAATTGGTTCTACGATATGTACAACCTAGGTGAATCAGGTGAAGATGAAGAATGGAAGAGTTGGCACTTTACAACTAAAGACAACCCACTCATCGATCCTAAAGAGATTGAAGGTGCAAAGAAGACTCTAAGTTCATTTGCATTCAAGCAGGAATACGAAGCAAGCTTTGACAATGCCGGTACTGATACTTTCAAAGAAGAATGGTTGAAGTTCGGCGAAGAACCTAACGATGGTAACTACTACATCGCTATTGACTTAGCAGGTTTTGAGAACTTGTCGATGAATGCTCAGGCTAAGAAGAGACTTGACCAAACAGCTATAGCAGTGGTTAAAGCCACTGAAGATGGTAAATGGTTTGTAAGAAAGATTGAACATGGTCGTTGGGATATCAAAGAGACTTGCCAACGCATTATAAAGAACATTAAGGCGTTTCAACCTGCTGGTGTAGGTATAGAACGAGGATCGTTAAAGAATGCAGTGTTGCCCTATTTAAGCGATCTGATGAGGTCTAACAATGTGTATGCTCATATTCAAGATCTCACACATGGTAACAAGAAGAAAACTGAACGTGTTATATGGGCATTGCAAGGACGCTTCGAACACGGTAAGGTTGTCTTAAACGAGGAAGAAGATTGGGATCATTTTAGGGACGAGTTTGTTATGTTCCCTACTACTGGTGTACATGACGACTTACTTGACGCATTGAGTTACATTGATCAATTAGCAATTACAAGTTACTTTGCTGATGACGATCAAGATGATTTAGAACCACTCGACTGGGTATCCGGTTATTAAACGAGGAAGACATGGCAGAAAACTACGAAGATAATAAAGAATACAAAGTTACCGAATCTGACAAAGAGATTGTTAGCTTTGTTGTAAGTCACTGTGACAAGTGGCGTGATCATCGTGATGTAAACTACCTAGACGACTGGGACGAATACGAGAGATTGTTCCGTGGTATCTGGGCTGCTGAAGATAAGATGCGTGAATCAGAGAGATCACGTATTGTTACACCGGCGTTACAGCAAGCAATCGAAGCTAAACAAGCTGAGATCTCTGAAGCTGTGTTTGGACGTGGTGAGTTCTTTGATGTTGTTGATGACAGACAAGATATTAACCCTGCAGACGTAGAGTTAATGAAGCAACAGATGCATGAAGACTTCAAACGCAGTAAGATTAAGAAGTCATTAGATAACATTATCCTCCTTGGTGAGTTGTTCGGTACAGGTATCGGTGAGATTACTATTAAAGATACGACTGTATTAGCTCCATCAACACAGCCAATCCCCGGTGCTAACGTAGCAGCTATCGGAGTTACAGAAAAGCAACAGTTCTTAGTAGAACTTAACCCTATTCACCCACGTAACTTCCTCATTGAACCTAACGCACGTACTGTAGAAGAAGCTTTAGGCGTGGCTGTAGAAGAATATATGTCATTCCATACGATTGTTAAGGGCATGGAAGACGGAATCTATCGTAAATGTGACATTGCTCCTAGCTATTACACCACTGATCTTGAGAGAACTCAGGAAGAAGTGAACTACCAAGATGGTAAGCTACGTGTTATTCGCTACTATGGCTTAGTTCCACGTGAATACCTAGAGCAATTAGAGAATGAAGGTGGAGAAGTAGTAGATTTATTCCCTGAAGACTCAGCAATGGACGACTATGCTGACTTAGTTGAAGCTATTGTGGTGATTGCTGATGACCAACACCTACTAAAAGCTGAAGCTAACCCTTACATGATGAAAGATCGCCCTATTGTGGCGTACCAAGCTGACTCTATGCCCGGTAGATTCTGGGGACGTGGTACAGCTGAGAAGGGTTACAACATGCAGAAGGCTGTTGATGCACAGATTCGTGCTCACTTAGACAGCTTGGCTCTAACAACTGCACCGATGATGGCTATGGACGCTACTCGCCTACCACGTGGTGCTAAGTACGAAGTTAAAGCAGGTAAGAACCTACTAGTAAACGGTAATCCTAACGAGATTATGATGCCGTTCAAGTTTGGTAACACTGATGCTGCTAACATGCAGACAGCTCAGACATTCCAAGCTATGCTTTTACAGGCTACTGGTACTATTGACTCAGCATCTATGCCTTCACAGGTAGCCGGTGGTGAAGCTTCAGGTGCTGGATTGTCGATGGCTTTGTCAGGCTTGATGAAGAAGAACAAGCGTACCTTGATTAACTTCCAAGAAGACTTCTTGATTCCATTTATTCAGAAAGCTGCTTGGAGATTCATGCAGTTTGATCCTGAGCGTTACCCAGTTCAAGACTTTATCTTCTTGCCAGTATCATCTATGGGTATGGTCGCACGTGAATACGAACAACAACAGATGGTTGGTTTGATGCAGACTCTAGGTAACAGCCCAATCACCCCAGTATTGTTGCAAGGCATCATTAAGTCTTCAAGCTTGTCTAACCGTGAAGAGATTATTGCACAGCTTCAAGCTATGTCTCAGCCTGACCCAATGGCTCAACAAGCTCAGATGCTTGAGATGGCAGCTAAAGAAGCTTTGGTTCAGAAAGCTCAGGCAGAAGCAGCTAAGGCTATGGCAGAAACCCAGCAGATCGGTGTTGAAACTCAGTACATTCCTGCTGAAACACAGGCTAAGTTACTTGCTGCAGCTTCTAAGAATACCTCAGATCCTATGGCAGATGAGTTCGAGAAGCGTATGAAGCTCATGGATAGAGTTATTAAGGTAGAAGATATCGCCTCTAACGAACGGATTGCAGAGTTACAGAATAGAAATAAAGTTGTAAAAATGCAATAAAGTACTTGACTTTTGAGAAAAAGTATGTTATAATAGTAGCACCTACTAACATATATTAACTCCAAAGTCAAGGAAAAAGTTAATGAATAGAGAACTACAAGATTACTATGAGGAACGCTTTTCAATGTGTTCTTCAAAAGGCTGGAAACAACTCATAGAAGATGTCCAGTTAATGAAGCCTGAAGTAGAAAGCATCAAGGGTGCTACTACTTTAGAGCAATTACATTTTAAGAAGGGTGAGTTATCAATTATTAATTGGTTACTTAACCTAGAGAGTGCAAGCAGAGAAGTCTACGACCAACTTCAAGAAGAGGTTGACAATGGCTAGACGAATGTTTGACTTTCGTTGTGAGAACAAACACCTCACTGAAAAGTTCATTGACGATTCTGTCACTGAAGTTGAGTGTTGTGAATGTGGTGACACAGCTAGTAAGGTAATTACCGGTTGTGGCATCTATCTTGAACCATTTTCAGGGGATCACCCATCGAGTTATGACCGGTGGAATCGTGTTCGTGCTGAGAAGATGGCTCAAGAAAAGAAGCGTAACTCATAAGTGTGCTCTTGACACCGAGTTATTTTTAAGAATCCTAGAATCGCATAGCGACAGGAGATACAAATGGCTGAACTAATCGAACTGCAAGACGAAGAATCATTTAACCAAGACGAAACAACTAGTGTTGACGAGACTCCTCAAGAGGATAACTCTCAAGACACACAAGAAGAGGTTGTAATACCAAGTAAGTATCAAGGCAAATCCCTAGAGGAGATTGTTAAGATGCATCAAGAAGCTGAAAAGCTTATTGGTAGACAAGCCCAAGAAGTTGGTGAAGTCCGTAAGTTAGCTGATGAATTGATTAAGCAACAACTCGAAGCAAGGGTAAAACCTAAAGACGTAGATCAGCCTGTGGCTCAAGAGATTGATTTTTTTGACGATCCCGCAAAGGCAGTAAATCAGGCAGTAGAGAATAACCCTGTTCTTAAACAAATGCAAGAGCAACTAGTACGCCAAAAGCAACTAGAAGCCCTAGCAGTGATTGAGAAAAAACATCCTGATTTTGTTGACGTAGCAAAGAGCGATGAATTCAATGAATGGATTAATGGCTCAAAGGTACGTAAGCAGTTGTACGAAGCAGCTAATAACTATGATGCTGATGCAGCTTTAGAATTGTTAGACACTTATAAATCCTTAAAAGGAATTAAACAGCAGACTATCCAGTCAGCTGACGAAGGTGTTAAGCAAGTCGGAGAGCAGCAACGCAAGCAAGCTATTAAAGCAGCAGGAGTACAGACTGGTGGAACTGGAGAATCATCAAAGCCAACTTACAGATATGCAGATATTATGAAGCTGATGATGTATGACCGTGAACAGTACAACGCAAGAGCTGATGAGTTCCTGCAAGCGTACCAAGAAGGTCGCATCAAAGGCAGACCAAACTAATTAACTAGGAGATTTAAAAATGGCATTAGGTTCAGGACATCAAACAATTACAACTGCAGCTAAGTTTATTCCAGAGGTATGGAGTGACGAGGTTGTAGCAACTTACAAGAAAAACTTAGTAGCAGCAAACCTTATCAAAAAGATGAGCTTCAAGGGTAAGAAAGGTGACGCAGTTCACATTCCTAAACCGGGTCGTGGCTCAGCTAACGCTAAGGCTGCTAATACACAAGTTGTATTAAACACAGATACAGCAACTGAAGTTATCGTTAACATCGATCAACATTGGGAATTCTCAATCATGATCGAAGACATCGTAGCTGCTCAGTCTTTGGCTTCTATGCGTCAATTCTACACAGACGATGCTGGCTATGCATTGGCTCGTAAAGTTGATTCATTGATCCTTGAGTTGGGTCGTGGCGTTAACGGTGGTGACGGTACAGCTGCTTACACTGGTGCTTACTCAGGTGCTGACGGTACTACTGCTTACACAGGTACTGCAGGTGCTTTGACTGACGCTGCTATCCGCCGTTCTATCCAGCGTTTGGATGATGCTGACGTACCAATGGATGGTCGTTTCTTGATCGTTCCACCATCAACACGTAACACATTGATGGGTATTCAGCGTTTCACTGAGCAAGCTTTCGTTGGTGAAGCTGGTTCAAGCAACACTATTCGTTCAGGTGAAGTAGGTAACGTTTACGGTATTCCAGTATTCGTAACTTCTAACGCTGACGCTGCTACTGATGGCGATCGTATCTGCTTGTTAGGTCACAAGGACTTCGCAGTTCTAGTTGAGCAAATGGGCGTACGTACTCAGACTCAGTACAAACAAGAGTACTTGGGTGACTTGTTCACTGCTGACACATTGTTCGGCGTGAAAGAGTTGCGTGACGGTTCTGCCGTTGCTCTTGCAGTACCAGCTTAATAGCTGACTGATTGATCCCTACTCCGGTAGGGGTCTTTCTTAAGGGCTCTACGGAGTCTTTAACAAAGACAAGGAGTTTCAATGGCTAAGTTTCGAGATAACGCTTCCGGTAATGTATTCGAGTTTACACAAGAGCATGATATTCAAACAATGCGTAAGCATCCTGAGTACACCGAAGTAGTAGAAGAAAAAGAACAACCAGTATTAAAGAAACCTTTAACAACGAAAAAACAATTAAAGGAAGTTTAAACAATGGCGATCTATCGTGGAGCAGGTGGAGCAGGTGATGCAACTGGTGACTCAGCCAGTGAAGCTCTCTTAGTTCGTGAGTTAGCTGCAGAGGTACAAGCTGATGCTGACGCTGCAGAAGCTGCACGAGTCGCTGCTGTTGCTGCTCAAGTAGCTGCTGAATTAGCCGAGACTAACGCAGAGACAGCTGAAACTAATGCTGAATTAGCAGAGACAAACGCTGAGACTGCTCAGGCAGCTGCTGCTTCTAGTGCTAGTGCAGCCAGTTCTTCTGCAAGTGCTGCTTCTACATCCGCTACCAATGCTGCTAATAGTGCTTCTGCTGCTGCAGGATCTGCTTCAACAGCTACTACTCAAGCCACTAACGCTTCTAACTCAGCTACTGCTGCTGCAACTTCAGCGAGTAACGCAGCTAGTTCAGCCAGTGCTGCTAGTACGTCTGCTACTAACGCAGCCAATAGTGCAACTGCTGCAGCTGGTTCAGCAAGTAGTGCATCTACATCAGCTACTAATGCTGCTTCAAGTGCTACGGCAGCTGCTGCTTCAGCGACTGCTGCGGATGCTTCTGCTACCTCAGCTGCTTCTTCAGCGTCTACTGCTACAACACAAGCTGGTATAGCAACTACTCAAGCAACGAATGCTTCTAACAGTGCAACTGCTGCAGCTACTTCTGCTACTAATGCAAGTAACTCAGCGAGTGCTGCTGCAACGAGTGCTACTAATGCTGCTGCATCAGCAACAACAGCTACAACACAAGCTACCAATGCTTCTAATTCAGCAACTGCTGCAGCTACATCTGCAAGCAATGCTGCTACTTCAGCAACTAATGCAGCTAACTCTGCAACTGCTGCAGCTGCTAGTGCAACATCAGCAGCACAATCTGCAGCGGATGCTACAGCAACACTCAGTAGTTCATTATTAAAAGCTAACAACCTATCAGACTTAACTAACACAGCAACTGCAAGGACTAACTTAGGCGTTGATCCTGCAGGTACAGCAGTAGCCCTTGCCATCGCTTTAGGATAATATATGCCAAATACATTTAAGAACTTTCATTCAAAGAACGTAGGAACATCTTCTGCTACAGTTTATACTTGTCCGTCTGCTACACAGACTACAGCAATTGGTATGACTATTGCCAACGTGGGTTCTAGTAACATTACTGTTGATGTGTTTATTACTTCAAGTAGTGTTGATTACTATTTGGTTAAGGGTGCTTTAGTTCCTGTTGGAGGTGCTTTAGTTCCTATTGGCGGAGATCAGAAAGTAGTACTGGAAGCTACGGATGCTATTAAAGTACAATCAAGTGCAGCTTCTAGTGCTGACGTTAACTTAAGTGTGTTGGAGATTAGCTAATGAGCTATATCGGAAGTGCTCCTTCTAGGAATGTTCCTGCATATAAACAAGTATATGAATTTACAGCTACGTCAGGACAAACAACTTTCTCTGTTCCATATACTGTAGGGTTTGTTGAAGTATATCGTAATGGTGTAAAACTAGGTGCTCCTAACTTTACAGCTACAAATGGAACATCTGTCGTATTGGCTTCAGGTGCTAACACTGGTGATTTTATTCAGATTGTGTCTGAGTTTATTAATCCAGTATTAAATGCTATTCCAAATACAGCAGGTGCTGTGACAACAAGTAATATTTTAGATAACTCTATTATTACTTCTAAGATCTTAGACGGTGCAATTACAACTGCTAAGATTGCTGAAGGTGCAGTTGTTACAGCTGATTTATCTAATAATGCAGTAACAACAGATAAAGTTGCTAACGCTGCTATTACAGCTTCAAAAATTGATACACCTTATTTGATGGTTGTTGGAAGTGGTTATACCGTACCAGATGGTGTTTCAAATATAGTGTATGATCAGTTAGTTGAAGCTCGTAATATGTCTCATAATAGTGGAATTAATATGGTTTTCACTGTTGCGGGAAGATACAAAATTACTACTGGTTGGCGTTTCGGTAGTGGCGGTGACGTATGGACAGGAGTTCGTTTAGCAAACTCAAGCGGAACTGTAATTGCAAAAGGTTTTGGTACTGGGCAAGCAAACGGAGCTGACCCAGGACCTTGCGAAATTAGTTTTATTGCAAACATAACACAAGCCATGCTCAACACAAATATGCGTATGCAGTTTTTTAGAGCTGGCAGCAGCATGGGTATTGGCAATCCTAACACTGATGCTGGGTATGCAATTGTAACAACAGTTAACTACGTAGGTATATAAATGACAGAACTTCAAAAATATGACGCTGCCATAAAAAACTTAGGTTGTTCAAACTATCTGTTGCTTGGAATTCCATCAAATAGCGATGAGTTCTACGTAAAGTTTAAGCCTGTTTTGAAAACAAACTATGACGTAGAAAATGAATACATAACAGATCCAGAACAATACCCGTTCACGTTTGCTGAATTAATTGCTGAGGTTGAGGCAGTTCAAGCTGAATACGAAGCTAAAGAATATCAGCGTAATCGTGCTAAAGAGTATCCACCCATAGGAGATCAACTAGATGCCTTATGGAAGGGTGGAGAAGCCGCTGCTGAGATGCTTGCCAAAGTTCAAGAAGTAAAAAACAAATATCCTAAAGGTGAAGCATGACAACAGCTAATCAACTAGCAGGTATTATTAATCCTGCGACAGGTCAGATTTACGATGCGAATGCTCCGAGTGGTAGTGTTATTCAAGTTGTTTATGGAGAAACTACAGACAGAGCATCTTGGACTAATTTAACAGACTGGACTGATACTGGCATTACAGCAACTATTACACCTTCAAGTACATCTAACAGAATTTTAGTTATGATTGATGGAAAGTTTGGTGGTAATGCTGTTGGAATTAACTTTGCTTTGAGACTTCTAAGGAATGGTTCAGTTATCTATGCAGGAACAGATACTGCAAACAAGCAAGCATTTGCACATTTTGAACAAGGCTGGACAGCTTTTCAATATTCTATTATGCCAGCCAATGCAACAACAGTAGATTCACCATTATCAACATCAGCATTAACTTACAAGGTACAAGTTCGACCTAATAATACTGGTAGCACAATACATATGAACAGAACCAGTAATAATAGTAATGAACAAACAAATACTCGTTCATCAATAACACTATTGGAGATTGCAGCATGAATCATAAAGCTGTATTTACCCTATATCCACAAGTTGTTAAAGTTACTGATGAGACAGGTGCTTTTGATGCACAAGGTAACAAAGTTGAGATTGACTTAGATTTAGTTAATGCTTGGATAGACCCTGACACTTATAAGTATCAAAGAGCTGTTGCTTATCCTTCTATTCAAGACCAACTAGACACACTTTATCATGGTGGCTATGAAGCATGGAAAGCTACTATCACAGCAGTTAAAGAGGAGTTTCCAAAGCCATGAGCTATATCGGTAACGAACCCATAGTATCAGCAACTAGAACAGTAACTGAAGTTACAGCTACTGCTGGTCAAACTGTATTTACTGCTAATGGTGGATACACAGTAGGCTTCTTAGATGTATTCATTAACGGTTCTAAACTAACTTCTGCAGACTTTACAGCTACTAATGGTTCTACAGTTACTTTAACTGAGGCTGCTCAAGTAGGTGATATAGTTAGACTAGAAGCACTAGGAACTTTCTTAGCTTCTAATGGTGTAGCCAAGACTGGCGATACTATGACTGGTCAGCTTACACTACAGCGAGCTGGCGGTTCTGCTGGTTCAGGTAACAACCTGTATGTTAATGTCACTTCATCTTTTGGTGGTATTTCTGTAAACTCCACAGCTAACAATAATAGCTTTGTTGAACTACTAGAAGCAGGAACTAAAGTTGGTGGTTTTAATGCTGACACAACAAACAATGTTACTAGCATTCAATCTGATGGCGGTCATGCTTTAGCATTCAATACTGGTGGCACAACTGAAAGAGGTCGCTTTGATACCTCAGGTAACTTTCAATTCAACTCAGGTTATGGATCAGTCGCTACTGCTTACGGATGTCGTGCATGGGTAAACTTTGATGGAACTGGTACTGTGTCTATTCGTGGTTCAGGTAATGTAAGTTCTATTACTGATGGCGGTACAGGCACTTATACAATTAATTATTCTACTGCTATGCCTGATGTTAATTATGCTTGTGTTGGAAGTGCAGTTTTTTCTTCTAGCTTTTTAACTTGTATTACTTCCCCATCAAACAACCAAGCGGCATCAATTGGATTAAGAGTTACAACTGATGCTGGCACTTTAGCAGACCCCAACTTTGCTTATTACGCAATTTTCCGCTAATCAGGAGAAATTATGAATCAAAGAATTATTTACCCTACTGATGATGGCGGTGTTGCTATCATTGTTCCAGCTCCTGAGTGCGGACTAACCATCGAAGAGATTGCTGCCAAGGATGTACCTGAAGGCAAGCCATACAAGATTGTGGATGTAACAGACATTCCTACAGACAGAACTTTTAGAGATGCTTGGGAGTATCAAGAATGATTGTGATTAATGTAAACAAAGCTAAAGAGATTAAGAAAGAGCAACTTCGTGCTGAGAGAATTCCTTTGTTACAAGCTCAAGATGTAGCCTTTCAAAGAGCTTTAGAAGAAGGTGCAGACACTACAGAGATTGTTGCTGAGAAGCAAAGACTAAGAGACATTACCAAACTTTGTGATACTGCTGAGTCTATCGAAGAACTAAAAGCTATTACTGTGGAGAAATCTAATGACTAAAGCAAGAGACCTATCGCAAGTGCCTAATGCTTCGTTAGGCTTCAAGAATAGAATCATCAATGGCGATATGCGTATTGACCAGAGGAACAATGGTGCTAGTCAAACAATCAATAATACAACTGCTTACACAGTAGACCGATGGTATGTTGGTTTTGTTGGCGGTTCAGGCACAAGTCAAAGAGTATCTGGTACAGGTGGTTTCCAAAATGCTATCAGAATGACTGGTGGTTCAGGTATTACTGCTTCTTTTGTTGGTCAAAAGATTGAGTCGTTCAACTCAGCAGATTTAGCTGGAAATATTGTTACTGTTAGCTTTAGAGCATCAAGTTCTACATTAACATCTATGACTTGGAACGCTCGTTTTCCTAACGCTGTTGATAACTACTCTGGTGTTACATCTATCAGTAGTGGCTCTATTACACTTACAAGCACACCAACAAACTATACCTTTAGTTTTACTTGTCCAAGTGGTGTCACTAATGGTCTTGAAATATTTTTCTTAACTGGTGGGTTTACAAGCGGAACACTAGACATCACAGGTGTTCAACTAGAAAAAGGTTCTACTGCTACTAGCTTTGATTACAGACCTTATGGTACTGAGTTAGCTTTGTGCCAGAGGTATTGCGAAGTAAATGCTGGTTTTTTTAATGCCTATATTAGTTACAAAATGGGCGGTCATGTTTTTGCAGTTCCTAAAAGAGCTGTTCCTACAGTAACATTTTATAGTGGGGAAAATTTAACTGGGACTGCTGGAAGTGCTACAGAGCAAAACATGACTGGTGCTGCTTACCCAATAACATTTTATGTTGCAACAGTTTCTGGAATTACAGGTGTTAATATAACTTACGGAACTACCACTAACATGGGTTTTTCATCTATATCAGTGAGTGAACTATGAAATTATACAAACTATGTCCTAACGACCCAGTTTTTGGAACTCCAGCAACTTGTGTTCAAAGGTTATCAGACACAGCTTTCATACCATTTGACCCAGCCAACACAGACTACCAAGAGTACCTAAAGTGGGTAGCTGAAGGCAACACACCATTACCTGCGGATGAGTAAGCATGAGCGAAGAGAACGGAATAGACCTCTATAAGTATGGGAAGTTAGTTGCTCAAGTAGAGGCAATGGAAAAGAAGATAGACAAGCTAGAGACTGGAATGGAACAGTTACTAGAGTTAGCTAACAAATCTAAAGGTGGCTTCTGGATGGGCATGACAGTAGCTTCTATTGTTGGTGGTATCGTTACCTTTATTGGCTCACACTGGACATTTAAATGAGAGAACTAACAGTAGGTAAGAACCTCACAGCAGGTGTATCTAATACAGTCTATACAGTCCCTAAAGGATGTAAAGCTATTGCTACGTTGTTAATGTTATCTAACTATGGTGGTAGTTCTAAATCAGTCACAGCTACTTGGTATGATAGTTCAGATACTGAGTCAGTAACTATTGTTGGTGGACATTCTGTTAGTGCAGGTAGCTACTTAATGTTCAACCAAGGTCGCATGGTCATGGATGAGTACGATGAACTAAGGGTAACTCCTGAGTCTTCTAGCTCATTCTCAGTAATCTTTACTGTAGAGATTCTACAGAACACAGCTTATCAGAATGGATCTTAATTATGAAACAAGGTTTATATGCGAATATCGCAGCCAAGAAAGCAAGAATCAAGGCTGGCTCAGGTGAGAAGATGCGTAAGGTAGGTAGCAAAGGTGCTCCAACAGCTAAAGACTTTAAGGATGCTGCTAAGACAGCCAAGAAAAAGAAATGAAGAAAGACTCTAGACTAGAACGTGCAGGTGTAGCTGGGTTTAATAAGCCTAAGAAAACACCAAGTCATCCTACTAAGTCACACGTAGTTGTGGCTAAAGAAGGCGATCAAGTAAAGACTATCAGATTTGGACAGCAAGGCGTTAAAGGTGCTGGTGCTAATCCTAAGACAGAATCAGAGAAGGCACGTAAGAAAAGCTTTGAAGCTAGACACGCTAAGAATATTGCCAAAGGTAAGATGAGTGCTGCTTACTGGTCGGACAAAGTTAAATGGTAAAGGAATAATATGCCACTAAAAAAAGGTAAGTCAGATAAAACAGTATCTTCTAACATCCGTATGATGGTCAAAGAAGGTAAGCCACAAAAGCAAGCTGTTGCTATTGCACTGCAAAAAGCAGGTAAATCTTTACCGGTTCGTGGTGGTCGTACAGCAACTAATAAAAAGAAGAAATAAAGCTTGACATTTTAGATAAAGTATGTTATAATATACGCTCAAAAGGATTATAATGCAATATATTCAACTAGTTAATTCAGTGTTACGCAGACTACGAGAGACTGAGGTTTCTTCCGTAGCTGATAATTCTTATTCTAAGATGATTGGTGAATTCGTTAATGATGCCAAACGTCAGGTTGAAGATGCATATTCTTGGAATGCTTTATCAGATACATTATCTGCAGTAACAGCTGTTGATATCTTTAACTATGTATTAGTAGGATCAGGACAGAGATTTAGAATCATTGACGTTATTAATGATACTGATGACTTCTTCTTAAAGTATCAGACTACATCTGAGATGAACCGATTGTTCTTGATGACTAGCTCTGATAAGGGTTCACCAGCGTACTACAACTTTAACGGTGTTGACGCTAACGGAGATACTCAGGTAGATCTTTATCCTATTCCTAATGGTGTTTATAACATTCGTTTTAACATCATTAAACCACAAGTACCTTTAGCAGCTGATGCTGATAGACTATTAGTACCACATGAGCCTGTCATATTTAACGCATGTGCAAGAGCATTTGCTGAACGAGGTGAAGATGGTGGTATTACATCTAATGAAATGTATGCATTATATAACCAATCATTAGCAGATGCTATTGCTATTGAGTCTGGGCGTTACCTTGAAGAGAACGAGTGGATGGCTAATTAATGGCTGAACAACTACTAACAGGATCAATCGCAGCTCCGGGTTTCTACGGATTAAATATCCAAGACTCGTCTGTTCAGTTATCTAGTGGCTTTGCTCTAGAGGCTAACAACTGCGTGATTGATAAGTATGGACGTATTGGTGCAAGACAAGGATGGACTCCTGTCAACACTCCTCAGTTAGCATCACAGGCTAACGTTAGAGCAATCTATGAAGTGTTTAAAGATGATGGTAACGTTGTCTTGTCTGCAGCTGATAACAAACTATACGCAGGTACTACAACATTAACTCAGTTAGCTGTACGTAACGGTACTGATACAGGTAACTTATCATATACTATCAGTGATGATAACTGGCAGATCAGTGGTATGCCTTATGATACTGGAGCAACTCCTTCAGGTCATGCTATCCTAGCTCAAGCAGGTCATCCTACATTAGTATATCATAAGCTAGGTGCAACAGCTCATGCTCATACAGGTTCTTATGGACTACAGAGACTAGGTGATATTGCTTCTAACTTACCGGGTAATTACACTGTAAGTGACTTCACTCCTAACGTAGTCATGACTGCTTATGGTCGTGTATGGGTTGCTGATATTGCTAACGATAGACAGACTGTATACTTTAGTGACTTGTTAGATCCTACTGAGTGGAAGACAGGTACATCAGGATACTTAAACATTAGTGAAGTTGTTCCTAACAATGATCCTATTGTAGCTCTAGCAGATCATAACGGTTTCTTGATTATCTTCTGTGAGAAGCATATTGTAATCTATGCTAACCCAGTAGATCCATCAGCATTGACACTATCAGATACTATCACAGGTATTGGTTGTATCGCTAGAGACTCTGTAGCTTCTATTGGTACAGACTTAATGTTCTTATCTTCTACTGGTGTGCAGTCTTTACAGCGTGTCGTACAAGAGAAGTCATTACCTTTCAGAGATATCTCTAAGAATGTACGTGATGAGTTATTATCTAACGTTAACTCTGAAGTATTAAAGTATATCAAAGCAGTGTATTATCCTACAGATGCTTTCTATTTATTGTCATTACCTTCTACTGGCTTTACTTATTGTTTTGATACAAGAGGTGCATTAGAGAACGGAGCAGCAAGAACAACTATCTGGAAACAGATTAGACCTACTGCTTTCTGTGTGACTCAAGATAGACAGTTATATATCGGTAAGCCGGGCTACATTGGTAAATACAACGGCTACGAAGACAATGGTGCTAAGTATCGTATGTCTTATTATACTAACTACTTTGACTTCGATTCTGCTGCACAAGTTAAGATTCTAAAGAAGATTAACGTAACTGCTATTGGTGGATCTGCACAGCCTATCGCTGTTAAATGGGGTTATGATTATACTCGTAACTACTTCTCTCGTGGTATTACATTAGATCGAGTTGAAGTATTTGAGTACGGTGTAGCAGAGTACGGATTAGCTACATATACAAACGGTATTGCTCTAGATATCGCACGTATACCAGCATCAGGATCAGGCACAGTTCTACAGTTAGGATTTGAATCTGACATTGACGGAACACCTTTATCAATACAAAAGATTGACTTCGCACTTAAGCAAGGAAAAACATTACTATGAGTTCATACGTTAAAGCCACAAACTTTGCAACTAAAGATACGTTACCTCAAGGTGACTCTAACAAGATTGTTAAGGGTACAGAGTTAGATAACGAATTTAATGCTATTGCTGGTGCTATCAGTTCTAAAGCTGACTTAGCATCACCTACATTCACAGGTACTCCTGCAGTTCCTACTGCTACAGCAGGTTCTAATACTACACAAGTAGCTAACACAGCTTATGTACGTGCTGAGATTACTGCAGCGACTGGTTCTTTAGGAACTATGTCTACTCAGAATGCTACAGCTGTTGCTGTTACAGGCGGTACTATTAATGGTACTGTTATTGGTGGTACAACAGCTGCTGCAGGTACATTTACTACAGCTACAGCTACTACAGTAGCACTAGGTAGCGGATGGACTGTGACAGTAGTAAGCGGTAAACTAACATTCTTGTCTGCAGGAACTGCTAGAGCATCTATTGATAGCTCAGGTAACTTAATTGTTTCAGGTAACGTAACAGCTTACGGAACTCCTTAATATGCCAGTACCATCTACAACAGTTGCACTATCTGATATTCAAACAGAGTTTGGGGGATCTAATCCAATCTCTTTGTCTGAGTATTATGAAGGTGGTTCTTCAATTGGAAATGGTGTGTATGCTCCTAATGATATTCCAACATCAGGTGCTATTAGTTTAAATAACTTTAGAAGTTCTAAATCACAGCATCACTATTATGATAATCAAAGTTATCGTTATACTTACTCAGCTGCTACTGGCTGGAGTATTGATTATTATAACGGTAAGCTAAGAGCTACAGTAGGATGGTGGGCTAATGACCCTCCTAACTTTGGCACAGTAGAAGGTGCTTACTTGCAGTTTGGTAACTCAAGTGGTTCAGACTCTACAGGTAGATTCTTTAGAAACGTACACAGTGTTATCTTAGAACCAAACGTAACAGTCAATTGCACTAACAGTAACTTCTTACGTAACGAAGCGTTTAACTGTAACTTTGCTTCAGGCGGTTGGTCACATAGATTAACATGGAATGGTGCTAATGCCATAACGATTGAGGTTAATAGCTCATGGTCTGGTACAGGCGATACAGGTACTTCTATTACTATGAGCAACATGGCTTCATCATTTAGTGATAAATTTGGTGGTACATCATTTACATTTAACTTTAGGTAATCATGAACGAAGCTGAGATTCTTTATAAGATGTATAAAACTATGGGTAGTCTACCAATTGGTAATCATATTGGTGTGTCTTCAGCAGGTAAACAGATGTCATACACAGTAACAGAAACATCTCTTACAATTGTTTATGAGTCTGGAGAGATAGAAGAATATACCGAATGAGTCTAAAGACACCGGTAGTTAACAGACAAGACTACACGATGTACTTAGAGAACTTTGCAGGTATGTTGTGGTTTCATACAGATGTACGTAAGTGGTCTAGTAAAGTTAAAACAAAGTATATAGAAGATTTAAACTTATTGCAGTACTTAGTTAACATTCCTATAGTAGCATTAGTGGAAGAAGATAATAAGAAGTTAGCTAAGTTCGGTGAAGTAACTGGATGGAAGGTAATCGATAAAATGTATTTAAACAATGGAAAAGTAGGCTTAGTCTACACAAGGAGTTTATAATGGGTGGTGTAGTTAGATCAGTTCTCGGCTCTGTAACAGGAGCAAAGCAAACAATAGGTGCAGCTAATGCCGCAGCAGAACAGCAACGTCTAGCTGCTCAGGCTTCGGCGTTCCGTCCTGTAGGAATGACTAGTAGATTTGGTACTTCTCAGTTTACTCGTGAGACTGACCCTACTACTGGTTTACCTTACATCTCAGCTGCTGAGTATACAGCTGCTCCTGAGTTACAAGCTCTACAGAACCAACTGTTTGGTCAGTTCGGTACAGGTGCTAACTTAGCTGACTTTACATCTGACCAGTACATGCCTCTTGCAGGTGCTGCTAATGCATTGTTTGGCTTCGGTGCTCAACAGTTAGCAGAGTCTCCGCAAGCTGCTAGAGAAAGATACATCCAAGGTCAACAAGCTGCTCTTGCTCCTATGCAAGAACAAACACTTGCTGGCTTACGTAATCGTTTATTCCAAACAGGCAGACAAGGTTTAGGAACTGGCGGTACTGCTGCAGGTAACATGGCTCAGACTAACCCTGAGTTAGCTGCTTACTACAATGCACTAGCACAGCAACAAGCACAGATCTCTGCAGGTGCTGATGCAGCTATTCAAGCACAACAACAGAACGCTGCCGGTTTGTTTGGTCAAGGTGCAAGCTTACTTGGTACTCTTACTTCAGGTCAAGCTTCTGCTTACGCTCCATTACAGAACTTGCTTGGTCTATCACAGACTGTTGAAGGCATGGCACAGACTCCATTGCAACTTGGTTTACAACTTGGTACTGCACAGCAACCCGGTCAGACTGCTTACTCACAAGGTATGTCACAAGCTGCTCAAACTCAGTACGGCGGTGTTCAGGCTGCTAACGCTGCTAATGCACAACTTCTTGCAGGTATCATCCAAGGTACTGGTGCTGCCTTTGGCGGTAAGAAATAATAGGAGATAACAATGGCTGTATCTAGATCAACATATAGTTCTCTATTAGGTTTCGATCCGATAGAAGAAGAACGCAATAGACAGAAACTATGGACAAGCTTATACGCCGGTGCTTCATCTCCTTGGGAGAAGGTAGGTATTGGTATCGGTCAACTAGCCGGTGGTTTGTTTGGTGGTGAAACAACAGCAGCCACTCAACAGCAACAACTAAACAAGGTAGCTGCAGAAGCTACTCAACAGTTTGCTCCTAACTCTGCTGAATATTTCCGCTACATTGCAGAGAACTTGCCTGAGTCAATGACGATGGTTAAAGCCAATGCTGCTGCTTTAGCTCGTGACGCTGAGACTAAAGAACGTACTGCTATGCAAGCTGATACTAAGTATATAAAAGAAAACCCAGATGCTTTAGCTATTGAGTTACAGCCTTTAACTACTCGTCTAGAAAACAGAGCTAAATTATTATATGCCAAAGAAGGATACGATCCTGCTTCAGGAGAACCTGTACCTGAGAGCATCATGAAGAAGTTAGAAGCTACTCCTGAGTACAAGAAGATTGCTCAGTTATCACAAGTAGGTCAAACTGCTTTGATTGAGAGGGAGCGTAAGGTTGAGAAAGATTCTGTTGATTTGGCATTAGCTAAGAAGAATCTTGAGATGAAAGACTTAGACTTCACTAAGAAAAATCTAGATATCACGAAGCTACGACAAGACTTAGCAGGTGCAAGTCAAGATGTTCTATCTGCTAGAGCAGTGTTCCAAGTTAACGGATTAGATTACTTGAAGCCACTCAATGAACAGAAGATTCCTAATCAGTTGAAGTTCACTCCGGGATTCATGGCTCAGTTGATTCAATCACAGCGTAAAGCTCTTGAAGGTGTTGACCAAGAAACTATCAATAGAGCATTAGGAGATAAAGCTACACCAACTCCTGCTCCTGCACCTAAGAAAGATACTCCTAAAGCAGACAATGCTATCAAAGCATCTGTAGAATCTGCAGGATTTAAGTATGAACCAGACCTCTATGATTATCGTGTCGTAGGTAACGAAGTTCAACGTAAGAAAAAGACAAGGTAAACAATGGCAACATGGGAAACGATAAGTAAATCGTCTTCATCAGGTTGGGAAACAGTAGGAACTAAGAAGGATGATGAATGGGAAACCATCACTGCTCCTTCTCCTACTGTAGAGGAAGTTAACCGTACTGCTATTGCAGCCATCGGTGAAGCCATCCCTGACTCTGTTAAGAACGTAGCTAGTAAGATTGGTAACTTTGTAAAAGATTCTTATGAGTCACTACCTGAGCCAGTACAGAAGGCAGGTAAGACTACAGGTAACTTCTTACTTGATACCATTGATATTCTTCAGCGTCCCTTCCAAGCTTCAGCAGTTACAGTTAAGAACTTGTTTAACGCAGAAGCTGAGGCAGAAGCTAAGAGGACAGGTAATCCTTTTGTATTCTTATCTGATGAGAATACTAAGAGAGCACTAAAAGCTGGTGAACGTGGCTTACTCGGTCAAGAGAAAGCTTCTACACAAGAGCTACTATCTGATGACTTCCGTAGAAACCATCCAGTTAAGTCTGCATTGATTGGCTTTGCAGGTGACGTACTTGCAGATCCTCTGAAGGCTGAAGTAGTTGCAGGTACTGTTAACGCAATCAAGAATACAGCTAAGACTGTATCAGGATCTGTGTCTGTACCGGGTCGTCTAGCTGATAATGAATTGTTCCGTGCATTCAATATCAACACAGGTGATGTACAGAAAGCTCAAGACTTATTCAACAAGTACAGATTCTTAAGAGACAAAGCTACAATGGAGTCTGTTACGAATGCTAAGGCTTTTGATAATGAGATTGCAGCACTAGCTCGTGAGACTGGCTACGATACTAACGTTCTTAAAGCTAAGATAGTACAAGACATTGAGACAGCTAAGTTATCAGATGGTACTATCGGTGAACTAGAAGCTAAAATTATTGACCGTAATCGTAAATTATTAGAAGAACAAAAAGCTGCTGGTATTGACATCGGTGACTTAGGTGAGACTTACATGCCTCACATCTTGACTAAAGAAGCTGATGATCTACTCAAGGGTGGTTCTAACTTCTTTGGTATCCGTCCTTCTGCTAAGACTCCTCAAGCATTGACACGTGAGATTGAAGGCACAGTAGCTGAGATTAATGCTAAGAACCTATCAGGTACTTCTAAGTTCTTCTTGGATGATCCTGCTGTTATGCTTGGTGTTGCTGAGTACAGAGCAGCTAATGCTTTAGCAGGTAAGAAGTTCTTGAATGATGCAGTTGAACTAGGTGTTCGTGCTGAGAATGCACCAGCTAGTTACGTAACTGTACCTGAGATTCCGGGTATGAAGTTTGCTCCTGAAGTAGCTAGACGTTTGAATCGTTCATATCGTGCATTAACTAACGATGCTGAAATGAGCAAGGTTCTTAAGGTTCTAGATGGTGCTACTAACTGGTGGAAGATGTGGTCATTAGGTGCTCGTCCTGCGTATCACTCTAAGAACGTGGTAGGTAACGTATGGAATGCTTACTTAGGTGGACTAGAGAACCCAGTACGATTCGGTGAAGCAGCTGCTTTCCAAGTTAAACTAGGTAAGAACAAGCTAGATGGTGAGATGCTAGGCAGACCTGTCAATGAACTCTACGAAGCTATGGCTACTCGTGGTGTTATTGGTGAAGGTCAATATGGTGGAGACATTGCTCGTAACATTGAGAGTCAACTCCAACCGGGACTTATCAGAAGCACAGCTAGAGAGATCAGAGCAGGTAAATCTTTTGCAGAAATACAACAAACTGTTACTGACGAACTAGGTAAACTAACTCTACCACGTGTTGCTTCTGTTGTAGCAGGTACAGAGAATCCTATTCTTAAAACAGGCTATGCTGTTGGTACTGTATTAGAAGACAACGCACGTATTGCTTTGTTCTTTGACCAGCTTAAGAAGGGTAAGAACTACGATGAAGCTGCTGCTCACGTACAGAAGTACTTGTTTGACTATGGTGATCTAGCTCCGTTTGAACGTGATGTATTGAAACGTGTGATGCCTTTCTATACATGGTCACGTAAGAACATTCCATTACAACTAGAAGCTATCGTTACTCATCCTGACAAGGTTAATAAGATTAACTTGTTCAAAGAGAACATGCAATCACAAGTACAAGTACCTGATCAAGATGAAGTACCTGAGTACCTCAAAGAAGGTATGCCTATCTTCTTGCCTAATGCTCCGCAAGATGGCTTCAGTGCTGTTGCATTACAGAACTTATTACCTTTCTCTGACCTACAGGTATTCACAAAGTACTTGAACACATCAAGTCTTCCTGATTCAGTAGAACAAGGTAAGCTATCTAAGGGTGCGTCAACAGCTATGTCAGGTGTTAACCCTATTCTTAAAGCACCGATTGAGTACTTAACAAACTATGACTTCTTTAGAAGACAGAACATTGAGAAGTTCCCTGACGAAAGTGCTGACATGCTAGGCGTTAAGATGCCAGTACATCTAGCTAAGTTATTGTCTAACATTGTTCTTATCAGTGAACTTGATCGTACTAATCCGGGTGGTATCTTCGGTACTCGTGAACGTAACCTACAGACAGGCGAGATAACTACAACACCTAGCGTGTTTGGTGAATCTAGAGAAGCACGTGTTGACCTACCTGAAGAGCAACGTCAAGCACAGTACTTCACTGGTATCAGAATCTATGACTTGATGGCTGCTGATATTGAATCTCAAAAGATGGGTAAGATTCGTCAAGACTTAGCAGCTTTAGATAAGTATATCCAACGTGCTAACAGAGCAGAGAAACCTAGAGGATTCGATGAAGCTGTAGCTGCTAGAGATAAGTACATTGAAATGCTAGACGAGATCGAAGCCAGAGCAGAGAAACGCAAGAAGAGAGAAAAATGATACCAGTATTATCTATCCTTGAGATCGGTGCTAAGTTATTAGACAAGGTTATCCCTGATAAGGAAGCTAGAGAGAAGGCACAAGCAGAACTAATTAGGGCTGCACAAGACCAAGACTTTCAACTAGCTTTAGCACAGATCAAAGTCAACGAAGAAGAAGCTAAGTCTGAGAACTTGTTCAAGTCCGGATGGAGACCTGCTATTGGATGGATTTGTGTATTTGGTTTAGCATACAACTTTGTTATCTATAACATTTTGTTGTGGTTTATTAATATATACCGACTAAATGTTACACCTCCTGCATTGATGTCTGACATCCTAATGGAGCTAGTGTTTGCTTTGTTAGGTTTAGGTAGCTTAAGAACTTTTGAGAAGATTAAAGGAATCAAATGAAACTCTTACTAAAGCGTATTCACTTCGATGATAAGTTTACAGTAGGTCAGTTGTTTGAAGAAACTCAATATGGATTGTCTCCTATCTGCTATACGCTAGAAGATAAGGTAAGACAAGTTGAAGGTCAACCAGTTAGTTCATGGAAAGTACAGAATGAAACAGCAATCCCTAGAGGATCTTATAAAGTTTCTATTACCTTGTCCAACCGATTTAAGACTAGACTACCTTTACTCCATGATGTCGATGGGTTTACAGGCATACGAATACACAGCGGTAACTCTTCCAAGAATACTGAAGGATGCATACTCGTTGGAATGACATGGGATGGTAAGAGTGACTGGATAGGATCTAGTAAAGTCGCTATGAGTGCTTTGATGCCAATCATAGAGAACTCTACTAGTCCTGTCACTATAGATATTACATAGGTTTATACGTTGTAAACAAGAGACGGAGGAAGCCTAAGTCAATTACTACATAGACTGAAACATCCTCCTCGCCAACATCATCACCGTTGACGTACTCTACACCAACACCAAACCCTTTAATAACGCTAAGTTCTACGCTCATATTTCACAACCTCCCGCAGTACAGCTTAACGTCTGAGCACCTTCTACGTTATCGTCATACTCCTTAAAGTTTTCCCAATCAACAGAATCAGGTACTAACAAACGTAACTGATTGTATTGCTCTTCAGTACACTCTTCATAAGGTGCTTGCTTGTATGTGCCACCATCCATCGGTAGGAATGATACACCAGTTACCTCATCAAAGTGTTCGTACACCCATGCTCCTACTTCCATCCATTCGTCTTCTTTAACACTGATAGTTACTGAAGGCTTATGTTCACAGTAATGACGTTGGAACAACAACCATAACTTCAAGTGCTTAATAGCAGACAAGTCCTCACGTAGTAATGCACCATCCGCTACCTTAACTGGGAAGCTAAACACTGTAGTACTATCAGGCTTCATCACACAAGGTTCAGCTACAAACCCTGCTTGAATCATGAACTGAGTTAGTGGGTCTTTGTTATCAGCTCGTACCCTGCGAATGTAATACTTACTATGCTGAGGGTGAATACCACTAGCAGTACTGCAGAGCTGTGATACAGTTCCTTCTGGCTTAATAGCTGTGACCGCAACTGATTGATTAATACCAACTGCAGAAGCGAATTCAGCGTTAACATTAACAGCAACATCTCTTAGTTTCTCCAATCGTTTAGGTAACTCTACATCATCAGGGTTATTCAACAAAGCATTGTCTAGGATACCTGTCATTGATACACCTAGTAGTGCTTCTTC
>JACCDY010558252.1_pt1 | contig 30730 bp, 30 predicted proteins | sample 7446391 | NCBI WGS metagenome assembly JACCDY01 (sample SAMN15323451, study PRJNA562643) | freshwater metagenome | isolation source: river surface water | place: USA:Blue River Watershed | collected 2017-08-18 | reverse complement strand
TGATGGACGGCTCGCTGATGGCCGACGGCAAGACCATCGCCGACTACGACTACAACGTCGACGTCACGCGCAAGGTGGTCGACATGGCGCACGCCACCGGGGTCACCGTCGAGGGTGAGCTGGGCTGCCTGGGCAGCCTGGAGACCATGAAGGGCGACAAGGAAGACGGCCACGGTGCCGACGGCAAGATGACCCGCGAGCAGCTGCTGACCGACGTCGACCAGGCGGCCGACTTCGTCAAGCTGACCCAGTGCGATGCGCTGGCCATCGCGATCGGCACCAGCCACGGCGCCTACAAGTTCTCGCGCAAGCCCACCGGCGATATCCTGGCCATCGACCGCATCCGCGAAATCCACCAGCGCATCCCGAACACCCATCTGGTGATGCACGGTTCGTCGTCGGTGCCGCAGGAATTGCTGGCTGAAATCCGCCAGTTCGGCGGTGACATGAAAGAGACCTATGGCGTGCCGGTCGAAGAGATTCAGGAAGGCATCAAGCACGGCGTGCGCAAGATCAACATCGATACCGACATCCGCCTGGCAATGACGGCCGCGATCCGCCGCTACTTCATCGAGAACCCGGCCAAGTTCGACCCGCGCGATTACCTGAAGCCGGCCCGCGAAGCCGCCAAGGCCGTCTGCAAGGCGCGCTACCTGTCGTTCGGTTGCGAAGGCCAGGCCGGCAAGATCAAGCCGCTGCCGCTCGAGAAAGTCGCCGACCGGTACAAGAAGGGCGAGCTGGCCCAGATCGTCAAGTAATCCCGGAAAAAGAAGCAATCGATGAATGCCCTGTACCAGTCCACGATCACTTCGCTGCCCTTGCTCGGGCGCGGCAAGGTGCGCGACAACTATGCCGTCGGCGACGACAAGATCCTGATCGTGACCAGCGATCGCCTGTCGGCCTTCGATGTGGTGATGAATGAACCGATTCCCGCCAAGGGCAAGGTGCTGAACCAGATGTCGGACTTCTGGTTCGACAAGCTCGGCCACATCGTGCCCAATCACCTGACCGGCGTGGCGCCGGCATCGGTGGTGGCACCCGATGAGGTCGAGCAGGTGCGCGGCCGCGCCGTCGTCGCCAAGCGGCTCAAGCCCATCCTGGTCGAGGCGGTGGTGCGCGGCTACCTGATCGGTTCCGGCTGGAAGGATTACCAGGCCACCGGCGCGGTCTGCGGCATTGCGCTGCCGGCCGGCCTGCAGCTGGCAGCCAAGCTGCCGCAGCCCATCTTCACGCCGGCGGCCAAGGCCGACATTGGCGAGCATGACGAGAACATCAGCTTCGCCGACATGGAACAGCGCATCGGCAAGGAACTGGCCGAGAAAATGCGCAGCGTCAGTATCGCGCTGTACCAGGCGGCGGCCGATTATGCGGCCACGCGCGGCATCATCATCGCCGACACCAAGTTCGAGTTCGGTCTCGACGAGCAGGGCACGCTGCACCTGATGGATGAGGTGCTGACGGCCGATTCCTCGCGTTTCTGGCCGGCTGACTCGTATGCCGAAGGCATCTCGCCGCCGTCCTTCGACAAGCAGTTCGTGCGCGACTATCTGGAAACGCTGAGCGACTGGAACAAGACCGCGCCGGCCCCGGCCCTGCCGGCCGACGTGATCGAAAAAACCGGCGCCAAGTACCGCGAGGCCTTGCAGCGCCTGACCGGTCACGACCTGAAGGACTGAGGGAACAGCATGAGCGATCTGAACAAACAGGCGGGCCAGCCCGTGGTCGGCGTCGTGATGGGCTCTTCGTCCGACTGGGACGTGATGCAGCATGCGGTGGCGATCCTGAAGGAATTCGGCGTGGCGCACGAGGCCCGGGTCGTCTCTGCGCACCGCATGCCGGACCAGATGTTCGACTACGCGAAGTCGGCGCGCGCGCGCGGCCTGAAGGCCATCATCGCCGGCGCCGGCGGCGCCGCTCACCTGCCGGGCATGATCGCCGCGCAAACCATCGTGCCCGTGATGGGCGTGCCGGTGCCCTCGAAATACCTGCGCGGCGAAGATTCGCTGCTGTCCATCGTGCAGATGCCCAAGGGCGTACCGGTCCACACCTTTGCCATCGGCGAAGCGGGCGCGGCGAATGCGGCGCTGGCGGCAGTCGCGATCCTGGCGCTGGAAGACGACGCGCTGGCCGAGCAGCTGCTGGCCTTCCGCGCCAGGCAGACTGCAGCGGCACAGGCGATGGCCTTGCCGCTGTGATGGGCGACGTGCACTACAAGCCGCAGGCCACGGCATCGACCTGGTTGGGCGTGATGGGCGGCGGCCAGCTCGGCCGCATGTTTGCCCATGCCGCACAGGCCATGGGCTACAAGGTGGCCGTGCTGGAGCCGGCCCGAGATTGCCCGGCCGGCCATGCCGCCGACCACCTGTTGTCAGCCGCCTATACCGATGCCGCTGCGCTGGCCGAACTGGGCCGGCAATGCGTTGCCGTCACCACCGAATTCGAGAACGTGCCCGCTGACAGCCTGGCCGCGCTGGCCGGCCATGCCTTTGTCGCGCCGTCGGCGGCCTGCGTGTCGGTGGCGCAGGACCGGCTGGTCGAGAAAAAATTCTTCACCGACTGCGCGCCGACCTCGGGCGTGCTGCCCGCGCCGCATCAGGCGCTTGCCTCGGCCGCCGATATCGATGCGCTGCCCGATGCGCTGTTCCCGGGCATTTTGAAGACCGTGCGCATGGGCTATGACGGCAAGGGCCAGGTGCGCGTCAACTCGCGCGACGAAGTGCGCGCGGCCTTCGACGGCATGCAGGGCGTGGCCTGCGTGCTCGAAAAAATGCTGCCGCTGGCCTACGAGGTATCAGTGCTGGCCGCACGCGGCGCCGACGGCCAGGCCGTGGTCTATCCGATCGCCGAGAACGTCCATCGCGACGGCATCCTGTTCACCACCACCGTGCCCGGCCCGAACGTGACGGCCGATTGCGCCGCCCGCGCGCAGCAGGTACGTGCGATGGCAAAAATGCCGCTGGGCGATGCGCGCCAGCATTCGCCGGCGGTCATGCTCAACATCCTCGGCGACCTCTGGTTCGAGGGCGACAGCGAGCAAGCCATCGAGCCGGCCTGGGACGAGCTGCTCGCACTGCCCGGCGCCAACCTGCACCTGTATGGCAAGGATGACCCGCGCCGTGGCCGCAAGATGGGCCACGTGACTTTCGTCGCCGCCACGCTGGCCGAGGCCCAAAGGCAATTCACCAACGGCTGCCGCATCCTCGGCATCCAGCACTGATTGACCGCCGCCATGCTGCCCGTGTCACCGGCTGACGGCGCCGCCATTGCGCGTGCGGCGCACCTGCTGGCCCAGGGCGAGCTGGTCGCTTTTCCGACCGAGACCGTGTATGGCCTGGGCGCCGATGCCAGCAACCCGGACGCGGTGGCGCGCATCTTCACCGCCAAGGGCCGGCCATCCAACCATCCCGTGATCGTGCATGTCGCGCGCGACGCCGACCTCTCGCGCTGGACCACGGACTTGCCGCCCGAGGCCGAGCAACTGATCGCGGCCTTCTGGCCCGGCCCGCTGACGCTGATCCTCACGCGCGCGCCGCAGGTGCCGGCAGCGGTCGCCGGCGGTCAGGACACGATAGGCCTGCGCTGTCCCGCGCATCCGGTGGCGCAGGCGCTGCTGGAGGCTTTCCAGGGCGGGCAGGGCGGACTGGCCGCGCCCTCGGCGAACCGCTTCGGGCATGTCAGCCCGACCACGGCACAGCATGTGATCGATGAATTCGGCGCACCGCCGGCCGGCCCGCTGGCGGCCGTGCTCGATGGCGGGCACTGCCAGGTCGGCATCGAATCGACCATCGTCGACCTGAGCAGGCTGGCCACCCATGGCCCGGTGCTGCTGCGCCCGGGGCAGATCAGCGCAGCGCAGATTGCCGCCGTCATCGGCCGCCTGCCGGCCGTGCCCGATGTGGCCGCGCCGCGCGTCTCCGGCAGCCTCGATGCGCACTATGCGCCGACCACGCCGGTGGCGCTGGTCGACAGCAGCACACTCGGCGCGACCTTGCAGCGCCTGCAGGCCCGAGGGCTGGCCTTCGCGCTGATATCGCATTCGGAAACCTTCGCCGCCATTCACGGCATGCACCTGCCGGCCGATCCGGACGGTTATGCCCATGGCCTGTATGCGAGCCTGCGCGAGATGGATGCGCGGCATGCGGCAGTGATCGTGGTCGAACGCCCGCCGCAGACAGCGGCATGGCAGGGCATCAACGACCGTCTGCGGCGCGCAGCCTTTGATTCGGCCGGGGTGCTGGAAAGACTGCTGAAGGCTGGCTGACCTGGCAGGACGACCGCGGCGGTGCGGACGACCCGGTGGACTCGTTCAGTCGCCGGCCAGCAGCGGCGACACCTGAGCGAAGCGGCTGCCATGGAACACCAGCGGCGGCTTGGCATCGAAGGCGCAGCGCTCCACTTCCCCGACGAAGATCACATGGTCCCCTTCCGGATAGCGGCTGCGGTTATGGCATTCGAACCAGGCCGAGGCGCCCCGCAGGATGGGCAGCCCGGTTTGCGACAGTTCATAGTCGACACCGGCAAAGCGATCCTCGATGCGGCTGGCAAAGCGTTCGGCCAGCGCCATCTGGTCGCCGGCCAGCACATTGATCACGTAGTGGGAATTGCCCTTGAACAGCGGCATGCTGCGCGATTTGCCTGACAGGCTCCACAGCACCAGCGGCGGCGTCAGCGACACCGAATTGAAGGAACTGGCGGTCAGGCCGAAGAAGCCGCCCTGCTCGTCGCGCGTGGTGATCACGGTCACGCCGGTGGCGAACTGGGACAGCGCGCTGCGGAAATGATCAGTCTCGAATTCCGGCCCGGCGGCTCGGTGGGTAGGCGTCAGCATAGTGGCAATGGTGAATTTATCCGGCGATTATGCCCAATTTCCCCGTCAGACGCCGCCGGGCCCGGGTTTATCCGTAGAATCACGGGCATGAACCCCGCTGCTGCCTCTTTCCTGTCCGTTCTGCAAGAGCATGCGGTCCACCGTGGCGACCTGCTGGCCCATGTGCTGCCCGACCGTGACATCACCTATCGCCGGCTCTGGTCGCGCATCGAGCGCGCGTCGGCACGCCTGCAGGGTGAATGGGGCATCCGGGCGGGCGATCTCGTCGCCTATGTCGGCAGCGGCCATCCGGATGCGATCGTGCTGTATTTTGCGCTGCTGCGTATCGGCGCCAGCCTGTTGCCGCTGGAGGCGCTGCCGGCAGCCGAAGCGCGTGCGGCCTTTGCGGCGCACGGTGCGACGCTGGCCATTCATGACGATGGCGTCAATATCGATGACATGAGCGCGCATGGGAGCAGCGCCGATGGCCTCAGTACCGATGGCATGGCCGCGCGCCCGCTGGAGAGCTTGTTGGCCGACTGGTGCCATTTTGATCCGGTCCTCGTCAGCGACGAGTCCTTGCGCCGCGGGCTCTGGCTGCCGCTGGCAGGCGGCCAGCGCGAAGCTGCCAGCCTGTTCGAATTGACGATTGCCCTGCCGGCAGAGCCGCGCGCCGGCTGGGTCAGCGATCGCCTGTTCACGGCCGAGGTGCTGGGTCGGCTGGTGCTGCCTTCATTGCGCGATGCGCGGCGCTTGTATTTTGCGGCGACCGAGCCGCAACAGCGCACCGGATCCTGAGCCCGACCGATTTGCGCTGCATGCGCTACAGTACGGTCACATTCACACCGTAGACGGAGGCCAACATGTCAACCGAAATCGCAACGATAGGCGGCGGCTGCTTCTGGTGCCTGGAAGCGGTCTACCAGCAGATGCAGGGCGTGCAGAAAGTCGAGTCCGGCTACAGCGGCGGCCAGGTCGACAGGCCGACTTATGAGCAGGTCTGCGAAGGCACGACTGGCCATGCCGAGGTGGTGCGCATCGATTACGATCCGGCGCAGACGAGCTATCGCGCCATCCTCGAAGTTTTCTTCACCATCCATGATCCGACCACCCCCAATCGCCAGGGCAATGATGTCGGCAGCCAGTACCGTTCAGTGATCTATGCGCATGATGCGCAGCAGCTGGCCATCGCGAAACAGGTGATGGGCGAGATGGCCCATGTGTGGGATGCGCCCATCGTCACCGAGCTGGCCGAGGCGCCGGTCTTTTACCCGGCCGAAGATTACCATCGGGATTATTTCCTGAACCATCCGCTGCAGTCGTATTGCGCCTTCGTGGTTGCGCCCAAAGTCCAGAAATTCCGCCAGACCTTCGCCGACCGGCTGCGCAAATAAGGCGGCCGGGCAGGGGGCAGTTCGGGAGCAAAGATCAGCGCTCAGCCGGCATACATGTAGTGCCGCGACCAGGGCAGCGCGGCAGCCGGACGGCCAGCCTTGCCGCAGACCACCTGGTACAGCGAGATCCAGTCATTGGCGAAGGCGTGCGCGCAGCCGGCCAGGTAGATGCGCCAGATCCGGTAGCGCCGCTCGTCGACCAGGCTGCGGATGTGCTCGCCATTGCGCTCGAAATTGTCGGTCCAGGTGCTGCAGGTGCGGGCATAGTGGCGACGCAGGTTTTCGACATCCAGCGCTTCCAGTCCGCCATCCTGCATCGCCACTAACACCGTGCCGATGTGCGGCAATTCACCTTCCGGAAATACGTATTGCTCGATGAATTCGCCGGCGCCATAGCGGGCGGTGGCGTGATCGGTATTGGTGGTACAGATGCCATGGTTCATCGCCAGCCCGTCATCGGCCAGCAGCTCGCGCATGCGCGCAAAATACAAGGGCAGGTTCTTCAGGCCCACATGCTCGAACATGCCGACACTGGTGATGCGGTCGAAGCGGCCGTCGATGTCGCGATAGTCCACCCTCTCGATGCGGATCCGGTCCGACAGGCCGGCTGCGGCCACCCGCTCGGTCGCCAGCGCATGCTGGTTCGCCGACAGCGTAATGCCGGTGCAGCGCGCACCAAAGTGCTGTGCGGCGCGTATCACCAGCGCGCCCCAGCCGCAGCCGATATCCAGCAAATGCTCGCCCGGCTTCAGCTGAATCTTGTTGAGGATGTGATCGATCTTCTTGATCTGCGCGGTCGCCAGGTCTTCGGTGCCGGTTTCGTAATAGGCGCAGGAATAGACCATGTTCGGGTCGAGGAAGGCCTGGTAGAACTCGTTCGATACATCATAGTGATACTGGATGGCGGAGGCATCCTGGCGGCGCGAATGCGCGCGCGGACGGAACAGCTGGCCTAGCCGATTGCCATGGGCGAGGCCTTGTTCGGCCAGCGTGTTGGCCACCTCGATGACGGACCGCAAATGGCCTTCGACCTCGAGCTTGCCTTCGACATAGGCACGGCCCAGATTGTCCAGCGTCGGGTTCAGCAGGTAGACCAGGGCCGATGGCTTGGGTACGCGTATCGTCACTTCCGGCGTGTGTGCGCTGAAATCGACATGGCGGCCATTCCATAGTTGCAGGCGCAGCGGCAGCGTGGCGCGGGCGCGCATGCCGTCTACCCACTGGTCGAGTTTCCTTTGCCAGAACATCACACCCCCCGCGCCGGACTATGCGGTCCGGCGCGCGGGTGTGTGTTGACATTCCTCTAATTTCAGTCAGTGATTGCTGTGCGATAACCCATCGACCTCAGGGTTGCAGGCGTTCGCGCTGCCACTGGCCATCGCTGCCCAGGGTATAGGCCACCCGGTCATGCAGGCGCGAGCGGCGACCCTGCCAGAACTCGATCCAGGTGGGCCGCAAGCGATAGCCACCCCAGTGCGCCGGGCGCGGCGGATGTTGGCCGAACTGCTGCTCGGCCTCGGTGAATTTCTTCTCCAGCGCCTCGCGGCTGTCGATCGGGCGGCTTTGCGCGGAAGCGATCGCGCCCAGCTGGCTCTTGACCGGGCGCACCGCGAAATAGGCTTCGCTGTCGGCTTCGTCGACGCGCTCGACCGTGCCTTCAATGCGCACCTGGCGCTCCAGCGCCAGCCAATGGAAGGTCAGCGCCGCATGCGGATTGGCCAGCAACTGCTCGCCCTTGCGGCTCTGGTAGTTCGTATAGAAAGTGAAGCCGCGCTGGTCGAAATCCTTCAGCAGCACGATGCGCAGCGAGGGCTTGCCGTCGGCATCGACGGTGGCCAGGCCCATGGCATTCGGTTCCGGCAGCTCGGCCTTGACGGCCTCATCGAACCAGGTCGAGAACTGGCGGATCGGGTCCGGATCCACCTCGTGCTCGGACAGGCTGTGCTGGCTGTAATCCTGGCGCAGGTGGGCGATGGAATGCTTGTTCGTCATGTGGTCTCGGTTGGCGAAAATAAGGGTAAATCGAAGGGCATCGTTGGCGCCGGTCGGCCCGGGCGCGGGTTCAAGCCTGAGTGTGCTGGTCTGCCCGTACCCGCAGGGCCCGGCGCGCAGCCACCGGTATGCCGGTGGCGATCACCAGCCCCAGTCCCCAGAATACGGCAAACAGGCCCAGCGTCGCACCGGCCGCGCCGAACGCCAGCGGCAGCGACACCGCGCTCGCATTGCCTATGGTAGCGCGGATCCCGATCGCCTCGGCGCCGCGCCCGGGCGGCGCGCCCGAGTGCAGCAGCGCCAGCACGTTCGGCTGGCTGGTGCCCAGCGCCAGGCCGAGGGCGGCAGCGGTCGCGCCCATGGTCCAGGCTTGCTGCATGAAAGGCAGCAGCAGGTAGCAGAGCGTGGCCAGGCACAGCGCGGCAGTCAGCACCTGCCATTCATGAAAGCGGCGCGCAATGACCGGCATCGCCAGCCGTACCGAAAAGGTCGCCGCCGAAAAAGTCGCCAGGATCATGCCTATCGTCGAGGCCGAATAGCCGAGCTGGGTGCCGCGTATCGGTGTCACGAAGGTGAACAGGTCCCAGGCGGCGGCCAGCAGGATGCCGACCAGGTAGACGCCGCGCAGCTCGCTGCCGAACAGCAGGCCGAACGCACTGCTGGCGGCTACGCGCGGCTTGTCGTTTTGCCCGGGCAGCTCACGCAAGGCGCCGCCGGCCGTCAGCGCAAACGCCACCAGCGTGAATAAAGCACAGGCCAGATAGGCGGCCGCGTGGCTCAGGTGGTCGATCGCAAAGCCTGCCACCAGCGGGCCGGTAAATGCCGAGATCGAAAAGCCCAGCGACAAGCGACTGAAATTTGCCGCCCGCTGGTCCGGCGGTGACAGCGTGCCCACCGCATGCTGGGCACCGATGAAGATGGCCGTGAAGCCGGTGCCGATCAGGATCGCCGCCAGGTAGAGCACTGCAATCCCCGGTATCAGCGCCGCCAGCAGCACGCCGGCCGAGGCCGACGCGCAGCCAGCCATCAGCGGCTTGCGCACGCCGATGCGGTCGATCACGCGACCGATGCTGACCGCCAGCAGCATCGGGAACAAGGCAAACAGCGCGACCAGGGTGCCGACCGTGAATTCGGAGGCCTGCAGCGACAGCGCATAGAGCGAGGTCGTCACGCGTGCCGCCGCCAGCGCCACATGGGCGGTGACGGCCACGGCGATCAATCGGAACAGGGGCGGGATAGGGCGCACGATGCTTGGAAAAGGAAACAGACAGACAGTTTAAGCCCGGCAAACTATTGGCGTCCGTTAAAATGAGCAGATGTCTAGCGCATTTCCCGTTGCCAGCCTGCCTACTGAGGGCAAGGCTGCCTCCGCTCCTGAATCCGAGGCCACCACTTTCACGGCATCGGCATCAGCATCTGCTTCTTCATCGCCAGCGCCAGCGGCCGTGCCCGTTGCCGGCGGCGCACTGCCTGAGATCGACATCGAACGCCGTTTCGGCGGCATTGCCCGCCTGTATGGCGACGCAGCGCTGACGGCTTTCCGGCGCGCCCATGTGTGCGTGATTGGCGTCGGCGGCGTCGGTTCCTGGGCCGTCGAAGCGCTGGCGCGCACGGCCATCGGCAAGATCACGATGCTGGACCTGGACCACCTGGCCGAATCGAATGTAAACCGGCAGATCCATGCGCTGACCGATACCCTGGGCCAGTCCAAGGTCGGCGCGCTGAGCGCGCGCATTGCGCAAATCAATCCCTACTGCGAAGTCACGGAAGTCGAGGAATTCATCGATCCCGATAATGTCGCGCAGTGGCTGCCGCCGGGACGCTATGACTACGTGATCGACGCCATCGACAATGCACGCGCCAAGGTGGCGCTGATCGTGCATTGCCGTCAGCACCAGATACCCTTGGTCACCATCGGCAGCGCCGGCGGCCAGATCGATCCGACCCGGATTGAAGTCTGTGACTTGTCGCGCACCGAGCAAGAGCCCTTGCTGGCGCGTGTGCGCAAGCGCCTGCGGGCGGCGCATGCTTTTCCGCGCGATCGCCGGCACAAATTCCATATCGATGCCGTCTGGTCGTCCGAGCCTCTGCGCCAGCCTGAGCTGTGTGCTGTCGATGATGAAGCGCTCGATGCCGGCCAGTCAGCCGATGCCGCGAATGTCGGCATCACCGGCATCAACTGCGCCGGTTATGGCTCGGCGGTCGTGGTCACGGCCAGTTTCGGTTTTGTCGCTGCAGGCCATGTGCTGCGCAAGCTGGCCGAACGCGCCCAGGGCGAGCATGCCGGCGAGGGCAGCGATAGCATCTGAAGCAGCGAAGGCCGCGAAGGCAGCGAAGGCAGCTTAGGCAGCGAAGGCAGCGCGGGCGGCCATGCCGACCCCATCATCAATACTCAGGCCAGCAAGCGCCCGGCCAGCGGCTCGTAACGGACGCCGCCGGTCAGCGGCACGGATTCCACCAGCACGACCTGTTCGACGCGCCAGACGACGGGTGCAGCGATGCGGGCATCGACCGCTTCCGCATCGCGCGCCAGCGTCACATGCGGCCTGAAGCCACCGGCAGATTTGACATTCACCTGTGCTGCTTCCAGCGCATGGGCCAGCGCATGGTGCATCCAGGTCAGTTCGTCCGGCGGGGCCGACGGACCGGCCCAGGCGATGCGTGCCTTGCCAAAATGACCGTAGCGATCAATCGTCAGCGTAAAGGCCGGCCCCGGCAGGCGGTCGAGCAGGCGCGCCAGCACGCCCAGCGAAGCGCGTGGCTGGCTGCCGAGGAAGGCCAGCGTCAGGTGCAGATTGGCCGCCGGTACTTTGCGGCCGCGCACCGGCGCCTGCAGCGCAGCGAGCGCGTCGCGGGTTGCCGCATCCGGCCACAGCGCATAGAACAGGCGCGCCGTGGACGACGATGATGGCTCGGTCACCACGTCATCAGCCTGGTCGCTGGTGGTCGGTCGCGTCGCCATTGTCGGTCTGTGCCCGCTGCGGCAGCGCGCTCACAGCTTCACGGCGCGCAGCCTGAGCGCATTCGCGATCACCGAGACTGACGACAGGCTCATCGCCGCACTGGCAATCATCGGCGAGAGCAACAGGCCCAGCCACGGATAGAGCACGCCGGCGGCGATCGGCACGCCGACGAAGTTGTAGACAAACGCAAAGAACAGGTTCTGGCGTATGTTGCGCATGGTCATGCGCGACAACCGGCGGGCTTTTGCGATGCCGCGCAAGTCGCCTTTGACCAGCACGATGCGCGCGCTGTTCATCGCAATGTCAGTGCCGGTGCCCATCGCAATGCCGACGCTGGCCTCGGCCAGTGCCGGCGCATCGTTGATGCCGTCGCCCGCCATCGCGACCACGCGCCCCTGCTGCTGCAAGGCCTGCACATGCCGATATTTTTCTTCCGGCAGGACTTCCGCATGCACGCTGTCAATGCCCAGCGTTGCTGCCACCGCCTTGGCCGTCTTTGCGTTGTCGCCGGTCAGCATCACGATCCTGATACCTTCGGCATGCAGCAGGCGTATCGCCTCGCGGCTTTCCGGCTTGATCGAATCGGCCACGCTGATCAGCCCGGCCAGCTTGCCATCGGCGGCGACAAACATCACCGTCTGCCCGGTCGAGCGCAGCTCATCGGCCTTGGCATCCAGTGCCGTGGTCGCAATGCCCGCATCACCCAGCAGCAGCGAGGTGCCCAGCAGCACCGGCGTGCCATCGATGTCGCCGCGCACGCCCTTGCCGGTGACGCTGCTGAAATTCTGCACCGACAGCAGCGGCAGCGACTGCGCCGACTGATGCGCAAGGATGGCCTGGGCCAGCGGATGCTCGCTGGACTTTTCCAGCGCCGCCGCCAGCACCACGACATCGGCGCGCGAATAACCGTCATGCGCCACCACTTGCTGGACGCGCGGTTTGCCTTCGGTCAGGGTGCCGGTCTTGTCGACGACCAGCGTATCGACCTTCTCCATCAATTCCAGCCCTTCGGCATCCTTGATCAGCACGCCTTCGCGCGCGCCGCGACCGATGCCGACCGTGATCGAGATCGGCGTCGCCAGCCCCAGCGCGCACGGGCAGGCAATGATCAAGACCGATACCGCGGCGACCAGGCCGTTGGCCAGCGGCGGGGTCGGGCCGAACAGGGCCCAGGCGATGAAGGCAAGCACCGCCGTGAAGATCACGGCCGGCACGAACCAGCCGGAGACGCGATCGGCCAGCTTTTGTATCGGCGCGCGCGAGCGACCAGCCTGGTTGACCAGGTTCACGATCTGCGACAGCAGCGTATCGGCGCCGACCTTGTCGGCCCGCAGGATGAAGCTGCCCTGCTGGTTCACGGTGCCGGCCACGGCCTTGCTGCCGGTGCTCTTGTGGGCCGGCATCGGCTCGCCGGTCAGCATCGATTCATCGACGCTGGATTCACCCTCGACCACTACCCCGTCGACCGGCACATTGCCGCCCGGCTTGACGCGCAGCAGGTCGCCGATGTGCACCTGCGCCAGCGGCACTTCCGTTTCGCTGCCATCGGTGCCAACCCGTACCGCAGTGGCCGGTGCTAGCGCCAGCAGCGATTTCACTGCGGTGTTGGTGCGCAGTCGCGCGCGCAGCTCCAGCACCTGGCCCAGCAGCACCAGCGTCACGATCACGGCGGCGGCCTCGAAATACAGCGGCGCCATGCCGTGCATCTTGAAGGCCTCCGGCAGTGCAGCGGGGAACAGCAGGCCGACCAGGCTGAACAGCCAGGCGGCCATCACGCCGACGGCGATCAGGCTGAACATGTTGAGCTGGCGCGTCCGGAACGACCGGGCGCCGCGCTCGAGGAAGGGCCAGCCGAACCACAGCACGACGGGCGTGGCGAGCAGGCCTTGCAGCCAGGCGCTGCCTTGCATGCCGAACACCGCAGCCGCATCGAAGCCGATCAGGTCGCCCATCGCAATGAGCAGCAGCGGCAGCGACAAGACAACGCTGAACCAGAACCGGCGCGTCATGTCGTCGAGCTCGCTGGTGTCTTCGTCCAGCGTCGCCAGCAGGGGCTCGAGCGCCATCCCGCAGATCGGGCAGGTGCCGGGGCCGATTTGCCGGATCTGCGGATCCATCGGACAGGTGTAGATCGCATCGACCGGAGCGGCCTGTGCCGCTGATGCGGCGGCCGCTGCCTTGCGTGCCGGATCGAGGTAGCGCATCGGATCGGCGTTGAATTTCGCGACGCAGCCCTTGCTGCAGAAATAGTAAGTCTGGCCGTCGTGGGTGGCTGACTTCTCGGGATTGGCCGCGGCCTTCATGCCGCAGACCGGGTCCGTGTAGGGCTTCTCGACAGCGGACGAGGCGACCGGCGCAGCCGTCGGCTGTTCGTGCGCATGTCCTTCTGCATGTCCACCGCAACAACTGGCTGCCTCGGTTTTACTGGCAGGGCGACGCAGTTCAGAGCTCTTCATGGTTTTGTCCTGTGACGGGTCCTGGAGGGAATTCTCGCCGGGAAACATGGGTTTGAGGACATCTGAAAATTGTCATAAATCAAATTTTTCAGAAAAGCTTGCCAGCAAGGTAAGCAATCACTACCGCGTTTTTAATCTGATAACGGCGTGATGTGGAAATCGTGCAACAGCGATTAGTACATTTGCACTATTCCGTTTTGCCGTTTTCGCAACGACACTGCACTCAATGACAAATCAGCAACATTTTGTCAGAGGGGTGAAATCCAGACCGCCGGCGCCCGACAGCGACCGACGCCCCGGGCTCCCCGCTTAACGAAGTCACTCATTCAATCAGATTGGAGAGCAAAGATGAAATTCCTCGCAAAACACATCAAGGCTTTTGCTGCAGATGAGCAAGGTGCAACCGCCGTTGAATACGGCCTCTTCGTGGCAGCGATTGCCGCGGTGATCGTCGCGATCGTGGTGGCCCTGGGCGGCAAGATCAACACGGCGTTCACCAACATTAACAGCAAGCTGCCCTGATCGCATCCGTACCACGCCCGTGCGAGCGGGCGCCGATGCTGGCGCCGCGCTCCTCGTTAACCCTGTCCTCTTTTCTGACCTTATGGAGAACACATGAGCCTACTGAACAAGACCCGACACGGCATTGCGGCACATCTGCAAGCCTTCTGGCATGACGAACAAGGTGCAACCGCCGTCGAATATGGCCTGTTCGTTGCCGCCATCGCGGCCGTCATCGTCGCCATCGTCGTTGCGCTGGGCGAGAAGATCAACACCGCCTTTACCAACGTGAACAGCAAGCTTCCTTGAGCGGGAAGAGGGCAGGCCCGAGCTAAAGGGCAAGCGGCAAACGAAAAGCGGCAAACAACAAACGACTAGCGGCAAATCGAAAAACAGGACGAGGGCGACGGCGATGCACTTACTGGCCAATGAAGCGATACCCACCAGCAGCCTGGTCGCGCTCGCCATCACCGTCCTGATCGCCGCGTGGACCGACTGGACCACCTGGCGCATCCCGAACTGGCTGGTGGCCGGCAGCGCAGCGGCAGCGATGATGCTGGCCGCCTTTGCGCCGGATGGCATCGGCCTGCGGGCCAGCCTGTTGGGCGGTCTGGTCGGCTTTGTGCTTTTCCTTCCGCTGTATGTGGTCAAGGGGATGGCAGCGGGCGATGTGAAGCTGATGGCCGCCATCGGCATGGCCAGCGGCCCGTGGATTGCTGTCGACATCGCGCTGATGACTTGCCTGATCGGTGGCGCCTGGGCCTTGGTCGCGATGGCGCTGAACAAAGACGCCGGCGCATTGCCATGGCTGGTCCTGCAGTGGCGTGCCAGGTTCGGCCGCCGCACGGCAGAAAAGCAGTCGACCCCGGCGCCGGGCAGGAACGGCAAACAAATGATCCCCTATGGCGTGGTCATTGCGCTGGGCACGCTGGCGGCCATGTGGTGAACGCATCGTCAATCAACAGAGAGGCCGACATGCCCCGAAACCGAAATCTCGTTGCAGCCTTCCTGGCGGAAGAGGGCGGAGCAACAGCAATCGAATACGCATTGATGGCTTCGGCCATTGCGGCGGTGATCACCCTCGCGGTGATCGCGGTCGGGCAGTGGCTGCCGGGCGCATTCAGTCCCGTGGTCTCGGGCATGCCCTGAATCGACTCCGGATCATCACGGCAGGGTCGCAGCGGTCCGATGAAGAGTGGACCGTCACCGGCCAGGCTTCGAACACAAGAGCGTTGGAGGCAATATGAAGAACACGAGAACACTGGTCGTCCTTGCCGTCGCCATCGTAGCCGGGCTGGCAGCCGTGATGCTGGCCTCGACATGGCTGAACCGACAGTCCAGCAACGGCGTCGCGCATGTGGCGGTGGCCGCCACCGAAGTGAGCCTCGGCCAACGCATCTCGCCGGAGATGATCAAGATCGTCGACTGGCCTACCGGCAGCGTGCCGCATGGCGCCATCGATGATCCCGGCAAGATCCAGGGCAGGGTCGTGCGCTCCGGCCTGCAGCGCGGCGAGCCCATCCTCGAGGCCAAGCTCGCGCCCCAAGGCACGCAGGGCGGCCTGTCGGCCGTGATCGGCGAGGGACGCCGGGCCATCACGGTGCGCGTCAATGACGTGATCGGCGTTGCCGGCTTTGCGCTGCCGGGCAACTACGTCGACATCATCGTCAACACCCAAAAAGATGCCGACCGCACCAACAACAAGGACCAGAACATTTCCAAGATCGTGCTCGAGCGCATCCTGGTGCTGGCCGTCGCGCAGGAAGTCAGCCGCGACGAGACCAAGCCGCGCGTGGTCAATGCGGTGACCCTCGAAGTCACGCCGGACGAGGCGGAGAAGATCGATCTTGCGCGCAGCGTCGGCAACCTGTCGCTGGTCTTGCGCAATCAGGTCGACCCGGGCGACACCACGACCGCCGGCGCGACCAAGGCCACCCTGCTGGGCCTGACCGAGACCCAGAAAGCCGCTGAAAAGAAAGTTGCGACCGCCGCATCGTCCACGTCCCTGCAAAAAGTGGCGCGCAAGGCGAAGGTCGCCACCAGCAAGGTCGCTCAGGTGACGACGACAAAACAAGCAGAAGGCAGTTCAGGCACGGCAGTGGTCTCAGCGCCGGTGGCCGAGGCCGCTGCTGCCCCGAGCTCCTGTGTCGGCGTGATCAACGGCCTGCGCAATTCACAAGAATGCTACTGAATCCGGCAAACCCTGGGAGGCAATCGCGATGAAGAACGACAACACCCAAGCATCACCGCTGAGCCGTGCCGCGAGCCTGCTCGCTGCCGCAGCCCTGGCCGTGACGCCCGCACACGCACAGCAGGCAGCCGGCGGCCAGATTGCCGCCACGCCGAAAACCACCATGCCGGGACTGACCTGCAATGGCGAAGTGGCGTCACCGGCGAAGATCATCCTGCCGATCGGCAAGTCGACCCTGCTGAAGCTGCCGGACCCGGTAACGAACCGCACCCTCGGCAATCCGAACGTGGCGCAGGCCATGCTGGTCTCGCCCGAGACCCTGTACCTGCTGGGCGTGTCGGTCGGCACGACCAACATGATCTTGCAGGGAAAGCGCGGTGGCTGCAGCGTGATCGATGTGGCGGTGACGATGGATCCGGCCGGCTTGATGAATACCTACAAAGAGCTGCTGCCCGAAGAGAAGGACATCCGGGTCACCGCCGCCGCCGACAGCCTCGTGCTGTCCGGCACGGTCTCTGATTCGATCGCCGTTGCTCGTGCCGTCGAGCTGGCCCAGGCCTATGTGCGCCAGCCGGCGGTCATGAGCCAGGCGGCGCAGCAGGAAGGCATGGCCAGCAACCAGTCGGCTGCGGTCACGGGCGCCAACCTCCAGCTGCAGGCGCTGCGGGTCATCAACCTGCTGTCGGTCAGCAGCGCGCAGCAAGTGATGCTGGAAGTGAAGGTGGCCGAAGTGTCGAAGTCCCTGATCGACAAGCTGGGCGCCAGCGTCACCGGTTCGCCCAGCAGCGGCATGTGGACGTACAACCTGCTGTCGAATTTCCTGACCGGCACCCTGGGTGGCAAGGCCAACATCACGCGTGCCACCGGCACATCGATCGCCATCGAGGCCGAGAAAAAAGATGGCATGGTGAAGATCCTGGCCGAGCCGAACGTGATGGCCATCAGCGGACAGGAAGGCAGCTTCCTCGCCGGCGGCAAGATCCTGATCCCGGTGGCGCAAAACAATACCGGTGGCGGCACCTCGATCTCGCTGCAGGAAAAGGAATTCGGCATCGGCCTGCGCTTCACGCCGACCGTGCTCTCGGGCGGCCGCATCAACTTGCAGGTGGCGCCGGAAGTATCCGAGCTGTCGAAGGACGGCATCGGCATCACCAACTTCAACAACACCTCGACCCAGGTGCTGCCGCTGATCACGACCCGGCGCGCATCGACGACGGTGCAGCTCAGTGATGGCCAGAGCTTTGCCATCGGCGGCCTGATCAAGAACAACACGACGACCAATATCAAGGCCTTCCCCATCCTTGGCGAGATCCCGATCATTGGTGCGCTGTTCCGAAGCAGCGATTTCCAGAACGACCGTACCGAGCTGGTATTCGTGGTCACGCCGCGGCTGGTGAAGCCGCTGCCGACAGTCGGCGCGCTGCCGACCGATAACTACACCCAGCCCTCGCGCACCGACATCTTCCTGAATGGCCAGCTCGAAGGCAGGAAGCCGGCCCCTGCCAATGAAGGCGGACAGGCCAGCAGCCAGGGGGGCAGCGATCCGGCCAAGGCTGATCCGAACAAGTTTGAAATGAAGTAAGCGGCACCGGTACCGAAGCGCCCAACCCATACAAGGAGAAGTTCATGAACCACTTCCAAGCAAGCGCTGCCCTGATCGCACTGAGCGGGGCGACCCTGGCTGGCTGCGCGCAGACCTCGCCCCATTGGGACCAGAACTTTGGCCAGGCGCAGCGAATGATGATGGCCCAGCAGGTGCTGAACCCCGAGGCCGGCATGAAGGAAGTGCCGAACTCGATGGATGGCGGCGCCTCACGCGAAACCGTGATCCGCTACCGCAGCACCTTCAAGGAACCGCCGGCCCCTCAGAACGTATTCACGATCGGCGTCGGCAGCGGCGGCGGTGGTGCGCGTTGATTGAGTGGCACCGATAGCGGCAATCAGCAGGGCAGGCAAACAGGGTCGAGGCAAACATGCAAGCAGCGAGACAGGGACGGCCGGGCCGTCGTCCGCCACACCGGCGTGAACAGGGAGTCGTTGCCATCCTGGTCGGCATGACCATCGTGGTCATGGTCGGCATGGTGGGGCTGGCGATCGATCTTGGCCAGCTCTACATCGCCAAGACCGAACTTCAGAACAGTGCCGATGCCTGTGCACTGGCCGGCGTTGCGGCGATGGCGAAAAAAGCCGGTGCCACGGATGCGCTGGACAGTGCGGAATCAGCTGCCACGCTGGTGGCGGCCCGTCACAAGGTGGTGTTTCACGACAATGCCGTCGGCGCCTCCGACGGCTTGATTACCGTGTCCTTCGCCAAGGATAGTGCGTCAGGGCCCTTCCAGAGCAAAGGCGCCTACTCGGCGGCTGACATACCGACGGTCAAGCATGTCCGCTGCCAGGTGTCGCAATCGGCCATCAAGACCTTCTTCATCCAGGTCTTGAATGTCTTGCCGGGGGTATCGATCGGCGACCAGACCGCCAGTGCATCAGCGGTCGGGAAAATGATCCCGTCGCAGCTGACCTGCGCATTGCCGGTGGCGATCTGTGAGGGCGAAATTCCGGCCAAGGGCAAGTGGATGCGCGGCGTGATCGACAAGAGCGGCGAATTGGTCGATGCGCCGGAAAGCGCAGGACTGCCCGCATCAAGTGTCAAGTGGGTGGACTTCGATGGTTCCGGCGGAGGCGCCAGCGAGATCTCAGGCCTGCTGACTGGCGATGGCGAATGCACATTGCCGGTCGCCGGCACCAGCATGAAAGAGTCTGGCGTAAAGAGCTCGGTGGCGGCTGCCTACAACAGTCGGTTCGGCGTTTATCAGGGCAGCATCAAGCCGAGCGAATCGGCACCGGACTTTGTCGGCTACGCGTACACCTGGGACAGCTGGCCAAGCCATGAAAATGCCCGAGTCGATTATGAAAAAGTCCAGCTGAGCGGCAACACGCCCTTCCAGGGCTCGGCGGAAATCAGTGGCCCGACCGACACCTACGATGTCAACGGCACCTACATGAATTCCGCTTACCTGAAGACTAACGGCCGCGCGCGCCGGCTGATGTCGGCCCCGGTCGTGGATTGCACCGCACCCAGTGGTTCGCTGCCATTGAAATCGTGGGCTTGCGTGTTCATGCTGAACCCGATTTCGAACAATCCAAGCGCGAGCATGAACATGTGGCTCGAGTACCTTGGATCGTCGACAGACCCGACGGCGCCGTGTGCGTCGAACGGTGTCCCCGGGGGCGGAAGCAGCGCCGGTCCTTTCGTGCCGGCCCTGGTGAGGTGAGCGATGGCTGCCCAAGCTTCTCCAATCATTGACCGGTCACGCAATCGCTGCCGCCGTCGGCCGTCGCCGCAGCGGGGCGTCGCGGCGGTCGAGTTTGCGATCGTCTTGCTGCCGCTGCTGATCATCGCTTTCGGGGCGGCCGAATACGGGCGCGCCATCTATCAATACAACACACTGGTCAAGTCAGTCCGCGGCGCGGTACGGATGGTCGCCAGCACGTCGGCCATCTCGCCCGGCTACAACACCGTGATCGACCAGGCAAAGTGCCTGGCCGTGTACGGCAACGTGGGCTGCACCGGGCCGACACTGGCACCGGGACTGGCGCTCTCCAACGTCAAAGTGTGCGACCGCGTCAACTGGGATGGTTGCCCGGGCACGTCTCAAACCAATTACCTGAACGTACCGGTCACGGGCATGAACATCGACCTGGTCGCCGTCCGCATCAGCGGCTATACCTACCAGTACATCGGCCTGCCGATCGTGACTCCTTCCTCCAGTGTGAATTTCAGCACGATCGAAGCGGTCATGATGCAGAGCGCGAATTAGGAGGAAATCGTGATTACGTCCAAACGAATGATCAGTCGCCGCCGCCAGCAGGGTGCAGCTGCGGTTGAATTTGCGCTGGTGGCCGCCTTCGGTGGCTTCATGGTCGCCCTGTTCGCGGCCGTCGAAATGGGCCGCATCCTGTTCACGATGAATTCAGCCAACGAGGCTACCGAGCTCGGCGCGCGCATCGCGGTGGTGTGCGACCCGAACGACTCCCGCATTCTGGCCCGGATGCAGGACATTGTCCCGTCCCTGACCGCCAGCAACGTCGACATCAGCTACAACCCGCTCGGCTGTGCTTCCGGCTCGGCGGCCGTTGCGCGAGAGACCTGCGATTCGGTGACCGTTTCCATCAAGCCGGGAATGAAGGTGACGGCGACCATTCCTTTCGTGGACTTCGGATTCGACATGCCGGCATTCACGACGACCAAGCCGCGCGAGGCGATGGATTCATCGACCTGCGCATGAACCTGCACCATCCAACGAAGGGCAACAGCCATGAATGCCTTCATTCTTTCCAACGATAGCGAGCTCCGGACCCTGGTCAGCCGGATTTGCGCGATGCGCAATCCGCCGCTCAATGTGCTGGCAGCGCTGCCCAGCATGCATGCCGACACGATACCGCCGGTGTCGGGCCAGCCTGACCTGGTCATTCTTGATGCATCCAGCTACAAGACGGACAGCATGGAAGTCATGCAGCGTGTCGCGGAAATCTTCCCGCAGGCATCGATCATGCTGCTGTCCTCCGACCGCTCGCCCGAATACCTGATCTCGGCCATGCGCGCCGGGGTGCGTGAAGTCCTGCCTTTGCCCTTGTCCATCGTGGACATGGATGCCGCGCTCGACCGCGTGACCCAGAAGTTCACCACCATCGCCCCGCTGGATGGCAAGGTGATGGCCTTCATCGCGACCAAGGGCGGCAGCGGCGCGACCTTCATCGCCGCCAACCTGTCGCATGCGCTGTCGCTGCTGGCCCAAAAGCGGGTGCTGCTGGTCGACCTGAACCCGGTCTTCGGCGATGCCGCCCTCTATGTGTCGGATGCCAAGCCGGGGCGTACCTTGTCCGACGTGTGCCGCGAAATCCATCGGCTCGACCTGAACCTGCTGGAATCCAGCGTCATTCGCCTGTCGGCCACCTTCAGCGTGCTGGCCGCCTCCGACAACCCGGATCCGCAGGAAGACATTCGCCCCGAGCAGGTCGAGACCATCATCCAGCTGGCGCGCCACCACTATGACTATGTGCTGCTCGATCTCGGTCGTCAGATCAATGCGGTGTCGATCCGTGCGCTTGACCAGGCCGACATGATCTATCCGGTGCTGCAGCAGTCGCTGCCGCACCTGCGCGACTGCCGCCGTCTGCTCGACATCTTCAACTCCCTCGGCTATCGGAAAGAGAAGGTGCAGCTGGTGCTGAACCGCTTTGACAACTCGTCGGCGCTGGGCGTGGGCGAGATCGAGCGCGTCCTCGACCAGCGCATCGCGCACCGGATCCCGAACAATTACGACGTCGCCAATGAGTCGATCAACCAGGGAACGCCGGTGCTGCAGCTGGCCCGCGGCAGCACGATCGCCAAGGCGCTCGCCGAATGGGTCAACCGCCTGACCGAAGCCAGTCCGGCCAATCGCAGCGGCAGCATCATTCGCCGCATTTTCGTCCGCAATCCCGCAGGCAGCGAACTGACCAGGTGACGACATGACTCCAGAGAACAGAGAAGACCCGCGCATGAGTTTCAGAGACCGCATGGCCGTCGTGTCGCCGCTGCGACAGGCGGCGCCGAGCGAAATGGACTTCCATTCCGCGGCCTACCAGCAGCTCAAGCGCAACATGCACAGGACCATCCTGGAACGCATCGACCTCGAGCGGCTGCAGCAGCTGACCCCTGACCAGTTCAAGCGCGAGCTGTCCTTGCTGGTCGAGAAAATCGTCGAGGACGAGCACCTGGCCGTCAACCAGCAGGAGCGCCGGCAACTGGTGATCGACATGCAGCACGAGATGCTGGGCTATGGCCCGATCGAGCCGCTGCTCAATGACCCGTCGGTGTCTGACATCCTCGTCAATACCTCCACCCAGGTGTATGTCGAGCGGCGCGGCAAGCTCGAGCTGACCCCGATCACTTTTTATGACAATGCGCACCTGCAGAAGCTGATCGAGAAAATCGTCACCCGCGTCGGCCGCCGTATCGACGAGTCCAGCCCGATGGTCGATGCGCGCCTGCCCGATGGCTCGCGGGTCAATGCCATCATCCCGCCGCTGGCGCTGGACGGCCCCATCCTGTCGATCCGTCGCTTCTCGGTCAAGCCGCTGACCATGGTCGACCTGGTGGCGAACAAAAGCCTGACGCCGCCGATCGCTGAATTGCTCGAGGCGCTGGCCAAGGCCAAGATCAACATCCTGATCTCGGGCGGCACTGGCAGCGGCAAGACCACGCTGCTCAATGTGCTGTCGGGCTTCATCCCGGCCGGCGAGCGCATCGTCACCATCGAGGATGCGGCCGAGCTGCAGCTGCAGCAGCCGCATGTGGTGCGGCTGGAGACGCGGCCGGCCAACATCGAAGGCAAGGGCGAGGTGCCGCAGCGCTCGCTGGTCAAGAACGCGCTGCGCATGCGTCCCGACCGCATCATCCTGGGCGAGGTGCGCGGCGGCGAAGCGCTCGACATGCTGCAGGCCATGAATACCGGCCACGAAGGCTCGCTGGCCACGATCCACGCCAACACGCCGCGCGATGCGCTGTCCCGCCTCGAGAACATGGTCGGCATGGCCGGCGCCAACCTCGGCGTGCGCGCCACGCGCCAGCAGATCGCGTCGGCCATCACGGTCGTGATCCAGATCGCCCGCCTGACTGACGGCACCCGCAAGCTGGTCAGTATCCAGGAGATCAATGGCATGGAAGGCGACACCATCACGATGCAAGAGCTGTTCCAGTTCAAGCGCACCGGCACCAACCCGGAAGGCAAGGTGATCGGCCACTTCTGCGCGACCGGCCTGTGCCCGCAGTTTGACCAGCGCCTCAAGGAGTTCGGGGTCTCGGTGCCCGATGCGACCTACGATCCGCACCGGATCTTCGAGTGAGCAGGATAACGACACACTTTCATTGAGAGGCTGCCATGGATCTCTTGTATTACGGCTTCGTGCTGCTGGTATTCGTTGCCGCAGCCCTGACCATCGAGGCCATCTGGCAATGGTGGTTCTCGACCCAAAGCAAGGCGGCGCGCCGCCTGACCAGCCGTCTCGACGAGGTGATCCGTGCACGCAAGGCGAATCCGAACGGGGCAGTCGAGGGCTTGTACAAAAACCGCAAGCTGGCCCATTCGGGCGCCGTGGAAGAATTCCTGCGCCAGGTGCCCGGCATCCACCAGCTCGACAGCTGGCTGCAGCAGAGCGGCACCGACTGGTCAGTGGCGCGGCTGCTGGCCTATGCCGGCGCCGGGTTCGTGGTCGGCTTCCTGTTGTCGCTGTTGCTGCTGCTGTATGTCTCCGTCGCCCTGGCGATCGGCATCCTGTGCGCGGCGTTCCCCTTCGGCGTCGTCTGGAGCCGGCGCGAGGAGCGCCTGATCACCCTCGAAAAGCAGCTGCCGGAAGGCGCCGACCTGATCAGCCGCAGCCTGAAGGCCGGTCATGCGCTGCCGTCGACGCTGACGATGCTGGCCGACGAAATGCCTGACCCGATCGCGGCCGAGTTTCGCATTGTTTCCGATGAAATCAACTTCGGCCTGCCGATGTCGGAAGCGCTGCAGCGGCTCGCGGTGCGGGTCCCGCTGACCGACTTGCGCTACATGATCGTGGCGATTCTGATCCAGCGCGAGGCGGGCGGCAACCTGTCCGAAATCATGAGCAATGTGAGCCTGCTGATCCGGCAGCGGCTGAAGCTGCTCGGCGACATCCGAACCATGTCCGCCGAAGGTCGTTTGTCCGCCTGGATCCTGTGCCTGCTGCCGGTCGCCATCGCCGGCGTGTTCCTGTTGGTCAGCCCGGACTACCTGAAGCAGTTCCTCGATGATCCGGCCGGACCGCTGATGCTGGGCTGCGGCGCGGCGATGATGCTGTTTGGCGTACTGTGGATGCGGCAACTGATCCGCATCCGTGTCTGACAATAAGGAAACGACCATGGATGCGCAGAGCATGCTGTTCCTCGGTTTGGTGTTTGTCGTGTGGGCCGCCATCGCGGCGGCGGCGGCCTGGTTCCTGATCCCGGACCGGTTCCGGCGCCGGGTGGCCAACCTGCAGGTCGAGGCCGAGCTGCGGCCCGGCCATTCAGGCAGCCCGTGGGTCGAGCGCATGGTGAAGATGTCGCGGCCGCTGGCGAAATTGTCGCTGCCCTCCAAGGGCTGGGAAAACTCGCCGATCCGCATCAAGTTCATCAATGCCGGCTGGCGCGGCAAGTCCACGCCCTACCTGTTCTATGGCACCAAGACGCTGCTGGCGATGGTGTTGCCGGTCGTGGCCCTGGTGATGAGCGGCGAGGCCATGTTCTCGTCCGGGCCGCAGCTGCCCTTGCTGGTGATGCTGAGCTCGGCCTATGCCGGCTATTACCTGCCCAACATCGTGCTGAACCACAAGATGAAAGTTCGCAAGCGCGAGATCTTCGAGAATTTCCCGGATGCGCTGGATTTGCTGACCATCTGTGTCGAGGCCGGCCTCGGGCTGGATGCGGCGCTGGCCAAGGTGGCTTCCGAGATCCACATCAAAAGCGAGATCCTGGGCCAGGAACTGCAGATGGTGATCATCGAGCTGCGGGCCGGCTTCTCGAAAGAGCGCGCGCTGCGCAATCTGTCGCTGCGCACCGGGGTGGAGGATATCGACATGCTGGTCGCGATGCTGATCCAGTCTGATCGCTTCGGCACCAGCATGGGCGACTCGCTGCGCATTCACTCGGAGAACCTGCGCACGAAGCGGCGCCAGCGCGCCGAGGAAGCTGCCGCGAAGATTTCGCTCAAGCTGCTGTTCCCGCTGATTTTCTTCATCTTCCCGACCCTGATGATCGTCCTGATCGGGCCGGCCGTCCTGCGCATCTACCGCGTCCTGCTGCCGGTGCTGGCCAACGGGACATGAGCAATGCACATCAACGACCAACAGGACAGTGGCATAAAGCCTTGCACCCGATTCAAGTCACGGAGAAACCGATGAAACTCAGACCCTCAACCCTGCTTGTGCTGGCCGGCAGCACGCTGTTTTCCGGCTGCGCCTTTTTTGATTCGTCACCGGCGGATGCGACTGCGGAATCGCCGATGAAGATCGTGCCCTTTGCCAGGGTGCGGGATTCGGCCGGCTCGGCCGAGGCCTGGTACACGCTGGGGCGGCACATGCAGCGTTCGGGCCGGCTGGATGAGTCGGCCAATGCCTATCGACGCGCGCTGGCCATCGATCCCGACTATCTCGAGGCCAAGAATGGTCTGGCAGCGGTCAGCGCGGGCAAGGGCGACATCGACCAGGCCATCGTGATCCTGGAAGAACTGGCCAATGCCCGACCCGGGCAGGCCCATGTGCTGGCCAACCTCGGCTATGCGCGCTCGCTGAAGGGGCAGTATCAGGATGCGCGCATCGCGCTCGAGCAGGCGGTCGCGCTGGAGCCGGACAATGCCTCCATCCGGGCCAAGCTCGATGCGGTGCGAGTGGCCATGGGCGAGACCGGCACGCTGCCGGTCGAGCCGGCGCCGCCGGAGGTGCCGGTGGCCGTGGTGCTGGCCGATGGCAGGTCCGTTGAAGTGATCGTGCCACTATCGCCCGGCATTTATGAATTGCGCCAGCAGGGCGTGATCGCGGTTCCCGCGCCCGTCATCGAAGAAGCCCGGGTGGCGGCCGGCGGCATCGAGGCGCCGGCATCATCGGCCTCAGCTACAGCGACAGCTGCAGCAACGGCCACTGCCACCGCCAGCGCCAATCCGTCGGCGTCGGCCGCCGCAGCGACATCCGCCGCCGCAGCGACATCCGCCGCCGCAGCGTCCTCAGCGGCGGGGACGGCTGCTGCCCTGCCGGCGGCTGTGGTGTCGGCCATCCCGTCGACCTCGCTGGTCACTGCCCGCAGCGACGATGCCGCCTTGCGTCGTGCCGGCGAGCGGGTGGAACTGGTGAATGGCAATGGGGTGACCGGTCTGGCCCGTTCGCTGCGCGCCCTGATCGGGAGTGACTGGAAAGTGGTCCGGGTACTGAACCACGACAGCTACACGGTGCGCGCAACCCGTATCGAATATGCGAAGAACCATTACGCCGCCGCGCGCCAGCTGGCCGGCGAGCTCGGCGTCGATGCGCAACTGCGCCCGTCGGCGGACGCAGGCGATATTCACCTGCGGGTCGTGCTCGGCCATGATTACCGCAGCACCGAGCCCCTGCGCAGCCGACTGTCGATGGCGGTCGCCCTGGTCGGCGACTAAGTCAGCCGCCCTTCAATTCGACGAGACCGGCGGTACCGTGCTGAGAGCGGGATCGTTCCACACCACGTCGTTGTCCACCGAGTACAGCAGGCAAGGCTGCTTGCTGTTCTTCTGGCAGGCCGCCAGTGCGCGTTCGGCCGGATCATCGCCTTCTTCGGCCCAGCTCCAGGCGCCGGAGCCGGAGATGGCGAAGGCGCGCGGCGTGCCTTTCGCCAGGTAGTCGCGGTAGCCGGCCTTGCCTTGGGCGCTCAGGTTGGGCACGGCATCGACGCTGTCGACGGCGGCGAACGCCGTGGCCGGCGGGCGCGGTGTGTCGGCAATGGCAAGCACTTCGTCGCTGGGCATGCCGATGCGCTTGAGGAAGCGCTCGGTCTCAGGCCACCAGATCGCGACACCGTCGCGGCTGCCTATCATGCCGTGGGCATCGTTCTTGAACGGGCCATAGGCCACCAGCTGCGCGGCAGCGCCGCCGGCCTGATAAGCGGCCTGCATCTGCTGGGCCAGCGGATGATCGAAATAGCTGTCGTTCTCGCCATAGAACCACAGGCTGGGCAGCGAGGACTTCATGCCATAACTGCCAAAGGCCTTGACCAGCGATGCCTTCCAGTCGCAGTTGCCGCCATCGATACGCAGGCCGCCGGCGAAGTTGATCAGGCCGCGCACGCCGGGGTAATGGCGGGTACCGAATGCCACCGTGGCCAGCCCGCCATAGGACTGGCCGGCGACCAGGATGCGCTCGCGATCAATGTAAGGCAGGCGAACCAGCGCATCGAGCGCGGCCTGCACATCGTCGGCCTGGTGCTGGCCATTGTCCTTCATGTTGCAACCGTAATCCGTGTAGGTACCGGTCGAGGCCGAGAAGCCCTTGCGCATCGGCACGGCCACCGCATAGCCGCGCTTGACGAACTCGCGGCTCATCGCGAGGAAACGATCGCGGCGCTGCGCCGTCGGCTGGCCGCGGTCTTTGCCGTGGTTCATCAGCAGCAGCGGAAAGGGGCCTTCACCGGGCGGCTTGAACAGCGTGGTCTGGAACTGGAAAGACTTGCCATTTTCGACCACCGGCAGCATCACGACCTGCTCGTTGACCGTGGGGTCAAGGCTGGCCTTGCCGGCTGCGCCGCTCAGGTTGCCGGTACTGGCCGTACCGTTGGCGAAGGCAGGTATGGCAAAGGCGGTAGCGGCGATGGCGGCCGCCGCGAGCGTGGGGGCGAAGCGTCGTGCAAGTCGGGCGAACAGGCAGTGAGTCATGTCGGCTTTATGGTGAGCAAGAGATGCCCATCATAAAGACGCGATTTCCTCACTTCAATGCAGTAAGGAACAATTTACGCAGTTAAATGCAGAAGGTGATTTTGTTTTAACCGAAGACGCCGCGTTGCCTTGCAGGCCAGCGCAGCGGGATTGACGGTTTGATCACGTGCGACTTCGGCGCCAGCGCTGGCCGGATGCCAGGCCCGTCATCAAAAAAAACGGGCCGGGCGCCTGTAGCGGCCCGGCCCGTTCATGAGGCTAGAGTGGCGCTTGCTCAGCCCACCGATTCCAGGTGGGTCGCTTTCATCCGCGAGGCCAGCAGCTTGCCCTTGCGCGCACGCTTGCCGGCGTGATGCGCGAGATCGGCGCCCGAGAGGTTGGCTTCGGCAGCCTTGCCGCTGCGCGGCGCGGTACCGACCACCTTCACGCTCTTGACGATGGGCTCGGCGGCCAGCAGCTGCTCATCGACCTCGAGTTCCATCAGGATCACGCCGCGCCCGCCGCCGGGCTGGTTCTTGATCTCGTCGATGCCGAACACCAGCAGGCGGCCAAGGGCCGACAGGCAGGCGATGGACTTCGCCCCTTTCGGGATCACGCGCGGGGTGACCGGTTCATCGCCGGTGTCCAGCGTCATGAAGGACTTGCCGCCTTTCTGGCGGCTGACCATGTCGCCCGCCTTGGCCATGAAGCCATAGCCGGCGGTCGAGGCCAGCAGCAGCGGCGTGTCGGCCGGACCGGCGAAATAATGAATGATGCGCGAGCCGGACTCGACCTCGCACAGCGTGGTGACCGGCACGCCATCGCCGCGCGCGCCCGGCAGCGCATTGACCGGGATCGAGTACACGCGGCCGTTCGAGCCGAAGGCCAGCAAGGTATCGGTGGTGCGGCACTCGAAGGTCGCGTACAGCGCATCGCCCTGCTTGAAGCTGAACTGCTGCGCATCATGGCCATGCGCCTGGCGCGAACGCACCCAGCCTTTTTGCGACAGGATCACCGTCACCGGCTCATCGATCACTTTCTGTTCGGCGACGGCACGCTCGGCCGCTTTCATCAGCGTGCGGCGCTTGTCGCCGTACAGCTTGGCGTCGGCCTCGATTTCCTTTTGCAGCAGCTTCTTCATCGACGACGGGTTGTCCAGCAGCTCCTGCAGCGTCGATTTTTCCTTGCGCAGCTCGGCCAGTTCCTGCTGTACCTTGATCGCCTCCAGCCGCGCCAGCTGGCGCAGGCGGATCTCGAGGATGTCTTCGGCCTGGCGCTCGGACAGGCGGAAGGCCTGCATCAGCGCCGGCTTGGGCTCGTCCGACTCGCGGATGATCTTGATCACCTTGTCGATGTTCAGCAGCACCGCCTCGCGGCCTTCGAGGATATGGATGCGGTCATCCACCTTGCCCAGCCGGTGTCGGGTGCGGCGGGTCACGGTCTCGAAGCGGAAGCCTATCCATTCGCGCAGGATCTCGCCCAGCGTCTTCTGGCACGGCTTGCCATCGGCGCCGATCATCACCAGGTTGATCGCGACATTGTTTTCCAGCGAGGTATGCGCGAGCAGCAGGTTGCTGAACTCTTCCTGGTCCTGGTTCTTCGACTTCGGCTCGAACACCAGTCGCACCGGCGCCTCGCGACCGGATTCGTCGCGCACCGTGTCCAGCACGGCCAGCATGCTTTGCTTGGTGGCCAGCTGCTCCGGCGTCAGGCTCTTCTTGCCCAGCTTGACTTTGGGATTGGTCAGTTCCTCGATCTCTTCGAGGATCTTTTGCGAGGAGGTGCCCGGCGGCAGTTCATTGACCACCAGCTGCCACTGGCCACGCGCGAGCTCTTCGATCTTCCAGCGCGCGCGCACCTTCACGCTGCCGCGGCCGGACTGGTAGATCTCGCTGATCACCGACGGCGGGGTGATGATCTGGCCGCCGCCCGGGAAGTCCGGGCCCGGCACCAGCGCCATCAGCTCGTCATGCGAGAGTTTCGGGTTCCTGATCAGCGCGATAGCGGCCTGCGCGACCTCGGTCAGGTTGTGCGACGGGATCTCCGTTGCCAGGCCGACCGCGATGCCGGAGGCACCGTTGAGCAGCACGAAGGGCAGGCGCGCCGGCAGCAGCTTCGGTTCTTCGCTGGAGCCATCGTAGTTGGGCCCGAAATCGACGGTGCCCATGTCGATCTCGTCGAGCAGCAGGCGCGAGATCGGCGTCAGCCGGGCTTCGGTGTAGCGCATCGCCGCTGCGCCATCCCCGTCGCGCGAGCCGAAGTTGCCATGGCCATCGACCAGCGGATAGCGCAGCGAAAAGTCCTGCGCCATGCGCACCATTGCGTCATACACCGACTGGTCACCGTGCGGATGCAGCTTGCCCAGCACATCGCCCACCACGGCCGCGGATTTTCGCGGCTTGGCTGCCGGGTCAAGCTTGAGCTGGTCCATCGCATACAGGATGCGGCGCTGTACCGGTTTCTGGCCATCGCAGACATCCGGCAGCGCGCGGCCCTTGACAACCGAGATTGCGTAATCGAGATAGGCACGCTCAGCAAAGGTCGCCAGCGTCAGGGATTCGCCGCCGTCATCGGTGGCGGATTCGAACAGGTTGGTTTGATCAGTCATCGCTCGTCATCAATCAGATATCAGCCTCGACTTCATTGCCGTGCTCTTCCAGCCAGGCGCGACGGGCAGCGGCTTCGCCCTTGCCCATCAACATCGTGAAGCGGTCTTCCGAAGCCTTCGGCCCCAGTTCGCCAATGGCGACTGGCAGCAGGCGGCGGGTGTCAGGGTTCATCGTGGTTTCCCACAATTGTTCTGCGCTCATTTCACCCAGGCCCTTGAAGCGCGCGATGCTCCAGCCGTTTTCTTTCACGCCATCCTTGCGCAGCTTGTCCTCGATGGCCTCCAGCTCGCCATCGTCGAGCGCATAGATCTTCTGTGCCGGCTTCTTGCCGCGCGCCGTCCCATCGACCCGGTACAGCGGTGGGCGGGCCCCGTGGCTGTGGCCGCGCTCGATCAGCTTCGGG
>JACCDY011087087.1_pt1 | contig 30765 bp, 17 predicted proteins | sample 7446391 | NCBI WGS metagenome assembly JACCDY01 (sample SAMN15323451, study PRJNA562643) | freshwater metagenome | isolation source: river surface water | place: USA:Blue River Watershed | collected 2017-08-18 | reverse complement strand
GTTCGCGTTACCAATGGATGGTCGACAATGGACTGCAAAATGGTGATGGCGTGAGGCTTGCGGCCGGCGCGCTCTACCGAGGCGCCTAAGTTGAACCAGGCTTGAATAAAGTCGGGTTTGACGTAAATGGCCGACCGATAGGCATTTTCTGCGTCAGTGGCCAAGTTGTTTTGACCATACAGCACGCCCAAGTTAAACCAATAGACGTGTGTGTGTGGTCCTGGCGCTCCGGCCAAGGCTTTTTGGTACATCTGCACCGCCTCTTGCCAGCGGCCACTGTTTTGAAGGGCTTCAGCTTCGTGAATGAAATTCAACATTCAATCGTGCCTTATAAAAAAGATAAGTTAAGTCGACGGAAATTTGACACGCAAATTGTCCAAAGTGCTTGATTTCACACAAGTTAGCAATCTCTGAGCCAGCTTTATAGTCGGGGGACTGCGGGCATGACCTGCCCAAAGACCAACGGGCATGGATTGGCGCAAATATTGCATAAACTCCCTTGATGCACAGTCAAAGTGTCAATAAATCAAGGATTTAGATTGAGTGTTTTAGCCAGTTCAAAGCTTAACGGCAAGGCCCTGATGGGTGTTCCATCAGAGCTTAAAGCTGCCCTTTGGGAACATACAGGCCTGGTCAAACAGGCGCTGTGGTTCAGTTTGGCCATCAATTTACTGATGTTGGCGCCGACGGTCTACATGATGCAGGTGTACGACATGGTGCTGAACAGTCAGAGCATGAGGACGCTCATGATGATGTTGTTGATGGTGCTGTTGGTCTACATCTTTGTTGAAATTTTGGAGTGGGTTCGACTTCAAATGATGGCTGCCATTAGCCTCAAGTTTGACGCCAAGCTGCGCAGCCGGGTGTTTGATGCCATGTACGAAGCCAGGCGCTTGCAATTGCCAGGCGGTTCTCCTCAAGCCTTGAGTGACTTGAGGGTGGTGCGTGACTTTATAGGGTCCCCCATGGTCGTGGCGTTTTTAGACGCCCCTGTGTCTTTGATTTTTCTGTTCTTGGTGCTGCTGATTCATCCCAGCATGGCCTTGTTTGCCTTAATTGGTGCTGTGTGTCAGTTTGTATTGGCCGTGCGTGCGCATCGAGTCACCGAGCCTGAAGTGGTTCAGTCAAGCAGGGCGGGCATGGAGGCGCAAGCTTATGTCTCTGGGGCCTTGAACAATGCCGAAGTTGTCGAGGCGATGGGCATGTTTGGCGCCATCCATGACAAATGGATGGCAAAGCAAAAGAACTTCTTGTTGCTGAATGCCGCGTCAGCAGAGTCCTCTGGCTTAAGTGCAGCCGTGTCTAAATTTGGCCAAGCTGCCCAAGGCTCGTTGATGATGGGGCTTGGCTGTTGGCTCACGATTGTGGGCTTGTTGCAGGGCAGTGGTTCTTTGATGATTGTGGCCTCCATACTTGGCGGGCGCATGCTGGCGCCGTTGGTGCAAATCATTGCACAGTGGAAAATGATTGTGAGTGCCAAAGATTCTTATGCAAGACTTGATGCACTGCTCATGTCGGTTCAGCCCAAACCTGTGGGCATGGAATTGCCACCACCTGTTGGGCAGTTGGTTGTTGAAAACTTATTTGTGGCTGCACCCGGTAAAGGGCCAACCATCTTGAAGGGTTTGAGTTTTGTATTGAACCCTGGTGAATCGTTGGCGCTGATTGGACCTTCCGCTTCAGGTAAATCAACTCTAAGCAGAGCCATTGTGGGCATATGGGGAGCGCAAAGCGGCAAGGTTCGATTAGATGGCGCTGACGTTTTTCAGTGGCCCAAAGAAAGCTTGGGGCCCTATTTGGGTTACTTGCCGCAAACCGTCGAATTGTTTGATGGCTCCTTGGCTGAAAACATCGCCAGATTTGGTGAGCTTGACTTGGACAAAGTGATGGCAGCCGCAAGATTGTTAGGGCTGGATGAGTTTGTTCAAACCTTGCCTGAAAAATACGACACACGGGTTGGCACTGCTGGCGCATTTTTGTCAGGCGGGCAAAGGCAGCGACTTGCATTGGCGCGTGCAGTGTATGGCATGCCCAAGTTGATTGTTTTAGATGAGCCCAATTCGAGTTTAGACGAGCAAGGCGATGCGTTGTTCATTGAACTTCTCGTCGCACTTAAAGCCGCTGGTAGCACAGTTGTGGTTGTAACGCACAAGTCAAGTCCGTTGGCCGTGGTCGACAAAATATTGTTCATGAACGATGGTCGTATGCAGTTGTGGGGTCCTCGCGATGATGTATTGGCCAAACTGAAAGAAGTGGCGCCAACATGAACAAGCTGATTCAGATGTTGCAACGCAGCGAATTGGGGCAACTGGTGTGGCAAGCTCGCAAAGAATTTGTCTGGGTGGGTATTTTCAGTTGCGTCTACAACTTGCTCATGATTACACCAACCTTGTACATGTTGCAAGTCATGGACCGAGTGATGTTGAGCAAGTCTGAGGTAACGCTGATTGCGCTGACCTTGTTGATGTTGGGCGGTTTGGTGTTGTCGTCGTTTGCTGATTGGATTCGCACACGTGTGTTGGTGAGAACAACGCTGCGTTTTGATCAAAAGCTGAACACCCGAATTTTGATGGCTTGCTTCGACTCTAGAAGAAAAGGGACAGAGGACAAAGCGCAGATGGTGTTTGGCGATTTGACCAGCATGCGTCAACTGATTTCTAGTCCAAGCTTTTTCACTGTTTTTGACATACCCTGGACCCCCTTGTATTTGGCCATCCTATTCATGATGCATCCCGTGTTGGGCTGGACAGGTCTGGTCTTTATAGTTCTGTTTGGTGCGCTGGCTTTGCTGAGCAATCGCTGGACAGAAGCACCCTTGGAAAAAGCCATGGATGCCAGCCAGGTTGCTACCACCTATGTAGGCGCCAAGCTTAAAAATGCAGAAATAGTAGAGTCCTTAGGCATGTTGGGTAATTTGCGCACGCGCTGGCTCAGCCTGTATTTGAAACACTTAAAGTTGCACAACCATTCTCAGGACAACCTGCACAAAGTTCAAATGCTTAGCAAGTTGGTGCGACAAAGCCAGCAATCCATCGTGTTGTCGGTGGGTGCCTATTTGGTCATCCAGGGTGAACTGTCATCGGGCGCCATGGTCGCTTCCAACATGCTAATGTCCAATGCGTTGCGGCCCATTGACATGCTGGTGTCAAGTTGGCGCATGTTTGTTCAAGCCAAAGCATCTTATCTGCGTGTAGAAAAAATGCTGGCCGAAAACCCTGTCAAACAAAGTGAAGGTGCGTTTTCAAGTATTCGTGGTTCGATGACATGGGACAACTTAGGCGCGACGGTGCCAGGAAAGTCAGAGCCTATTTTGCAAGGCCTGACAGCAGAGTTCAAAGAGGGGCAAGTGATTGCCATCGCTGGCCATTCGGGTGCAGGAAAAACAACTTTGTTGCGCTGCATCTTGGGTATTGCGCAAGGTGTGGTGGGTCAGGTCAAGATCAATGAACAAAACATTGACCGTTTCGACCGAGGCGTGCTGGGAGATCAGGTGGGCTATTTGCCGCAAGACATTGAATTGATGGACGGTAGCATTGCAGAGAACATTGCCCGATTTGGTGAAGTGAATTCTGTGGCTGTGATTGAAGCCGCTCAAAAAGTAGGCATTCATCAAATGATTCTCCGCATGCCCAGAGGCTACGACACCACCATTGGTGAAGCGGGTGGCATGTTGTCTGGTGGCCAGCGTCAGCGCCTGGCATTGGCGCGTGCCATCTATGGTAACCCCCAACTGTTGGTGCTTGATGAACCCAATGCCAACATGGACGAACAAGGCACAGCCGCCTTGGTTACCACCTTGAATTTAATGAAGTCTGCTGGTGCGCTTGTATTTATGGTGGCACACGACAGAAATTTATTAGCCACTGCAGACCGATTGGTGGTGCTTGCCAAAGGAAAAATGTTGCACAACGAGGCGCTGAACCCAGCGCGTAACGCGGTGCCAGCGGCTTAAGGACAGTCATGAAACACAACAACGCAAGCCAAACTGAATTGAATTCAGCAAGTCTGGAAGAAGACATCAACACCCAGCAACCAATCCGTTTGGGTGTTGCGGTATTGGTCGTGGGATTTGGTGCATTCTTGCTATGGGCCGCTTTTGCGCCGCTAGACCAAGGTGTGCCAGCGTCAGGCACAGTTGCCATCGAAACACGTAAGAAAACCATTCAACACTCCTCTGGTGGCGTCGTGAAAGATGTCTTGGTCAAAGAGGGTCAGTGGGTAAAAGAAGGTGAAGTGTTGATGGAGGTGAGTGACACCCAAGCACGTGCCAACAACGAAACAATTAAACAAGCCTATTTGAGTCAACGTGCCGTAGAGGCAAGGTTAGAAGCTGAGCAAAATAAAGCGCGAGACATTGCCTTTGGTCCTGAGATTCTGGAAAACAAATCGGATCTTTTTGTGAAGCAAGTGATGTTGACGCAACAAACATTATTTGCGGCCAGAAGGGCTTCATACAACTCAGAAGTGGCGGCGCTAGAGCAAAGCATTCAGGCCCTCAAAGAGCAGCTGTGGGGTGTTGACCAATCTCTGGTGAACAGGCAACAGCAAATTCAACTGCAAGAAAAACATTTGAAATCCATCAAGGCTTTGGCAGATGAGGGCTACGCCCCTAAAAACCAGGTGCTGCAAATGGAGCAAACACAAACAGAATTGAAAACAGCGCTGTCAGATTTGAAATCCAACCAAGCCAGACTGAGTCGCTCCATAGAGGAGTCGCAATTTAGATTGGAGCAGCGCAAACAAGACGTGATGAAAGACGTCATGGCGCAGCTGGCAGAGGTTAAAAAAGAAGTGCAGGCGGGCAAAGAAAGGCTGACTGCCACCAAAGAAGAGTTGGCTCGTACGCAAATTAAATCACCTGTAGACGGTCAAGTGGTGGGCATGAGCATCAGCGCTACAGGTGGGGTGGTGATGGCTGGGCAAAAGCTGATGGATGTGGTGCCGAAAAGCGAAGCACTGTTGATTGATGCCAAAGTTTTGCCATACATCATTGACAAGGTGCAGACGGGTATGGAGGTATCGGTCAGGTTCAATACGTTTGCCAACACGCCACAACTGGTGGTGCCTGGCAAGTTGGTGGCCTTGACATCGGACGTGATCAACGACCCCAGTGCAGGCATGGCTGGCATTAGCAGTTACTACCTCGGCCGAGTGGAAATCACGCAAGAGGGTTTGAAGATTTTGGGCAACAGGGTATTGCAGCCAGGTATGCCGACAGAGGTGCTGTTTAAAGTGGGTGAGCGTACGTTGTTGCAGTACATCATGTATCCGTTGACCAAGCGGATTGCGGCTTCTTTGAAGGAAGAGTGATGCCGCAACAGTTCGTAATCAAAGATTTTCTGATGCAGCATGGTCTGCGCCTTTTAACAATGGCTTGTCTTTGGCTCTCTTTCTGTGCCCAAGCAGTGACCTTGGAGGAAGCCATTGAGTTTGCTTTGAAAATTGATCCAAATTTGCGTGCAAGTAAATTGAACTTGCAAGCGACCGAAGAAAATATTGCACTCGCAAGAGCCAAATTGTTGCCTCAAGTTTCTCTTCAAGGAACATCAAGTCAGCTTACGCAAACAACGATACAAGATTTACCAACGGGTGGGAGTTCTTCAAGAAGCTTTACAGGCCCTTCTGTTAATCATCAATTGGTAATGCGGCAGGCCATATTTAGACCGAAAGACTTGTCCTCATTACGTTATGCCGAGTTGCAAACTGAATACATGCAACTTAAATACAAATTCGATTTAGCTGAATTGAAATCAAGGGTTAGTAATTCATGGATTGAATTAATTGGCGCACAGCAAATTGCACTTGCATATCAACGGCCATTGGCCTCCATGAAATTAGCCGCTGTGCAAGAACGTGTCAGGTTGGAACAAGGGGATGGCACAAAAGACGTCATGATGGAGGCGGATGCTCAATATGAGAATGCAAAAGCAACCTATCAACAGGCGATGGAAACATTGAAGGCGAAAAAAATTGCTTTTGAGAAATTGACAACAATTTCTTCGGATCAATTGCTCAACCTAAAGTATGTTTCCAGGCAAGTGAAAGACATTTCAGAAGCTGAAAAAATGATGATGTGGGAAAACCTTCGCAATGCATCTTTAGAGCTTCAGATGGCAAAGTTGCAAGAATCAATGCAACTAGAGAGAGTGAGAAACGCGGAGGCTGATCATAAGCCGACACTGGATTTAATTGCTGCAGTTAATTTGGCTCAAAACGACGCTACAAGCACTCAAGGGTACCAATACAAGAACAAACAACTGGGTGTCCAATATATATTCCCTCTTTATTTTGGAGGAGGGGTGAACGCCTCTGTTAAGCAAGCCTACTTCTCATATGAGTCATCTCAATTGGAGAGTCAGATTCAACATGCAAAAATAGAAAATGATTTTTACTTGTCTTGGAGTCAGTTGGCTGGAATTGTAAAAAGAAACAACGCATTGTTTCTTTCAATCGTTTCGGCTAAAGAGCAGTTAAATGCGGCCCAAAAAGGATTTGATCTTGGAGTAAAAACTTTAAATGATATTGCAGTATCAGAGATGAATATATCTAGGCGAGAAGTGGAATTTGTTATATTGGCTCAAGAATACTATAGATTAAAGATTAAATTAAAATTAGTTGAAATTGACAGCTTGTTGAATGATTAATTAAATATTGGCATCTTATATGAAAAAAATATTCATAATTATATATAGGCAAGATGTAGATTTGTACTGTAGTCTCTCGAATGCAGAAAATTCTGAGGCATATTATTTTGACCCAACATTGGCAGATTACATCGTTTCAAAAGGAAGAGGTGACATCAATTATGTTGAACGACAAAGTGAGTTTTCATCCTCTTTAATGCAGGTTAATTCTAGAAGGTGTGCTGTAGATTTTGAGAAAAAGATTAGTAAAATCGTCAAGAAATATACGAAGGTCTCCAATGTTATTGGGTGGCAGCATTTTACACTAAGATATTTTTTCTTAACTTATTTTTGGTATTTTGATCTGTGGAATGAGGCTGTATCTAAAATACCAGAAGGCGAAATAAATATTTTTGTATGTAATAACCCACATTACTTAAATCAACACTCATACTTGCCATCTGTGCTACTGATGCAGCATTTGAGCAGCATTGGTAGAGTATATAAAGCTTATTTATATGGAGAAGTTGATTATAGAGTTAATGATGTGCTAGATATTGTGGGTGATGTGCTTGAAAAGGAATGTGACTTATTAGTTCATTTGCCTACCATCATACATGATGCTAAATATATTGCAGAGGAGTTGTCGGAGGTTAAGTCCATTGTTAATATCAAATCGAAATATTGGGATACAAATACAAATAATGCAATCATTGATATAGATGTTTTTGATTCAAAGGGCCCAAGTTTCTATGACGAAAATATATTAAAAGAAGCGTTGCAACTTGAAATAGATGAACTGCTATCGGTTTATTTTAGTGCGCATGATTTTAAACTGAGGCAAGTTAAAATTATTGTTGATACGATGCTGTGTCAATTAAATAATTACTATTTAATCGATCATTATTTTTCTAAAAACAAGCCTAGAAAACTGTTAATCTCCGATCATGATGCCGGACTACATGGACCTATTCTCCAATACTGTGATAAAGAGGAAATTGATATATACGTATTTCCTCACTCTAAATTTCATCTGGATAATGGTTTTAATACACGTAAGACAACTTATTTAAATCATTCAATACAAAGAAATATTACATGTATTCATTCTGGTGCAAAGCTTAAGTCAAATTTATATTTCCCAAATGAAGATAAATCAAATACTCAAGTTGGTAAGTCTGGAAATGTAAAATCTATTGGGTTAATTCTGAATGGTTTGAGTGAAGGTGGTGTTTTAAATTTAAATTTTGAGAACTACTTGAATGGTATTAGAGTTTTAAGCGACTGGTGTAAGTTAAATTCTGTAGTGATGAAAATAAGATGTAGGCCGGATATGCCCATTAGAAATTTTCTAAATGGTTTATTTTCTGGAAGTGAAAATATTATTGTTGAATCCTTTGAAACTGGGCTGAATGAATTTATCGAACGTATCGACCTATGCATAATGTACGATATTCCCACGTCAGCCTCTTTACCCATTTTGAATTCAGGATGTCCATTAATTAATATTATTCCAGTGGAGTTGGATTTTTGGATTTCAGGGTGGATAGATGAAGATGTCGTGCCTTTTTATGGGATTTCAAGCGGGGTGGATAAACTAAATATGTTACTGAATGCACTGGATGTTTTTTCGAAAAATCAACAAGCTGAATACAGTCGACGAATTAGTCAATCTCGGAGTTTGAAATCAATCATGTTTGAAACCGGCTCATAGTTCAAAGATCCATTAAGGATAACTAATGTTGCTCAATGCTTCGGAAGTTAGCTATAGTGGTGTTGTATAAATTTAGATTAATAGAAGGCAGTAAATTCATGTTAACCAACTCTACAATTTTGATTACAGGTGGGACAGGTTCTTTTGGTAATACTTTTGTGCCAATGGTGCTCGATAAATATAATCCGAAGAAAATCATTATATTTTCTCGTGATGAGATGAAGCAGTGGAACATGGCCAAGCAATTTGTTGGAGATGACCGTGTACGCTTCTTCATCGGAGATGTGCGAGACAAAGATCGTTTGTACCGAGCCTTAGATGGCGTTGATTACGTGGTTCATGCAGCTGCCACGAAGATTGTGCCTACAGCAGAATACAACCCATTTGAATGCATCAAGACCAATGTAATTGGTGCCATGAATTTAATCGATGCATGCATTGACAAGGGTATTAAAAAGGTAGTTGCACTGTCAACAGACAAAGCAAGTAGCCCTACAAATTTGTATGGCGCTACAAAGCTTACATCAGACAAATTATTTGTAGCTGGAAATGCGTATTCTGGAGAGCACGGAACGAGTTTTTCAGTTGTTCGCTACGGAAATGTGATGGGCTCTAGAGGGTCAGTTATTCCTTTCTTTATGTCTGTGAGTGAAAAAGGGGTGCTGCCAATTACCGATGAGCGAATGACGCGGTTTATGATTTCTCTTGAGCAAGGCGTTGAGTTGGTTTGGCATGCATTTGATGACATGGTTGGTGGTGAAATTTATGTCAAGAAAATTCCTTCAATAAAGGTCACAAGTCTCGCAAAAGTAGTTGCTCCAAATGCAAGGCATGAAATAGTTGGCATTAGACCTGGGGAAAAACTTCATGAACAAATGATTGGATCTGAAGATTCGCCTTACACATATGAATACAGTCAACATTTCAAAATTCTGCCAGCAATTCACAATTGGGATCGTGATTCGAACAGGATCAAAAATGGTAAGTTGGTTCAAGACGGCTTTCAATACACAAGTGATAACAATTCTGAATGGATGAATGAGAATGACCTCCAAACTTGGATTGAGCTCAATCGAGAAAAAATAGGGAAAATATGATGATTCCGTATGGGCGACAGGACATCGTTCAAGCCGACATTGAAGCTGTTGTTGAAGTCCTGCAGTCAGAATTTCTGACGCAAGGACCTGTTGTCAGCAGGTTTGAGCAGGCTGTTTCAAACCATGTGGGATCTCAATATGCTTTGGCTGTTAACAGTGCGACCTCTGCTTTGCACATAGCTTGCTTGGCTCTGGGACTGCGCCCTGGCGATTGGCTATGGACGACACCTGTGACATTCGTGGCTTCGGCGAACTGCGGGCTTTACTGTGGCGCTCAAATTGACTTTGTAGATATTGATCCACTGACCTATAACTTAAGCCCGCAAGCTTTGGAAACCAAATTAGTTGCTGCTAAAAGTTCTGGAACGCTACCCAAAGTTCTTGTGGCTGTTCATCTCTGCGGCCAAGCTTGTGACATGGCTAAGATCCATGAGTTGGGTCAAGAATACGGATTTAAAATTATCGAAGATGCATCGCATGCAATAGGTGGCAAATATAAAAACGAATTTATCGGTAATTGCAGATACAGCGATATAACTGTTTTTAGTTTTCATCCTGTCAAAATTATCACCACAGCAGAGGGGGGTATGGTTCTGACAAATGATGAAAAACTTGCTGCCGAAATGGACTTGCTACGTAGTCATGGTATTACGCGCGATGTAACCAAGTTCAATAGAGATTCAGATGGTCCTTGGTTTTACCAACAAATTGCACTTGGTTTCAATTACAGAATGACTGAACTCCAGGCCGCTTTGGGAGTCAGCCAGATGAAGAGACTCGATGATTTTGTATCACGGCGACAACAACTGGCTCAACGTTACGACCATTTATTGGAAAATTTACCAGTCAAATTACCGCAGCAACTGCCCGATAGTTACTCAGCATTCCATTTGTATGTCATTCGACTTCAATTGGATAGAATCACGAAAACACATCGACAAGTTTTTGAAGAGTTAAGATTTGCAAATATAGGCGTTAATCTTCATTACATTCCGGTGCATACTCAACCATATTACCAAGCAATGGGCTTCAAGTTAGGAAACTTCTTGGAGGCTGAAAAGTACTACTCTGAAGCCATTAGTTTGCCCTTGTTCCATACATTGAGTGAAGCGCAGCAGGACAAGGTTGTCGATGTACTAGGTCAGGTTCTTAGAAAATGAGGCTGTGCATCATTCCTGCTCGTGGTGGCAGCAAACGCATACCTAGGAAAAACATTAAAACCTTTGGGGGGCGCCCCATGATTGAATGGTCGATCAGAGTTGCTTTACAAAGTAAATGTTTTGATCGAGTCGTTGTCAGTACTGATGATTCCGAAATTAGCCAAGTTGCAGTTGCTTGTGGTGCTGAGGTCCCGTTTCTTCGTCCAGTTGAGCTTTCGGACGACCACACAGCGACCATACCTGTGATTGCTCACGCGATTGATTGGCAAAACTCAAATGGTGAGCAAGTAACTGAAGCTTGTTGCCTCTATGCAACTGCTCCATTCGTAAAGTGTGAGGATTTGAGAGTCGGCCTAGAAAAACTTCTTTTGGGTGATGCTGAATACGTGTTTACTTTGACCAGTTTTCCTTATCCTATTCAAAGAGCGCTGCGCGTAAACTCTCACCAACAAGTTGAAATGTTTCAACCAGAGCATTTCAATACCAGATCCCAAGATTTAACTGAAGCTTGGCATGACGCAGGTCAGTTTTATTGGGGTAAAGCGAATGCTTGGTTATCGCAGACTCCCATTTTGGGGACATGCAGTTCGGCTGTGCAAATTCCGCGATGGCGCGTGCAGGACATAGATACGCCGGAGGACTGGAAGCGTGCTGAGCTGATGTTCAATTGTTTAAATCAAATACCTGAAGGACTGTAATGGCATTTCAAACTGAGCAAGAAGAATTCTGGGCTGGAGATTTTGGGACTGAATACATAAAGCGGAATCAGGGCGACACACTGTTAGCGTCTAATCTTAATTTCTTTAGTAAGGCATTAAGCCAAGTGAGAGGCTTTAATAGCTGTATTGAGTTTGGTGCAAATATCGGTATGAACCTAAAGGCCCTTAAGCTGTTGTACCCTCATATTGATACGCATGCGATTGAAATTAACAAAGAAGCAGTCAAGCAATTGAGTGAGGTTGTATCTCCGGCACAGATCCACAGCACGTCCATTCTTGACTTTGTACCATCACGCAATTGGGACTTGGCATTCATTAAAGGTGTCTTAATCCACATAAATCCCAACGTGCTCCCACTTGTATATGACAAACTTTTTGATGCCTGTGGTCGTTATTTAATGGTTGCAGAGTATTACAACCCGTCCCCAGTAGCAATTCCATATCGAGGCCACAGTGATCGCTTGTTTAAACGCGACTTTGCAGGTGAGATGATGGACCGTCACTCTCAATTGAAGTTGGTGGATTATGGATTTGCATACAGTCGCGATCCTAATTTTCCTCAGGACGACATTACCTGGTTCTTGATGGAAAAACGCTGATACCACCTGTAAGGAAAAAATATGTTGACATATTGCAAACGCTGCGTGATGCCGGATACGAAGCCTGACTTGCACTTAGACGAGCATGGCATCTGCAATGCTTGTCGAAGTTATGAAAAGCGAAAGGAAGTGGATTGGGACGTAAGACATCAAGAATTGTTAAAAGTACTTGATAAATACAGAAGGCCAGAAGGCACTAATTGGGACTGTATCGTGCCTGTCAGTGGTGGAAAGGATAGTACTTATCAGGTAGTCCGAATGCTACAGCTTGGTTTAAACCCATTGTGCGTGACATCTTCAACTTGTGATTTATCGCCGCTGGGTCGAGCCAATATAGAGAATCTCAAAAAATTGGGTGTGGACCACTTGGAGTTCTCTCCTAACCCATTGGTTCGCGCGAAGTTAAACCGGGTGGGGTTAATGCAGGTTGGAGATATTTCTTGGCCAGAGCATGTTGGCATATTTACGATCCCTGTTCGTGCCGCTGTTCAATTTAATGTGCCATTGATCGTCTGGGGCGAAAATTCACAGAACGAGTATGGTGGCCCAGCCTCTGCGGCAGAAAATAACGTGCTCAATCGACGCTGGTTGGAAGAGTTCGGTGGCCTACTTGGAATGCGTGTATCGGACTTGATTGGTCAAGAGGGGGTTGAAGCTAAGCACCTTATTCCGTACACATATCCCAGCGATGCTGATCTTCAGCGAGTAGGCGTGACAGGGCTGTTTTTAGGGCATTACATCCCATGGGATGGCCTCTCAAACACCTTGATCGCACAAGCCAACGGTTTTCAAAGTTACGGTAAAGTCGTCGAGGGGTCAATGGTCAATTATGAGAACTTAGACAATCATCAAACGGGAATTCACGACTATTTCAAATTTTTGAAATTTGGATTCGGACGTGCAACTGACCTAGCATGTTTGCACATACGCCGAGGGCGGCTTACTCGACAAGATGGCTTAGAGGCCGTCAAACGATTAGACGGCTTGTTCCCTTGGGAGTATCTTGGTAAATCACTGAAGGAAATCCTACGGCCGATGGGGATGTCCGAAGAAGAGTTTGTTCGCATTTGCGACAAGTTCACCAATAAAAAAATCTTTAAACGTGACGTCAACGGCAACCTTTTGAAGGACCGAGAGGGTAACCTTACTAAAATTAATTTCGATAATGTCTGATCTTATTAAAGTTGGCGTCATCGATTATGGTGTTGGAAACCTAGGGTCAGTAATGCGTGCACTGGAAGAGCTCAAGGTAAAGCCAGTGTTGGTCAAACAAGCTACAGAAATGCACTTCAATGATTGCTTGATATTACCTGGTGTCGGTAATTTTTCAGATTGTGCACGATTGCTTCATGAGGGGGGATGGCATGGTGCACTGCACGACGAAGTGCTGGGTAGCAATAAGCCAATTCTGGGCGTGTGTGTGGGCATGCAGCTTCTGGCAGATAGTAGCACTGAAGGCGTCACCGAGGGCCAAGACACACCAGGTCTTGGTCTCATACCTGGTCAGGTAAAGCATCTAAAGGCATTGGGTTGTAATCTGCGCATTCCCCATGTGGGTTGGAATAGCATTGATCGCGGTAACCCCAGTGATCATTTTTTTGATGGTATTCCCAATGGAACTGATTTCTATTTTGTGCACAGCTATGCGTTTAGTTCGGACGACACTGCAGACGTGATCGCGACAACAAATTATGGTGTGCCAATTACCGCTGCTGTAAGGCGAGGTCATGTATGGGGTACTCAATTTCATCCTGAAAAAAGCTCCCGTGCTGGCTTTAAATTGCTCAGAAATTTCATCGAAGGTTCGAGATGTTGAAGGTGCGCGTCATCCCAACACTCTTATGGAAGCAATTTGGCTTGGTCAAGGGATCTGGTTTTGACAGTTGGCGCCGAGTCGGTCCTGTGTTGCCTGCAATCAAAGTCTACAACCAGCGTGAAGTTGATGAGTTAGTCTTAGTCGACATTTTGGCTCACCTAAATGGAGATGACCCAGATTTCGAGTCTATCGAAGAGTTTGGACAAGACTGTTTTGTGCCTCTTACTGTAGGAGGCGGTATTTCTCGAATTGATCAGGTTCAGCATTTACTTAGGGCCGGCGCCGATAAAGTTTCCATCAATACAACGGCATATTCAAGGCCAGAATTGATTACGGACATCGCGAGAAGACACGGAACTCAATGTGTAGTCGCAAGCATTGATGTACGTCAGACGGATGGTGGTTGGACATGCTACAGCCATGCTGGTAAGCATGAAACTGGTCGCGAGGTAATTTCTTGGGCACGTGAAATGGAAGATCGTGGTGCTGGCGAAATTCTAATTACGTCAATAGACCGAGACGGTACGATGCAGGGCTATGACCTGCACCTAATTGAGACGCTTGTGAGCGCAGTGCAAATCCCGGTTATCGCATCAGGGGGGGCCGGGAACTATCAGCACATGATTGATGTGGTAAGGCAAGCTGGCGCATCTGCTGTTGCGGCAGCTAGCATCTTTCATTTCACAGAGCAAACACCTGCTGGAGCTAAGGCTGCGCTGGCTGCGGCTGGCATACCTGTTCGCCAAACCTTTTTGGATTGAAATGCAAATTGTCTTCCGCACAGATGCATCTTTACAGATCGGAGCTGGGCATGTCATGAGATGTTTGAGTCTTGCTGATGAAATGCAAAAGCGCGGAGCAGATTGTTTATTCATCTGCAGTCCACTCAAGGGCAATTTAGCAAGTTTCATATCTCAAAGGGGCCATAAAGTTGTTGTGTTCCCTGATTATTTAATTGGTTCATCAAAGAATCTCATCAATACAGCACATGCCCACTGGCTTGGCACTGACTCAAAAGTCGACGCTGAATTCACAAAAGAAATTATCAGTACTTATACGGCCGACGTACCCGTAGACTGGCTAATCGTTGACCATTATGCATTAGAGCGTAATTGGGAAATCAGTATGCGCAAGTGTGTTCGTCGCATAATGGTCATTGATGATTTGGCTGATCGTTTGCATGATTGTGATATTTTATTGGATCAGAATCTAGGACGGCTTAAACAGGATTATTTTGAGCTGTTGACTCCAGGCACTGAATTATTAATAGGCCCACAATTTTCACTACTTCGCCCTGAGTTTGCTACTGCAAGATCCTTAAGTTTATATCGTCGAAATAAATATTTCAGACTAGATAATATTTTAATCACCATGGGGGGATTTGATAAAAATAATGTGACAGAACAAGTGTTGAATGCGCTATCTGCTTATTCATATCCATCTAAGTTCAGCATTAATGTAATTATGGGGAAAAACGCACCTTGGATTGAAAGGGTTCAATCAATTGCAAAGAAAATGCAGAATCCTACAAACGTATTGGTAGGTGTGGAAAACATGGCTGAAGTTATGTCTGATAGCGATTTAGTAATAGGTGCAGTCGGCAGTACAGTATGGGAGTCCTGTTGTCTAGGATTACCAAGTATTGTGTTCGAACTTGCTGCAAATCAAAGGACTAGTGCGATTGCGTTAGATAAGGTGCGTGCGGCTATATTGCTAGAGAAACCTTGTCAAATAGTTGAACTGCTAGACAAATGGAAAGCAGAGCAATTAACTTCGCAAATGCTCAAGGAATTGAGTCAAGCGGCAGCTGCTGTGACTGATGGTCAAGGTTGCAACCGAGTAGCAGATTACTTATTTGAATAACTAAATGTTTAACCACTTTACTATTCGCGAATTAGAAGAGGAGGATTTGCCTAAGGTCTTACATTGGCGAAATCACCCTAAGGTTCGATCCTTTATGTTAACGCAGCATGAAATCAGTTTAGAAGAGCATCTTCATTGGTTTCATAAGGTCAAAAAAGAAAAAAAACATCATTTATTTATTATCGAGGAAGTAGGCCAATCAATTGGATTTGTCCAATTCAATCGCAGTACAGATGAAAATGTTGCTGATTGGGGGTTTTATGCAAGCCCTGACGCTCCCCGAGGAACTGGCATAAAGCTGGGGATCACATCCCTTAATCATGCATTTGCGAATCTTAAGTTTAATAAGATCGTTGGTCGAGCTTTTGAAAATAATAAGGCCTCAATTTCAATGCATCTTCGTTTAGGGTTTTCCTTGGAAGAGAAATTAATAAAGCATAAAAACAATAACGGTGTCTGGCTGACACTTCATTGTTTTGGATTACATTCAAATGAGTGGCAAATCCAAAAAACTAAGGAGTTAATATGAATAAAATAGAAATTGCTGGAAAATCAATTGGTCCAGGGTATAAGCCATATATAATTGCAGAACTTTCAGCAAATCATAATGGCAAATTTGAGACAGCTTTAGAAATTATAAATGAAGCAAAAAAAGCTGGAGCAGACGCAATCAAACTTCAAACGTACACGCCTGATACCATTACATTAAATTCAGTCAATGAAGACTTTAAAATTCAAGGCGGGCTTTGGGATGGTAGAACGCTCTATGACTTATATCGCGAGGCACATATGCCTTGGGATTGGCATAAACCGTTGTTTGATCATGCACGTAAAATTGGCATTACTATCTTTAGCTCTCCTTTTGATAAATCAGCTGTTGATTTATTAGAAGATTTAAATGTACCCGCATATAAAATCGCTTCGTTTGAAGCAGTAGATTTGCCGTTGATTAAATATGTAGCCAGTACAGGAAAGCCAATGATCATTTCTACTGGCATGGCTGATGCCGAAGAAATTCAGGAGGCCATTAACGCAGCACGAGAGGGCGGATGTCAAGAGTTGGCCTTATTGCATTGTGTCAGTGGCTATCCCGCACCCCCTGGCGACTACAATTTGCGAACGCTGGCTCACATGATTTCCCAATTTAAATTGGTGACAGGCTTGTCGGATCATACTTTGGACAATACGACTGCTATTGCCAGTGTTGCCTTGGGCGCAAGTATCATTGAGAAACATTTCACATTAAATAGAAATGGTGGTGGTCCTGACGATAGCTTTTCTTTGGAGCCGACTGAGCTGCACGCTTTATGTTCTGCTTCCAGTATCGCATGGTCAGCATTGGGCCAAGTAAATTACGCAAGAAAATCAAGTGAAATTGCTAACGTTAAATTTAGACGTTCAATTTATTTTGTAAAGGATCTCAAAAAAGGAGACCTTATCACTGAAGATTGTGTAAGAAGTGTAAGACCTGGTTATGGCTTGGCACCTAAATACCTGGATCAAATTATTGGTGCAGTAATGCTAACTGATGTTGAGTCTGAAACTCCAGTTTCTTTTGAAAAAATTAGCTTAAAATAATAACAAAAGCCAAGTCTGATCTTAGTCCTATTTTGTTATGATTGAACTGGTTTGAAGCGACCTAAACCGTAAAACTAGGCAACATCTGAGAATAGTTGATTACGTTTCATTTTAATCAAGAAGCGATGTAGCTAATATTGCGCTACCAGCCTTAAGAATAGGTATGTTTTTTAATATGGGGAAACATAAGCCAACTTGATTCGAATAAAAGAAATCATCAACCTTTTTTAATGAAATGTTAGTGCCAGGTACAGAAAAAATATTTTTACCATTTTCAGTTGGTAGGCTATTATTTTTGGGTGGCTGGATAATGAAGCAAACCGTAGGATTCAGAGGGTTGTCACCATTTTTAATGATTATTTTTTCAATCATTTTCCCACCCAATTCCTCTGTAACACCATCAATATTTTTAATATATCCTAGCCTATCCATTCTGGCTTTACCCTCTTCGCTATTAATTTCATAGCAAGGTTCAAATAAAATTAATTTATCTGCAGTAACTCTGAAAAGTTCTTGCATTAGTTTTTTGAGACTGCCACCATTCGGCTCTAATGCATGGCTTGATGTCGTGATGTTTATGGACTTGTCTAATAATGGTATTTCGCTAATATCTCCAACAAATGGAACTAGATATTTGTAATCTTCTTTCATGTATTTTTGAGCGAAGTTTAATCCTTTACTAATACGCGACCAACTAATATCAAAAGCAAAAATATTACTTGGCTTTTGGGTTAGTGAGGAAAAAACCATGCTTAGAGTTGTAAGTTCTCCTGTACCGACATCTAGCAATAAACTGTTTGGTTTTATGTGTTGATTCAGGATTTGAGCCAGTTCAGCTGCGTATCGCGTTGGTTGTTCTGGATTCTTTTCAACAAAATCTATATAAGTACCGGCCTGTAAATCGTATGAAACCTCAATAATTTCAGACGTATTTGTATGAATTTGTTTCTGAGCCCGTAAGAGTTCTGCAATATTTTTTCCTTCAGCGTATGCTTTTTTCGCTTGCTGAATATCGAAATATTTTTGCTCATTTTTGATCATAACTACGCCTATGGATTGATATCGACTTTATTCTACTTGAGCCTAAATGAGTAAGGAAGGCGTATGAACTTTAATGCGCAATCGGCAAACATCGGAGAAAAATAATTGAGACGCTGCAGGGCCCATTGAGACAGAATTCAAATGCGCAAAAAAGGGAGAGGCAACTTAATGCCTCTCCTATTCAGAGGGATTCTGAAATCAACTTAACTTGAACCAAATGTCGACTAACTTATGTGTCTCTTCATCAGTGGTCTGATAACTTGATTCAAGTCCAATCCAGTTGCCGGCATCATCTTGAGAAACAGGAGTGAATCCAAGGGATAGGGATTTAATAGATAAATCACCTAAGGTATGAAGTTCATCCTGCTGGCTTATACCGTCTTGGTTTGCATCTTGCCATACCATCAAACTAGAGAAGTATTGGTCAGATGCGTCGATAATGTCATCGTGGTTTGAGTCCATCGCGGCCAAAGCTTGGAAGCCATCCAATGCTTTTTCGCCACTAGGTAACACTGTTGAGCTACCAAACAACTCTGCGCCAGAGTCAATGACGCCGTTTAAGTTAACGTCTCTGACAAGCAATCCATCCCTATCACCAACCCAACCGGTTGGAATACGGCTGCCAGTTGCCAGTAAGTCAAACATGACACCGTCACTTAACGGAGTGGATTGGATACCATTGCCATCAAGATCTAAAACAAGTGGCGTGGCTGCCGCGTATTGTGCCGTACTCATGGCATTCAATTGCTCCTGAGAGAACTTTGTCATATCGGTCGTACTCAGAGTGGTTTTAATCTGAGCGAGCTGAGCCGTAGACATGGCCGCAATATCGCGAGCTTCAATTGCAACCAATTGAGCAGAACTAAGACCTGCAAAGTCCGCAGATTCAATAGCCGCTATTTGCGCTGCGCTCAATGCCTTGACTTGCGAAGGTAGCAATGCAGCAATGTGCGTGCTGTCCATTGCAACAATTTGAGCTGTTGTGAATGCTTGTAGCTCAACATCCGTCAGTGCCTGAATGAAGGTTGAAGTCAGTCCAGCGTAGTCGGCTGTGTCAATTGCAATGATTTGCGCTGTTGTTAAAGCTTTAACCTGGTTGGCCGTGAAATTACTCAGTTGTGCAGAAGTCAGCGCATTGATTTGCGCTGTACCCATCAGCGTAATGTCAGCTACATCAATGGCCGAGATCTGACTGGTAGTGAACCCTGCAATTTGGGTTGTGGTCATACTGGCAATTTGAGTGCCTGTCAAAGCATGAATCTGATCCGCAGTTAGACCCGTCAATGGTCCGGTGGCGGTCAGCCCTTTGATTTGGTCCGTTGTCAGCAAAGCCAAGTCAGTTGGATCGATGCCTACAATTTGGGCAGAGGAAAGTGCTGCTAAATCTGCAGTTTCCAGCGCCACAACTTGAGTCGCGGTCAAAGCTTTCAGTTGGTTGGTTGTCAAAGCAGCTACCTGTGCCGATGATAAGTTCGCGATGGAAGCCGTGGAGAGTGCTGCAAAATCTTGCGACTCTAGTTTTGAGATTTGATCCGTTGCAAACCCTGCCATTTGTGAGCTCAACATGGCCGCCGCTTGCGACGTTGTCAGTCCTGCTATTGCATCGCTGGTCAATTTTGCAATGTCTGCTGTTTCCAACTTGATGATGTTGGTTGTGCTGATGGCTGAAATTTGAGTGGATGTCAAAATAGGCGCCTGGTCCGTGGTCAAGCCAACGATTTGCGCGGAAGTAAGACCCGCCAATGCTGCTGTGCTGAGGGCCTTGAGGCTTGTGGTACTTATCTGAGCAAAGTCAGTAGATTGCATAGCCTTCAGTTGTGCAGATCCTAGGGCGCCAATTTGTGCACTTGTCAGGTTTGCTACTTGCAATGTCGTAAGCGCCTCAATTTGCGAGGTTGTCAAGTTTGCAATAGAGTTAGTTGACAGATTCACCAATTGGTCGGTCGTCATGTTACTGACTTGCACATCTTTGAGAGAAGCCACTTGGGCTGTGCCCAGGTTGGCGATCACAGAGGTAGTCAGTTTCACAAAGTCATCGGTTGCAATTTCTTTGAACTGTGCGCCCGTAAGTGCGCCGACTTGTGAACTGGTTAACAAGCCCGCTTGGTCCGTTGTCAATGCGACCAGCTGAGCGGTGGTGAAACCACTCACTTGCGTCGTTGTCAGCGCATTCACTTGATCAGAAGTCAAAGAGGCCACACTGGCTGTGCTAAGGGCTCCAAAGCTGGCACTACCCAACGCCCGCAATTGTGCGGTGTTCAACACTGACGCATGTGCAGTATCAAGTGCAAAGAGTTGAGCCGTGGTCATAGCGGCTATGTCATTGGTCTCAATGGCCACCAAATTAGCTGTTGTGAGCTTGTTAATGTTGGATGTCGCGAGGGCATTGATTTGAGCCGTCGTCAGAGCTTGCACGTCCTCAGTGGTCAAATTAACCAATTGCGTTGTGGTTAGGTTGGTTAGCTGTCCAGAGGTTAGCGCTTGAATTTGACCCGAGGTAAGCGCGTTAAATTGGTTGCTCCCTAACTGTGCGAGATCCAGTGTTTGAATGGCCGCAATTTGCGTGGTTTGCAATGCTTGAATCTGGCTTGTATCCAAAACTGCAAATTGCGTCGACGTCATGGCCTCAATTTGTGCCGTGCTCAGACCACTGATGCTAGTTCGCATCGCTTTGATCTGGGAGGTGCCAAACTTGGCCAATGCACTGGTTTCAATTGAAGACATCTGAGTAGATGTGATGGCCATAATTTGATAGTCAGCAAATTTCTCCCATTGCGCAGACGTCATGCTGGCCAGCTGTGTACCAGACAATGCCTTGATTTGAGCATCAGACAGTGCCTCCAACTTGGCTGAAGTTAACGATGCTACTTGTACCGTGCTCAATTGGTTAATCTGATTGGTGGTCAAGCTGGAGAATTGATTGTCAGTCAGTGCATCTAGTTTGGCAGTGCTGAGCGCTGACAAAGCAGTTGTACTGACAGTTTTCAAACTCGCTACGCTCAAGCTTGGAATTTGAGTCGTACTTAGAGACAATATTTGAGTACTGTCCATGCTACTGACCTGAGCAGTGGTCAAGACGCTGATTTGTGAGCCAGTTAGGCTTGCAAAGTCTGCTGTCTCCATTGCCGCGAATTGAGCTGTTGTGAGCGCACGAATTTGATCTTGCGTTAACGACGCTGTTTGTGCCGTATTCAAACCCTTGAGGTTGGTTGGTGTAATGGCTTTTAAATCATCTGTTTGAATGAATTGAATCTGTGAGTTGGTCAAAGCCCCCACTTGAGTCGAGCTCATGGCAGCAGCTTGACTGGTTGTCATGCTTTCTATCAAGGTCTTTGTCAGGCCTTGCAAGCCGGTTGTTGACAAACTTACAAAATCGGCCGTCTCAAACTTGGCAAGTTGCTCAGCTGTCAAAGCTGCCAACTGTGTGGAGGTCAGAGCAGCCGCCTGATCGGTTGTCAGCGCTTGAATCTGGCTTGTAGAAAGCTTCTCAATTTGAGTGGTCTTCAGGTTGGCAATGCTGGCAGTGCTGAGCTTGGCGAAGTCAGCCGTTTCCATGGCGCCAATTTGGTCCAAGGTCAGCGCAGCCACTTGGTCGCTTGTGAGCGCAGCCATTTGTTCTGGGCTGAAGGCTTTTAAGTCTGCCGTTGTAATTGCGGCAACCTGGTCAGTCGACATGGCACTGATTTGCGCCGTCGTCAAAACAGCAACTTGTGCAGTTGTGATGCCACTGATAGCACTTGTCGAAAGCTTGGCAAAGTCTGCCGCTTCCATCTTGGCCAATCGTACATTGCTCAAGGCCGCAATTTGACTGGAAGTTAAGCCCGGCACCTGGTCGGTGGTCAACAAAACAATCTGGTCTTGCGTCAATTGCTGTATTTGCGAAGTGGTCAAGGCTCCTATTTGAGTGGACGTCAACTTCACAAAGTCTTCAGTCTCAATGTACTGAACCACATTGTTGGCCAAAGCCTGCACTTGATCCGTGGTCAGCTTAGAAATTTGCGCAGTGGTCAGTGCTTGAACCTTCAAGTAATCCAAAGCCGCAACATCGTCGGTGGCCAATGCAGAAATTTGATCCGTTGTAAACGACCGAACCAGCGTCGTCGGTAAAGCATTGACTTGCGCTGTCGTCAAGCTGATGATCTGATCGCTTGTCAAAGCCTGCAATTGACCCATGGTCAAATCTTTGATCGAGACAGGTTTCAAGCTGGCGATTTGTGCTGTGGTCAATGCTCTAACTTCATCTGTTGTCAAAGCAGAGAGTTGCGTGCCCGTCAAGGCTGCTGTGGCCGCGCTGGTCAAAGCAACCAGGTCGGCCGTTTCCATTTTGGCCAGCTGTGCAGTGGTCAAGGCGGCAATCTGGGTCGATGTAATGGCGCTGGCTTGCAGTGTTGACAAGGCCACAATTTGGTCTGTGGTCAACAGCGGCACTTGAGTTGCTGTCAGGGCTGCAATGCGGTCTGAGCTCAAAGCAGCCAAGTCTTCAGTTTGCAACTTCACTAACTGAGTGGCCGAGATGGCTTGCACTTGGGTTGTGGTCAGATTGGCAGCTTGTGCTGTCGTCAAACTCACAATAGCGTCAGTTGACAACTTGCCAAAGTCGGCCGTTTGCATGGCCACCAATTGCTCAGTGGTCAGCTTCTCAACTTGTGTGTTGAGCAATGCCGCCGCTTGGCCTGTCGTCAATGCCGCAATTTGCGCGGTGGTTAAGGTTGGCACTTGATCGGTGGTGAACTTCACCAACTGATCCGTGGTCATGGCTGCAAAGCTGGCCGTGGTGATGGCGCGCACTTGGTCGGAAGACAGTGCTGCAACTTGCTGTGATGTCAGGCTAGGCGCCAAGGCAGTACCGATCGCCCCTACTGCCGCCGTCGTCAGGCCCGTCACGTCAGCCCCCAACGCTTGCAACTGCGCTGAACTCAGTTTGGGCAATTGGGTATCTGTCAGGCCACTCACTTGCACAGTGGTCATGGCTGCCAAAGTGGCTGTTGTCAGCGAAGGCAATTGTGCTGATGTAAGCACAGCAATTTGAGCGCTTGTTAGAACAGCCACATCTGCGGCTTGTAGCGTTGCAATTTGACCTGTTGTCAAATTGGCCATTTGCAGCGTGGTCAACGCAGGCATCTGACTGGTCGTGAAGGCTTGAAGCTGGGCGCTGCTCAGTTGTACCAAATCGCGCGTTTCAATGGCTGCAATCTGGTCGCTGGTCATGCTTGCCAGTTGGTCGGTCGTGATGTGAGCCATTTGGGCTGTACCCAATGCCACCACTTGCGCCGTTGACAAAGCTGCAAAATCTTCTGTCTCCATGGCCTTCAGTTGCGCGGAGGTCAAAGATGCTACTTGGTCTGTTGTTAAGTTAGGTGCCTGCGCAGCAGTCAATGACTTAATGGCCGCTGTGCTCAGGTTCACAAAGTCTTCGGTTTGCAGTTTGAGCAATTGCGCACTGGTCAGGCCAGGTACTTGGTCTGATGTCAAGACTGCAGCTTGCGCTGTTGTCAACGCCACAATTTGGTCTGTGCTTAAGCTGCCCAATTGGCCAGACGTCAAGCTTTGAATTTGAGCAGTTGTCAAATTAACCAAGTCGAGGGTTTCGATGGCTGCAACTTGCGCGTTGGTGAGGTTGCGCAGCTGTGCCGTGGTCAATGCAGAAATCTGCGTCGTTGTGATGCTTGCGATTTGAGCCGTGCTAAATAAGGCCAAGTCGCCAGTTTCAATCGCCGCAACTTGCGCTGTGGTCAAGGCCTGTACGCGAGACTGATTCAAGTAAGGAATCTGATTTTCTGACAGCCAAGTGATTTGCTCTGTTGTCAACGCGGCAACGTCGCGAGTCTCCATCGCCGCAATTTGAGCGGATGTAAATGCCGCAACTTGACCTTGCGTAAATGCTGACATTTGAGCAGTTGTCAACGCTTCAATCTGAGCTGTTGTCATTTTGCCAATTTCAGCCGCACTCAATGACCGCAATTGTGCAGAGGTCATGCCAGCGATCTGGGCAGAGCTCAATAAAGACATGCGCTCGCCATACAAAGAATCCAGGCTTTCGGTCGTCATGGCGCCAATTTGGTTCATGTCCAAAGCGGCAATTTGCGTAGACGACAAATTGAATGTCTGAGTTGTGGACATGGCCGCAATTTGCGATGTGGTCAATTGGGCCACATCCCTTGTTTCCAAGGTCATGACTTGATTGGCTGTCAGCGCACGAATTTGATCTGTGGTGACAGAAGGTATTTGTGCGGTTGTCAGGCCCTCAATTTGAGCGGAGTTAAGCAAGCCAAATTCAGCAGCTTCAATGGCCTGAAGCTGCGCACTGTTGAGCTTGCCAATTTGTGCAGAAGTCAATTCTGGCATTTGCGCAGAAGTCAAAGCTGAAATTTGCGCCGTAGAGAACTGCGCTAAGTCGTTCAGTTCCAACGCTTTCAACTGATCTGCCGTCATACTGGCAATCTGACCGGTTGTAATCGCCGCAATTTGCGCTGTACCCAATGCAACGATTTGGTCTGTTGTCAGCGCCGCAAAATCTTGCGTCTGAACTTTGGCCAGTTGAGTTGTTGTCAACGCAGCGACTTGATCTGAGGTCAGTGAAGGCATCTGTGCTTCAGTCAAGGCCACAATTTGAGCGGTGGTCAATGCCTTCAAATCACCCACTTCGATCGCTTTGATCTGAGCAGATGTTAGTTCGGCAAAGGTTGCAGTTGACAAGGCGCTTATTTGAGCTGTTGTCAAAAGTTCGATGTTCTTGGTTGCAATGGCCTTGGCCTGATCTCCAGTCAAACTGTTGATCTGCGCAGATGTCAAGGCCGTAATTTGTGTCGAAGTGATCGCACTGACTTGAGTGCTTGTCAGTTGAGCAATGTCAGCTGATTCCAGGGCTGCGAATTGCGCGTTGGTAAGCTTTGAAATTTGATCGGTCGTCAGCTTGGAAATTTGAGCTGATGTCAATGCTACCAATTGTGAACTATTCAATCTGACCAAGTCACCTGTTTCAATTGCTGCAATCTGATCAGATGTCAGTGCCTGAATTTGGGCCGTGTTCAGGTTTGCAATTTGATCACCAGTGAGGGCTGCGATTTGAGCTGTACTGAGCTGTGCAATGTCAAGTGACTCAATTGCACCAATTTGCGCTGTTGTCATGCCACCAATTTGGGCTGTCGTTAACGCAGAGATTTGCGAGGTCGTGAGTTCGGCTATTGCAGTGGTGCTGAGTTTCGCAAAGTCAGTGACTTGAATCGCAGCCAATTGATCTGTACTTAACTTGGGCGTTTGAATGCTAGTGAGTGCTGCAACCTGCTCCATCGTCAATGCAACCATCTGCGCTGTTGTCAAGCCAGGTAATTGATCTGAGTTAAGGCTTGCAACCGTGGACGTTGTTAATGCAGCGAAATGACGCGTGTTCATAGCGCCCACTTGCGCAGAATCCCAGGCAGCCATTTGTGCAGAGTTGATACTTCCCAATTGTCCAAACGTCAAGCCACTGATTTGTGTGGTTGACATCGCTTTGAGTTGAGTCGTACTCATGTTGTTCAGCGGGCGATCTGCCATTCCCAACAGCGCATCGGCCGACAGGCTTGCGAACTGAGCGCTGGTCATGGCGTCTACCTGTGCTGACGTCATTGCACCCACTTGATTTCCAGTGAGCGCATTGATTTGGTTGGTACCCATTTTTTGCAAGTCAGCCGTTTCGATGCCTTTAACTTGCCCTATGTCAATGGCTCTAATTTGTGCCGTTGTGAGGTACCCAATTTGGTCTGAGTTCAATGCGGCCAGTTGGGCCGAAGTCAGGCCACTGACCGCTGCAATTTGAAGTGCGGGCAATTGATCGGAAGTGAGTGCATCAATTTGCGCGGATCCCAAGCTTGCCGCTTGTTCTGCCGACAGCTTAGAAATTTGGTCAGTTGTCAAAGCTTTGAGCTTGGCCGCAGTCAGGCCCTTTAATGCTAAAGTGCTGATGGCTGATATATCAATGGATTCAATGGCCACCAATTGATCGGTTCCCAGGGCTGCTATTTGACCCGAGCTGAGCTCAGCAATTTGAATGTTCGACAAAGCAGCCATTTGCGCCGTTGTCAATGCACTAATTTGAGCTGTACTGAACTTTTTAAACAGATCTGGAGCAAATTGGTTCAGCGCTGCAGTTGCGATGCTCGCAATTTGGTCTGTTGAAAGCGCAGCGGTTTGGGTGTTCGTCAAAGCATTCCACTGACCGCTTGTTAAAGCACTAATTTCTGAAGTGGTGAGAGCTTTAAGGTCGGCAGTTTCCATCACTGCCATGTTGCTTGTAGAAATGGCTTGTATTTGCGCAGTTGCCAAGTTGCTGAACTGCGAGGTCGTTAATGCTTTAAATTGCGCGTTGGTCAGATTGTTAATGTCGCTTGAACTAAGTCCAGACAACTGGTCCGACGCAAGTGCGGCTATTTGTTTGTCAGACAACTGTGCAAGCTGGGAAGATGTCAACGCATCTATTTGTGCGGTGCTCAGCGCTTTAATTTGAGCCGTTGTTAGGGACTTGACGCTGTCGACCGCCATCACACTGGCTTGTAACGTACTAAGGCCAGTAATTTGGTCTGTTGTGAAAGCAGCAACTTGTGTGCCTGTGAGTTTTGAAAATGCACTGGTAGAAATTGATCCTACGGCCTCGCTTGCTATGCTCGCTAAGTTCGTGGCAGTGATGCCACCCAATTGCGCCGAAGATAAATTGGCAACTGCAACGGATGTAAGCGCGCCAATTTGAATACTGGTCAGGGCCTGGAATCCTGCAACACCAAGTGCAGTCATGTCATCTGCTGCATCGAGCGCCTTTACTTGGTTGGGCGTCAGGGCTTTAAGTTGTTGAGCTGTTAATAATTTGACTTGTGAACTTGTTAGCGCATTAATTTGTGCAGTCGTCATATCGTCAATGACCGAAACTGCAATAGCTGGAATTTGTGTGGCACTCAGTTGTGTCACTTGTTCTGTGGTCAGTAGACTAATTTGTGCTGAAGTCAATGCACCGATGTTGGTGACATTGATGGATTTCATGTCTGAAGCATCAATACCTGCCAACTGCTCTCCACTCAAGCTTGTGAACTGCGTTTTGGTGAATGCTGCAATTTGACCAGTGCCCATGGCTTTCATTTGATCGGCACTTAGGGCCGCCAAGTCTTCCGTACCTAAACCAGCCACTTGGTCTGCTTTCAGAGCAGCCATTTGATTTGAACTCAGCGCCTTTAATTGTTTGTTATTGAAGGCAGCCAATACTTTAGGTGCAATGCTGGCAATGGCATTGGTTGTAAGGTTGTCTATCTCATCTGCATCAATGTAAGTTACCTGCGAAGCAGTCAAAGCTGCAGCTTGTGCTGAAGTAACGGCTTCCATTTGCGTAGCTGTCAAGCCTTGAAGTGCAAAGCCAGAAATTTTTCCAAATGCTGTGGGTGCAATCAGTGAAATGTCAGCCGTATCAAGAGCCTCCAATTGACCTGCCGTCATGGTCGTGATTTGAGCTTGCGTCAAATTTGGAATTTGTTCTGTAGTCAGCGCCTTGATTTGATTGATGTCAAGACCTTTGAAGTCAGACGCGTCAATCGCTTGCAGTTGGTCTTTGCTCAATGTCGCAATTTGCGCTGTGGTTAAAGCTGCAATTTGGTTAACACTGAGCGCCTTCAAGTCGGCTGCTTCAAATGCTTTAATTTGGTCTGTCGTGATAGCTGCCAATTGAGATGCTGTTAAACCTGCTATCTGAGCAGGTGTAAAGGCTGTCAATACTGAATTGGAAATTGCTGTGATTGCTGTTGTTCCAATACTTTGCAGTTGCGTCACAGTAAAAGCGGACGCTTGAACGGGTTGCAGGCCTGCAGTTTGGGTGGAGGTCCAGTTCTGTAAAGTGTTGTTGCTCAGCAGCTTGATGTCTGCGGCTGATAGCTTACCCACGCTGTAGCCTTCTGCCTGAGCGCCTGATAGGCTCAAAAGTGCTTTTTGCGCGGTTGACAATGCAACAAGTTGTGTATTTGAAAGTGCGGCTTTGAGGCTCGGTTGTCCTGCCAAAGCACTTAAATCAGCCGTTTCCATAGAAGCAATCTGGCTTCCGCTAAGTGCCTTTACTTGGTCAACGGTTAAGTGGGCAACTTGTGCGGTTGTCAGCGACTTGATTTGTGCTGCCGTCAATTTCTTGAGCGAATCAGGTGCAATTGCAGCCAAATCTGACTCTTCAAAACTGGCAATTTGGGCTGTTGTTAAACCAGATACTTGGTCTGCAGTCAAAGCTGCTGACTGAGAGGTGGTCAGATTCACTATGTGCGCAGTGCCCATGGCTGCCAATGAAGTGGCGTTAATTGCTCTCACATCGGAAGTCTCAAGGGACTGGAAATTGGCTGAAGTCAGGCTGGCCAATTGTGAAGCACTCAAAACCGCGGCATGAGCTGTTGTGAGCGATTGCAGTTCTGAAGAAGTAAATTGGGCTAAATCAGCCGTGCTGAACGCGCTGATTTGTCCTGCTGACAAATTGGCGATCTGAACTGAAGTCAGCGCAGCAATATCTGCCGTGTCCATGGCAATCAGTGCGGTATTGGACAAGCCTGATATGGCTGATGTACTGATTTTTTCAATTTGCGCTTCTGTCAGCGCAACGATTTGTGCTGTGGAAAATTGGCGGAATTGATTCGCTGTCAGTTGTTCAACTTCTTCGACAGACAAGCTGGCAATGGATGCTGTAGCAATTCCAGAAATTGAGTTGAGATTGATCTTGGATATCTGAGCAGAAGTCAGTGAATTGAACAATTCACCCGTGGCCATGGCCGTCAATTGAGCGGCAGTCAAGGCTCCCACTTGTTTAGAGTCAAGGCTGGCAACCATGCCAGATTCAAGCGCAGCAACCGGAAGTGCTGGAATTTGTGATTCTGTCAGTGCTAGTAACTGCGTCGAGCTTAAAGCTGCCAGCTGACTTGCGCTGTGTTTAGCCAAAACAGTATTGGACAAACCACGGACAGTTGTTGTGGAAAGTGCAGAAATGTCTGCATCTTCAAGGCTGCGAAGTTGAGCTGTCGTCAAACCGTTGATTTGATTGGCATTTAATGCACTGGCTTGTGCCGTCGACAGTGCAGCCAAACTGTCAGAGCTTAAACCTTTGAAAGCAGACGCACTTAACACTGAAATATCGGCAGTTTCCATGCCCGCAACCAGTGTTGGATTGATACCAGCTATTTGTGTTGCTGTAAGAACGCGAACTTGCGTTTGTGAAAGTGCGCCAATTTCTGTTGCAGAAAATGCGCCTATTTGGGCGCTTGTTAAATTAGAAAGTTGTTCTGCTGTGAGTTTTTGAACTTGAACTGAATCTAAAGCTTCAATATTGGCCGTGTTCATGGCCTTCAGATCTTTGGCATCAATGGCTTGCAATTGGACGCTGCTCAATTGAGCAATTTGCGCATTTGTCAATGCATCAATTTGAGCGGAGCTAAATGCGCGTAGATCATCAGCCTCTAAAACGCTGAATTGGGTGCTGGTCAGGCCCCGAATTTGTGCGGTAGTCAGTGCGGCGACTTGTGACGCGCTCAAAGCCTTTAAGGCGTCTGTCGACAAGCCGGTTATAGACTCTGGCAATATAGCTTTCAGTTGTGCGGTTGTTAAAAAGCGTACTTGTTCTACTTGGAAACCTGCCAGTTGATCGCTGTTCAAAGCCCCAACTTGAGTCGTTGTGAGTCCCCCTACGCCTGATGTGCTCAAAGCCAAGCTGGCCGTTGAATAGGCGTCTTTTTGCTTTTGCGTCAAGGATTCCAGCGCGGTTTTTTGAGCTGCAGACAGTTTTGCCAACTGAGGAATGCTAAGCGCTGTTTCGACGGCAATTGCGCTTAAGTCATCGGTGGCCATGGCCGCCAACTGCGTTGCCGTTAGGGCTTGTATTTGAGTTGACGTGATTTGAGCAGCTTGCGCTGTTGTCAGCGCGACCAATTGCGCATTGCTTAGTGCTGCAAATGTGGCGGTGTTCAATGCGCCAAGATCTTCGGGGGCCAACTTGGAGAACTTGGCCGTAGACAGAGCATTGATTTGCCCAACTGTTAAAGAACCTGCTTGTGCTGTAGACAAATTCACAAGCTGTACTGTACTCATCAAGCCAAGTTCTGTGGCCACTACTTTGGTCAAGTCTGCCGTTTCCATGGCAGAGATGTTGGTTAATTTGTCTAGCTGTGTATAAGTCAGTTTAGAGGCTTGTGCAGTAGTGATTGCGGCTACTTGGCTTGTTGTCATGCCCGCAAAAGCTGCAGAACCAAGTTGACTGAAATTACTAGGCGAGATAAGCGCGACGTCCAAACTGTCCAGAGCCGCAAACTGGGCGCTGTCTAATGAATTAAGTTTAGAGGCACTCAGAAACGGAATTTGTTCCGATGTAAAAGCTGCCACCTGGGTCGTAGTCAGGCCACTCATTTGAGCAGGGGTCAATGACGACACATCTGCCGTAGACAGAGCGCTGATGTCGGTTGTGCTATTGATAGTGGGCATGTCAAATTCCTAACAGGTGTAGGTCCGTATGCAAAATACGGACCCGGTGGCAAACTTGCCATTTTTTAATATATCGACAGTAAAACTGAATAC
>JACCDY010606840.1_pt1 | contig 30792 bp, 30 predicted proteins | sample 7446391 | NCBI WGS metagenome assembly JACCDY01 (sample SAMN15323451, study PRJNA562643) | freshwater metagenome | isolation source: river surface water | place: USA:Blue River Watershed | collected 2017-08-18 | reverse complement strand
GTCAGGAGCAACACATGTCCATTGCCGCAGCACACAGGCCAACCCAATTTGGTTTGCCAGACTTTCCTCTCAACCTTGAGCTGGATCCCCCTTCCCCCGTCAAGGTCCGCGAATGGGTAGCGGAGCTGTACGAGCAGAACCACCTGTCTTTGGCCATTGCACTGGCAGAAGCTGGTCTTGCCCTGTATCCCGACAGCGAAGACGTTCTGGTCATCGCTGCATTGGTGGCAGAAGTTCAGCAGGATTGGCGACATTCCCGAGAACTGCTTGAACACCTGATCAAAGTCCAGTCCGGCAACACACCGGCTCAAGTCTGGCATCACCTGGCGCGCGTTTTGCGCTGCGAAGGTCAACACCAAAGTGCCCTTTCGGTTGCGCAACAAGCATTGCGCCAGCATCCGTCTTCCACGGATCTGCAGCAATTTGTCGACGACATGCTGACCTCGTCTTCTCATGTGAAAAAAACGGGCACCGCAGGCGCTTGACGGGATTCCGTCGTTCGCCCGGCCTTGGCTCGGTGAATTTCTGGCACGCATTGTGCTTTTCACTACACAAACCCCTGTACGGTCATGAATAGCCGTCAGTCAGATAAGTTAGCCTAAAACCAGGAGTTACTGCATGTCAGTCATCAATACCAACATCAAGTCATTGATTTCGCAAAATGCGCTGACCCGCAACGGCCGCGATGTGGCCAAAGCCATGGAACAACTGTCCACAGGCAAGCGCATCAACTCTGCAGCGGATGATGCAGCGGGCCTGGCCATCAGCAACAAGATGACGTCCCAAATTCGGGGGCTGAACCAGGCGGTGCGTAACGCCAATGACGGCATTTCAATGCTGCAGACGGCCGAAGGCGCAACCCAAGAAATCACCAACATGCTGCAACGCATGCGCGAGTTGTCTGTGCAAGCGGCCAATGACACCTACAGCGAAAATGACCGACTGGCCCTGGACAAGGAAATGGTGGAACTGGAAGCGGAAATCACGCGCATTTCCAAAAACACCAAGTGGAACAATATGCCGATCCTGGACGGTCAAGGCGGAACAAAAACATTCCAGGTGGGCATTGCCAACAACGAAGACTCGACCATTTCTGTGGAGTTTGTAGATTTAACGTCAGCCACACTGGGGATTTCCGGTCTGGACGTGTCCAGCCACGTCGCCTCGCAAACTGCTCTGGACAAAATCGACGCCGCCCTGGGCGATGTGGATGAATTCCGTGCCGATGTGGGTGCCAAAATCAACCGCTTGAATTTCGCGATCGATAACCTGACCAATATTTCCATCAACACATCTGCTTCGCGCAGCCGTATTGAAGACGCCGACTTTGCCAAGGCCAGCAGCGAACTCGCCCGCACGCAAATCATCCAACAGGCGGCCACCGCTGTTTTGGCCCAGGCCAATACGGACCAACAATCCGTGCTCAAGCTCCTGCAAGGTTGATCGGCCATCTTCGCTCAGCCTGACACATGAAAGCATCCACCAAAGCACCTTTGCCTCCGCCTGATGTTCAAGCAGACAGTCGCGGACCGGATTGCTGGAAATGTGAACACTTGAAGATGACTTATTTGCGTGCTGCGCCATACAGCTGCAATTTGATGGGCTTCAGATCCAGGTGGCTCCCCTCTTTGGAGGTGCTCAGAGCGGACGGCGAATATTGCAGAGGTTTCATGCCCAAAGCCACAAAGCCCTTAAGACCCACCATCAATATCCGAGCTTGAATGGATTTCAAGCCAAGTCAAAGCCGCTCAACGCCATCCAAAATTTGCAATTTGTGAAATGAATTCAGCAGAAACCAACAAATTGCAATGGAAGTCCGATACTCTGCTGGCCGGCAAACAGCAACGCCCGGAGTTTGCCCGAACCTTCTGGGATCAATCCCAAGAGCGCAACTTCGGCACCTGGACGCCTGAAAGTGCTGCGAAGCCCAAAGAGGACCTTTTTCAAAGCGATGCCGCCAAATCCGCGCAGACGGATCATCCAACTGAAACGAATGTCCAAGGCCAGCTCGCGGACCCTGACTCTGATCCAACATTGGTGACGGACCAGGGCAGCAGCGTTCTCTTGCCCAACTCAAGCCCCCCCGCCCGTTCACCAGAACCTGGGACATTGACGGTTTCGGCCGAACTGAACGAACAACAAACCAGAATTGCACGTCAGCAAGGCTATGTTCAGGGTTTAAAAGACGGCATGGCAAAAACTTTGCACGATTTGGAGTCGGAGCGTGCCAAAGAAAGAGACCTGATTCAAGCGATCACAAAGGAATTGGACGGTCTCCAAAACGACGCCTTCCGATCGTTTGAGCCCCTCAGAAAACTGGCGCTGCACATTGCTGAGCAGCTGGTTCGTGGTGAATTATCAACGTCTGGCGAGGCGGTGGAGCGCTTGATCAAAGCCTGCGTGGCTGATTTAAGCGAGAAGGAAAATGGCATCAACGTGTCGCTCAACCCCAACGACCTGGAGCGGGTTCGCCCTTTGCTCAAAAACAACGAGCCCCCGCTGCTTTTGCAGCCTGACATGTCCTTGCTGCCAGGCAGTGTGCGTGTGCGTTCCAACGACACAGTGATCGAAGATCTGATCGAAAACAGACTGGAAGGTTTGGCCCATCAACTGCTTTCCGAGCCTGAACCGTGGTTAAAAAATGCGTCAAGATTGGCCGGTGCCCAGGTTGAAGCGCTGGAGCCACTGTTTGCTGCTCGCCAAAAAACGGCCATCGACCAGGACATTGACGACGTGCTCGAAAAAGATCTTTTCAAAGCTGCGCAAAACATTGAAGAGGTGCAAGCACCTGCACCTGCACCTGCACCTGCACCTGCACCTGCACCTGATGCTGCACCCACGCCCTCTATCAACGATGGAGATCAAGCTTATCTTTAAAGCCGCGGGGCGATGCCGGGTGCTGTCAATCTTTCGTCAAAGCGTGTCAATTTTTCAGATTCAATAATTAATTTAAAAGTATCGTTTAAATTAATTTAAAAACCTTTTTAAATTCACATACTGCTGGCACGAGGGTTGCTTTACACATTGCAACTGAATGTGAGGCCACGTTGTGAAGCCAATTGCTGCATCTACCCCCCTGGCCCTGTGGCTGGACCCCGAAAAACCGCTGAGCCCCGAGCACAGCCAAGCCCTGCACAACAGCGGCTGGGCTTTGATGCCCATCCACACACTGGACATGTTGTTGTCGCAAGCAGCCGATGCGGCCGTGGTGGTCTTGCACCTGGGCGTGGACATGACTCGCCTGATGGCCGTGCAACACCTGCTGAAGGAGGCAGGCCTGAACACCCCAGTGGTGGCACGGGTTGACCGGCATGAGCTGGAGTTGGCCGTGGAAGCCAGCCGATGTGGTGCCATGGCGGTGCTGGCCAGCGACGATGTGCGCCCCGCCTCCTGGTTGCGTCTGCACAACCACCTGACCCCCAACCCTGCACGCCCCACCGTTCAACCCATGCGTAACGTGGTCTTTGTCGACCCCGCCAGCCAACACCTGCTGGCCTTGGCCCAAAAAGTAGCGCAGGCCGAAGTGACCGCCTTGCTGGTCGGCCCCACAGGCTCGGGCAAGGAAGTTCTGGCCCGCGTGTTGCACGAGGCTTCGGGCCGCGCACGGGGTCCATTTGTGGCACTCAATTGTGCGGCCATGCCGGAAAACCTGATCGAGGACATGTTGTTCGGTCACGAAAAAGGCGCTTTCACCGGCGCCCACCGCGAGCAAAAAGGTTTGTTTGAGCAGGCCCAGGGCGGCACCTTGTTTCTGGACGAAATCGGCGAAATGCCGATGCACCTGCAAAGCAAATTGCTGCGGGTGCTGCAAGAGCGGCAGCTCACGCGTCTGGGGGGGCAGACCACCATTGCGCTGAATGTGCGCATTGTGGCAGCCACCAACAAAGACCTGAAACAAGCCATTGTGGACCGCGAGTTCCGCGAAGACCTGTACTACCGCATTGCCACCTTCCGGATGCGTTTGCTGCCCCTGCGCGAGCGTCCCGGCGACATCATTCCTTTGGCCTTGCAATGCTTGATGCAGCACGACAAAAAGCCATGGCAACTGCACCCCCAGGCACAAAACCAATTGCTGCAGTACCCCTGGCCTGGCAACGTGCGCGAGCTGGAAAACGTGATGCGCCGCGCCATGGTGCTGTGCACCGACCATGTGGTCACGCCCGCCCATTTGATGTTTGACGACTGGTTAACCGCTTCGGCACCTGCACTCTCTTCGGCCACGGTGCCCGCAACATCCCACACACCATGGAGCTCACCCTTGCCCCCCCCCGAGCCCATTGCCGCCGCGGCATTCGGCCCCAACCCGCATTTGTCCCCCGTGGCACAGCAGTTCATGGCCGAATCGGTCCAGGCCATGGGCTTGAATGAACAGATGGATGCCAGGCCTGCCCTGCAAGCGCCATGGGCTTCGGCGGACACGGCGCAAATCCATTCATCGGCATTGTCAGAAGCGACCGCTGCGCCAACCACTGACCTGCACAGTGCGGCCCGCATGAACGAACACCAGGTGATCATGGCCACGCTGGCGGCAACCCCCAGCAAGACTGAGGCCGCCAAACGTCTGGGCATCAGCCCGCGCACCTTGCGCTACAAGCTGGCCCAGTTGCGTGAGCATGGCCTGGTCATGGCCAACGCGTATTGATGGAGCCACACATGATCGACAAAGCCATCTCCCCTGCCAACATCCAGTCGATGTTGCAAACCCTGCGCAGCCACCAAGCCCAGGCTTCGGGCGGTTTGTCCGGCCTGCCCGGCGCGACAGACCAGGCCGGTGCTGCGGGCAGCGCCGCCAAAACCGGATTTTCTGACCTGGTGACGGGTGCGCTGGGACAGGTCAACCAGCTGCAGGTGCAGTCCTCCGAGATGCGCAACGCCTTTGACCGGGGCGAAGACATTGCCTTGACCGACGTGGTGCTGGGCATGCAGAAATCATCCCTGGCTTTTGAGGCGACCTTGCAGGTGCGCAACAAAGTGCTCAAGGCCTACGAAGACATTTTGAACATGCCTGTCTGAACCCACTGAACTGAAGAAGAACAAACATGGCCACAGCAAGCGCAACAATGAACACCGGCATGATGACCACACCGCCGGCATCTGCCAACACACCGGCGCCCATGTCTACCGGCACCGCCATGGCCAACACCAACGAGGCACTTGGCAAGATAGGCGCCCCGGCGGGCAATGCCCTGAGCACCTGGCAGACAAAAGGCATTTCCGAAACCTTCAAGAATGTCATCAACCAGCCTGCGGTTCGCCGTGTCCTGCCCTTGATCATCATGCTGGCGGTGGTGGTGATTTTTGGTCTGGTCTACGCCTGGATGAACGTCACGCCCTACCGGCCCGTGATGCCCGGCTTGCAAGAGGCCGACCAGCAAAAAGCCTACGAATCGCTCAAGGCCGCCGACTTCAGCCCCAAAATCGATCCCACCACGGGTCAGCTGACCGTGCCCAGTCCGCGCTTTCACGAAGCCCGGATTTTTCTGGCTTCGCAAGGCTTGCCCAAGGCCGGAGCCACCGGTCTGGATGGCCTGAAAGAACAGTCCTCCATGACCACCAGCCAGTTCATGGAGCAAGTCAAAGTGAATGCCGCCATGGAGCAGGAGCTGGCCCGCAGCATCATGCAAATTGGCAGCGTGCAAAGCGCACGCGTGCACTTGGCGACCCCCAAGCAAAGCGTGTTTGTACGTGATCGCACGCCACCCAAAGCGTCTGTGGTGCTCGCCCCTTACCCGGGGCGGGCCGTGTCGGCTTCGCAGGTTCAGGCCATCGTGCACCTGGTCTCCTCCAGCGTGCCCTACCTCGCACCCGACCATGTGACGGTGGTGGACAACGTGGGCAAGCTCATGACCGAGTCGGCTACCGAACAAAAACTGGGCTTGACCTCGGCGCAAGAGCAGCACAAACAACACCTGGAAGAGGTGTACCGCAACCGCATCATGCAAATCCTGTCGCCCATGGTAGGTGAAGCCAACGTGCGCTCGCAGGTGAACCTGTCGCTGGATTTCACGCAGATTGAAAGCACCACCGAAGACTTTGACAACAAGGACAAAGGACCACGCACCCGCTCGGAGGTGCTGGCCGAAGACCGCGCGGCCAGTCGTGCTGCCGAAGGCATCCCGGGTGCCCTGTCCAACACACCGCCAGCCGACCCGACCACCACCAACAACACGCAGGTGGACACCGCCAAAGGGCAAAGCGAATCGGGCAGCAAGCTCAGCAGCCGCTCGACCCGCAACTTTGAACTGGACCGCACCGTTCGCCATGTGCGCAACGCCAGCGGTGGCATCCTGAAAGTCAGTGTGGCGGTGGTGGTGAACGAACGCCCTGCCCCGCCCCCCGCCAAAGATGCGCCTGTGGTTGCCAATGCCCCCACCTCGGTGCCCTACACCCCGCAAGAGCTGGAGCAAATGCTGCAGGTGGTGCGTGGTGTGGTGGGCTTTGACCCACAGCGCGGCGACAACGTCTCGGTGGTTCCGGCCAAGTTCGAGCCCGCTGCAACGCTGGAGACCATCCCCTGGTATCTAGAAGACGCCGTGCAAACCGGCATCAAGAGTGGCTTGCTGGCCATCAGCTTCATCGTGTTCATGCTGATCGTGATTCGCCCCATCATGCGCAACATCTATGAAAACAATGCTGCGGCAGAAGCCGAGCAGGCCAAGGCCGCGCTCAGTGATGGCGAACTGAGCGAAGACGACATGCGCATGATCCAGATTGGCGAAGGCGAAAGCCTGGAAGAGATCAAGGCCAAGCTCAAGCCCAAGAAGTCCAGCATCTCCATGGACATGCTGGACACGGCCAACACCTACGACGACAAAGTGGCCCTCATCCGCATGCTGGTGGCCGAAGACTCGGGCCGTGTGGCCAACGTGCTCAAGGGCATGATCAAAGTCAACTGAAGCACATCAAGGAACAAGCACCATGGCCACCAAAAAACCGGATGACAAAGACGCCAAGAACGACAAGGCCAAAGAAGCCAAGGAGGCCAAGGAGGCCCCTGCCGCGCCCTTGGGAGACAGCCCCATCTTGATGACCGAAGAATTGGCCAAGGAATTGGCCGAACTGACCAGCACACAACGTGCCGCAGTGTTGATGTTGCTGTTGGGCGAACAACAAGCCTCCGAGATCATCCGTTTCCTGAACCCCAAGGAAGTGCAGTCGCTGGGCGCGGCCATGGTGTCCGTGGCCGATTTGTCTCAGGAAGCGGTGAACGTCGTGCTCGATGAATTTGTCACCATGCTCAAAAAGCAAACCAGCCTGGGCCTGGGCACGGGCGACTATGTCGAAAAAGTGCTCAAACGCGCTTTGGGCGAAGACAAGGCCGCATCGGTGCTCAGCCGCATCATGCCGGGCCAGGGCAGCAAGGGGCTGGAAATTCTGAAGTGGATGGACGCCCGATCGATTGCAGAAATGATTCGGGGTGAACACCCGCAGGTGGTGGCCATCATCTTGTCGGTGCTGGAATACACCGTGGCGGCTGACGTGCTGAACTTCTTGCCACCCGAGGCCCGCCCCGAAATCATCCAGCGCATTGCCAGCCTGGAAACCGTGCAGCCCTCGGCCATGGAAGAGCTGGAACAAATCATGATGAAACAGTTCGCCACGAACTCTTCATCCAAATCGTCCAGTTTCGGTGGCATCAAGGCAGCAGCCCAAATCATGAACTCGGTCAAGGTCGAGTTGGAATCGTCCATCATGGCCGGCTTGTCGCAAATCGATGCCGACCTGATGCAGCGCATCCAGGACAACATGTTCACCTTCGAAAACCTGGTCAGTGTGGACAACCGGGGCATCCAGGCCATCATGCGCAAGGCCGAGCCCGATTTGCTGATGGTGGCGCTCAAGGGTGCACCCGATTTCGTCAAGGACAAGTTCCTCGACAACATGTCGGCACGCGCACGCGTCATGTTTGTCGACGACATGGAGAGCAAAGGTCCGCTGCGCATCACCGAAGTGGAAGAAGCACAAAAGAACGTCATGCGCCTGGCACGCAAGCTGTCCGATGCGGGCGAGCTGGTGTTGGCGGGAGGCGGCGATGGCTTCGTATAACAAGCCAGAGGCAGCGCCAAGTGCAGGCTGGAGCAGCGACCCCTTGCTCAGCAAGACGCAGCAGGCCCCGCACTTTTTGCGTACCCAGTGGGACGAGGCATCGGCCCAATCATTTGGCCCCTGGCGTGTGGCCCCCAAAGCCGAGCCCACCGATGGTTTGATGGCTGCAGCCATCGATCCCGAACCGCCTCAGGTCGAAACACCGGCTCCTGTTGTTCGTGCCCCCGAGGTGACTCCGCCCAAGGAGAATGCTGCAGTTTTGAGCGAGGCAGCCCTGGCCCAATTGCACGATGAAGCTTTCGAAAAAGGCGTGCTGCAAGGCCAGGCCCATGTGCGTGCCGAATACGAAGCCGAACGCAGCAAAGAGCGCGAACTGATCCGCCACCTGGGCATCGAATTGCGCAGCATCAGCCAGGACCCGCAGCGTTTTTTTGAACCCCTCAAACGCCTGTCCTTGCACCTGGCCGAGCAATTGGTGCGCGCCGAACTGCAACTGTCCGGGCAAGCCGTGCACCAGCTCATTCAGGCATGCATTGAGCAACTGGACCACCCGGTCGAGCCAGTGAATGTCAGCGTCAACCCGGAAGATTTGCTGCGTCTCAAGGCCATGGGTGAAGCCGCCACGCAGCACTTGCAGTTGGAAGCCGATGCTCAGCTGCGCCCGGGCAGTGTGCGTGTGCGTGTGCAAGACAGCGTGGTGCAAGACCTGATCGAGCACCGGCTGGAACCCTTGGCCAGGCGCCTGTTGGCCCAGCCTGAGACCTGGATGCAGCAATCGTCCTTGGTCAAGGAGCAAGCGCAGGCCATGCCTGCCGACACCCCCAAGCGCGATTGGAACCGCCAAGTCATCGATGTCCAGGACACCGAAATGAAAACCGCATCGCCCGCCGATGACAACAAGCCATGATCAATTTTGAAGCCGAAGTCAGCCAACTGGTGGCCGACCTGCATGCGCCCGAACCCCAACGCAGCGGCACCTTGGTGCGGCTGGTGGGCATGCGGCTGGAAACACGCGGCCTGATGGCCCCGCTGGGCGCTTGCTGTGAAGTGGTGGGGCAATTTGGCCACCGTGTCGAGGCCGAGGTGGTGGGTTTCAACGATGAGACGCTTTTTCTTCTGCCTTTCACGGAACCGCAGGGCATTGGTCCCGGGGCCAAGGTGCGCGTGCTCAGCCACACCTCGCAGGTGTCATTGGGACCGGCCTTGCTCGGGCGCATCCTGGACGGCCGTGGCCTGCCACTCGATGGCAAGCCCGCACCGCAATGCACCGATGTGCTGAGCCTGCAAGGCCGCCCCATCAACCCCATGGAGCGCGGCCCCATCAAGGAAGTGCTGGACGTGGGCGTGAAAGCCATCAACGGCATGCTGACCATCGGGCGGGGGCAGCGCCTGGGTCTGGTGGCCGGCTCCGGCGTGGGCAAAAGCGTGCTGCTGGGCATGATGACCCGCTTCACCGAAGCCGACGTGGTGGTGATTGGACTGATTGGCGAGCGGGGCCGCGAAGTGCAAGCCTTCATCGAAGAATCATTGGGACCGGAGGGCCTGGCCAAATCGGTGCTGATTGCGGCACCGGCCAACGAATCCCCGGTGCTGCGCCTCAAAGCCACGCACATGACGCATGTGATCGCCGAGTACTTCCGCGATCAAGGCAAAAACGTGCTGATGCTGGTCGATAGCCTGACCCGTGTGGCGCACGCCCAGCGCGAAATTGGCCTGGCCGTGGGCGAGCCTCCCACCGCCAAGGGCTACCCCCCGTCGGTGTTTGCCTTGCTGCCCAACCTGATCGAGCGTGCAGGTGTGGGCCGCCACGGCGTGGGCTCGATCACCGCCATCTACACCGTGCTGGCCGAAGGCGACGATGCCAATGACCCGATCGTGGACATTGCCCGCGCCTCACTGGATGGGCAAGTCATGCTGTCACGCAAGCTGGCCGATGCGGCGCACTACCCGGCGATCGATCTGAACGGCTCGATTTCAAGGGTGATGCAAAACCTGCTCAGCCCGCAAGACCTCAAGTTGGCCAACCGCTTTCGGCGCTTGTGGTCGCTGTACCAGCAAAACCAGGACCTGATCCAGGTGGGCGCCTACGAAATCGGCAGCAACCCCGAACTGGACCAGGCCATCAAGCTGCGAACGTCCATGGAAAAGTTCTTGCAGCAAGACATGCACACCAGCCAGGACGCGCACACCACGCGCCACGAAGTTCAAGCCTTGATGGCTCTCTAAACCCAAGGAAAAATCACCATGCGTCAAGCCCGTGCCTGCTGGCCAGTTCTGGTCAAAAAAGCCAACGACGATGTGCTGCAACTGCAAACCGAGCTGGGTCAGGCCCTGGCCCGCGTGGACCAGTTGCAAGCCAGCCATCAACGGCTGTGCCGCCTGTATGACGAATACAGGCTCAAGGAGCAACAGCCGCAGACCCAAGCTCTGGGCATGCAAGCGAGCATGAACCAGCGCCAGTTCATGGGGCAGCTGCTCAACCTGCAGCAGCGCGTGTTGCTGGATCTGAGCAAAGCCCAGTCCCAGGTGGCCACCTTGCGCAAAAAACGCATCCTGGCCGACATTGAACTTCAGAAAATGCAGGCTTTGGAGGCGCAAGACCTCATGGCCGTGCAGCGTGATCAGCAAAAGTACGAGCAACGCCAAATGGACGAATTGGGCGTGCGGCAATTCAATTTGCGCCTGCAGGGGTGACAGCAGGCAAGGGTCTTTACCAGCGCCCGTGAAGACCTTGGCATGCCAAAATGCGCAGCCATCGATGCCAAGGATTGCGCCAGCGCATGTTTCAAACAGCCATCATCACCGGTGCCTGCGGCGGCTTGGGCCAAGCCCTGGCCACCGAGCTGATCGCCTCGGGCGCACGGGTCGCCTTGGTAGGGCTGCGGCGTCCGGCCCTTGAAAATCTGATGGCCTTGGCTCCGGAGCGCTGCCGCATCTACACCCCCGATGTGTCCGACGCTGCCGCCATGCAGGCCATGGCCGCCGATTGCCTGCAACACTGGGGCACGCCCGATCTCGTCATGGCCAACGCCGGTGTGGCGGGTGGCTTTGAAACCACCGACCCGGCAGACCTGCCCGTGATGCGTCGCATGCTCGAGATCAACCTGCTGGGCGTGGCCACCACCTTTCAGCCATTCTTGCAAGCCATGCTGGACAGCCAGCGCCCCGGTGCGTTGGTCGGTGTGGCCAGTGTGGCGGGCTGGCGCGGCATGCCGGGCAACGGCGCTTACTGCGCCAGCAAGGCCGGACTGATCGCTTATTTGCAAAGCCTGCGGGCCGAGCTGCGCCCCACCCGGCTCACGGTGCACACCGTCAGCCCGGGCTATTTGCGCACGGCGCTCACAGCGGGCAACACCTTTGCCATGCCGGGCTTGCTGGCACCCGATGACGCAGCACGCGCCTTGCTGCAGGGCGTGGCCCGGGGGCGTGAGCACATTGTCTTGCCCCGCCGCATCGGCTGGCTGTCGCAAGCTTTGTCGCTGCTGCCCGCCCGCTGGCACGACCGTATCTTGCTGGGCCAGCCACGCAAACCCCGCGCCCACCAAGCCGGGGCCACGCCCATTCCCGGACTCTCGCACCCACACGACAAGACATGAGCCCCCACACACCCACGCACGCCCAAATCGCCCTGATTGGCGCAGGCCCCTCGGGCCTGGCCGGTGCTCGGGCCCTCTCCAAACACGGCATCGCGTTTCAAGGCTTTGAAGCCCACTCCGATGTGGGCGGTTTGTGGAACATCGGCAACACCCGCTCCACGGTCTACGAGTCCGCCCATTTGATTTCCAGCAAGCGCACCACCGAATTCAAGGAATTTCCCATGCCTGAGGGCACGGCCGATTACCCCAGCCACCGCGAGCTGCTGGATTATTTCAAGGCCTATGCCGAGCACTTTGATCTGAAACGCCACTACCGCTTTGGCGTGCGGGTGCTGCGCGTTGAGCCCGTGAGCGATGCGCCCGATACGCTGTGGCGCGTGACCCTGGATACGGGCAACGGCCAGCTTGAAACCCACGAATACAAAGGCGTGGTGATTGCCAACGGCATCCTGGCCGAACCCAACCAACCCGAGTGGCCCGGCCAGTTCAGCGGGCAGCTGCTGCACACCTCGGCTTACAAAAAAGCCGAGCAATTCAAAGGCCTGCGGGTGCTGATCGTGGGTGCGGGCAACTCGGGCTGCGACATTGCGGTGGACGCGGTGCACCACGCGCAAAGCGTGGACATCTCGGTGCGCCGGGGTTATTACTTCGTGCCCAAATATGTGTTCGGCCTGCCCGCCGACACCGTGGGCGGCAAAACCAAGCTGCCGCGCTGGCTCAAACAAAAGGTCGACAGCACCTTGCTCAAGTGGTTCACCGGCGACCCGGTGCGCTTTGGCTTTCCCAAGCCCGACTACAAGATGTACGAGTCACACCCCATCGTGAACTCGCTCATCCTGCACCACATCGGCCACGGCGACGTGAAGGTGCGGCCCGACGTGGCGCGGCTCGATGGCCACACCGTGCACTTCAAGGACGGCAGCCAGGCCGACTACGACCTGGTCATGACAGCGACCGGCTACAAGCTGCACTACCCCTTCATCGACGACGCTTTGCTCAACTGGCAAGGCATGTCGCCCCAGTTGTACCTGAACATCTTTGCGCCGCGCTTTGACCGCCTGGCCGTGCTGGGCATGGTCGAAGCCGCGGGCTTGGGCTGGGAGGGTCGTGCCGAGCAAGCGGAGGTGATGGCACTTTATTTCAAAGGCCTGGATGCCCGATCGCCTCAGGCGCTGGCGTTTTCCAAAGCACGCCAAGGCCCCTCGCCCGATCTGTCGGGCGGCTACCGCTACCTGAAAGTCGAACGCATGGCCTGCTACGTCAACAAAGACGTGTACCGCGACACCATGCGCCAGACCGCTGCCGAGCTGGCCTGAGCACCTTCCATCACGAAAGCCCCCATGCTGCCTGTTGACGAGATACGCCTGAACTTCAACCCTGCCTCGCTGGCCCTGCTCAATGGCGTGCTGGCTTTTTTGATGTTCGGCATCGCGCTGGACACGCGCCTGGACGACTTTCGCCGCCTGCTGCGCATGCCCATGGCTTTTGCAGTGGGCATTGGGGCGCAGTTCCTGCTTTTGCCCGCCATCACGTATGTGCTGACCCTGGTGCTGCAGCCCTCGCCCAGCATCGCGCTGGGCATGATCCTAGTGGCCTGCTGCCCGCCGGGCAATGTCAGCAACATCCTCACACACCGGGCCAAGGGCAATGTGGCGCTGAGTGTCTCCATGACCGCCGTGTCCAATGCGATCGCCGTGGTGGCCATGCCACTGAACTTTGCGTTTTGGGGCGGCTTGCACCCCACAGGCTCCAAGTTGTTGACCAGCATCGCACTGGACCCGATGCAAATGTTTGCACACATCCTGCTCATCATCGGCCTGCCCTTTGTGCTGGGCCTGCTGTGCATCCGGTATTTGCCCGTGTGGACCGAGCGCTTCAAAAAACCCCTGCGCATCATCAGCTTTGTGGCCCTGATTGGTTTCATCGTGGCGGCCATCGCGGGCAACTGGCGTTATTTTCTGGACTATGTGGGCCTGGTGTTGCTGGCCGTGGTCTTGCACGACGCGCTGGCCTTTGGCACCGGATGGGTGTGCGCCAAAGCCGCTCGCTTGTCCGACTACGACAGCCGCGCCCTGTCGATCGAAGTCGGCATCCGCAACGCGGGCCTCGGCCTGGTGCTGATCTTCAGCTTCTTTGACGGCCTGGGCGGCATGGCCGTGGTGGCGGGCGTCTGGGGCTTTTGGGACATCATCGCCGGGCTGATTCTGGCGGGCTGGTGGGCACGCCAACCGCTGAACGCTCAGGCCGCGCCAGCGCCTGACACCGACGCATGAACGCGGCACACCCTCGCCGCGCACGGCGGGTTTTGGTCACGGGCGCGGCAGGCTTTTTGGGCCAAAGCCTGATCCACCAGCTTGCCCGTCAGGCCACATGCGAAGCCGTCATCGCGGTGGACGTGCGCGAAGTACCGCCTGACCAGCGCCTGCCCGGCATCACCAACCTCGTGCAAGACGTGCGCGACCCGACCCTGGCCCATACGGTAGCCGCGCACGGCATCGACACCGTGGTGCACCTGGCCGCCATCGTCACGCCCGGCAAAGACGCCAACCGCGCCTTCGAATACTCGGTCGATGTGGAGGGCACGCGCAACGTGCTGCAAGCCTGCGTGGCGCATGGCGTGCAGCACATCGTGGTCTCGTCCAGCGGCGCAGCCTACGGCTACCACGCCGACAACCCCGCGTGGCTGACCGAAGACATGCCCCTGCGCGGCAACGACAGCTTTGCCTACAGCCACCACAAACGCCTGGTCGAAGAGATGCTGGCGCACCACCGCCAAAGCCACCCGCAGCTGCAGCAAACCGTGCTGCGCATCGGCACCATCCTGGGCGAGCGGGTCGATAACCAGATCACCGCGCTGTTTGAAAAATCTCGCCTGTTGGCCGTGCAGGGATCAGACAGCCCTTTTGTCTTCATCTGGGACGAAGACGTGACCGGGGCCATCTTGCATGCCTTGAGCGGTCTGGCCCCCAGCGGCTGCTTCAACCTGGCGGGCGATGGCGCCTTGACCATCTTTGACATTGCACAGCGCCTGAACAAGCGCCCACGCGTGTTGTCCGCGTGGCTCCTGAAAACCGCCTTGTGGTTCGGCAGCCGCCTGGGCCTGAGCCGCTACGGACCGGAGCAACTCGACTTCTTGCGCTTCCGGCCGGTGCTGCTCAACACCGCGCTCAAAAGCCGCTTCGGCTACACGCCCGCCAAAACCAGTGCACAAGCCTTTGACGCTTTTGTCAAAGCGCGCGCGACACACCGCCCCATTCAAACCCCCTCAAAGCAAAGTGTCCTGCGATGAATCGGCTTGCGCGTTGTGCTGCGCGATCGCCAGGATCTGGCTTTTGAGCCATTCAACGCCGGGGTCGTGTACCGACTTTTTGTCCCAACACAAGAACGACGAATAGGTCGGCAAATCAAACGGCAAGCTTCGCGTGACCAGCTTGTCGGCGTGCGTCAGCGCCACCCTTTGCCCCAATACCGCAGCGTAGTCGCTGTGTTCCAGCTGGTGAATGATCTGGGAAAAACTGGACACCACCATCTGCGCTCTTCGTTGCCTACCGGTCGCAGCCAGTATCGCGTCGATGCGGTCATCCAAGGTGGAGGTGCCATAACCCAAAAAAATCTGCGGGATGTCGCAAAAACTGTCCAGTGACACCGACTCGGCAGCGCGGGGGTGGTCACGCCGCATCGCATAAACATAGTGGTCCTCGTACAGAGTCACATGCGCCACGTCCTGCGGAGGCTTGATGCGCGCGATCATGGCCAGATCCAGCTCACCCCGGGACAAAGCGTCCTGCAAATTCACGCTGCCCACCGGCTCCCAGACGATGCGGATGGCCGAGCCGCAAGCCACCAGAATGCGTCCCAGCGCCGGTAACACCCAGCTGCTGGGGTAATCGGAGCCGGCCACACGAAAAATCCGCGCCGATTGGCTGGGCGAGAAGTCCTCTTCTTCATCGAACAAGGCAGCAAATTCAAACAGCGCTTTTTCGATTTTCGGGGCCAGGCGCTGGGCTTTCGGCGTTGGGCTCACGCCGTGGCCTGTGCGGATGAACAGCGGGTCATTGAAAATTTTTCGCAAACGGGCCAGCGAAGCGCTGACCGCTGGCTGGCTGAGGAACAGCCGGGCCGCAGCACGCGAGACGCTGCGCTCGCGCATCAGCGCGTCAAAAGTCCGGATCATGCCGATGTCCAGACTTCGAATATCACTTTGGCTCATATCTCATATCCAAATTTTCACATTGCCAGTGCACAAAGCTTGACCGAAGATGCTGGCTTATTTTCACAACAAGAGACAAGCATGCACATCAACCGCCGCCAACTGCTGACCGCCACCACCGCCTTGCTGAGTGCGGGCACATGGGCTCAAACCGGTCCGTTTCCCAACCGCCCGGTGCGCATCGTCCCCTTTGGCACCGCAGGCGGTCCCATCGATGGCTTGGCCCGCGCCTATGGCGAAAAACTCCAGCAACGTTGGGGCCAGTCCATCATCGTGGATGCCAAACCCGGTGCCAGCGGCATCATCGCGGCCGATTTTGTGGCCAAGTCCGCCCCCGATGGCCACACGGTGATGATGACCTTGCCGCTGACCCATGTGAACAACGCCATTTTGCAAGCCAAATTGCCCTACGACCCGGTCAAGGACTTCACCCCTCTTTCCATGCTGGCGACCGGCGGCCCCATGCTGGTGGCCAGGGCCAATGCGCCGTACAACAACCTCAAGGAATTCGTAGAGTATGCAAAGAAGAAAGGTGCCATGTCCTTTGGCACTTGGGGCAACGGCTCTGCCGCCCACTTGTTTGGGGAGCTGCTCAAGCGGCAGGCCGGCCTGAACCTGGTGCATGCGGCCTACAAGTCCGAAGCCGCCGCGCACAACGACTTGTTCGGCGATTTGCTCGATTTCGCCTGGGCCAACCCCTCCACCGCCAAGGCACAGACCCAGGGTGGCCGCATGAAAGTCATCGGCATTGCCGGCACACGCCGCGTCTCTAGCATGCCGCAAGTCCCCACTTTCAAAGAGCAAGGTTTCCAGGGCTTTGACGTCGACAGCTGGATTGGCATGTACGCCCCGGCCGGTTTGAGCGCCGAGGTGCAAAGCACCTGGGTCACCGCGCTGCGCGAGATCACCCAGATGCCCGACATCCAGGCCCGCCTGAGCGCCTTTGGGTTTGAGCCCCTGGGCAACACGCCCGCGCAATTCATGGACGTCTTCAAAGCCGATTACCCCCGGGTTTCCGAACTGATCAAAGCCGCCGGCGTGACCCCCAACTGAAGCCTCCACACCCCATGAACAAGATCATTCCCCTGGTGCCCGCGGACACCGGCACAGCCTACGGGCGCCCCGCCCCCAGCCATCTCAAAAACATGACCGAAGTGGGGCCCGGCACCCCCATGGGCGAGTTGCTGCGCCGTTACTGGCACCCCATCGGCCTGAGCGGCGACGCCACCGCCACCCCGAAAAAAGTCCGGGTGCTTGGCGAAGACCTGATCCTGTTTCGCAACCTGTCGGGCCAGCCAGGCTTGCTGTACCCACATTGCATGCACCGGGGCACGTCGCTCTTTTACGGCAAAGTCGACGACACCGGCATTCGCTGCTGTTACCACGGCTGGAAATTCGATGCGACAGGCCATTGCCTGGACCAACCGTGCGAGCCCGGTGGTGGCCGCTTCAAGGACAAGGTGCGCCAGCCCTGGTATCCGCTGCAAGAGCAATACGACCTGATCTGGGCCTACATGGGCCCACCCGACAAAAAGCCCGTCCTGCCTACCTACGAATGTCTGGAGCAATTGAACGAGGGTGAGTTTCTGGAGGCCGACGACAACAGCATCGGCGGCGGCGGGCCCCGCGTCATTCCCTGCAACTGGATGCAGCACTACGAAAACCTGGTGGACCCTTTTCACGTCGTCATCTTGCATTCCTCCTTCAGCGGTACGCAGTTCGTGGAAGAAATGGCCGTGATGCCTGAGGTCACCTGGGAAAACACCGAACTGGGGGTCCGCACAATTTCCATGCGACAGCTGCCCGATGGCCGGGCCTTCAAGCGCATCAGCGAGGCCGGTCTGCCCACCCTGCGCGTGATCCCCAGCCCCAAAATCGGACGCATGGGCCGGGTTGAATCCATTGGCTGGATTCTGCCGATCGATGACCACAGTTTCCGGATTTTTGTAGTTGGCCGCGTGCGGGAACCGGGGGAGTTGTCACGCATGCGCACCCGCATGAACGGCAAACTTTGGGAAGAAATGAGCGAAGAGGAACACCAGATGTTCCCCAACGACGTGGAAGCCATGGTCAGCCAGGGCCTGATCGCCCATCACTCCGAAGAGCATCTGGCCACCAGCGATCGGGGCATCGTGATGCTGCGCCGCATGCTGCTCAAGCAGTTGGACATTGTGGCAGCAGGGGGTGACCCGGCAGGGGTTCACTTCGATGCCGATGCAGCGCCTGTCCATTTCACGTCCGGCAATTTCATGCTGGACTGATTCACAACAAAGGCCGCAGCTCCCGCGCGGCGTCCAGCAACAAAGGCAGCCACTTGCGCTGCACCGCAGCATCGCTCAGCTGTTCGGCCGTGCCCACCACATTGAGTGCGGCCAGGGTCTGGCCCTGCATGTTGCGCAGCGGCACGGCCAGCGCGTGGATGCCCAGCTCATGGCCATCACGGGCCAGGCAGTGGTCATCGCGCCGCACCTGCTCGATCAGGCCCTTGAACTTGGCGGCGTTCACTTCGGTTTGCGGCGTGATGCGGGCCAGCTCGCGCCCTTTGAGCCAGGCGCTGAAATCGGTCTTGGGCAAATTGGCCAACAACACACGCCCGGTGGAGGTGGCGTGCGCGGGCAAGCGGGCGCCCAGGTGCAGGCCATAGGCCAGGTGCCGCACTGGCTCGGCCACGCCCGCGCTGCGTGCCACGATCACGCCCTCGCCGCCATCGAGCACCACCGCAGAAAATGAGGCCTGTGTTTGTTGCGCCAGTCGATTCAAGGTGGGCTGCAGTGTGCGCGGCAAGCGCGAAGTGGCCATGTAGCTGCCTGCCAGGCGCAGCACCCGGGGCGACAGCCAGTAATACGCACCGTCGGTTTCCAGGTAACCCAGCTCGGCCAGGGTGAGCAAATGCCGACGGGCTGCCGCTCGGGTGATGCCTGTGCGTTGCGCGGCCAGCGTGGCGTTCAGGCGCTGACGTTCGGTGTCAAACGCTTCAAGCACCGACAAGCCTTTGGCCAGGCCCTCGATGTAGTCTGCTTTGGCGATGTTCACAACGGGTCTCCGGTTTTTTGCATTCGCAGGATGGCGATGGGCATTGGCCTGCAGGCCATCGCTTGCAGGCAAGCTCCCACACATTCAACACATGCATCTGGATCAATTTTCGTGATATTTGCGCGATATTCGCACAATCAATCGAATCATCGCACACAGTCTGAACAACTTGCCAGCGAGAAGCACCCGCATTGCCTAAGCTCGCGGACATTGTTTTGAGACACCTTGACGGAGACACACACATGACCAAAGCCACCCGCACCCAAGTCGCCATCATCGGCGCAGGCCCCTCAGGCCTGCTGCTCGGGCAATTGCTCTACAAAGCCGGCATCGACGCCATCATTGTGGAACGCCAGTCTGGCGACTATGTGCTCTCACGCATCCGTGCCGGTGTGCTCGAACAAGTCACCATGGACCTGCTCCATGAGGCCGGTGTGAGCCAGCGCATGCATGCCGAAGGCCTGATCCATGGCGGCTTCGACCTGCTGTTCAAGGGAGAGCGCCACCGCATCGACATGAACCAACTCACCGGCGGCAAAAACGTCATGGTCTACGGCCAAACCGAAGTCACCCGCGACCTGATGGATGCCCGCCAGGCGGCAGGTTTGCCCACGGTGTACGAGGCGCAGAACGTGCATGTGCATGAGTTCGACACTGCCAAGCCCCGTGTGACTTACGAAAAAGACGGCCAGACCCACAGCATCGAGTGCGACTTCATCGCAGGCTGCGACGGCTTTCATGGCGTGTGCCGTGCCAGCGCCCCCAAGGACAAAATCCGCGAATACGAAAAGGTCTACCCCTTTGGCTGGCTGGGCGTGCTGTCGGACACCCCGCCTGTGCACCACGAGCTGATTTACGCCAACAGCACCCGCGGTTTTGCCTTGTGCTCGCAGCGCAGCGCCACGCGCAGCCGTTACTACCTGCAGGTGCCGCTGACCGACAAGGTGGAGCAATGGTCTGACGAAGCCTTCTGGGAAGAGCTGCGAAACCGCCTGGACCCCGAAGCCCGCCAACACCTGATCACGGGCCCCAGCATCGAAAAGAGCATCGCCCCGCTGCGCAGCTTCGTGACCGAGCCGATGCGCTTTGGCCGCATGTTCCTCGCCGGTGACGCCGCCCACATCGTGCCGCCCACCGGTGCCAAAGGCCTGAACCTGGCGGCCACCGACGTGAAGTACCTGTCCACCGCCCTCATCGCGTACTACCAGGACAACTCCGAAGCCGGCATCGACAGCTATTCCGAACGCTGCCTGCGCCGCATCTGGCGTGCCGAGCGTTTTTCCTGGTGGTTCACCAGCCTGATGCACCACTTTCCGGAAAACGGCGACATCGGCCAAAAGTTCCAGGACGCCGAACTCGACTACCTGATCCACAGCGAATCGGGCGCCAAAACCATCGCTGAAAACTATGTGGGCTTGCCGCTGAACTTTGGCGATTGAAGTCCTGCGCAGCTGGACGGCTTTCGCTGGGACGCCACACAGGTGACAGGGCCCCGTCAGGCCACTGCCCATAATGCGGGCAAACCCATTCCAAGGTCCCCGCATGTCCTCTTTCAAACCCCTGCGCGGTGTGCGCGTCCTCAGCCTTGCGCTCAACCTGCCCGGGCCCGCCGCCCTCATGCGCCTGGCCCAAATGGGCGCCCGCTGCACCAAGGTCAACCCGCCTGCAGGCGACCCGATGCAGCACTACACACCCGACGGCTATGCGCTGCTGCACAAAGGCGTGAAACACCAGACGCTGGACCTCAAAACCGAAGCCGGACAGGCCGCGCTGCACAAACTGCTGCCCCAAACCGATGTGCTGCTGACCTCGTTTCGGCCCTCGGCGCTGACCAAACTCGGTCTGGGGTGGAAAAGCCTGCACAAGCGCTACCCTGCGCTCAGCCTGATCGAAGTGGTGGGCGCTCCTGGCCCCCTGGCCGAAATCCCGGGCCACGATTTGACCTACCAGGCCGAAGTGGGCCTGGTCAATGGCATGGACTTGCCGCCCAGCCTGTTTGCCGACATGGGCGGTGCGCTCATGGCCAGTGAAGCCACGCTCCAAGCTGTGCTCTCACTCAAAACCACGGGTCAAGGCACGCGCCACGAAGTGGCTTTGTCGGATGCCGCCGCCTGGCTGGCCCTGCCCCGCCAGCTGCGCATGACCACGCCCGATGGGGCCGTGGGCGGCGCACACGCGGGCTACCGCATCTATGCCTGCAAAAACGGCCGCGTCGCCGTGGCCGCACTGGAGCCGCACTTTGCCACCAGCCTGTGCGAAGCCGCAGGCATCGCACTGGCGCACCCGGTCAAAGACCTCTTCAAGCCCGCCACCCGCAAAAAAATTGAAACCTTTCTGGCCGGACAGACACGCGCCCAGCTCGACAAACTGGCGCAGGCCAAAGACATCCCCTTGATGACGCTGCCGCGCTGAGTCTCAACCAGGCAAGGCATCGGGCAGGCGTTTGAGGGTCCGCACCCGGGAAGCGCTGATGACGATGGCCTGCACGCCAAAGCCCAGCACCACCATCCACAGGCTGACCGACACCGGAAAGTTCACCCCCACCAGCCCACCAAACGCCGCACCCAGCGGCCGGGCTCCGGTGCTCACCACAATGTTGATGGACGTGACGCGGCCGATCATGTCGCGCGGCGTCACCGTCTGGCGCAAGGTGGTCGATGTGATGGTCCAGATGATGGGCCCCACGCCAAAAAAGAAATACGACAAAGCCGCCAGCCAGCCCTGCGGCCAATACAGGCTCCAAGCCATGGTCATCGCGGCCAACACAGAAAAATAAGGCCCCAGCAAAATCGCTTGGCCAAATGGCAAGGCGGCCACCACCCGGGGTGCCAGCAAGGCCCCCAGCATCATGCCCACGCCATAGGTGGCCAGCGTGATGCCCACGCCGCTGGCATTCAGGCCCAGATCGTTCATGGCATAAGGCACATACGCGGCCTGCAGCATGAACCATGAAATGTTCCACGCGATCGAGGTTAACATGATGGGCCGCAGCAAATCGCTGCGCCAGACCCAACGGGCACCGTCCTGCAGTTCCAGCAAAGGATGGCGCGGCGCCACCGACGCCCGCACCGGCTCACGAACGCCCCGCAGACACAGCACCGCCGACACCGACAGCATGCCCGACAGCACAAACGCCGCCGATGCCCCGGTCCATGCAATCAGCGCTCCGGCCAGCGCAGGCCCGGCCGCAAAGGCGGTGCTGCGGGCCAGCTCCAGACGGCCGTTGGCGCGTGCCAGATCGTCGGCCCCCACCAGAGCCGGCACCAAGGAAGGCGCCGCCACACTGAAAGCCACCGTGCCCACCGCCGCCATGAAGCCCACCACCGCCAGCGCTGCGATGGACACCTGATCGGTGAGCAAAGCCAACCACAAGAGCGCCAGGGCCAAAGCCCGCAAGGACTCCGCCAGCACCATCAGACGCTTGCGGGACATGCGGTCGGCCAGCAAACCCAAAGGCATGGCCAGCAGCAAAAAAGGCAGGGATTGGATGGAGGCCAGAAAACCGATCTCGCCGGGCCCCGCCTTCAGCAGCAACACCGCCACCATGGGCACTGCCGCCAGACTCAGCTGCTCGGCCGCTTGGGCCAGCAGGTTCGACCAGGCCAGTCGGCGGAAAGACGTGGAGAAAATTTCAGACATCAAGGCGCTTTCGTTGAGGCGATCCTATACGCCCAGGCACGCCTGGAGGGTCACACGGGCATCAGGCCCACGTTCGCCGTGACGCTGCGCATGGCGTGCCACAGCCCACAGACAAGCCAGCATTGGCCATGCAGCATGCGCCTGCGGCATGCCCATGGTGCAAACCTCTTGGGCTTGCCCTGATTTTTTTAACCAAGGACGCCGTGCATGAGCTCTCGCCAACCCATCCCCCTGCAAGTGGTGTTTCGACACCTGGACACCTCTGAAGCGCTGGAGGCCAGGATTCGTGAAAAGGTCGACCAACTCGGCCAGTTCTACCCCAGCATCGACAGCTGCCGCGTGGTGGTCGAACAACTCCACCAGCGCCACCACCTGGGCCAGCACTTTCGCGTTCTGATTGACCTGAAAGTGCCTGGGCACACATTGATTGCCGATCGTGAGCACGACCAGCATCCGGCCTACACCGATGTGCACGTCGCCCTGCGTGATGCCTTCAAGGCCATGCGCCGCCAGCTGGAAGACCTGCTGCGCCACCAGCAAGGGCACACCAAGCACCATGCGCAAAAGCCTCACGGCCACATCACCGAAATTTCACCCGACAAAACTTTCGGCAGGATTGAATCGGTCGATGGCCGGTGGCTGTACTTTCACCGCAACAGCCTGGTGGGCGACGACCTGGACCCGCTGCAGGTGGGCACACCGGTGTATTACGTGGAAGACATGGGCGAGCAAGGGCCACAGGCCAGCAGCGTTTACCCGGTCGGCAAGCACCACATTCTGGTGTGACAGGGCCGACGGGTGGGCCATTGCAGGCAGCTGCTGCAAGCGCCCACCGCGCCGCCTTCAAGCGATCTTGAGGATGTGGCTTTGGCCGTTGGGCTTTTTAGGCAAGGTCAACTGCAACACGCCGTTGTCGTATTTGGCCACGGCAGCCGTTTGGTCCACGCTTTCATCCAACGTGAAGCTGCGTGAGACGCTGCCGTAATAGCGCTCGGAGCGGATGACTTTGGTGCCCTCCTTTTCTTCTTTCTCCTTTTTGACTTCGGCACTCAGGCACACTTGGTTGCCGTCCACCGTCACTTTGATGTCTTCTTTCTTGACCCCCGGGATTTCGGCTTTGACAAAGAAGTTCTTGTCATCTTCTGTCAGGTCCAAACGCATCTGCGGTTCGCCCTCCATCAATCGGTACATGGGGCGCATGGCGAAGCCTTTGAAAAAGTCATCGCTGAAAGGGTCGCGCAATTCGTTGAAAGGGTTGAATCGTGCCAGGTTGCTCATGGTGTGTTCTCCATCGAATGGGTGGGCAGCGGTCAAGCTGCAAACAACTGAGCGCGGTGCCATGACGCATCGCTCAGGAGGCTGCTGACCAGCAGCCCCGAAAGCACTGTCTCTTTTCAGAAGGCTGGCGTCTGTTGATCAATGCACAAAAGTCCTCCAGACCGCCCGGCTCCAGCAAGGTGTCTGAGCTGCAGCCGCGACCAACACCGTCCATGCCAGGTTTTATTGCGCTAACGCAATGCCCGCTGTGCCCATGACGTTCAGCATGGGCACATTCCCACCCAGGTGTCACTCATGAGCCGGCTGCCTGCCACCCACCGTCTGAACCCGCGACAAAGCTGGACCTTGGCCTATGCCATCGTCGCCAGCTTGCTGCTGTTCTGGCTGCAAGGTGTTTTGCAAGGCACCGCTTCGGTCGAGACCGTGCCTTACAGCCAGTTTGAAAAGGCGCTGGCCGATGGCCGCATCACCGAAGTCACCATCTCGGACCAGGCCCTGATCGGGCAATTGAAAGAGCCTGCAGGCACCAAGACACGCTGGATGACCGTGCGCGTGGAGCCCGATCTGGCCGCTCGCCTGCAAGCCTACAACGTGCCCTATACCCGGGTGATCGACAGCACCTGGCTGCGGGACCTGATGTCCTGGGTCCTGCCTTCGCTGGTGTTTTTCGGGCTCTGGTTTTTCCTGATCCGCCGCATGATGAACCAGCCAGGCGCTGGCAGTTTTCTGACCATCGGCAAAAGCCGCGCCAAGGTCTACGTGCTCCAGCAAACCGGCGTCACCTTTGCCGACGTGGCCGGGGTGGACGAGGCCAAACAGGAACTGATGGAGGTCGTCGATTTTCTGAAACACCCCAAAGATTACGGCCGACTGGGTGCACACATCCCCAAAGGTGTGCTGCTGGTTGGCCCGCCCGGCACGGGCAAGACCCTGCTGGCCAAAGCCGTGGCTGGTGAAGCGGGCGTGCCCTTCTTTTCCATGTCGGGCAGCGAGTTTGTCGAGCTGTTTGTGGGCGTGGGGGCCGCGCGTGTGCGCGACCTGTTCGAGCAGGCGCGCCAAACCGCGCCGGCCATCATCTTCATCGATGAGCTGGACGCCCTGGGCCGGGCCCGTGGGGCATTTCCGGGGCTGGGCGGGCACGATGAGAAAGAACAAACCCTCAACCAGTTGCTGGCCGAGATGGACGGCTTCGACACCTCGTCGGGGGTGATCATCCTGGCCGCCACCAACCGCCCAGAGATTCTGGACGCTGCGCTGCTGCGTGCGGGGCGCTTTGACCGGCAGGTGCTGGTGGACAAGCCCGACAAGAAGGGGCGCATTGACATCCTGCAGGTGCATGTGCGCCAAGTGACGCTGAACCCCGAACTGTCGCTGGAAGCCGTGGCCGCCATCACACCGGGCTTCACAGGCGCCGACCTGGCCAACCTGGTGAACGAGGCGGCCATTGTGGCCACCCGGCGCCACGCCGACAGCGTCACCCTGGCCGACTTCACCGCTGCGGTGGAGCGCATCGTGGCGGGCCTGGAAAAACGCAACCGCGTGCTCAACCCGCAAGAACGCCTGGCGGTGGCCCACCACGAAATGGGGCATGCGCTGGTGGCCATGGCCATTCCCGATGGCGACACCGTGCACAAGGTGTCCATCGTGGCCCGGGGCATCGGCACGCTGGGCTACACCCTCCAGCGGCCCACCGAAGACCGCTACCTGATGTCTCAGGCAGAACTGGAAAGAAAAATCTGCGTGCTGCTGGGCGGGCGTGCTGCAGAGCAACTGGTGCTGGGCCGCACCTCGACCGGCGCTGCCGACGACCTGGCCAAAGCCACACAAATCGCCCGCGAGATGGTCATGCGCTACGGCATGGACCCCGGCCTGGGTTGCGTCAGCTACGACAGCAACCGCCCCACCCCCATGGGTCTGGGCGAGAACTTGTACACACCACCGCCCAACCCGGTCTCGGAGGCCACCCAACAGCGACTGGATGCCGCCATTGACCAGCTGCTGGCCAGCAACCTGGCGCGGGCCAGCGCCATTTTGCAAACCAACCGGGCCGTGCTGACGCGTTGCGCACAGGCACTGCTGCAACAGGAAACCCTGGACACCCAGGCCCTGCAGGCACTGACCCACGATCTGATCAAGACGCCTGCGACTGTTCTGGTCAGTGCATGATGTGAGATCAGCCCCAACCCACGCCAGAGGTCCACCATGCGCCACAACCTGTCCAACCACCGGGCCGATCTGTCGACCATCGCCAGCTGGGCCATGTTCAGCCGGGGGCTATTGCCCGAGTTCTCGCCAGCCGTGAAACGGCAGGTGCATGCGCTCAAGGGGCCGGTGCTCGAGTCGGGCGACGACATCCGCGAGCTCACCCACTTGCTGTGGTGCTCCATCGACAACGACGACTCGCGCGACCTGGATCAACTCACTTGCATCGAGCCCTTGCACCAGGGCCAGGTGCGGGTGATGGTGGCCATTGCCGATGTCGACGCCTTGGTCAAAAAAGGCTCGCCCATCGACCAGCATGCCCGCGCCAACACCACCTCGGTCTACACCTCGGCGGTGGTGTTTCCCATGCTGCCCGAACGCCTGTGCACCGACCTGACTTCGCTCAACCCGGACGAGGACCGCATGGCGCTGGTCAACGACATGGTGTTCAGCGAAGACGGCATCCTGATCACCGCCTCCGTCTACCGGGCCCGGGTGCGCAACAAAGCCAAACTGGCCTATGACGCGGTATCGGCCTGGATCGAAGGGGAAGGCGAACTGCCCGAGGCCGCTCGCCTTGTCCAGGGCATGAGCACCCAACTGCGCCTGCAAGACGAGCTGGCCCAGAAGCTGCGCGTGCTGCGCCGGGCCGAAGGCTCGCTGGAGTTTGAAACCTTCCAGCCCAAAGCCCTGTTTGAAGGCGACCGCATCACCGACATCCGGCAACAGGTGCAAAACCGGGCCCGCCAGCTGATTGAAGAATTCATGATCGTCACCAACGGCTGCACCGCCCGTTTTCTGGCCACACACGGCCAGGTCTCGCTGCGCCGGGTGGTGCGCTCGCCGGACCGCTGGATGCGCATCGTGCAAGTGGCGCTGGAGTACGGCGTCAGCCTGCCCCACGAACCCGACGGCAAAGCGTTGGAGGCGTTTTTGGCCCAGCAACACCAGCTGGACCCCGTGCGCTTTCCCGATCTGTCGCTGGTCATCATCAAGCTCATGGGCTCGGGCGAGTATGTGGTGGAGCGCAACCGCAGCCCGCAGACCGGCCACTTCGGGCTGGCTGTGCGCGACTACATGCACTCCACCGCCCCCAACCGCCGCTTTCCGGACCTGATCACGCTGCGCCTGATCAAAGCCGTGCTGGCCAGCACCCAGCCCCCGTATTCAGCGAACGAACTCGATGAACTGGCCGCCCACTGCACAGCGCAGGAAGACGCCGCTCAAAAAGTCGAACGCCAGGTGCGCAAATCCGAAGCGGCCTTGTTGCTGCATCCGCGCATCGGTCAACGCTTTGACGGCGTGATCACCGGCGCCGCCGACAAGGGCACCTGGGTGCGGATTTTTCAGCCGCCAGCAGAGGGCCGGCTCATCGATGCGCCTGAACGACTGCAAGTGGGTCAAACGGTCAAAGTGCGGCTGGTGTCCACCTCGGTCGAGCGCGGCTTCATCGACTTTGCGCTGGTGCACTGAGCCGCTGCACTGCACCGCTGCACCGAACCGTGGAGTCGGCCGGGCACTCACGCCCCCCGTCAGGAGCCCGCTAAACTTGGCTTGGCCCTGAAGGAAACCCATGCAACGCTGCCCCTGGTGCGAAGGCTTTGAACTGTACCGTCACTACCATGACACCGAATGGGGCGTGCCCCTGCGCGACGACCTGGCCTTGTTTGAACTGATCAACCTGGAAGGCGCACAGGCCGGGCTGTCGTGGTCCACCGTTTTGAAAAAACGTGACAGCTACCGCACCGCCTTTGACCAGTTCGACCCTGAAAAGATCGCCCGCTACGACGACCGCAAAGTGGCCGAACTGCTGGCCAACCCCGGCATCGTGCGCAACCGACTCAAAGTGGCAGCCACCATCGGCAACGCCCAGGCTTTTTTGGCACTGCAAGCCCGTGGACAAGCTTTTGGTCAGTTCGTCTGGCAATTTGTGAACGACCAGCCTCTGCAGCACCAACGCCACAGCATGAGCGAAGTGCCCGCCCAAACGCCCGAGTCCGACGCCATGAGCCGCGCCCTGAAAAAAGCCGGCTTCAAATTTGTCGGCTCCACCATTTGCTACGCTTTCATGCAAGCCTCGGGCATGGTCAACGACCACCTGGTCAGCTGCCACCGGCATGCGGTGCTGGCCAAGCCGTTGCGCTGAAATGCCCTGGCGTCAAGGACGCCTTTTTCATGTGCTTACAAAAAAACGCACACCCAAGTCACCAACAACGGCAACATCGGTGCAACATCATTGAAAACCACCAAATCAATGACTCGGGGCTGCTTAAACTCGGTCCCTCCACGCGCAGCATGGCGCCATTCCAGTTCACCATATTCAGCCCCTATGACCTCTTTTCAGGCGCTCTCCACGCCACTTTTTTGGATGCTTGGCTGCATGGCCACCACCACCACCATGGCCCAGATTTGCACGCGCGAATACGCGCCTGTTTGCGGCCAAGTGGCCCAGCAGGCAAGCCCCCAAACATTTCCCAACCGCTGCGTGCTGAACGCCGCCCAAGCCACCTGGCTGAGCGATGGCGAATGCACCACCCAAGCCACACCACGCACTGGCAGCGATGTGGATGCACACGGCTGCAAAGCCTCGGCAGGCTACCAGTGGAACCAAGAACTGGCCAGTTGCGTGCGCCCCTGGATGAGCAGTACCGTCACCTTGCAAGTGGCCGCCAAACGCCGCCATTGCACCGGCACGATCGAGATGCAATGCCTGCAGGTGCGCGAGTTGGTGCCTGGACAAGCGCCCCAAAAATGGACGCCTTTTTGGGGCGACATCGAAGGCTTCAAACATGTTCCTGGCCAACGCAGCACCCTGCGCGTGCGCAAAGACAAAATTGAAAACCCGCCCGCCCACACGCCCAACACCCGCTACACCCTGCTGAAGGTTTTGCCTTAGCCCGCGCCGCAAGCCATGGCCGGTTTTGGTGATGGGACTTTGCGGCCATGAAGCAAGTTGCTGCTGTCCTGTGTCGGTGATCCAGGTCAATCAAGTCCGAACCCCAGGGTTTTGGGTACGTTGCCGCACGGAGGTTCATGGGCCTTGCGTGCGCCAATGGGTCCTCGTCATCACCTCAAGGGGAACCCCATGCCAACACTCAAAACCTTCGCGGCCACGATCCTGTGCGCCAGCTTGTTGCCCATCTCGCTCGCCTACGCTCAGACGATGAACAAAGCCGACTACAAGGCCAGCAAAACGCGCATCAGCGCAGACTACAAAGCAGACAAAGCCGCTTGCAAGTCGCTGGCAGGCAATGCCAAGGACATCTGCGTGGAAGAAGCCAAAGCCAAGGAGAAAATCGCACGCGCTGAACTCGAGTACAGCTACACCGGCAAGGCCGCCGACCGCACCAACGTGCTGGTGGTCAAAGCCAAAGCCGCCTACGAAGTCGCCAAAGAGCGCTGCGATGACCTCTCGGGCAACGCCAAGGACGTTTGCCGCCAGGAAGCCAAAGCGGTAGAGAAAAAAGCACTGGCCGATGCCAAAATGGGCCAGGAAATCGGTGAAGCCAAAAAAGACGCCGCTGCAGAAAAAGTGGATGCCGACTACAAAGTGGCCCTTGAAAAATGTGACGCGCTGTCGGGCGATGCCAAGAACAGCTGCGTGGCAGCGGCCAAAACCAAGTACGGCAAAAACTGAGCTTTCTGACCGGCCAAACCCGTTCGGTGCGCCCAGCACAAAGCAGGCGGATCCGCGGGCTTGTGGGTCAGTCCCGTGCAGGCGATTGCCTCAATCTGCTGACATCCATGGAGCGCGCGATGGACAAGACACACCCCCTACCAGCTTTGGCATCTTCAAGCCCGTGGGGCACACTGTCATCGTCTTCCACACCGAAGCGCAACTGCAATCTGCTGTCATGGCACTCCAGGCCCTGGGCTTTGACGATGCAAGCATGGTGCGTTACGGCCCGGCTGAAATGGCTGCGCAGGTCGATGCCGAATTGCAAAGCATCAGCCCCTTGGCCCACTTTGGCTCCGAGCTGGACCTGATTCGCGCCCACAGGGCATTGGCGCTGCAAGGGTGCAGTTTCCTGGTGGTGGCCGCCCCTAGCGACGCCTTGAGGCAACAAGTTTCCGAGCTCGTCCACACCCTCAAGCCCGCCGCAGCGCAACACTATGGGCAATTGCTCATCGAAGACCTGACCGCCCAAGCCCCCGGACGCATGGGCGGTCAGTGAGCACTTGGATGAAAAAGTTTGCATCTCGGCCGAGCATGGCCAACGCATGATTTGCCCGCGCCAATCGGTGACAATTGAGACTCTGCCTGCGATCACCATGAACACCAAGACTTCCATTTTTCTACCAGCCCTCCTCGCCATTGCGATTGGCGCCTTCCTCCCTAATTCGGCCGCCCTCGCCGCCAACAACAAAGCCAGCAAGCCTGCGGCGCAGAAAAAAGCTCCAGCCCAGAAAAAGGCTGCCCCTGCGGCCAATGCGCTGCCGCCATTGGCGGCCGATGTCGCCTTGGCCGCCAATGCCCCTGCGCTGCCCGCCAAAGCCTGGCTGCTGATGGACTACGACTCTGGCCAAGTGCTCGCCTCGGCCAACGCCGACGAAGCCCTGCCGCCCGCATCGCTGACCAAGATGATGACCAGCTACATCGTCGAGCAAGCACTGCGCGCAGGCAAACTCAAACCCACCGACTTGGTCACCGTGAGCGAGAACGCCTGGTGCCGAGGCACCAGCGCCGAGTCGTGCATGTACCTGCCGCTCAATAGCCAGGCCACCGTCATTGACATCCTGCGCGGCATTGTCATCCAGTCAGTCAACGATGCCTCCACAGCGATTGCC
>JACCDY010872550.1_pt1 | contig 30814 bp, 25 predicted proteins | sample 7446391 | NCBI WGS metagenome assembly JACCDY01 (sample SAMN15323451, study PRJNA562643) | freshwater metagenome | isolation source: river surface water | place: USA:Blue River Watershed | collected 2017-08-18 | reverse complement strand
TGATCATGCGTTCCCAGGCCTGGTTGATCTGCTGGATCGGGATGAGTTCGATGTCGGACGTGATGCCGTGCTTCGCGCAGAAATCGAGCATCTCCTGGGTCTCGGCGATGCCGCCGATGCAGGAGCCCGTGAAGTTGCGGCGGGGCATGATCACGCTGAACGCGTGGACCGCCAGCGGCTTCTCCGGCACGCCGACGAGGCAGAGCGTGCCGTCGAGCTTGAGCAGGGAGAGGTAGGCGTTGAGGTCGTGCTGGGCGGAGACGCAGTCGAGCAGGAAGTCGAACGACGAGGCGTGCGCGGCCATCGCGGCGGCGTCGGTCGAGACCACGACTTCGTGCGCGCCGAGGCGGAGGCCGTCGGCGACCTTGGAGGGCGAGGTCGTGAAGAGCACCACGTGGGCCCCGAAGGCGCGGGCGAACTTCACGCCGAGGTGGCCGAGGCCGCCCAGGCCGACGATGCCGACCTTCTTGCCCGGGCCGACCTTCCAGTGACGCAGCGGCGAATAGGTCGTGATGCCGGCGCAGAGGAGCGGCGCCGTCGCGGCGAGGTCGAGGCCCGCCGGCACGCGCAGCGTGAAGGCTTCGTCGACGACGATGCCCGAGGAATAGCCGCCGAGGGTGTGGCCGCCGAGATGCTTGTCGGGGCTGTTGTAGGTGAACGTCGCGCCCGAGTGGCAGAACTGTTCGAAGCCCTGACGGCAGCTCGGGCAGGTGCGGCAGGAATCGACCATGCAGCCCGTCGCGCCGATGTCGCCCACCTTGAGTTTCGTCACCTGGGCGCCGACCTTCGTCACGCGGCCGACGATCTCGTGGCCCGGGACGCAGGCGTAGTTCGTGCCCGGCCACTCGCCGCGGGCCGTATGGACGTCGGAATGGCAGACCCCGCAGTACAGGATCTCCATCTCGACGTCGGTGGGGCCGGGCGAACGCCGGCTGATGGTCAGCGGGGCGAGCGGGGCGGTGGGCGAAAGGTTGCCGAAGGCGAGGGCGGGGGAGGGCATGGCGGGAAGGCGGCAACATGGGATGGTTCGGCCCGCATCGCAAGCGTGAGGCATGGATGAAGTCACGCCGCTCTCCCCTAGGCCCCACCCCCGGCCGACATCACCCGACCCCGGGGTCCACGAGGCCCTGGCGGACGACGAACCGAACGAGCCCCGCGACATCCCGGACTCCCAGCTTGCGCATCAGGTTGGCCCGGTGGTTCTCGGCCGTCTTGATGCTGATGTCCAGCTGCGCGGCCACCTCCTTGCTGCTGTGGCTTTGCGCGATCAGCACCGCGATCTCCCGTTCACGGGGGGTGAGTTGGTCGAGCGTCCCCTCGCCGGGCTGCGTGGTGGTGGCCAACGCCTGGCGGACCGTGCGGCCGAAGTCCTCGTTGAACCAAGTATTGCCGTCGGCGAACGCGTCGAGCGCCTTGCGCAGTTCGTTCAAAGGGCCGTTCTTGTTCACGAAGCCGTGGATGCCGGCCTGCATGAGCGCCCGGACGATGTGCGGTTCCTGTTTGCCGGAGAAGATGAGGACGCGGGTGGAGGGCAGGCCGTTGCCCAGCCGACGCATCACCTCGAGCCCGCTGATGCCGGGCATCACCACGTCCAGCACGAGGATGTCGGGTTTGAGGCGCAGGGCCATCTCGACGGCGCTCAGTCCGTCCGATGCCGTGCCGACGGAGACGCAGCGCGGATGGCTTTGGATCATCTCGGCGACGAGGTCGCAGACCGCGGACTGGTCCTCGATCACGAGCACGCGGCGACGGCCCGGCGAAGTCGGCGGAGTCCCCGGTCGCGTGCTCGCGGGGAAGACCGGCTTGGTGGATCGTGACCGCGTGACGCGGAGGCGGCGTAATGATGTCTTCATGGATTAGATACATGAGGTATCTCCGGAATTGTCCCGTGAGTATCAACGGAAAGAAGATGGGGCTTATTACCCAGAAATGCGTCGTCGCAATGGCTCCGCCCTCGTCCTCTGTCTCCTGGCCGTGTTCGCCTTGGTGGCCCTCGCACTGATGGCGGCGGCGTATCACGCGACGGTTGCCGCCGAGTCCGGCGCGGAGCGGCGGCAGGCCGGTCTGCGTCGCGCTTCAGAGGCCGCGGCCCTTCGCGGACTGGCGGAACTTCAGGCGTCCGCGGGTCCGGACGCCCGTCATACTTATCAAGATTCTACAGGACATCTGCGGGTGTCCGGCCGGAGCGTGGGGCGGGCCGTCGATGGCGCGGCGGAGGCGGAGGGTCTTCGTCTCTCCTGGAAGGTCACCGACTTGTCGATGGCCTGCGACCGGGCCGCTGGCGTGGTCGCTTTTGAGCACGCCTCCGCGTGGGCGCACGGAATCGCCGCCCGGCCGAAGCTCCCGCGGGCCTTGCCTGCCGGGCTCACCGATCGGCAGCGACTCGCGGTCAGGGCCGAAGCCCCCGCCTTCTTCGCCGACCAGCCGACTCCGGGCGGCTCATGGCAGGTACGTGGCCTGCTGACCGATGCCGTGCGCGGCGGCTGGAGGCGTGATCTGTCGGACGAAGGCGAGCTTACGCGGACGCTCGGCCCAGGACTCTCGGCCACGCTCCTCGCGCCGGATTGGAAGCGGCCGACGATGAAAGGCTACCCCATGCGGCATGGGGTCACGGCACTGCGGAGCTTATCGACGCTGCCGGTGCTGACGGATTTCCGGCTTAGCCTGGGCTTCTTCAATTCGCGTCACGATGGCCGCCATCGTCTGCGCTTCCATGGTTCCGGCGTCCTCTGGAATCCGTTCACCGTGCCGGTCCTGGCCGGTCCGCAGGGCCGGCTGTTCTTGGTAGAGATCATCGGTGCGCCGGAGGTCTCGGTGGTCAACCTCGACAGCGGCGCGAGCCTCGTCGTCGACCTGGACGAGTCCCCGCAAGTCGATTTCGGCGTCGTCCGCCAAGGGGCGCGGGAGAAAGGACTCTGGCTTTGGACCGAAGTCTCGGACCCGCTCACCTACGGCATGGCCGGTCGCGGCCTCTTGCCGGGCGAGGTCTTCGCCTTCACGCACCCGCCGCCCGCCGTCCAGCCGCAAGGCCTGGCTCGTATCCTGAGCGAGCAGACGTGGCGGCTGGATCGGCGGGCGGTCTCTGCGCCCCGTCGCCGTCCCGGTGCTGACACGTTTTTCGCGGATGACCGGATCGAGGTCACGGTCAGGTTCCCGCGTCGCACGACCATCCGGCTGAGGGCGTATGCGGGTGAACCGGGACGGGATGAACTCATCGCCGATTATCCCGGTCCGCCGCTCATCGTCCTGGACAACGTGGCTTTCCCGGATTTCCGGTGGCAATTATCCGGTGCCGATTACTCGCGGGAGGACAGCGCCGGCTACGTCATCGATGATCGGCACGCCTGCCTCCGTCTGCGTTGGCGCCCCCGGTCCGCCGCGGACTTTCGGCAGGCCGCCGACGGTTTGATCCGATATCATTGGGATCTGGCGCGCCCGGAGGATGCGGCCGAATGGTCGGTCGAGTCTCCCTTGTTGTCGGCCTTGGATGTCGTGGACCATGACGCCTCGCCTCAGGCCGGGCCGCTCTGGGACCTCCGCGCCAATTCTCACGACGCGACCCAGCAGGCCCGTTTCGCCGCCTGGCGCCTGCGGGACGTGCCGACCTGGCCGATGCTTTCAGTCGGAGCCCTCCGGCATCTTGAAAGAACCGAGGGCAGGGAGTGGTTACGGCTGCTGGACGAGGCCTTCTGCTCGGCCCGTCCGGAACTGGCTGAACCCGGGGTCGATTCACATCAACCGTTTCTCCTCGCCCGGAAGCCCGGCCCCGCGGCCCCCGCCGATTGGTTCGTGGTCGGTCCCTGGAACCTGAACAGCCGCGATCCCGTCGAATGGGAGTCTTTTTTGCGTGGCGCTCCGGAGGCTTGGCGGTCCGCAGCGGGTGGGCCGTTCACACCCAGCCTTTTGCAAGGCTCCCTTTTCTTTACCCGTCCGGCGGGGGCCGGTCAGCCCCATTGGGGGGCGCTGGCGCCGCTGGATCTGCCCGACCAAGCCATCCCGAACCTCGATGACACGACGGCCGAGGCTCTGCTGGCCGCGCAGGCCGTGCGGAAGATTCCTGATGCGCGATTTCGAGTCTGGGCGGAGGCCATCGTCCGGCTGCAACCCGAGTGCGGTTGGCCTTTTCCCTCGCTGGAGGCTTTCGCCCGTTCGCCTTTGCTTAAGCGCTCTCTGGGGGAGGCGCGCATCAATGAGATTCCTGATGCGCCCGCCGCCGGCCTGCCTTCCCGGCTGGAAGCGGCGGACCTGCTCGAGGCTTGGGCGCCCGTGTTGACCGTACGCGGTGACACCTTCCTCGTGACTGGTCGGGCCGAAGGCGAGGGGGGCGCCTGTCTATGCGAGATGACCGTCCAGCGCCAGCCGGAGGAACATCCCGGGCCGGGACTCGGCCGACGGTTCCGGATCGTCGCCGTGCGCTATCGCCACCCCTGACGTCCGTGGGGGGCTTGACTGTCCGGCCAAACCCTTATGCTTATCTGGGTATGCACGAATCCAATCCCTTCATCGTCGCCGACGCACCCGCCGCCGATCGCGCGGCCTTCTTCCGTCGTACCTACGGCCTCGTCGCCCTGGCTTTCGCCGGTTTCGCGGCCCTCCTCGCGCTGTTCTTCGTCGGCTTCGACCAGAAGCAGGGCGTGGCCTACTCCCTCTTCACCGGCCTCTTCTCCATGATGCAGTCGCTGGGCGGCTGGAGCATCCTCCTGGTGATGCTCGCCTTCTGGGGCGCCACCACCTTGGCCCAGTCGCTGGCCTTCAACCGCGCTTCGCGTGGTTCGCAATACGCCGGCCTGGGGCTCTACGTCATCCTGGAAGCCCTGATCTTCATCCCGCTCATCGGCTACGTCGTCCTCTCCACCAAGGGTAACGCCGGCAGCGTGCTCATCCCCGCGGGCATCGTCACCGCCGGCATGATCGCGGGCCTCACCGCCCTGGTGTTCATGACCAACCTCGACTTCTCCTTCCTCAAGGTCGCCATCGTCATCGGTGGTTTCGCCGTCCTCGCGATCGTCATCGTGGCCGCCATCGCGGGCCTCAGCCTGGGCGCCTGGTTCTCCATCGCGATGATCGTGCTGATGTCCACCGTGATCCTCTACCAGACCAACGAGATCAAGAACACCCTCGAGACCGACCAGCACGTCGCGGCGGCCTTCATCCTGTTCTCGGCCTTCGTCACGCTGCTCTTCTACGTCATCCGCTTCTTCGCCGGTCGCCGCGAATAAGCCGTCGAGGCCGTAACTCGAGGGGCTCATCGGTGTTTCATCGGTGAGCCCCTTCTGTTTCATGAGCCGATTCCTCCTCGCCCTCCTGTCGCTGCTCTGCGCAGCCGATGTCTCCGCCCAAGGCAAGCTGCGCGAGCTGCTCGCGGCCAAGCCCCCGGAGGGCTTCGTCGAGCAGTCGTGGGAGGTCGACGGCGTCAAGCGGACGGCCTTGGTACGGGTGCCCGCGGACGTCAAAGGACCCCTCGCCTTGGTCTTCTGCTGGCATGGCCACGGCGGCCGCTCGGCGCAGGCGGCGGGTCGCTGGGGCTATGCGACGGCCGACAAGACTTCGCTCCTGGTCTTCCCGCAGGGGCTGCCCACCGTCTCACCGCTCGTCGACAAGGAAGGGCGCATGCCCGGCTGGCAGACCTCGGTCACCAGCGAGGGAGGGCGCGATTTCCGTCTGTTCGACGCGATGCTGGCCGACCTGAAGAAGCGGCATGCGATCGATGAGCGCAGGATCTATTCCATGGGTCACTCCAACGGGGCTGCCTTCAGTTACCTCCTCTGGCAGGCCCGGCCGGAGGTGTTCGCCGCCATCGGCTCGGTGGCGGGGAGTCTCCGGGCGGAGGGAAGGCCGTCCACCCCCATGCCGGTCATCCATATCGCGGGCGAAGGCGATCCGCTGGTCAAGTTCGCCTGGCAGAAGGCGACTTTCGCGGAGGTCCGCCGGATCAACGGTTGTGCGGAAGAAGGGGCTCCTTGGGCCAAGGAAGGCGTACTCGAGGCGACGATCTATCCTTCGGCCAAGGGTGCGCCGCTCGTGACCGCCCTGCACGGGGGCGGTCATGAATACGCGAAAGGCTCGAGCGAGCTTATCGCCCGCTTCTTCCGCGAGCATCCCAAGCCCGCGCGTTGATCAGCGGACCGGGCCGTCGGTCAGGATCGAGAGGTCGTCGAGGTAGAACTCCGTCTTCTCGTCGGCGTTGCTGATGAAGCCGACCCATCCGAGGCTCTTCATGTCGGGATGCCGGCAGGGTAGGTCCTTGAAGACCAGCGGCGCCTCGCCTTCGGGCGTCACCTTCAGGTTCCAGCGTCCCGTCGTCTGGTCGCCGATGACGGCGGACAGCTCGAAGCGGATCCACTTCTGCGTGGGGAGGGCGACGTCGAGCCCTTTGACGCCGGTGAGGCGGCCGTTCTGGACCTGCAGCATCGGCCCGGTCCGATAGGGGTTGCCTGACGTGCGCCACTCGTGGGCGAAGACCGCCTTCGGCTCGAGGTAGACGGCGAAGCTCACGGTCGAGGTGCCGGCGCGGTGGTGCGGGTTGAAGGCCAGCATCGGGTAGTGCCGCGCGGGCAGCCCCGGGGCGTCCTGGAAAAGCAGGGACTGCTTACCCTCGGCGGATCTGGTCGCGCTGAGCCGCAGGGCGTCGCCGAGGCTCACCTTCGGTTTCCCGGGCGCGGAGCGGAGGGCCGTGAGCAAGGGCGAGGCGTGCGGGAACGGACGTTGCTGGTCGGTGATACGACCTTCGAAATTCTGACGGATGTTCAGGCTGGGCGCGCCGGGTCGGGCGGGGCGGGGCATCGCCGGCCCACGCTCGAAGGTCTCCGCCAGTTTGCGCCAGGCCGGATCTTCGCGGAGGACTCCCATCGCGGAAACGTCGATCGACCGGATGCCCAGGGCGAGGGCGGGCGAGCCGGGGCGGAGGCGGAAGTCGCGCCGGGCGGCGTCCATGAAGAGCGGATCGGCCACCAGCGAGCCGATATCCTGACCGGTCTGCTGCCAGGCGGCCAAGGTCAGTTTCTTGTCGGTGAATCTCGGTGGCCGGCCGGAGACGTCCCAGTAGACGTTGCCTTGGTTGAGGAAGTTCGCCGTCGTGCCGCTCCAGTTGCCGCCCAGCAGCTCGCCCCGGTCGAAGATCACGATGTTCTTTTCGAACGTGAAGGACCGGTGTTCTTCGGCGCGGGCGCGTTTGACCTGATATTCCTCGGAGAAGGCGAAGACGTTGTTCCGGATGACGTTGTCCTTGCCGTAGTGCTGGTGGAAGCCGCCGTCCGTGGTGTCATAGGTCACGTTGCCCTCCATCGTGACCCCGGAGCTGCCCTCGTCGGTGTAGAGCCCCCAGCCTCCGTAACTGAAGCAGGTCACGTCATGGATCAGGTTATGGCTCACCGAAGTCCCTTCGGAGGGGCCCAGCGTGTAGACGCCGCCCATGTCGCTGAGCAGCCCTTTGCCGAGGTGGTGCAGGTGGTTCCATTCGACCTTGTTGCGCTTCGCGTTGCTGGGCGCGTAGCCCCAGCGCCAGCCGACCGAGACCGCGGAGTAGAAGAAGTCGGAGATCTCGTTGTGGGTGACTTCGTTGTCGGAGGACGAGCCGATCCAGACGCCCACGGCGCAGGGGAACAGGATCCCGCCGTCGCGGATGATGTTGTCGTGCAAGCGATGGTGGCTCGCATGGTTCTCCGGCTGGGATTCGTCCTGGAGCGTGCCGAGCTTCACGCCTCCGGCGCCCAGGTCGGTGAGCAGGCACTTCCGGATGGTCACTTCGCGGGTGCCGCGTCCGACCGCGAACCCATAGCCGCCGACGTGGGATAGCTCGCATCCGATGAAGGCGACCTGCGTGGCGTGTTCCAGCGTGATCACGCCGTCGACCGTGCGGACCGCCGCCTGGTTCGGCACCGCGGTCGCGAGCGAGCGGACGCCCTTGGCGTGGCTGAAGCGGAGTCCGCGGAAATTCAGATGGCTCACCTTTTCGCCCGGCCGGCCGGCGATGGTCAGCAGTTTTTCCGCGACCGGATAGACGGGGCGGGCGGTCTCCGGACGCTCGTCGGGCCGGGGCAGGTAGGTCAGGCGGCCTTGGCGGCCGAGGAACCATTCGCCCGGTTCGTCGAGCAGTCCCGGGAGGTTTTCGATGACCATGCCCGTGAGGTGGTCGAAGGCCGTGTTCGCTTTCTGGGCCGGGCCCCGGACCGTCAGGCCGCCGGCGGTCGGGTCGGCCGCTTCCACCCGGCTGCGGGTCACGTCCCACTTGTGATAGAAGGTCACGACGGCGTCCTGGGTCTCCTCCTTGGTGGCCGCGGCGAAGGCGGACAGTTCGGACGGGTCCACCCGGAGCAGCTGTTCCGTGAAGCCCGGAACCGTCTGGTCGGCTGGCAGCGGGCTTTCGCTTTCCAGGTAACGCATGAAGCGCGTCCCCGGCCGGCTGGCCCGGGCGCGCGTCGCTCGGCGTTCGCCGATCCAGAGCTGTTCGAAGAGCGGAGTCCCGGCCGCCGTCTGCAGCGTCCACTGTCCGTCCCTGCCCGGCGCGAAGGCGGCGAGTTCCTGGCCGCCGGAGATGACGACCTTGGCGCCGGCGGCGGCCTCGTAGCTCACGGGCTTGCCTGGTTCGCCGGAGTCCTTGCCGTCGAACGCCACCGCCTCGGTCAGGCGGTAGGTGCCCGCGGCGAAAATGACGCGCACCGGTTCGGCGAGCGGACGGGGAAGCCGGCGCACCGCCTGGCGGGCGCCCTCGAACGAGGCGAGAGGGGAGTCGGCCCGGCCCGTGGCGCGATCATCGCCTCCCGGGGCGACGTGAAGGTCGAGCGCCTGCGCGGCGAAGGGCAGCAGGAGCGCGAGGAACAGGGAAGGCCGGATAGGCATGCTTAGCCGACAAGGCGACGACGGCGTGGTTCCCTCAAGCCTTCCGCGCGACGTAGAAGCGGGTTTCGCCGGCGAAGTCGGCCACGAGGGGGCCGTCGTCGGCGACTTCCGAACTCAGCGGGCATTCGATAACTTCGAAGCCGCACTCCGTCAGTTCGGCCCGGGTTTCCGCTTCCGTGCTGCTGTGCATGAAGACCGGCGAGGTGTCGCTTTCGTGCCAGCGGTCGCCGGGGATGCCGTCGGGAGTCGGTTCTTCTTCCGCCCAATAAGCGGCGTTGGCGCCTTTCTCGCGGTCGGGCGCGGTGAAGAGCAGCGTGCCGCCGGGTTTGAGGATCCGGTGGATCGAGCGGAGGGCCGCGAGGCGTTCGGCGCGACCGGGCAGGCACATCAGTCCGTTGAAGGCGTAGACCGCGCCGTCGAAGCTCGCATCGGGGTAGGTCAAGGCCGTCGCGTCCTGCAGCTCCGCGCGCCGTTCCCAGGCGGGATCGTGATCGGCCAGCACGGCGCGCGTCACGCTGATCATGATCGGCGAGAAGTCGGTCGCGGTGACGTCGGCATAGCCGGAGCGCAGCAAGCCCAGGGCGACGCGCCCGCCGCCGCAGCCCAGTTCGAGCAGGCGGGCGGCGCGGGCGAAGTATCGTCCGATCAGGATACGTTCGGAAGCCCACAGCCCGACGCGCAAGGCGGCCCAGGCGTAATGCCGGGCCGTCTCGGCCTCGAGCCAATGGGCCTGGGGGTCGCGTTCCATGGACGCAGACAAGCGAAACTTGCCTTGGTGGCAATCGCAGGAAGACTCGCCGCATGTTCCGAATCGCCGTTCTCGCCCTCGTCCTGGCGCTGGCCGCCTGCGACAGCCGCCAGCCCGGCCCGCCGACGACGGCGAGCGAGCTGGGCTTGGAGACGCGTTTCCCGGTACGCATCGGCGCGGTCCAGGCGCAGGTGCGGGTCGCCGCTTCCGAACTCGAGAAGGCGCGGGGTCTCATGGAGGTCGCGCAGCTGGCCGAGGCGGAGGGCATGGCGTTCATGTATGACGCGGAAGCCCGGATGAGTTTCTGGATGAAGAACACGCTCCTCGACCTGGACATCGCCTTCGTCGCCCGTGACGGGACCATCCTCGAGGTGCGGACCATGACGGCAGGAGATACGGACACCACCTCCTCGGCCTCCGACCAGGCGCGCTTCGCCGTCGAGATGCGGGCCGGCTGGTTCCGGGACCGCGGCATCAAGCCCGGCGACAAGGTGGCGGTGGAAGATCTGCGCAAGGCCCTGCGCGCGCGCGGGTTCGAGCCCGGCAAGTTCCTCCCCTGATCAGAGGTTCCGCCAGACGAACAGGAGCGCCGTCGCGACGGCGAGCAGGCCGAGGACCAGCCCGAGCGCCATCCTCTCGGAGCGGGTCGTCCGGAAGAGCCTCATGACCGCGGCGTCAGTCGCGCGGCCGCCTCGCGGAGGAAGCCCGTCAGGCGGAGCAGGAAGAACGGAGAGGGCGAACCGGCGACCGCGGCGAGCGCCTGTTCGGCGGTCGCGATCTCGGCGTCGAGCCGGCGGAAGGATTCCCGCCAGGATTCGGCGGAGATCAGGCGACGCGCGTCGCCGCCGGCGCGGAGTTCGGCCAGGAAGGCGGGGCCGGAGCGGTCTCGTTCCAAGAGCATCGGCAGGGTCAGTTTGCCGCTGGCCGCGTCGGTGCCGAGGGTCTTGCCCGCCTTGGCGTCGTCCTGCAGCAGGTCGACGAGGTCGTCGTAGATCTGGTAGGCGATCCCGAGGTGGCGGCCGAAGAGCGAGCAGGCCGCGACGTGTTCGGCGGGCCGTCCCGCCATCAGCGCGCCGACCTGGCAGGCGGCCTCGAAGAGTTCCGCCGTCTTGAGGCGGATGTGCCGGTAATAATCCTCGAGCGAAAGGTCGTCGTGACCGCGGGAGAACGTCTGGCAGACCTCGCCGGAGCAGACCTCGCGGGAGGCGCGGGCCACGATGCGGCAGAGTTCGGGCGACGGGTGGTCGGCGGCGAGGACGAGCGCGTGGGCGAAGAGGGCGTCACCGAAGAGCACCGCGGCGTGGGCGCCGTGGGTCTGGTTCGGCGTGGCGCTGCCGTGGCGCGTGTCGGCGCCGTCGAGGACGTCGTCATGGACCAGCGTCGCGAGGTGGACCAGTTCCACGATGCCGGCCCCGCGCACCAGCGCGGCGGGCGGCGGGCCGCCGGCGCCGGCCCCGAAGGCCAGCAACGGGCGGAGCCGTTTGCCCGGGTGGGCGAGGATGTCACGCACCATCGGCCGGACTTCCGGTTCGAACGCGAGTTCCTGGGCCGCGAGAAATTCTTCGAGGGCGGCGAAGTGGGCTTCAAGGCCGGCGTGCAAAGGGCTGGACACGCCCGCACCTTGCTCGCAACGCCCCCGGGGCGCAAGCGCAGGATGGCTTTAGGGGTCGGTGGAAGACCTCAGGGGACGAACTTCGTCTCGACGAAGACGGCCAGCTTGCCGGTGCCCTTGCACTCTTCGCAGCTGATATGCTTGTCGAGCAGCTTGCCGCGCTGCGGTTCACGCGTGAAGCCGAGGCCGCCGCAGGGTTTGCAGGCGGTCTGCTCCTGGGTGAGCACGCGGAAGTCGGCTCCGGCCAGGATGCCTTCCACGAAGCGGCGCAGGCCTTCCTGGTTGTCCTCGAGGCGGGTGCATTCGAGGAAGGCCTCGCGGCGCAGGGTCAGCCGGCGGCCGGTGAGCGGGGCGTAATCCGCCGTGAAGCTCAGGGAGACCGTGCCGACGTGCATCCCGGTGATCTTGCCGGTTTCCCCGACCTTGGCGGGTTTTTCCAGCAGCAGGACCGTCATGGCCTCGTTGCCGGCGGGCAGGGCTTCCGCCGGGCCGGCGGCGGGCCAGGTGCACTTCGCCAGGAAGCGGTTGTCGCCGAAGTCCTGGACCAGGAGGTAGCTGACGGTGGTCAGGAAGCCGATGGCTTTGCTCGATCCGGCGGGCGACCCGTCGACGATGCGCTGCGTGGCGAAGATGGAGTAGAGACGCTGGAGTTCCTTCGGGGTCTCCGTCGCGCCGAGCCGGTTCATCTTCGCGAGCTGGAAGGTCCGGGTCGTCTTGGCCGTCGGCAGGGTCGCGGGGCGGAAGGGCGTGATCGTGACGCCGGTGTCCGTCGATTCCTCTTCGATGGTCGTCGGAGCCGGGGCCGGGGTCGGTGTCTTGGGCGTGGTCGGCTTGGGCTGGGCGGGGGGAGGGGTCGGCGCGGGGGCCGGCTCGGTTTCTTCCATGCCGCCCTTGGGGATCTTCTTCCCGAAGAGGCTGCTTTGGGCGGGCAACGTGGTCGCGCCGCTCACCAGCAAGGCGAGGAGGAGGGTGAAGCGTAAGGTCATGGTCTTAATCAAGGGAGCTGAGGTCGCCTTCGGCGGGCGGCGGGGTGGATTTCGGCTTGGCCGTCGCGGCCGTGCCGACGCTCGGGGCGGCGGGGGTCACTGGGTCGACCGGGCGGCGGGGGCGATCGTCATCGTCGCCCCGATCGTCGTCATCATCGTCAAAGTCGTCGTCGTCCAGGTCGTCGTCTTCCGGGTTCGGCTTGTCGCCGCGGGCGACGCGCTTGCGGCGGACGATGACCATGCCGATCGCGACCGCGGCGAGGTAGAAGCCGAACAGGATGCCGGTCATCGCGAAGAGCGAGATCGGCTCCGCGATCGGCGTGATCATCGCGACCAGGATCATGATCCCGAACAGCATCCCGCGCCAGGACTTCAGGAGCGTGCGCGGCCGGACGAGTTCGAGCCACATCAGGATGATGAGCGCCAGCGGGAATTGGAACGTCAGGCCCGTGAGCAGGCACATCATCACCACGAAGGCGTAATAATCGGAAGCCTGCCAGGTGACTTCCATCCGCAGCCCTTCCGCGAAGTGCTGCCAGATCTGGATGGACATCGGGCTCAGCCAGAAGAACGCGAGGGCGGCGCCGAGCAGGAAGAGGATGAGGGCCGCGACGCAGAAGGGGATCAGGCCGCGCTTTTCCCGGTCGGTCAGGGCGGGGCCCACGAAACGGGCCGTCTCGTAGAGGAAGACCGGGGAGGCCACCGCGACGCCCACCCCGAAGGCGGCGTACATCAGCACCTTCCAGACGCCCATGAACGTGAACTCCTTCAGTTCGCCCATCGCGACGAGCCCCGGATCGGGCTGGCTGAGGATGAAGCCGACGGGGGACGTCTCCGGATGCTTGGCCCATTGCAGGGGGAGGCTGAGCAGGGCGGGGGTCTCCCGGTAGAAGATCAGGGCGGCGACCATGCCGACGGCGAAGACCCCGAGCACGCGCAGGAGGGACACGCGCAGGTCGTCGAGGTGCTCCAGGAACGACATCTCGCTCCGGGATTTATTTCGACGAATGAAGGCGGAAAGCATGGGTTAGTCCGGCCGGAGGAGGTCTTTGATGACGTCGAGGCTCAGCCCCGACGAAGCCGAGTCTGATTCGGTCAGGAGCGTACGCAACATCTCAGACTTCGACTTTTGCAGCTCCATGACCCGTTCCTCGATGGTCCCGGCGGCGATGAGCTTGATGCTGGTCACCGTGCGGGTCTGGCCGATGCGGTGAGCCCGGTCCGTGGCCTGGGCCTCGGCGGCGGGGTTCCACCAGGGGTCGAAGTGGATGACCGTGTCGGCGCCGGTCAGGTTGAGGCCCGTGCCGCCGGCCTTGAGGGACATCAGCATCACCGGGATGGACGGCGTGCCGTTGAAGGTGTCGCAGACGGCCTGACGGTCCTTGGTGGAGCCGTCGAGGTAGCAATAGGGGATGTCGCGGTCTTCCAGGGCCTCCTTCAGGAGCTTCAAGGCCGAGACGAAGGTCGAGAAGACGAGCATCCGGTGGCCGGCGTCCTTGGACTCTTCGACGAGTTCGAGGAAGGCCTGCAGTTTGGCCGAATCGGCTTCCGCCATCTTGGGGTCGAGGATGCGGGGGTCGGCGCAGATCTGACGGAGGCGCAGCAGCTGGTTGAAGGCCGCCATCTGGATGCGCGCCTGGGTGGCGCCGCCCATCTCCATCTCGAAGATCTCCTGCCGCGTGGACTCGAGGATCTCGTCGTAGATCTTCTTCTGGTTGTCGTCGAAGTCGCAGTAGACGATCTGCTCGATCTTGGCGGGCAGTTCGGGCGCGACGGCGACCTTGGAGCGGCGCAGGATGTAAGGCGCGGCCATCTGCAGCAGGCGGTCGTCGTGCCACTTGCGTTCCTCGGCCTGGACGCGTTCCTCGGGCTTCGGCAGGTAGCCCGGCATGAGGAAGCCGAAGAGCGAGCGGAGGTCTTCGAGGGAGTTCTCGACCGGCGTGCCGGTGAGGATGTAGCGGCCCTTGGCGATGAGCTGCTTGACCGCCTTGGAGGCCTGGGCGCGGGGGTTCTTGATGTTCTGGCCTTCGTCGCAGATGGCGGCGCCCCACGTGATCAGCGAGAAGGCCGCGATGTCCCGGGCCAGGGTGCCGTAGGACGTGATGACGAGGTCGAAACGACGCAGGTGATCCTCGGCCACGAAGCGGTTCTGGCCGTGGTGGGCGAGCACCTTGAGCGACGGCGTGAAGCGCCGGGCCTCGCGCCGCCAGTTCTCGACGAGCGAGGCGGGGCAGACGACGAGGCACGGGCCGTCTTCGGGGCGGTGATGGCGCAGCGCCTCCATGAAGGCGAGCGCCTGCACGGTCTTGCCGAGGCCCATCTCGTCGGCGAGCAGGCCGCCCAGCGAATGGAGGTGGATGTGCCAGAGCCAGGCGACGCCCACCTGCTGGTAGATGCGGAGCATCTGGCTGAGTTCCGGGCGGATCGGCGCCGGCTGCAGCTTGGAGAGGTTGCGGATGGCGGCCGACCGTTGGCTCCAGGTCTCCGGCGGCGCGAAGGCGGCCTGGAGCTCCTCGGCGATGGCGTCGGCGCTGGCGAGGTCGGCGAAGCCGATCTTCAGGTTGAGGTCCAGGTCGATGTCGCGCTTGGCTTCGCCGGTGATCCGGCGCTGGGCGTTGCGGATCGACTCCATCAGCTCCGGCGTGATGAGCCGCGGGCCGCGGTCGGTGTAGAAGAACATCCGGCCGCTGGACAGCGCCTCCTGGATGACCTTCGGGGACTTGCCTTCCGGGTCGATCCCGATGGCGAAGCGGAAGCCGTCGTTCTCCTCGGACGCGTCGCACTTCGCCTTGGCCAGGTCGACGTTGCGGAGCGAGTGGGCCAGGTTGTGGGTGAAGAAGGCGTCGTTGTCCGTCATCAGCAGCTTGTGATGGCGGGCGAGGAAGTTGAGCACCTGGATGGTGCCGGCGAGGTACCACTCGCGCGTCGTGGTCTCGAGGGTGAAGCCGCTGCGCTGGAGGACGTCACGGAGCTCGGCGACCGGGCCCGAGGACTGCTGGGGCAGGCGGATGCGCAGCCACTTCATCGACCCGTCGACCCACGGGCGGTCTTCGCGCCCGCGTTCCTGGGAGCGGACCTCCTGCTCCTCCGGGCCGTCGTCCGGCAGTTCGCCGGCGGCGTTGGTCTGCGGGGTGGACGGCGGTTCGTCCAGATGTTCGTGGACCTTGTCGAGGTGCTCGCCGTCCCATTCCAGCGGGGTTTCCGGCGCGTTGGCCATGCGGAAGATCCGCAGGCCTTTGCCGATGGCGAGGAGCTGGCGCAGGTGCCGGCGCGTCAGGGGCAGGATGCCCTGCAGCTTGCCGTGGCAGAGGTTCTCGAGGATCGCCAGGAAGAAGACCGTGTCGGGTTCGATGGTCCAGGCCTTGCTCCGGTCAAGGTTCTCGGGGGCGACCTGCTGGCCGTCGACGCGCAGTTCGAGCCGGCAGATGATCTCATCGCGCGCCGCCGCCGTGGCGATGTTGGGCGGAACGATGAAGCGCACCTCGATGGGGGTGCCGCGCTTTTCCGAGAGGGTGAGGGATTTGAGCCGGGGTCCTCCCGTGGTCGTCTCCGCTTCCTTGGACTTTTCTTTCTTCTGGTCCGCCGCCTTCGCCTTCGTCGCCGTCTCCGTCGCCGGCGTCGGTCTGCCGGGCGGGGCGGCGGGCTTGGGCGGCGTCGCCGCGGGGGCGAGGTAGCCCTCCTTCATCGCCAAGGCCAGGTAGGCCGCCACCGAGTGGACGCAGAGCTTGCGCCGTCCGACCGAGACCTCGCAGCCGCACTCGTTGCGCTGGAAGGTCACCGAGCGCAGGTTCCAGCGGGCTTCGCGCGATTCGGTGCCGTCGTCGACCAGGGCTTCGACCACCGGCGCCGACCAGACGGCCTTCTTCACCTTGCCCTTGGCCACCAGCTCCTTGGCGAGGAGCACGGTGGCGCCTCCCGCGAGATCGATGAGGTCGTCTTCGGAGATGTTGGGCAACGGTTGACGCGGCGCCATGGTGAGGGTGTGCGGTGAAAGGCGACGTCCGAAAGGACGCGCCAAAGGAGAAAACCTGCGGGAGGAAGACGGGTCGCCTTAGACGGCGACGTCTTGGACCGGGACGCCTGCGTGCATCTCGAAGATGCCTACGGGGGTCGTCGGACCTGTCATCACGATGGAATAGTCCTCGCCGATGCCAATGATAATCTGACCGCCGGGCATGTTTACCGTCAAATCCGCGTCCACCAGGCCCATTTTCCGGGCTACGGCCGCCGAAGCCGAGGAGGAGGAGCCGGAGGCCATGGTATACCCGGCACCCCGTTCCCAGATCTCGATCCGGACGTTCCGGCGGTCCAGGATCTTCATGAACTGGACGTTGGTGCGGTTGGGGAAGTTGGGGTGGACTTCCAGGTGGGGTCCGTAGGTCTGGGCCAGCTCGGGCGTGAGTTCGTCGACGGGGATGACGCAGTGCGGGTTGCCGACCGTCGCGGCCCAGTAGCGGAAGGTCTTCCCGAGGACGGTGATTTCTTCGCCGAGCACTTCGCGGTCGGGGCCGACGTGCGGGATGACCGGGGCCCGGAAGGAGACCTTGCCCATCTCGACGCGGATCCGGTCGCCGCCGTCGAAGACTTCGCAGCGGACGACGCCGCCCAAGGTGTGCAGCTTGAACTCCCGGCCTTCTTGGATCCGCTTGGTTTCGAGGAGGTGGCGGCAGAAGATGCGGATGCCGTTGCCGGACTTCTCGGCTTCCGAGCCGTCGGGATTCAGGATGCGCAGGCCGAAGGCGCCGTCGGTGCGTTCGATCGGGCCGTACAGGATGCCGTCCGACCCCAGGCCGAAGTGGCGGTGGCAGACTTTGCGGATGGCTTCCGGCGAGAAGAGGACAGGGCAGTCCTTCGGCTCGAGGACGAGGTAGTCGTTGCCGAGGGCGTGGTATTTGGCGAAGCGCATGTCAGGATGGGGATTGGGCGGAAGAAGCGGGTTTTTGCAAGCAAGCCGTGCGGCGGGTCATCTCCGGGCTTTAAACCCGCGGGCCCGGCCGTTAGGACCTCCGCATGCGCCTCCTGCCCCTGGTCGGCCTGCTTGTTTCCGGCGTCCTCGCGGTCGCGGCGCCGCGGCCGCCGAACATCGTCCTGCTCTACGCCGACGACATCGGCTGGGGCGACCTCGGATGCTACGGAGCGAAGGTCATCCCGACGCCCCACCTCGATCGGCTGGCCTCCCAGGGGTTGCGCTTCACCGCGGCCTACGCCGCTTCGGCGACCTGCACGCCTTCGCGCTATTCGCTGCTCACCGGAGAATATGCCTGGCGCCGTCAAGGGACCGGAATCCTGTCGGGGGATGCCCGCCTGATCATCAAGCCCGGCCGGCCCACGATGCCGGCCAGCCTCGCCCGGTCGGGTTACGCCACCGGCGTGGTCGGCAAGTGGCACCTGGGCTTAGGCGACGGCGTCGTGGATTGGAACCGGCGGATCGACCCTTCGCCCAATCAGATCGGCTTCACCTATTCCTTCATCATGGCCGCCACGGGCGACCGCGTCCCCACGGTGTTCGTCGAAGACGGCGCCGTCGTCGGCCTCGATCCGCAGGACCCGATCGAGGTCAGCTATCAGGCGCCTTATCCCGGCGATCCGGACCTCAAGGACCCCGCCGAGCGCGCGAAGCTGCGGATGGATTGGTCGCATGGCCACAACATGGCGGCGGTGAACGGCATCGGGCGGATCGGATGGATGAAGGGCGGCCGGGCCGCGCGTTGGAACGACGAGACGCTGGGCGACACCTTCGCCGACAAGGCCTGCGCGTTCATCGCCCGGCACAAGGAAAAGCCCTTCTTCCTGTATTACGCATCGCACGAGAACCACGTGCCGCGCGCGCATCATCCCCGCTACGCCGGCCGGACTCCCCTCGGTCCGCGCGGCGACGCCGTGGTGGCTTTCGACGACCAGGTCGGCCGCATCCTCGCGGAGCTCGACAAGCACGGCCTCGCGGAGGACACCTTGGTGGTCTTCACTTCGGACAACGGGCCGGTGCTCGACGACGGCTACCGGGATGACGCGGTCCGCCTGAACCGTCTCGCGGGGCACTCTCCCGCCGGACCTTTCCGCGGCGGCAAATACGGCATCCTCGAGGGAGGCACGCGCGTCGGCTTCATCGCGCGCTGGCCGGGGCATGCTCCGGCGGGCCAGGTCTCGGCCGCGCTGGTCTCGCAGGTCGACCTCCCTGCGGTGTTCACGCGGGTCGCGGGCGGCGATCCGACGGAGTTCCTCCGGCTCGACGCCTGCGACATCACGGCCGCGCTCTCCGGAGGCCCCGGACGGCGCACCCTCCTTGCCGGCACGCAGGACAACCTGGTCTCCATCCGTGACGAGCGTTGGAAGTTCATTCCCGGTTCCGGGGCGGCGGCCGCGGGGCAGAAGCCCGCGGCCCGTCCGACGGGTCCGCTGGCCGACCTGCTCGGCGCCGACGCCGATATCGAGCGGGACCTGCGGGAACGGCGCGGCCCCCGTCTGTTCGACCTGCTCGCCGATCCGGGGGAGCTTCGCAACCTTGCCGGGGCGAACCCCGAGAAGGTCGCCGAGCTCAAGGCCGCGTTGGCCGCCGAGCGGGCGAAGGGCGTCGGCCAGCCCTTGCCCCGCTGAGCTGCCGTCCGGCTTACTTCTTCCAGACGACCTTGGACGGCTCGATGACGCTCGTCTTGTCGAGGGTCGGGAAGCCTTCGGGGACGGGCAAGGTGACCTGGCCGGTGGCCGCCCATTCGGTCGAGCGGGCGAGGATGGTCTGGAAGCCCACGCAGTGGAGCGCGTCGTGGCTGGTGTCCCCGGCCATGATGTGGCCCATCGAGGTGGTCACCACGCGTCCCTTGTTGAACATGGCGTACCAGACCATCGGTTCATGCATGTCGGTGCCGCCGGTCTCCGGCTTGGAGAAGGAGCTCGCGAGGACGTGCATGTGGTCGGCGCTTCCGCGCATGCGGCCGTAGAGTTCGTCGGTGGCGTGGAGCCATTCGGCCGGCAGGTCCCGCATGATGGGGTGGGCGGCGTCGCGCGTCTTGAGCGTGAAGGCGTGCTTCGCGCCGTGTCCGGAGCCGAAGCCCTTGCCTGGGATCTTCTCGTCGGCGTCGACGAGGGCGACGGCCTGGCCGGTCTGGTCGTCGACGGCGATCCGTCGGCCGAAGGACGCGCCGCGCCAGCCGCAGCAGATCATCTCGTTGAAGTTATCCCAGCCCGTGAAGGCGTTGTTCGCGGCGTGCACGTTGACGAGGCCGCCTCCGTTGATCACGAATTCCGTGAAGGAGTCCTTCATCGCGTCGCCCCATTCGGGCCCGTTGTAGTTGTTCACGATGACCTGGTGGTCCGAGAACTTCGGCGCCCACTGCGCCCACTCGGCGGCGTGCTCCCGGTTGAACGCGGCTTCTTCGGCGTTCCACTGCTTCAGCGCGGCGTCGTAGGCTTTCTTCGCGGCGGCGTCGCCGGCCTTCGGCCGCGGCGGCCGGGGTTTCGCGAAGGCGGCCGGAGCGGTCGCGACCGTCACCTGGAAGCGTCCGGTGGCCTCGAGCGTGGCCTTGCAGGCGGCCGTGGTGCGCACCCAGTCGTGGTTGTTCCGGCCGTCCAGGATCAGGACGCGGATCGGTTCGGCCGCTCCGGGCGACAGGGCGAGGAGGGTGAGCAGGCAGCTGAGCCCGAGCTTGTGCAGGGAGTTCATGGGGAGTGCGTCCATTGCAGGCTATTTCCAAGGGCGGGCGAGCGTATTCAGCGCCGGTCGAGCGAGCGATAGTGGATGGCCTCCAGGAGGTGCGCGGTGGCGATCCGTTCCGCTCCGGCCAGGTCGGCGATGGTGCGGGCCACGCGCAGGATGCGGTCATAGGCCCGGGCGGACAGGCCGAGTTTCTCCATCGCCTGCTGGAGCAGGTCGCCTTGCGCGGGCTCAAGCCCGCAGTGAGCCCGCAGGTCGTCTCCGCCCAGCAAGGCGTTGCATCCCCCTGAGCCCGCCGGAAACCGTCGCCGCTGCATCGCGCGGGCCGCTTCGACGCGGGCGCGGATGGCGGCGGAGGGCTCGCCCGGAGCGGCCGTGCGCAGTTCGTCGAGGGAGAGGGCCGGGGCTTCGACTTGCAGGTCGATGCGGTCGAGCAACGGGCCGGAGATCTTACCGCGGTATTTCCGCACCTGCATGGGAGAGCACCGGCAATCCCGCCGGGGGTCGCCGAGGTGTCCGCAGGGGCAGGGATTCATGGCGGCCACCAGCATCAGACGGGCGGGCAGGGTGACCTTGGCGGCGGCCCGCGAGACGGTCACCTCGCCGTCTTCGAGCGGTTGGCGCAACACCTCCAAGGCCGAGCGACGGAACTCCGGCAGCTCGTCCAGGAACAGCACGCCCAGATGAGCGAGCGAGACCTCGCCCGGGCCCGGGATGGTGCCGCCCCCGATGAGTCCGATGTCGCTGATCGTATGGTGGGGCGAGCGGAAGGGGCGACGCCAGCTCAGGGGGCCGTTGGCCGGCATGGTGCCCGCGGCCGAATGCACGCCGAGGATTGCCAGGAATTCCTCGGCGTCGGGAAGGGGCAGGATGGTCGGGATGCGCTTCGCGATGAGCGATTTCCCTGAGCCCGGCGGCCCGATCATGAGCAGGTTGTGTCCGCCGGCCGCGGCGACCTCCACGGCCCGGCGAAGGGCGGCCTGGCCTTTGACCTCGGTGAAGTCGGGCCGGCATTCATCAGGGCCCGCGGCCCTGACGGGCGGGTCGAGCGGTCGGACCGGTTTTTCACCGGTGAGAAAGCGCACCGCCCCGTCGAGGGTATCGGCCGGGATGGCCTCGATGCCCGTGACGAGCGCGGCCTCCTCGGCCGAGGCCCTGGGCAGGATCACGCCGCGCAGCCCGGACTTGCGGGCGAGGATCGCCATCGCGACGCCGCCGCGCAAGGGCCGCGTCGCGCCGCTGAGCGCGAGTTCGCCGGCGATCAGGTAGTGCGCGAGCGATTCCTTCGTCAGCTGGCCGTTGGAGGCGGCGATGCCGAGCGCGATGGGCAGGTCGTAGATCGCGCCCTCTTTCCTGAGGTCGCCGGGGGCGAGGTTGATGGTGGTGCGCGTCTCGGGCAGGCGGAGCCCGCTGTTCTGCAGGGCGGACTGCACCCGTTCTTCTGACTCCTTGACGGCGGCGTCAGGCAGGCCGACCAGCCAGAGCCCGTATTCGCCTTTCTCGCCGGAGTTCACCTCGATTTCGACGGGTACGGCTTCGACGCCGACCAGCGCGGCGGAACGGATCACGGAGAGCATCCCGCAGGGCAGGGGCAAATCCCTGTCCCCACAACCGCCGACCAGTGGGGGCTTTCTCTCCCGGGAAACACCCAGGACGGCCCGCGGGCGCCGCATCCCAGCCTCGCCAAAGGCTGCTTCGCGGCCAAAGTGGTCGCATGGATTTCTTAGAAGTCATGGGCGCCGCCGCGGTCTTCGGGGGGCTGTTCCTGCTGATCTATCTCCTGGCGCGTTTTTTCCTGCTGATCGGCCAGGTGGAGGCGTTGGAGAAGACCCTGCGGGAGTTGGCGGCCCGGTTGCCGCGGCAGCCGGCCGGTCCGGCCGAAGCCTCCGCGATTCCCTCTGCCGCCCCCTCCGCCGCCCCGGCCGCTCCCGCGGCCGCCGTCGTGGCGCCGCCGCCGTTGCCTGCGGCGCGGGTCGTCTCCGTCGCGTCTCCTGCCGCGCGTTCGTCCTGGGACTCTCTCCGTGCCCTGGGTCTGCTCCCGCCGCCGGAGCTCAAGGGCGAGTACGCCCTCGGTGCGTGGTGGGCCGTGCGACTCGGTGGTCTGCTTGCTTTGGCCGCGGTCGGCTTCCTCGCGGTCTGGCTCAACCTCCGTTCCACCATCCCGCCGATGGTCCGCGTGCTCGAAGTCGTGCTGGTCGGCGGCGGTCTTTGCTGGGGCGGTCTCCGGCTCTCCGTCCGGCGCAAGGATCTCGGCGAGGTGGTCGCCGCCACCGGTCTGGCCGTCTGGCAGTTCGCCGCCTGGGCCACGTATGGCCTCGATCGGATGCGGATCTGCGAGAGCGCGGCGCAGGCCGCCCTGATCCAGTGTCTCGTGGCCGTAGGCGTCGCCGTCTTCGCCTTGGTGAGGCGCAGCCGGCTGTTCGGTCAGCTCGCGGTGATCTTCGCGGCCGTCGCGGCCTACTTCTCGATCGGCGGCGGCGAGGCGCCGTGGTCCACGGCCGTGGCCGCCGGTCTGGTCGCCTTCCTCGGGGCCGTCCTGATGGTCCGAGGTCCGTGGGGGTCGGCCGGGGTGCTCGGTCTCGTCGGTTCGCAGGCCTGTCTTCTGCTGCTCTATGCGGCGATGCCATCGGCGGCGGACTACCGGCCGCTGCAGCTCGCCGCCTTGGGTTCTTTCCTGGTGCTCTGGCTGGGCGAGCGCTTGGTCAAGGATGACGCCGTGTTCCTCGGTCGGGACGACCGCTCGGTTTTCCAGCTCGCCGCCTTCTTCGCGCCGGCGTCGCTCGCGTTGTTCCTGGCGACCGGAGGGGAGGGCGACCGCGCCGCCGTCGCGCTGCTGATCGCCGGCGTGGCCGGCCTCGCCGGCCTGGCGGAGCGGCGACGAAACCAGCTCGTGAGCGAAGTCCTGCTGCTGGCCGCCGTGGGCTTCCTCGGCGCCGGTCTCGCGTGGCTGGCCGATCCGCATCTCGTCTGGCTCATCTGGGCGCTGGCCGCCGCCGCGACCTTGCTCGTCGGCACCCGCACGCGCTCGGAGCTCGTGCGCTGGGCTTCCGAGGTCCTCGCCGGCGTGGCCGCTTTCGCCTTCGTCGACCACCTTCCGGTCAAGCCTTGGATCGGCCTGGCAGGTGTGGCCGTCTTCGGCCTGCTGCTGGCTTTCCGTGAGGACTGGGAGCGTCCGACCGTTTTCCGGAAGTTCCGACGCATCGTCGGAATCCTCGGCGTGGCTATCGTCGCGCTGGCCGTGCAGGGCGAGCTGCCGAAGGCCGATACCGGCTGGTCTTGGCTGGTGTTGTTGCTCGTCCTCACGATCCGGTTCCGCCCCGCGCTGCTCTGGGCCGCGCTCCCCGGTTACGTCGTCACCGGCTTCATGGTCGTCTTCGGAGGGGCTGGGCCGGTCTCGACCGAGTGGAAGTGCGCGTGGGCGGCCGTGGTCCTGCTCCTCAATCTTTTCGCGCTCTGGCGCCTGCGCGGACGGGAGGGCTCCCTGGACACCGTCCTGAAGCACCTGCTCGTTTCGGCCACGGCGGTCCTGGCCTACGCCTTCGTGAGGCATCTGGCCGCTTTCGCTCTCGGCCCGTGGGCCGAAGACCTGTCGCCTTCGGCCTGGCGGCTCGCCTCGATCTGGTGCCTGGGCGGGTTGCTGCTCGTGGCGCTGTCCGTGGCTTGGCGTAAGCTGGGCGCGAAAGCGGCGGACCTGTCCTCGATGGCGGGTGGCGCCGTGGTCGGTTTCGTCATCGCGGGTTTCGTCGCCGACGGCGACGGGGTGAGGCGGCTCGGCTTGGCGCACGCGCCGTTCATCCTGACCGGCCTGGCGTGCGTCACTGTCATCCTGGCGATCCACACCCAGGGGCAGGGCGCCTGGGGGACGGTCCAGCGAGCCTTCCTCGGCGCCGTGACCCTCTTCGGCATCACTTTCGTCATGCTTGCCAACCTGCCGGGAGCCGGCGTCTCGCTGGCGTGGGCCTTGGCGTCCGTGCTGACGTTCGTGCTCGGTCACCTGCTGCGCACGCGGTCTGCGCGCATGATCGGCCTCGTGGGGCTCGGATTGGCTTCCCTGCGGGTGGTCTCGCATGACATCACCGACCTGCTCGGGCGCATCGCCGCGTGCGGAGCCCTCGCGCTCGCCTTCTTCGGCGTCGCCTGGCTGTACGGTCGCATCACTGCGGACCAGGAGGTCCGTTGACGGCTCAGAGCGACCGCAGCAGGGCGGGGATGTCGACCGAGTCCGCGATCATCTTGCGGATGATGGGGATCTTGTCGGCGTCCTGCCGCATCGTCTTCACCGTCATGTTGTTGATGCGGGAAGTCACGGCGAAGGATTCCGCCTCGACGGCGGCCAGCGGGATGCCCGCTTCTTTCAGTCGGCGGAGGATGGCCTCGTCCGGCAGGAGGCCGTTGGAGAAGACCACGCCGGCCAGCGGGTGGGTGTTCGCGCCGGCGATGAAGGCCTCGAGGAGGTCTTCACGGTCGCCGGGGACGATGACCAACGTGCCGGGCACGCGCAGGTATTCGGCGGCGCGGCGGGCGGACATCGCGCCGATGACCACGCGACGCACTCGGCGGAGGCCTTCCGGTTGGTGCAGCCAGCGCGCCTTGATCTCCTCGGCGACTTGGTCGAGGTTGGGGTAGATCAGCGTCTCCTGGAGCGGCACGACGCCCAGCAAGGGCACGCCCATGCGGCGCAGTCCGCGCCCGGCGAAGTCCCGGATGAAGTCGACCTTGTCGGGCATCACCTTGTTGAGGATCGCGCCGACCACCTCGACGCCGGCCTTGTCGAAGAGGGCTTTGTTCAGGGCGATCTCATCGATGGGTTTGCCGATGCCGCCGGCCGCGACCAGGATGGCCTTGGAGCCGAGCACCCGGGCGTTGTCGGCGTTGGAGGCGCCGAAGACCGAGCCCACGCCGGCGTGTCCCGAGCCTTCGACGACCACGATGTCCTTGCCGTAGGCCGTGCGGTCGAAGGCGCGGCAGATGCGGTCTTTCAGCTGGGGTCCGATCTCTTCCGGGTTCTCCAGGTATTGCTTCGTGAAGTCGGGTCCGATGGCGACCGGCGACATCGCCGCGATGGGGATGTCGAGGTCGAAGAGGCCGTCGATGAGGAGCGTGTCCTCGTCGACCTGGTCTTCGCCCGCCATCACCACGCGTTGCGCGATCGGCTTGATGTACCCCACCTGCAGGCCCATCGCCTGGAGGGCGGCCGTGAGTCCGAGGCAGGTCGTGGTCTTGCCGTCGTTCATCCGCGTCGCCGCGACGAAGATGCGGCGCGTGTCCAGGTTCATCGGGCGCGCGAGCAGCCCGGGGACGTTTTCGGCGAAGCGGCGGCGTTGGGCCATGGTCAGGCGTCGGGGCCGTCCTTGAGCACCGGGAAGAGGTAGGTCTTGTCGACCGCCTGCGCGGCGACGATGACCGCCGTGCCGAAGATGTCGTGGGCGCTGGCGCCGCGGGAGATCTCGGCCGCCGGGCGGTCGAGGCCCGTCAGGATCTGGCCGTAGGCCGGGATGTCGGCGATATGCTGCGCCATCTTCGAGGCGATGTTGCCGGAGTTGAGGTCGGGGAAGACCAGCACGCTGGCGCGGCCGGCGACCGCCCCCGTGACTTCCTTGCATTCGGCGGCGAAAGGATTGATGGCGGCGTCGGCCTGCATCTCGCCGTCGATGTCGCAGGCGACGCCGAGTTCACGGGCCTTGCGCCGGGCGAGGTCGGTGGCGACCTGGACTTTCTTGACCGAGGCCAGGCGCGGGTTGGCGGAGTGGGTCGTGTAGGCCAGCATCGCCACCTTCGGGGTGGCGTTGGTGAGGTGGCCCGCCAGGCCGGCGGTGGTGACGGCGATGTCGGCGAGCTGTTCGGCCGTCGGCTCGGGGATGACGCCGCAATCCGCGAGGAAAAGCACGCCCTCGTGGCCGAACTTGCCTTCCTCGGACTCGAGGATCTGCATGGACGAGACCGTGTTGACCCCGGCCTGACGGGGCATCACCTGCAGGATGGCGCGCAGTCCGGAGGCCGCATGGGTCGTCGCCCCGGAGACCAGCGCGTCGGCGCCGCCGGTGGCCACCATGAGGCAGGCGAAGTAGTGGGGGTTGAGCGCGAGCTCGGCGGGGTCGCCCTGCAGGTTGGTGTTCCCGTAGCGCTGGATGGCGCCGAGCTTGTCGGTGAACCCCTGGAGTTCGTCGCTGCGTTTCGGTTCGACCACCCGGATGCCCTCGAGGCTGATGTTGAGCCGCGCGGCGTTGATCTTGATGCGCTGGCGGTCGCCGATGAGGATGGGCACGCCGAGCTTCTTGCTGACGAACTGGCGGGCGGCCTGGATGATGCGGGCATCGGCGCCTTCCGGGAAGACGATGCGCTTCGGGTGGTTCTGAAGACGGGCCGATAGGCGGGAAATGAGTGACATGTTCGGGAGGGCGCGGTCGGCGACCGGCTGACTGTATTGAGTTTAAATAAGTGCGCAGGGCGAGGCAGAAGGCGGCCTAGGCGGGCCGGCCCTCCGCCCCATGGGGGCGGCGGAGGGCGGGAAGAGGGGGTGGGCGCCCGATCGGCGGGCCTCAGCGGAAGACGACGGTCTTGTGACCGGCCAGCAGGACCCGGTCTTCGACCACGGCGCGCAGGCCGCGGGCGAGCACGACCTTCTCGATGTCCTTGCCCAGGTGGGCCATGTCTTCGGGCGTGTCGGAATGGTCGACCCGGATGACATCCTGTTCCACGATGGGGCCTTCGTCGAGCTCCGGGGTGACGAAGTGGCAGGTGGCGCCGATGAGCTTCACCCCGCGCCGATGCGCCTGGTGATAGGGCTTCGCTCCGGCGAACGAGGGCAGGAACGAGTGGTGGATGTTGATGATCTTGCCGGCGAAATCACGGCACAACGCCTCGTCGAGCACCTGCATGTAGCGCGCGAGCACGATGAGGTCGGCCTGCGCGTCGCGGAACAGCCGCTCCATCTTGCGGTAGGCGGCGTGCTTGGTCTCGGGCGTCACGGGGACGTGATGGAAGGGGATGCCGTGGGCTTCGACGACCTTGCGGTGGTCTTCATGGTTGGAGATCACGCAGGGGACCACGAAGGGGAAGTCCTGGGCGACGTGGCGGGCGAGCAGGTCGTAGAGGCAGTGTTCCTGCTTGGAGCAGAGAAGGACGACCCGGCGCGGCTGCTCCGAGTCGGAGACCTTCCAGTCCATCGCGAACTTCCCGGCCAGCGGCGCGAAGCGCCGGGTGAACTCCTCGGCCGGAAAGTCCAGGGAGTCCGCGCGGATCTCGACGCGCATGAAGAAGCGGGAGAGTTCGTGCTCGGTGTGCTGGCTGGCCTCGGTGATCCAGCCCCGGTGGCCGGCGACGAACGCGGAGACCTCGGCCACGATGCCGCTGGTGTCGGGGCAGGAGAAACTGAGGGTGAGCGTGCGCGCCATGACGCAGGATGGAAGGGCAGGGGCGAGCGGGTCAAGACACGGCGGTCCGGGGACGTCGGATAGCCCCGCTTTCGGGCGAATCCGGGGCGTCCGGGCCCCTCGCCTGCGGGATTGACCAGCCCCTGTCCCTTCCTACGTTGACCCTTCACCTTTTACCAAGATGGCCAAGACCCTGTTCCAGAAAGTTTGGGAAGCGCATACGGTGCGCAAGCTGCCTAACGGGCAGACCCAATTGTTCATCGGCACGCACCTCATCCACGAGGTGACGAGCCCGCAGGCCTTCGGCATGCTCCGGGACCTCGGCCTCAAGGTGAAGTACCCGCAGCGGACCTTCGCCACCGTCGACCACATCGTCCCGACGAACGAACTCAAGGAGCCTTACTCCGACCCGATCGCCCAGGAGATGATCGAGGCCCTCCGGAAGAACACCAAGGACTTCGGCATCCGTTTCTTCGACACCAATACCGGCACCCAGGGCATCGTGCACATGGTCGGTCCGGAGCAGGGCATCACCCAGCCCGGCACCACGATCGCCTGCGGCGACTCCCACACCGCCACCCACGGCGCGTTCGGCGCCATCGCCTTCGGCATCGGCACAACCCAGGTCCGCGACGTCCTCGCCACCCAGACGCTCGCCCTGAGCCCGCTCAAGGTCCGCCGCATCGAGGTCAACGGAAAGCTCGCCCCCGGCGTCTACGCCAAGGACGTCATCCTGCACATCATCCGCGTCCTGGGCGTCAACGGCGGCATCGGCTACGCCTACGAGTACGCCGGTTCGACCTTCGACGGCTTCTCCCTCGAGGAGCGCATGACCGTCTGCAACATGTCCATCGAAGGCGGCGCCCGCTGCGGTTACGTCAACCCGGACCAGAAGACCTTCGACTACATCAAGGGCAAGCCCTACGCCCCGAAGGCCGCCGACTGGGACGCCGCCGTGGCCCGCTGGAAGTCCTTCGCTTCCGACCCCGGCTGCGTCTATGACGACGTCGTCAAGTTCGACGCCGCGGCGATCCGCCCGACGGTCACCTGGGGCATCACCCCGGGGCAGGCCGTCTTCATCGACGAGAAGATGCCGGCGCTCGAGACCCTGAACGCCGCCGACCGCGCCACCGCCGAGGACGCCTACAAGCACATGAAGCTGGCGCCCGGCACCGCCATCAAGGGCACCAAGGTCGACGTCTGCTTCCTCGGTTCCTGCACCAACGGCCGCATCTCCGACCTCCGCGAGGCCGCCAAGTATCTCAAGGGCCGCAAGGTCAGCCCGAGCGTCAAGGCGATCGTCGTCCCCGGTTCGCAGCTCACCGCCATCCAGGCCGTCCACGAAGGCCTCGACAAGGTGTTCACCGAGGCCGGCTTCGAATGGCGCGGCGCCGGTTGCTCCATGTGCCTCGCGATGAATCCCGACAAGCTCGTCGGCGACCAGCTCTGCGCGAGCTCCTCGAACCGTAATTTCAAGGGCCGTCAGGGTTCCCAGACCGGCCGCACGGTGCTCATGAGCCCCATCATGGTCGTCGCCGCCGCCATCACCGGTCAGGTGGCCGACGCCCGCGAAGTCTTCACGGTCTGATGTCCGACTCCTCCGCCGTCACCCGCGTGCTCGAACGCGTCGCCCAAGGCGACGCCGTGCCGGTCGCGTGCGCCGCGGAGGGCCTCGCCTGCGCCGCCGACGTCGTCGTCGACGCCCATTATGACGGCAAGCCCGTGTGCACCGTGACCCTGCCTTGGGTCGTGGACGGCCACGCGGTGCTCTTCGCCGACGACTCCCTGCCGGTCGCGGTCGCCGAAGACCGGCTCGCCGCGCTGGCCGCCTCCCTGGCCATGCCGGTCTGCGTCGTCCGTCGCGCCGTCGCCGCCTGATCCTCCCAACCTTTCCTCTCAGCCATGCCCCTCGCCAAAATCACCCAGGTCAAAGCCCTCGCCCTCGCCGTTCCCGGCGACGACATCGACACCGACCGCATCATCCCGGCGCGCTTCCTGCGCTGCGTCACCTTCGACGACCTCGGTCAGCATGCCTTCCGCGACGAGCGCACCGGCCCGGACGGCAAGGAGAGCAACCACCCCATGAATTCCCCGCAGGCCGCGCGCATCGCCGCCGCCAAGAAGGGCGTCATGGTCGTCGGCTTCAATTTCGGCTGCGGCAGCTCCCGTGAGCACGCCCCCCAGTCCATCTGGCGCTTCGGCTTCACCGCCCTCGTCGGCGGCAGCTTCGCCGAGATCTTCTTCGGCAACTCGACCACCCTCGGGGTGCCCTGCGTGACCCTGTCCAAGGAAGACCTCGCCGAGTGCGACGCCTTCGTCCGCGCCAATCCGGACGTCGAAGTCACCGTCGACGTCGACAAGCTCGTCGTCTCGGCCGGCGCGAAGTCCTGGAAGGCCAGCCTGCCCGCCTCCGCCCGTGACGGCCTCGTCAACGGCAAGTGGGATCCCATCGCCGACCTCCTCGACGGTGCCGCCGCCGTCGACCAAACCGCCGGTAAGCTCGCCTACGTCGCCGGCAAGTAAGCCTGCGCATCAGCCCAAGCAAAAGGCCGCCCGGTGGGCGGCCTTTTTTGTCGGTCGTAGGCCGTGTTCAGGCGAGGGTGTTGCCCTGGGCGTCCTGCTTGACCGTGATGATTTCGACGATCGACCAGATGGGGTTGACGATGAGGCCGAGACCGCAGGCGACGAGCAGCACGAGCTTGATCACGCCGTGCTTGGTGTGGCCGGCGTAGAAGTTATGGATACCCAGCGTGCCCAGGAAAAGGGCGAGCAGGATGTAGGCGAGGCGGGTCTTGGGACCGGTGGACATGTCGTTGGTATGGGTGAAGGGTGGGGGTTACTTGAAGCGGACGCCGTTGGCGTCCTGCGTCACCGTGCAGGCTTCGATGATCGCCCAGATCCACATGAAGAACCAGAGGATGCCGCAGCTGAGGATGGAGACGAGCAGCTGGATGATGCCGCGCGTCGTGTAGCCCGCGTAGAAATTATGGATGCCGATGCCGAGGAGCACCGCGAGGAGCACGTAGGCCACGCGGTCCTTGGCTTCGGGGTGCTGGTTGCCCGTAGCGCCTTGGTATTGGGGGGCGGCCGGGGCCACGTTAGGGGTGGGCGGCGGCACCGGCAGGCCGGCGGCGAGCTGGGTCTGCTGGAGCGGGGTCCAGTTGGCCATGCCGTTCGTCCACACCAGCGTGTCGATGGAGATGACGCGGTCGGCGATGAGCTGGCGCATCGTGGCTTCGTCGACCGGGCCGATGCGATTGCCGTTCTGTTCGTAGTACCACATGGGGATGTTCTGGCGGAAGGCGGAATCCCTGTAAAAACAAAAGAGGCCCGGGAGGGCCTCTTTGTCATGTCGTGCGGAATTCGCTCAGCCCTTCCAGATGCGGAGGAGGGCGTCGGCCATGTCGGACGGGGTCGCCGCGACGGAGATGCCGCACTCCTCGAAGATCTTGATCTTCGCGGCGGCGGTGTCTTCGGCTCCGCCGATGACGGCGCCGGCGTGGCCCATGCGACGTCCGGCCGGAGCGGTGGCGCCGGCGATGAAGCCCGCGACGGGCTTCTTGCAGTGCTGCTTGATCCAGCGGGCGGCTTCGACTTCGGCGTTACCGC
>JACCDY010050362.1_pt1 | contig 30840 bp, 36 predicted proteins | sample 7446391 | NCBI WGS metagenome assembly JACCDY01 (sample SAMN15323451, study PRJNA562643) | freshwater metagenome | isolation source: river surface water | place: USA:Blue River Watershed | collected 2017-08-18 | reverse complement strand
TATGGTCCCGGTCGCCCCAAACAACGCAATGCGCATGTTTCATCCTTTCGACATCGTTGCCGGCGGTCCGTCAGAGACTGACCTGCTTCACCCGATTTGCCAAAGCCAGGTGTGTTTCTTTACGTTCCCTGTACCGGTCAACGAGATAAGGGCTTATATCCACGACGCGATCGTAGCAAAGCCTGCAGCAGGCGCAACAATACGCTGTTCCCGCACGCGACATGCGAAAGCCTGTCGCCGCCGGCAAACCGGCTGATCTGCTGATCAACTGCTATCCTTGCAGATTGATTGATGGGCTGATTGACTACCTCTCTGATTTGTCGCGTCGCACGGGCAGCATGGTTGCCCGGACCTTTACGTTCACGATTTCCCGATTTGCTGCCCCCGGCCCCGGCCTCTGATGATCACCGCTTGCTTCTTTTCTCGCCACCGCTTCAGCCGTGTGATTTTTGTTCTGATGACTCTGGCGAGCGCCAGCCTTGTCGGCAGTGTGCCGGGCCTCGTATGGGCGCAAGCGCGGCTGGCGTCGACCGACACGATGGCGCAGCGCACGATGGCCTGCACCGCCTGCCACGGCAAGGAAGGACGCGCGACGCGTGACGGGTATTTCCCGCGGATCGCGGGCAAGCCGGCCGGTTACCTGTACAACCAGCTGCTGAATTTTCGCGACGGGCACCGCCGCTATCCCCAGATGACCTACATGGTGTCGAACCTGTCCGATGCCTACCTGAAGGAGATGGCCGAGTACTTCGCGTCGCTCGATCTTCCCTACCCGCCCGCGCAGCCGGCTGCGGCATCCACGGAGATGCTTGCGCGGGGCCGCAGGCTGGCGCTCGATGGTGACCCTGCCAGGAACATCCCTGCCTGTACTGCCTGCCACGCCGCACAGCTGACAGGCATGCTGCCGACCATACCCGGCCTGCTGGGACTGCCGCGCGATTACCTGAACGCGCAATTTGGCGCATGGCGCTCCGGGATGCGCCATGCGGCCGAGCCGGACTGCATGGCCGAGATCAGTCGCAAGCTCAGCCCCGAGGACATCGGCGCGGTCAGTGCGTGGTTGTCGTCTCAGCCTGTGCCGCAAGACATGAAGGCACGACCACAAGGCAGCACGAAGTTGCCAATCCGCTGCGGGAGCTTTGCGCAATGAGCAGACTGATTGTGGGCCGCTCCCGCCGCATCGCGCTGCTGAGCGCGCCTCTACTAGCCTTGCCACTAGCCTTGCTACTGGCCTTGCTGCTGGTGCCGATCTGGCAGTGGGCGCATGACCCCGGTAGCGAGCTGCAATCCGCGACCGTCACCGATCCCGCTGCGCAGCTCAAGCGCGGCGAATATTTGGCGCGGGCGGGCAACTGTGCAGCCTGCCACACGGCGCGCGGCGGCCAGCCCTATGCGGGTGGACGCGCCATTGCCACGCCCTTCGGCGACATCTACGCGTCTAACCTCACGCCGGACCAGCGGACTGGCCTGGGCAACTGGTCGGCCGATGACTTCTGGCGCGCACTTCACAATGGCAAATCGAAAGACGGCCGCTTCCTGTACCCGGCCTTCCCGTATCCGAACTTCACCAAGGTCACGCGGGACGACGCCGATGCGCTGTACGCTTTCCTGCGCAGCATCCCGGCCGTGGAACAGGCGAACCGCGAACATGCACTTCGTTTCCCGTTCAATCAGCGTGTGTTGCTGGCCTACTGGCGTGCGCTGTATTTCACACCGGGGGAGTTCAAGTCCGACCCGGCGCAGTCGACGCAGTGGAATCGCGGTGCCTACCTGGTGCAGGGACTTGGCCATTGCGCCGCTTGCCACACCTCGCGCAACGCATTGGGCGGCAGCGTCTCGGGTAGCGATCTGTCTGGCGGGATGATACCCATGCAGAACTGGCAGGCGTCCTCACTGACCTCCGCAGCAGATAGCGGCTTGGGTGCATGGCACCAGACCGAGATCGAGGACTTGCTGAAGACAGGCGTCTCCGCCAGGGCGGCAGTCTACGGGCCCATGGCAGAGGTGGTCGGCGCGAGCCTGCAGCATTTGTCCGGGCCGGACATTCATGCCATTGCCACCTACCTGAAGGCCATACCCAAAACCGACGACGCCGTGACGCGGCGCGTGGCGACCGATGATCCCGAGACGGCGGCCATCCTGAAAGCGGGGGCGAAGCTGTACGAGAAAGAATGCGCCGAATGCCACCAGAGCGATGGCAAAGGCCAGCCCACCGCATATCCGCCATTAGCCGGCAACGCATCCTTGTCTGTCGGCTCGCCCACTAATGCGATCCGTATCGTCCTCAACGGCGGCTACCCGCCCAGTACCGCAGGCAACCCGCAGCCGCATGGCATGCCGCCCTACGCAATGACGCTCACCGACGAGGAGCTGGCCGCCGTAGTGTCTTACATCCGGATCAGCTGGGGCAACAAGGGCGCGATGGTGACGCCCAATGAGGTGAACCGGCTCCGCGGCGCGCCGCTGTAATTCCCTGAATCAGAGCCAGTGCTGCAGCAGTCCGACCGCCAGCGCGGTCGCGACGCCGTTCATGCTCATCGCCAGTGCCGCAAAGGCTACCGTCTGCGGATGCGCTTGCATGACCCTCGCGGTGCCAATCGCATGCGCCGTCAGGCCGAGCGTGAAGCTCGTCACCGCCGGGTCGGTAATCCGCAAGCGTTTCAGCAGTGGGACGGTCAGCATCGTTCCGAGCACCCCGGTGGCAACCACCGACATCGCGGCCAGTGAGGGTATGCCACCAACGCGCTCGGCCGTGGCCATCGCGATCGGCATCGTGGCCGACTTCGATACCAATCCCAGCACGAACTCCCGCGGCGCACCGAACGCCCGGGCCAGCAAAGCGGTACTGACGATAGCCGTCAGGCAGCCGACGACCAGCGATGCCAGCAAGGGCCAGGCCGCCTGTCGCAGCCATGCCGCTTGGCGGTAGAGCGGCACCGCCAGTGCGATGATGGCCGGGCCCGTCAGCCAGCGAAGCGCACTGGTGGCCTGCGCATACATCGGATAAGCCGTCCCCGTTGCCCACAAGGCTGCGACGACCAGCGTCGTACCGACGAGCACCGGCAAGAACAAAAGCTTGTGTCCGGACCTTCGATAAAGCATCAGGCTCAGTGCGTACGCGACTAAGGTCAGCAAGGTCCAGAACAGCTTGTCCGTCATGCTTTGCTCCGGCGCCATAGCCATTGCAGCGTCAGGCCGGTCGCCAGCGAGGTCAGCGACGTACCGATCACGGCGGCGGCCGAGAAGGGCGCAGCGCCGGCAGCGATCAGCCCGCCGTACACCGATACCGATGCCACGGATGGAATCAGCAGCAGCATCAGGTGGCGCAGCAGCGGCTGCGTGACATCTTCAACGCCCTCGGGCACACCGCCGCGCAGTATCAACAGGCCCAGCAGCATCAGCAAGCCCACCAGCGAGCCCGGCACAGGCCACCCTGCCCATGCCACGATGGCATCACCAAGCCACTGCAATACGAACAGTCCGAGCGCGGCGCCTGCCGCCATCCATAGTCGTCGTTTGGGGAATGTCATCAGAAATTCACGATGAGTGAGGTAGCCCGTTCGCTCAGCACAGGCGACGATGTGATTGTCTCGCTGGCATTCTCGCCGACCACGGGCAAAGCCTGCGCCGGGCTTGGGCTAAAAAGAAAGGCCCGCTTATCGTTCCTGATCCGGCCTGCAGTCTGGCCTGCAGTCTAGCCTTTATGCGCCTGACTGTTCGGGGTCGTCATCCCTTGGCACACGGCGGTGCGGGATGGGTATGTGCGGCAAGTCATCGTAGTTGAAATCGGATCGCAGATAGCGACTCTCGTTGCCGATGAAGTAATGGATGTTGACGACTTCGCGCGCGACTGCCCAGCACCCCCAATACGTGATGGTGTCCGGCGGCCCTTTCGGATCGACGATCCGTGTCAGGTAGGCGATGCGCTCGCCACTCGAACAGCCCTCGTGCCGCTCCGTCGTGAGTACGACTTTCCCCTTGGCGCCCTGGTCGGCCACCATGACCGGCTCGGCGGCCACAAGCGTGGAAAATGCGATCGCGCCCATTGCCAAAATTTGCTTCATGTCCCGCTCCTCGAAGGTAGTGAACTTCGATGCCGCAGGACTATGGCCTGTGGGCGTTATTCATTTCCATCATTAAAGCAAAAAAATGCAAATCCTGCCGAGACCGCACTCGAGGGCCTCTCGCTGGCTCCGCAAAACGCGGGGCGATTCAAAATGCGTGTTTCGAGAGCTTCAACGGCCGGTTCCGTGAAGAGTGCCCGAACGAGCATTGGTTCGTCTCGCTGGGCGATGCAGGCGCAGTGATCGATGTCAGTAAACGCTACTGCATTTCAAAATCAATAAAACAAGGTGCGGTTTGAACCAGAGAGCTACTGCCGGGGAAGCAGTGCGAGATTTGCTTGGGTATGTGTATTGGTGAGTACAAATAAAAAACGCGCCAAAAGGCGCGTTCTTTTTCACATCTTGGCGGGCCAATAAATTCCGCATCAATAACTTGCTCCAGGCAGGATACATCGTTTTTTGGTGTGACCCGGGATTCGAATACTTGTTTGGGATTAAGCATTCAAGTCTGGATTTGAATGCTCGGAGAAAGTTAGCACGAACATCTGTCAAACATTCAAACAATCGTTAGAATGTATGACATGGATAAACGAGCAATCAAAGATCTGTTGTACGAACAGGTATCCCGCATCGGAAAGGCACTCGCCAGTCCGAAGCGTCTGGAGCTGCTGGAGTTGCTGGCTCAAGGAGAGAAGTCCGTTGACGTGCTGGCTGATGCGCTATCCATAGAGATCAAACTAGCCAGCGCACATCTCAAGGTGCTCAGAGAGGCTAGGCTGGTGAACGCACGAAAAGAAGGCAAATTCGTGTTCTACAGACTCGCCAGTGATGACGTTGCTAGCCTGTGGGTGACATTGCGAGAGACTGCGCAGGAGCATCTGGTTGAGCTGAGAGTGGCAGTCCAGCATATGACCGCTACGCCCGACAAGCTGGCCAGCATCAGCCGGGAGCAGCTCCTCGACAAGGCCAGGCGCGGCGCCATCATCCTGCTTGACGTTCGTCCGCGAGCCGAATTCGATCATTCTCATCTCCCCTTCGCGCGCTCGATGCCCTTGGAAGAAATCAGGCATCGGCTTGCTGAGCTTCCAAAGTCCAGAGAAATCGTCGCGTATTGCCGCGGGCCTTTCTGCGTTTTTGCCGAAGAAGCCGCCCATCTGCTGAGGCTGTATGGCAGAAAGGTCAGCAAACTCCATGATGGCGTCGCAGAGTGGCGCGCCTCTGGCCTTCCCCTTGAATCGGAGGAGATCCAATGAGCAAGCTGCTCTTCATCGTCAATGACGCTCCGTATGGCAATGAGCGGCCCTACAACGCACTGAGACTTGCCGGCACACTGGCTGCTCATGACGAAGTTCATATTCGACTGTTCCTGATGGCTGATGCGGTTGGATGCGCCAAAAATCACCAGAAGGTACCTGAGGGCTACTACAACATTCAGTTAATGTTGACAAAGATCCTCCGCAGAGGCGAAGTCGCTCTTTGCGGAACCTGCATGGATGCCCGCGGCCTGAACGAATCTGAAATCATTGAAGGGGCGCGACGTTCCACCCTGACTGAGCTGGCCGAGTGGACACTGGATGCAGAAAAGGTCCTGGTGTTCTGATGAATCGTACCTCGGCCACTTCGACGGATGCAGATCTGAGGCACGGCATCTTTCACAACCGGAGCCAGTTCCTGCACCAGCTTTTACAGGTGCTACTGGTGGGGCTTACTATTGGCATGACTCGTACGGTCATTCCAGCACTGGCTGAGTCCGATTTCGGTGTACCTAAAAATTCCTTTGTTTTGCTGAGCGCATTCGTGGTGGCCTTCGGATTGGTCAAGGGCGTCATGAATTTTGTGGCTGGTCGTCTCTCCGAAAGTATCGGACGTAAGAAAGTACTACTGTACGGATGGCTGGCAGCACTCCCGATCCCCCTGATGATCTGGCACGCACCAAACTGGAATTGGATGGTGGCCGCCATGGTACTGCTAGGCGTTAATCAGGGCCTGACCTGGTCGATGACGCAGACCGCCAAGCTCGACATCACCCGCTTAGAGGAGCGTGGGCTGACGCTCGGGCTAAATGAATTTTCAGGCTACGTCGGCGTAGCGATCGCCGGCATCATTACCGCATACATGGCGTCGCACTTCGGCGCCCGCCTGGGGTTGCTGATTTTTGGACTGACCGTCATTGTTCTCGCTCTGATACTGACTCAGTTATGGGTGCGGGACACGCTTCCCTGGGCTCTGGCAGAAGCCGCTAAGCACGCGCCAGGCGCTACCCAGACACTCCGACCTCGCTACCCAACAGGAATCTCATCTACACCGACAACCGGTGAAATTTTTGCGCTGATGAGCTGGCGCGACAAACGACTCATGGCGCTGAACCAGGCAGGACTTGTGGAGAAATTTGTCGATGCACTCGTCTGGATTTTCTATCCTGTCTTCTTATACCAGCAAGGCGTGAGCCTGCCCGATGTGGGCTGGATCATTAGTTTTTATGGTTTTACCTGGGGCGGCTCACAGCTGTTTACCGGCAGGCTATCGGACCGAATTGGCCGTCACGTCCTGAACGTATCCGGTATGTGGATTTGCGGCGCAGGCGTGGCTGCCATGGTATTGGGAGAAGGCATGGTCTGGTGGGCCGCATCATCGGCCATTTCCGGATTCGGTATGGCTTTGCTATACCCCAATCTGTCTGCAGCAGTCGCTGATATCTCACACCCGTCCTGGCGGGGCTCGGCAATCGGGATCTATCGATTCTGGCGCGATCTGGGGTACGGCATAGGTGCTCTGGGCCTGGGACTTGCAGCTCATGTCAGCGGACAAATTCAATCGGCATTTTGGTTTGTGGCCCTGGCGATGTTTGCGTCTGGCTCGCTGCTGTGGTGGCTGGGTGAGGAAACGCATCCTCGTTTGAATCCCATACCGCCAGCGGACAATGGGGAGTAATGGCATGTCGCGCTTTGAGATCCTGATCAGTCATCTGGAGGCTACCCTGCCCTCAGTGAGCCCCTCAGAACTCCAGGCATTGATGACCTCGGGGTCAACTCCACTCGTCATCGATGTCCGTGAGGCCGCTGATCATCAGCTCGGCGCCATAGAAGGAAGTATTAGCCTGCCGAGGGCCAAGCTGGAAGCCAACATCGAAAAACACATGTCAACTCCTGACCAGAAAGTTATTGTTTATTGCGGTAATCGGGGCCGGTCCCAACTAGTTTGCCGTCTGCTGATTGAGATGGGTATCGATGCAGCTTTCTTGCGAGGTGGCTTAGCAAATTGGGCCGCATACCAAGGACATATGAACGATCAGACGAAGCAACGATTTGATGTCCCATAACGGCACTGTCGAAATCTTCACTCTTTTTTGGAGGTTGTATGTATTCATTCCAGACGCGATTGGCACTTTCCGTCGAACAAGCGATACCGATAGTGCTTGAGCAGCTCAAGCAAGAAGGTTTCGGTGTGCTGATGGATCTAGATATTCAGGCGACGATGAAGCAGAAAATCGGTGCCGACATACCGGCCTACCACATCCTCGGTGCTTGCAATCCGCAGCTCGCTCATCAGGCCCTGACAGCAGAGCCCGAGGTTGGCACCCTTTTGCCCTGTAACGTGGTGGTTCGTGCAGACGGCGATCAGTCCATCGTTAGTTTCATGGACCCAAAGGCGATGATCCAGATGACGACCAACCCGAAGGTGCATGCGGTGGCCAGCGAAGCAGAGGCAAGGCTGCGGCGTGTTTGTGCAGCCCTCGAGGGCAGCAATTCTGCGAAAAAGTAATAATCGTTAGCCATGCACGCTCCCAATTTAATGAGCTTGCACAGGGTGATTAAAATAAAACTTGTGAAACGTAGTGCTTGCGATTAACAACGTATGCTCACAGTGCCGTCAATAAAATGTTAATCGGTACTACTTTTTTGGATGTTGTCTGGAGTCTTTGCAACAAAGGACTCCCCCGCCCGAGCTGCTTTGTCTTGCTGACCAGCTTCAGTACGTTAACTGCCTGTGTGATCAGTTATAGATAGAGTAGTGTTGCTTTCTGAATTCGCTCGGCGCGAGACCACAGTCCCGCTTGAAGAATTTGACGAAATTTGTCGCCTCATCAAAACCAAGCCGCTCGGCAATTGCTGAGATCGGCATCTGCGTGTGAGTCAGCAGCCGTTTAGCTTCTAGATTGATGCGTGCGGCGATGTACTGTTTAGCGCTGGTGCCCGTGGCACCGAGCGTAGCTCGACTCAGGCTTTTCACGGTACAGCCTAGTTGCGAAGCGTAATGGGCCAGCTTGTGCTGGCGTGTATACGATTCCTCGACCAATTTTCGAAAGCGCCTGAAGCGCCTGGCCTCAGTAGAATTCGGCTCGATGGCGCGGGTCTTGTTGGATAACATGAGCACGCGCAGGAGCAGCGCTTTCAGCTGAAAGCGCAGCATGGCATTGGTCAGCGCTTGGTGATGGCTGCCCTGAGCATCTTCGCGCATCAGTGCAAGGAGCGATGACATCATATGGCGCGATGCCTCATTCAGCTGAGTAAGCGCCGGCAGACCTTGCATTTCTTCGACCAGGAAAAAATCCCCACCAAGATCGTTGCCGAATGAGTCGAGATACTCCGGGCGGAAAATCACGACCCAGCCTTCCCAGTTCGCGCTGAGATCAAGCTTCAGCGCCTGATTCGGTCGAACCAAAAGCAGCGAGCCTTTTTTCTCTGGTACCGGCGTGTAATCAACGACGGGCTGGCAGCGCCCACTCTCCACCAGCATCATCAAATAGAAATTAATCTGATGAGCCTGCCGGAAATGCTGCTCGATGGTACGCCGCCTGAGTTCATTCGCCGAGAGGATCTCGATGTCCAGTCCGTACGCCTGTGGCGGGGTGAATACTGCGCGCGCGAGTGCACCCGAGGACTTGCGCCGAGCGGCAGTGCGTTCCGATAAATTTTGTCCGTTTTTTACCATTAATTACCCGTAAATTACCGATGATTTTCGGTGATTTTTTCTTAATATTACCGCCAGATACAGCGCTAATTATTTTGATGGTTTTTCGGAGGGTGAATGAATATGCATGCACGACGATGGATGAAACTGCTTGGCGTCAGCGCGCTGATGCTGGCAATTCAGACTAACGCTGGAAATTCGGTAGAACCAAAGGAGAACAACATGAATCCCACGCCAAAAGAGCAGGTCGCCCAACTACTAAAGAGCATCGAGACCGGCGACTCAGCACCGATTGCTTATGTCAATCCGAATAAGTACATCCAGCATAACCTCGCGGTCGGTGATGGCCTCGCGGGTTTTGGCGCAGTATTGCAGCAGCTGCCTGCTGGCAGCGCGAAAGTAAATACCGCGCGGCTGCTGCAAGATGGAGAATACGTCGTCGCGCACACGGCCTATAACTTTTTCGGCCCCAAAATCGGCTTCGACGTCTTCCGTTTTGAAAACGGAAAAATTGTCGAGCACTGGGACAATCTGCAGCCGACTCCTGACCAGCCAAACCCGAGTGGCCGCACAATGACCGATGGCACAGCCGAAGTCACCGATCTCGAGAAGACCGACTCCAACAAGGCGCTGGTAACTGCGTTTGTGAATGATGTGCTCGTCAGCGGCAAGCTGGACAAGCTGTCCACCTACTTCGATGGCGATAACCACCTGCAGCACAATCCCGCGATAGCTGATGGATTGTCCGGGCTCGGCGCTGCACTAAAAGCGATGGCTGAGCAAGGCATTACGATGAAATACTCGCAGGTACACAAAGTTTTAGGCCAAGGCAATTTTGTGCTCGTCATCAGCGAAGGTGAATTCGCGGGCAAGCCGACCTCGTTCTACGACTTGTTCCGCGTTCATCAGGGCAAGATTGCTGAACATTGGGACACGATGGAAACGATTCCGGCCCGCGGGGACTGGAAAAATCAGAATGGCAAATTCGGTTTCAAGTAATGCCATGCGGCCCGCCTGGTTGAGGCGGAACCGCTAGTTCGAAAAAGTTCGGCTTGCAAGCCGAACCCTTCGAAGCCCACACGCGACATGCGCAGGCATGTCGCTGCCTCCGCCAAAAAGAAAAGCCCGCTTGCGCGGGCTTTTCGGTAACTGGCGGAGACCGAGTCCGCTCCGCCAAACGTTCAGGACGAATCACATTGTCTCTGTAAGCTTTGCTTACATAGCTAATTTGATTGGATAAAAGGGTATTGCCGTCTCACCAAAACTCATCAAATCTCACATTTATTGTTGGGGCTTTTGTTGGGGTGAACTCCCAATCCGTTTACACTAGATGCCGCGCAAATCCAAATCGCTGACCGCTCTCGAAGTTAGCCGCCTGACTGCAAAGGGCTTCTTTGCGGTCGGCACCGTGCCAGGTCTGCATTTGCTGGTGAGCGAAACCGGCGGGCGTTCCTGGATCCTTCGGATCCTTGTAGGCGGCAAACGGCGCGACATTGGGCTAGGTGGGTACCCGGCAGTGCCACTAGCCGACGCGCATCGTCGGGCACGAGGAGCGCGGGAATCTGTCCGAAATGGTACTGATCCAGTCTTGGCTCGGGTAAAGGCACGAAGTGCATTGATTGCCCAGCAAACAAGCGCCGTTACCTTTGACCGTGCCGTCGATCTATTCCTCGATGCGAAAGGTGACGAATGGCGAAATACTAAACATCGAGCTCAGTGGCGTTCGACGCTCCAAACTTATGCTTCACCAGTAATCGGCAAAATGTTCGTAGCCGACATACAGTCGGCAGATATCCTAAAAGTGTTGGAACCGATCTGGCGGACAAAACATGAAACGGCTGCACGACTTCGCGGCCGCATTGAAGCTGTAGTGTCCTACGCAATGCAAGCTGGCTATCGTTCGGCCGGACTCAATCCGGGGCGATGGAAAGGCAACCTCGACATGCTCCTGCCAAAGATATCGAAAATCTTGGCGGTTGAGCACTTCCCTGCCCTGCCTTTCGATCAACTTGGAAGATTTATTGAAATGCTGCGCGCTTCGAATGGTTTGGCGGCTCGGGCCGTCGAGCTTGCCATTCTCTGCGCATCGCGCTCTGGCGAGGTGCGCTGTGCGACATGGGCTGAATTTGATCTTGGCGCTGCCGTTTGGACGATACCTGCCAGCCGAATGAAGGCACAGCGTGAACATCGTGTACCCCTGAGCCCGGCTGCTGTTGAATTGATCAAGCGTCTGTCTCGGGTTGAAGGTACAGATCTGCTTTTTCCTTCAAATCGGAAGACGCAACTATCCGACATGGCAATGACCGCTGTAACACGACGACTGCATGAAACTGACGTGAAAACAGGTAGACCGGGTTTCACTGATCCGAAGCGAAACAATCGCATCGCGACGGTTCACGGTTTTCGTTCGTCATTCAGAGACTGGGCCAGTGAGATGACCGCTTATCCCAACGAGGTCGTTGAAATGAGCCTCGCCCACGCAATTGGCAACAAGGTGGAAGCGGCTTACCGACGAGGCGATCTCTTTGAAAAACGCCGCAGGTTGATGAACGAGTGGGCAGCGTTTTGCGGAGCATCTTCCACTGCGCGCAGATCAGCGAATGTTCGCGCAATCAACGAGTCATAGGTCGGGCATGAGCAAAAAGCAGCATCTTAGCGAAAGCGGAACCAAGCGGCTGCTTAAATTGGGCCTGACGGAGGAGTATATTTTTTGGGTCAATCAATGTTTTCCGCTAATCGTTGAGGATCTTCGCCAACCTGCACCATACCGTGCAGTAAGGAAAGAACTTCAAAAAATTTCGGGCTATTTAGCAAAGATTGATGATTGGTGCGAGCAGGCGAAAAATTCAACGCTTCGCCAAGAAGAAAAGGTAGCTTTCGGACACATCGGCCTTGCCGCTGCAGATTGGAAGTGCAAGCAGATGACTGATCTTGGTTGCCCGGAAGACGCCATTCCAGAACGAATGGATCTGCAAGTCATGGCAAATTCGTTTCGTCAAATCGTTAAGATGGCCGAAATGCATTTTCCGCCGCATATGAAACAGCCTCGACGCTCGGCGATTGGAGTTATCGAACGAATTGAAGCTGCAATCAATCGCCCGCAAGATGAAGAGTCACTGAAAGTTGCGAAAAATTTTCAACTTCTCGGCAAGCTTAACCCTCAATTTTTCGATCTTGCAGAGATAATTTTCGAAGAAGCTCAAGGCGACACTAAATTATCCCCGGAATTTGCAATACGCGAACTGCTTAAACGGGGATCACAAAGCAAGCTCGCCGACTAGGAGAATAGGTTAACTTTTTCGTTAGCCATAACTCCGGGACCGTACCGCTTCCGCTCTCCATGATTCGCCCATTGCCGCAAGTTCAAGCGGCGTCACCATGGAGCAAGCTATGCAGCGTGTTATCAAAATATCTCACCTCGCCTCCCGACCGGGCTGCCCGGGATTGATCTCTGCCTCGCCCGCCTCAATCTGGCGTTGGGTTCGGGCCGGCAAATTCCCCGCCCCCTTTCGCATCGGCGAGCGAACAACCGTCTGGGATTTGGCTGAAATCGAAGCATTTCTCGCGCAACGGCGTGCAAAGGGGCAGAAATGACAGCCATTGCCACACGTCCAGACTTGTCACCCGTCGTCAATGATGCAGCCAGCGAGCCAAATACGCTGGTTCTGCTGATGGGTTATGCAGATCGATCAGGAACCACAAAGGCCCCTGCGTCGAAACTCTATCGCACTGATGGCAGCAAAGAATCACGGCAGCCGGGTTACTGGCGTGCCATCCAGCTGTAGATTTCCGATCCGACGTCGATGGAAACGTTGCTCTCAATGGTCGGTGCAAGTAGCTACGCAGCCCTCTGCAATGCCCGATTCCCCGGGCTGCCGGTTTACCATCTCAGTGGACTGGCGCGCACGACCAATGCAATAGGCATCCCAGAGTTTTTCAAAGCCCAGGGCTTTCGCATCTGGCCCCAAGCGGCCGTAAAACAGAGATTCGGAAGCGCAGCCGGAATCTACGATGATGGCCAAGGGCCTGTGGTGGCAAGAATTTCTGAGAACACGCTGCCAACAAGCTGGCTGCTCATCGATCAAGACCTTGGTCCAGAGGCGCCTAAGTGGGCAACCGATGATAGCGTGATCAACCTTCTGGAAGCGCATTTCCCAGGCATTGGCGCCGCGCCACGAGTCATCAGCCCCAGCTCAAGCGCACGCGTCCACCGAGATGGCGTGCCTATTGGCAGCGGGCATAGCCATATCTGGGTGCAAATTCAAGCGGCCACTTCGGAGGAACTGACACTTGCGCGCGCTCGCATTCAAGGTCGGCTGATCGCGGAACGCCAGTGCTGGCCGGTCCCCGACAAAAACGGTCGTCCCCAGATTCGCCTGCCGGTTGATCTCTCGACTTGGTCACCGGCCCGCCTGGTTTTCTCAGGCAAACCGCAAGTCGAAGCAGAAAGCTGTCTGACCGTATCCGCGCCAGAACTGAAATCATTCGATGGAGTGCCCGCAAGCTTGGCGGCCATCCCGGAGCCCGATCGGCACAAATTCCTTGCAGAGCAGCGCGCATTGCGCCCGGGATATACCGTCTCGCTGTCGAAAGGTGCGCGACTCAATATCGACATTTACGATCTCGTCGTCGATATGGAGATCGAATTGGATGATGGAACCATGATCTCCCTCGAGGAGGTGAAGGAGGAATTGATCGGTCGACGCAACGCCGGCGATCGAAATACGAAGATCAGGATGCAAAGCCCGCTTCGCCCGGAGTCGCGCTCTTGCGCAGCGTTCGCAGGTCTGGCTGCCAATGGCGATGTCTTTATCATCGATGCCGGTCTGCCCGGGGAGACACACTGGCCGACGGAGAGGCCGACGGACATCTTTGTGCCGATCGTCGGTGGAATATCGCCCGATGCGACTGGCACGGCCAGCCGGCCGATCCCCGCATCCTATCAATTTAGGCTCTTGTCCGCCAAAGAGCTCGCCCAGCAAAAGCCACTGCGCTGGATCGTCAAACACGTATTACCTGAATCTGGCTTGGCCGTACTTTATGGGCGCAGCGGTGCCGGCAAGAGCTTTCTTACGCTCGATCTGGCTGCGGCAATCGCCGGCGGAAGCGATCGCTGGTTCGAATTCAAAGTGGAAACACAGCCCGTGACCTACTGCCTTCTCGAATCCGAGACCGGGGTTCCAAAAAGGGTCGAGGCATGGTCAAAGCATTACGGACAACCAGCGCCTGCGCTACTGAAGTTTGTGACTCAGCCCGTCGATCTTCGGGCGCAAGGTGTGGTAGAAAATCTGGCGGCGTCCATTCTTGGAGTTACCGGCAAAGGTGGCATGATCATTCTCGACACCCTCGCCCGTGCGGCACCGGGCATGGACGAAAACTCCGGGCAAGACATGAGCCATGTCATCGACGCCGCAGGACGACTCCAACACCTCACCGGTGGTCTGGTGCTGCTGGTGGCGCACAGTGGGAAGACCGACGGCAAAGGACCCCGCGGTCATTCGTCACTATTTGCTGCTGCGGATGCGGTGATCGAAGTACGGCGAGAAGGAGAACTCCGCAGCTGGCAACTTGAAAAATCCAAGGATGACGTGGACGGAGCAAGCTTTGCATTCACCCTAGCTGGCCTGAAGCTTGGGTTGGATGACGATCTCGAAGAAATAGTTTCTTGTGTCGTCCTCCCATCAAGATCTTCACCTCGCAAGAAGCCGCTGAACGGCGCGCAACGACTCGCCCTGTCAACGCTGCATCAAGCCATTGATGCAGCTCCGCTCACCAGACCAGAAGGGTTTAAAGGGGCCCACCTGGATTCGTGGCGTCCGATTTACAACCGGGCGAGTACGGCCGACAACCCCGACACGAAGCGGCGCACCTTCACTCGAGCGCGGGATGGCTTGGTCAACGCAGGAATTTTGCAGGTAGTGGACGACGTTTATTACAGGATCGAACCTGGGTGCAATGATTTCCTGTGAGGACTCCGGGCAAACGGACAAGACCGGACAACTGCCGGACATGTCCGGTGTGCTGTCTGTCGCCCCCCACCGGACGGACACGGACACACCCCTTTAGGGGTGTCCGCGCCCGGTGGCGGCAGGGTAAATATGTCCAGCAATTTAATGCATTGCGACTGGAAGACCGAAGGAGAACCGGCAGTTGCTGTGCCGGTAATGGCGCGATGGCACTTGGCGCGAGTTAAAAAAGGAAAAAAATACCGCGAATAAAACGTTGACAGCGGCCACATAGGGGGCGACAGAAAATTCCGTGCGCCAAATTCAAAGTTGCGCAATTGAGCCTGAATGGCACGAATTTAATTGGCTGGCCCTCACGCTCCGTGCAGGGGAAACGAAAAGTCATTCACCAATTTTTCTTTTTATAAAAATTTGTTTCCAGTACTTTTTCCATGGCCTGAAAATTTCGCTTATCGCTACCAGTCTCATCGTACGCATCGACGAAGAACCGACAGTCTTGACGCTTTCCATAGCTAATGAATTGTGAAGTTTCGGCCAAAAATTTTCTCGGAGAAAGAACCACACCAGTTGTGGGAAGCTCGTCAAAATCCCGCTGTCGACGCGCACGCCACTCGTCGCTTGCGATATCAGTCAACACAATCCCATCGTCGAGCAGCGTCGCTTTGTATAAGAAAATGCGCCGTCCATCGCTATCGGCGTAGCAGGGAGGCAGCACCGCGCCCTTTCCGCAGGACTCTGCAACCTTCCGCCAATGCTCCTTCTGCGCGATGGTTGAATCCAGGTATTCGCTCGGGTCTGCTCCCTTCAATCGTTCCTTCAATGCGTCGGCTACCTGACAACTGGCAGCGATCTCGTCAGGCGATTTTCCCGACTTAGCAGCCACCTCCGAAGCGACCTTCATCAGGTTCGACAGGCGCTTTTGATCTTCCGGCTTGGTCAGGTCAAATTTCTTGGCGATAATCGCTTCGTATGCATCGGTGGGCAGCAAACGCTCTTTTTGTTTTTCAATTTCGGCGGCCAAACGCCTAGAGTAATCAATCTCTGCAGCGATGATCCGATCTAATTCGGCCTTTAACGCCCGTTGATCATTAGCGTCGATTGCGCGTACCGCAGCGTCGAATTTCTCGTTGATGACGCGTGCCCGGTCTTCGAGTTTGTTCAGCTGATCAATCTTCGACCAAAGTGCCAGCAGCAGCGCGAATAGGAGCAGGAGTATGATTTCGGCGATTGTCAGACCGAGCAACACGCCCCGCCGATAACCTAACTCGCCACCTTTCTTTGCACTTGTCTCAGCCACGCTCACGTGCCTCGCGAACTCGAGTAAATACCTCGCGATTTTCGTCTTGCAATTCCCGAACAGCGCGCCTGCTTTCAGCGAGATAACTTTCAGTCTCCAGCGTCAGCGTACCGAGTTTGGCCGAAAGGTCGTCAAATGCCATCGCCAACTTGGTAGTTTGCGGGAAAAGGGAGCGGTCGACTACATCAAGCGACGCGACCTTTTCATTGATCGACTGGGAAATCTGAGACATGGTGTCGGCGAACTTCGCCGACACCTGCGACATTTGGTCAAGCATGCTACCCAGATGGGCTTTTAATGAAGTAGCACCGTGAGCTAAGCCGTTAGAAAACCCTTCCGCTTCCCCGGCCAGCAGCGTCAGGCTCGGCGCTAGAGCATTGAGTTGGCGGGCGATTTCCCCGTTGAGCGCTTGCGTTTCGCCGATCACCTTGCCTAGGTAGCCAATGGCCTCCTGAATCTTATCTGCTGCTACTGCGGTCTTGCTGCCAGACTCTTCGAGGGCAGGCAAGACGTGGGCGAAAGCGCTTTGGACTTGGGCTGCTGCGGTTGCCATCGCAATACCGGATTTCTCGACCGCAGATAGCAGCGCTACAGATTTCTGTTCAAATTGTTGGTTGAGTTGGTCTTGCGTCTCTGCCAAGCGCGCCACCAACGTGTCGATAGTTTTCTGCTGCGTTCGCATGGAAGTCGATAGCAGCTTGCGCTGTTCGGCAACAAATTCCTGCGTACTTTCTGCAGCCTGTCGTCGATGATCCTCAGCTTCGAGCATGATCTGCTTTAAAGTCTCTCGAGCAGTCGAAAAATCATTCCTGAGCTTCGAGAGAGTTCCTACAAAGTTGGCACCCGCCTCCGTCAATGACATACGCACCGACTCTTCGTACTCATTTATCTCTGCCTTCGGCTGGTTGAACATCACCCGAAGGGCAAGCCCTACCAAAGTTGTGGCAATTGCCAAACCGAAATTTTCGAGAAGCTTGTTGATATCTGCTACGCCCGCGCCTAACTGGTACAAACTCATCGAAAGACTGACCAGGGTAAAAAGAAAACCCAAGTAATAGACGTTGTCCCCGAGGACATCCAAACGAACTTTGAATTTTTGCCACATTCCCGTTGCGACATAACCGAACATCATCGACACGGCGGCGGCCGCTGTGGCCAACCCACCCAAGCCGAGATGACGCAACAAAATTATGACAATCGATCCGAGTATGAACACTCCAAAGAATATGATTCGCTGGTGTTCAAACCAGATAAAGGCCTTCAGAAAATCATCTTTATCGGCAGACATCTGCGACCTCCGTTGCAGCATTGTTCAGCCCAGACCACCCGCAGAAAGTAAAATTGGTTTTCATGTAATCGAGCCAGAAGCTTCGAATTTTTGTCAGGGCTGCATCGTTACTGAAATTCTGTCGAGGTAGCGCGACCGCCGTAAAACCAATCGCTTTCGCTTGTACTGCCCATTGCCTACCAGCGACAGATTTTGCCCAGCTATCGTACGCCGGCACAGTACGATAGAAATTTCCCGCTTCGGAATTTTGGATAAAATCCGAGACCACCACAACACGTCCTGTTCTGATCGCCCGTCCGCCAAAGAACTCCTTGTGGACCATCTTAAAAACACTCTCGAGAATTGGCGAGTTTTTCGCCGACGCGGGCAACGACGCTACTTCCTGCATGATTGCAACCAGTTGCGACTGAAATTTCTCAAGCTTTCGCTGCTTGAACTTCTCGCCTTTGTATTCCGAAAAATTCGGGATGCACAATCGTGCGCGCTCTTGCCCAGTGTCACTGCTGGCGACGTCAATCGAATAGACCGCTAGCGCCCCTCCTTCCGGGGAAATTGCAATCAGCCGTTGGGTGAGCGAACTAAACGCCAGTTGCGCCGGAAGTGACAGTGGCTCGGATACATCGACGAGGACAGCAAGAACCGGTCCCTCACAGTCGCGTGGAGTTGCCGCCTCCGTCGACGCAGCACATAGAAACAAGAGTAAAAAAAGAATAGAACGCACAGTCATGCCGACGCCTGTGGATTCAGGACCGTCGCGTCAATGGTCGGGATGATCGTGCCGGTCTTCCGGATCTCATCGTTCAGCTCTTGGCAAATCTGTTCGATTCGTTTGTAGACGACATTCAACTTCTGCTGGAAGTCTCCGACGGCAGTCTGGGAGTCAACTGGGCCTTGGACAAGCTCGGGAAACACCCACCGACTCGCAAAATACACGGGCTCTGCCGTGGTGCGTGTCCGCGTATTTTCTTCTCTGTACCGACGTAACAAAGAGTTGACTGCCTCCTCTACGTGGACGACGTATCCATTGTATTTCTGGCAGAGAGTGTCTTGGTTGACCAGAATATTCTTGTGCTCGATTTGCCAGCTTTGGAGCGACGAGAAGGCACCGGTTAGGTCATGCGCCGCTTGACTAGCCTGCGTGAGCCGTTCATTCAGTTGTTCCATTTTTCCCTTGTACTCTCGGTGCGCCTGTTGACGCAGTGTAAAGGCAGCGAGGAAGCCAGGGATCGGGTGGTCAAGTGACTTCATGTCGATTAACGCGCCAATGAAAAAGGCCATCGCCACGGCCAGCAGGATGACACCCCCGATGTTCGGAAAATCTTGTAGCGTCGCATAGCTCCACCAAAGCGACAGCGTAATGTCGATGTAGTCCTCGCTCTGTTCTGCGGCAGCGCGCAGCGCAGCAAGCGCAACGTTCACGGACAAAGCGGCGAATATTGATATCAGCACACCGGACAAGTAAGCCAGTTTCGGTACCAGTGGCGCGTACTCGGACTTGCGCAGCAACGTGCCCCCTGTCCAGCCAAAAAATACGATTGACAGAAACGGGAAAGCCACCGCCCAAGCAAAACCCTCACCTTGCCCCCCAGGCATGTACGGGCCAAGAAATAGCGAATTCAAACCCGCCTCGATCACAACTAGAACGACGAGGAACAGGTATTTCGCCCATGAAGAAAAACGTACATCAGGGTCAGGGGGATTGTTGTAACGCTGCTTGAAAGCCAGGTATTCCGCTTCGCGCTGCCTGATGTTTTCAGCGAGGAGGAACATCTCACCTTTAACTTGATTTGCTTCCATCTGCAGTTTTGCCCTGTGCTGGGCCGCCTCCCCCCGCAAACGAGCATCGAAGCCGAGTGGATCCAGCGATGCCAATCGCGACCTGTATGCATTCATGGCGTCAGAGAAGCTTTGCTGGGTGGGACGCACTAACCGCATCACCTTCTCAACGACGCTCTTTTCGAAAGCGTCAAGGTCGACGGCAGTGCTGTCAGGCCGCTCATGGGATGCTGCACGCTTTGCCTCGGCAACAAGATCTAATTCGCGCGCCAATGCATCGGCATCGATCGATGGAAATGTCAGAGCATCGGGGAGGATGAGCTCTGGCCTCTTTTCGTTTTTCAGTGCATCCAGCACGTCAGTAATGATGCTCAAACTTTCTCCCAGAGTTATATGGGCCAGCGGTAATGCCTGAATTCCGAACTACTTCAGCGGAAATTTCGCCAAAGGAAATCGATTATAGATTCAGTAAAGCTCTAGTCATAAAATCCTTTCTGTATTTTTTTATTATCAAAAGAAAACGTCCCCTCCCGCACCTTGCGGATTATCTCTTCTAAGATAAATTGCTTTTTAGGCATGATCCGACTCTCCTTTTCGCTAGATTTTGAAAATATAAGTCGACCCAGTTTTTCATAGCAGGTCATGAAAGTAGAAAGTCAGGGAATTTAGTTTTTCGAATTCGGGCCTTGACGAAACTTATTTTGACACTTATATTTAAACACTTCAACTGTTATTAAGTGGTGGCGATATCTACTCTCTCGATCAGCTCTCGGTGATGTCCGACGTGCCCAAGCGCACGGTTCGGTATTACATCCAGCTCGGCTTGGTCGACCGGCCGGTTGGGGAGACGCGCGCTGCGCACTACACCCAAGGCCATCTCGACCAACTGCTCCGAGTGAAAGCGCTCGCGGCAGCCGGCGTTTCACTTGACCGAATCCGACAGGTGCTGTCCGGCGAGCCAGAGCCTGTACCAACGAAACCCCGGCAGCCAGGCAGTGTTCAGGTGCGCAGCCACCTGTTCGTCTCCCCCGGCGTGGAGATCCAGATCGATCCTGAAGAGGCCGGGCTGAGCCCCGAGCACCTTCGGGCCTTTGTCCGTGCAGTCATGAGCGAATGGGAGAAACTCAATGATCGAGAACAGTGAACGCGTCGCCTGCCTGAGCGCCCCCGGCGCAGAATTCCAGCCTGTCCTTCGCTCGGTCCACGCCAGCGGTGAGATCCAGGGGCTGATGCTCCGGATGCGTCTGCGGCAGCTTTACCGCAACGCCGGCAAGGAAGAGCTTGAGACCGTCTTCAGCTTTCCGCTCGCCTGGGGGACGACTCTGCTGGGCATGCGCGTCACGCTTAACGGCAAAGAGATGACCGGTGCCGTGATTGTTAAGAAAGAGGCCGAGGAAAAATACGAGGATGCGATAGCTTCCGGCGATTTGCCGGTCATGCTGGTTTGCGAGGGCAAGGATGTCTATTCGGCTCGTCTGGGCAACCTGAAACCGGGCGACGAAGCATCGATCGAGATCGAGTACGGTCAGATGCTTCGCGTCGATCAGGGGCAGGTACGGCTTACTGTGCCAACGACGATCGCACCGCGCTTTGGCCGCGATCCAGGACTCTCCGGCTTGATGGCGCATGCGATCGGCGCGGTAGATCCGCTGGCAGAACACCGCTTCCATCTCGCGTTGCAGATCCACGGGCCGCTTGCCAGTGCAAAAATCCACTCCCCAAGTCACGCAGTAGCGCAGCAGGCGACCTCCGAAGGCGTGCGTATCGAACTCAGCCAAAGGGCTATGCTGGATCGCGACTTCATTCTTGGCATCAGCGGCCTCGACGATCTCAGCATCTGCACGGGCAGTGATGAGCCGGGCGATGGCGAAGGCTGCACACTGGTTACCGGTTTCGTGCCCCGCCAGCTGACGCCAGATACCGACTCGCGGTCAGTACACCTGAAAATACTGGTGGATTGCTCCGGCTCTATGGCAGGTGACAGCATCAGGCTGGCGAGGGAAGGTCTCGAGAGCACGCTCGCGCAGTTGCGGGAGGATGACCATGTGTCGTTCAGCTGCTTCGGTTCTTCGGCGGTGCACATGCACAAGCGCATGGCTAAGGCCGACGATTACATGATCCAGCGATTGATCCGTGAGTCCCGGAAACTCGAGGCCGAGCTGGGCGGTACCGAACTCGACAACGCGTTGAGAGAGGTGATCGCGATTCCCGGTCCGGCTTCGGAAGCGGGCGACGCGCAAGAGCGCTCCGCGATATTGCTGATCACCGATGGCGATGTCTGGGACATCGACGGGATTGTCCGTACAGCGCGTGCCTCGGGCCACACGATCTATGCGATCGGAGTCAGCAGCGCACCCGCTGAGAGCCTGCTGAGGGAGCTCGCAGAGGTGACTGGCGGCGGCTGCGAATTGCTGGCACCGAACGAGGAGATTGCCGGCGCGGCGAGCAGGATGCTCTCCAGGATGCGCTCGGCGGCAGAGCTCGAGATCGAGCTGGAGATTGATGGTGAGGCCTTGCCCATGGCCGCGGTTCGCCGACGCGTCGCGCCCGGGGAGATAGTGCAAGTCTGGTGCCAGTTGGCGCACCGTCCGGCTAGGCCGCCACTCCTGCGTGTTCGCGAACAGGGCGCAACCGAGATCCAGATGATCGAATCACCTGCGATCCAATGGGGCAGCGATAGCGTCGTCGCTCGTCTGGGCGCAGCGCAGCGCCTGCTCGACATTTCGGATGAAATGCAGCGCAGGGAGATCGCCCTGAAATACCAGCTCGTGACCGAGCAGAGCAGCTTCTTCCTCGTCCACGAGCGTGCTGCACTGGAGAAGGCCAGTGGCGTGCCGGCGCTGCAGCAAGTTGGCAACATGATGGCCGCAGGGTGGGGCGGGACCGGAAGCCTGCATGCTTGCATGAGCGTGGCGATGGCAGATGATTTCGACATTTCCTTCTCAAGGCTTGAAGTTGGTATTGATGAAATGCGTTCATCGGTCCAGACCCTCAGGACGCCGGCAGTGTTCCGGCGGGCGAGTTCGGGAGGGGATGTGCATCACTCGGCTGATGTACCGCGCGCGTACGCAAACCTCGCACAAGCGGTGGCGAACCCGGATGAGTTGGATAATCCGCTGGCTGCACTGATCAAAGTGCTCGCTGGTTCGGACGGCGGTCAGGGCGCGCTCAAGCTCGTCCTCGACAGCGTCGCCACGTCGCCAAGCAGCGCGATGTTGAGCAAGGTGATGGGTAAGCTCGTTGGCCTCGTGCACAGCGATGAGGCGGCGATGGCAGTTTTGCTGGATTGGGCAAATCGTGTCATCGGAAGGGTGAGCGTCCCACGCAGATGCCTGCGGCCAGTCAATGCCACCATGTCGAAGCTGGCGCCGGCGGTGCTAAAAGACGCCGTCGCGTACCTCGACAAGACGGCTGCAAAGCGGGCGGATCCGCTCCCTCCTGCGCACGAGACCTACGATATCCCCGCATTTCTGCGCCGCCAAGCGGACTGAAAATTTGAACTTGGGTTCGAGGATCTCCTATAAGGCCACCAGACAACCGGACATGTCCGGCATTTCAAGTAATTGCGGATCGGAGACCTAAAGAGAACCCGAAGATTCTATGCAGGTATTGGCGACAGAATGGCGCTTGGCGCTTGTTAAGGAGAAAGAACGGAAATCCCATGGACAAGAAGATGACTGCGGCAAGGGTGGCACTCGCGGCCCTGCCCCGCTGCGGCGCTACCAGTCGCCAGACAGGTATGCCATGCAAGAACCCAGGTACGGGCAATGGGGGAAGGTGCCGCTTCCATGGCGGGCGCGCCGGCCGAAAACCGACACATGGAAAATTCAGCGCCGCATCGAGAAAGCTTGTTGAGCGGCTAAATTTATTCGCATCAGTGCTTAGATGGAAACATAAGGTGGCTGGCCAAGCTGTGCCAGACGGCGCTCACTTCCGACCCAGGGTAACGGCAGAAAAGGCAATCCAGATTCTCAGAGAAATCGAAGAGGAACGTACAGCCCCTACTCGTCGAAAGTGAATTCGAAAATCAATTCTTCCTACGATTACTAATTTCGCGATATGCCCTAGCGAGTAAAGCTTGCATATCCTCGGGCAGGTACGACCAAGTTTTCACCGCAATAGGATCTGGCAAGCCAAATCGAGCCTCGGCAATGCTGCCAGCGATCGCTGCAATGGTATCGCTATCACCGCCAATTGACACTGCAGTTCTAATCGCATCCTCAAAATCGGAAGCCTGAAGCGCACATGCAATTGCCTGCGGTACGGAGTCCTGACTAGCTTCGGTCCGCTCGTAGGTTAGACGAAGATTGTCTAAGTCAAAATTCAACTGGTAACCAAATTCTGTGGTTAGGGCATCACGGACACAGTCCGCAGAATTACCAGCGAGGCTCCACCAAATCGCAGCTGTTGTGGCAAGCGCGGCTCTCAGCCCCTCTGGGTGATCGTGCGTAATGCTGGTGACAGCATGCGCCACATCCATTGCTTCTTCGAAGCTGCTTGACAAGTACGCGGCAGCGCTGACGCGCATCGCCGCACCATTACCGTAGCTTTGATACGGCTTTGGGCTTTCGTCGAACATCCACTCAAAGAAACGCTTGCCCCAGCTTCCTTTATCCCAATACCGCTGACACCATTCTTGGAGCGTCAATACTGGATCAAGATCATCTAAGACCGCGTTCGCGATCGCGACTGTGCATATCGTGTCGTCTGTGAATTTTGCCCCAGGGTGAAATAGGGGCTCGAAATCCTTTTCTCTATGGTTCCTGAATTCATAGACCGAACCAATTATGTCACCGGCTATCGCTCCTAGCATTTCTATCAGACCTCGGCTTTATTGCGGAATTATCGAGAAAATCATTCAAGCAAAAATTGACTCATTTGAGGCCGCGTATCGGATTGATTTGAACTTCCAGCGAAATAGCTCGCATTATTTCAACTTGAACAAGTCAACTTTTCTTGACCACACACGAGGCCTTATTTTCTTTGCCGAGAAAATTTGATGTGGCCAATTAAATTCATTGTCTGCTCTGCGACAAAGGCTCGGTCTGACTCTGAAAGCTCATCAAGCTCGGCAGAAATCCGCTTAGCTATATCTGGACTCTGGTCGGAGGCATTCCCGATTAGTGACTCCATTGAACAACCGTAAATCCGAGCAAATTGTCTCAATCTAGCAAGGGTTGGCGCAATTGCACCGTTCTCGATTCTGGAGACCGATTCAGGTTCCAATCCAATTTTTTCTGCAACAGTTTGTTGAGACCATCCAGCGCGTCGGCGTTCGGCGGCCAAGGACTGGCCAATTTTTACTATAAATGCCTGCCAATCTCTCCCTTCCGCCTCGCTGAGAAGGTTGTTATTTCTATATTCGCTGGGGTTATCTGACTTTTTATTGCTCATTTGGATAGACATCGCATGTCATGGGTTGACACACAATGTCTAACGTCAGACACTGCCAGAGAATGATGCTATACGCATCATTTGACACTATAAGTCAATTTACGTATCTGGAACGCCCAAGCTGAAGTGTGATGGCAAGAACAGTTGTCTTTGGGCACCTTTACACAATGAGAAAAAAATGACCGCAAAAAATATCTTAAAAATTCTTTGCTTGATAGCAATTTCCGCTTTTATAGCGGGATGCACTTCGGTAGGCGATATTCGGACTCGGCAACCAATCTACAACGCGAAATCGGAGAAAAATGCTGACAGCATCGTCGGATGCATAGCTGATAAGCTGGAGGCCAAAAAAATGCCTAACGTTCAAGCCAGACCAACCACCAATGGCTATACAGTTATGCGCGTAGACCAAACACTCTATGGACCTGACTACGCATTTGTAATTGACATCGAGCGTGCCCAGACAACAACAGTTGTAGCTTATTCAGCTCTGCCTTTCCCAGGTGGAAACCAGATGATTATCGAATCAATTGCTGGCTGCATTAAATAAATCCGAACCTTATGGAATCACGCAAGGGGAACTTTGAGCTTATAACGGGTTAACCTACAAGCCACCTTGAAGGGGAGCTGTAAATACCGCCGTTTTTAAATAAAATCGACCCGATTGCAGAGGCGGCAGTGGAGCTTTCGCCGTTTTTGGGTGGCAGGATGTTAGTGGCTGGACTTGAGCCAATTGCCGTCGCTCGGGATCTCGGAGCCAAGTGACTAAAAGCGAAATTAGGCGGATAGCTGCGCGACGACTTTGTTTGTGTACTCGCTAACCACAAACGAATACTCGTTCTCTGCGCTGCACTCTTCTCTAATGGCGCAAAGCAGAACGGCCCTAATTGCTGTAGATTTGGTGTTTGCTAGCTGATCCGCCATCGTCGCTATGGCCTCTAGCCTTTCTGTGCGTCGCTCCACGAGAGAAGGCCGATTCAGGTCTAGAGTTTTCTGTGTTATCAAACCACGGTCACTTCCAGGCATCCGCAATACCATAGGGCCGACGGCCATCAAGTGATCCTTCGGCTCGTCAATGTATGGGTTCAAAAGCGGCGTTTCCTCGTTGTAGAAGTTACGCTTCTTGTTGTTGCACACTCCACATGCCAAAGTCAAATTGTCATAGCTATAGCGCAATTCATGAAATGTCTCTTTGGGCTTGATGTGCTCAACATCTCCGAAGTCAATGTGAAGAATTTTGCTTTCGCAATAGGCGCACTTTTCAGAGGTTTCTTCCTTAAGTAGCTCCTTGATTTCAGGAGACTTGTAGGCGCTAGCAAGAGCCAATGGAATCTCTGCACCCGCTTCCCGCAATGCGGCATAGCGTGCTGCTCGGTCAGCGATGGCTTCCGCCACAGCGCCTGGTAATGGAAGCTTATGAAGCTTAATCACGCGATGTCCTTTCGGCTGGCGAGAATTGAGATGGCATTTGGTGCATGCTTTCCCATACCGAGCGAGCTCAATTCATCTCGAAGCTCAGCAAGCGTCTCGCCTGTGAAGTCGCGATCTGAATATTTGTTCACGATACTTTGCAGCTGATTTTCAACCCAAACCGGTAGCGTGTACTCGAGCCCAAGAACATCACGCAAGATCTCGTTTGCGCTGCCTGCCCTGTTAACAGTGTCCAGTCGGGTACTTATCACACGATTCGTGTCGTCGTAGTCCAAGACGTAGACATTCGAATCTGGAACTGAGCCGACGATGAATGGACTGTGCGTTGCCACGACGAACTGCACGGTTGGAAATGCAGTCACCAAATCAGCAAGAACGCGGCGCTGCAATTCGGGATGCAAATGATTCTCCGGTTCATCTAGGCTTACGACAAAGTGGGAACCTGCCGGTTGGTACATGAAGACTTGCCAAGCTAGGTCAATTACCGCCGCTGCGCCGCCCGAAAGCGCGTCGATTGAAAAATTGCCAGAGTCTGTCTCAAGCACAACTTCCGGAACACGGACCGCCAACTTCTTGAATCCCAGCTTCGGGGGCAACATGCGCCGTAGTACTTCTTGAAAATCCTCAAAAATTTTTGCTGATTCGGGGTCGGCTTCCACTGCCTGATTGCCGTATCCAAAAGTCGCCAGAGCTATCAATGTTTCCTTCATGTAGTATTGCGGCGACCACTGGGTATGACCTCCTCCGAAACGAGTGCGAATCAAGTTGAGATACTGAGTGAAGACCTCGTTTCTCCGGCGGGGGATAGTCGGTATATTTTGTACTTGTTGATAGCTGTAAGTTGCTCTGTGAGATGGAATATGAAGGCCCTCAATGTGCCTCTGTCCGTTAACTTGGAGGTCATAATTCCAGCCTACATTTCCCTGCGGTACCGAGATGCTGGCCTCACCATCCGAATATTCAATTAAGCCAATCGTAGATCTTGAGGGGGCCGGTGTAGTGGCGAATTCAGAATCTCCGAGCGTCCAAATATCGGGACTGTAAATAATTCCCGATCCTTCTCGTCGCTTGAGTGGGGTGCTAATGAAAGAACTCCCCCATCCGAAGTGACGGCTAATTAAGTTGAGAATCGTTGTTTTTCCGGCTCCGTTCGCACCGGTTAGTACCGTTAGCTGAGGGTGGAAATGGATGTCCACTTCTCGAAACTGTCGCCACCCCTGCAAGGTCATCCGCTTAAACATTAAAGCCTCCAAATCTTGAAGCGTGAATCTTAGCTTGGATGCATCTGAGGCAATATCATATCGTGAGGTGGGATTTGGCTCTCGAAATCAGTGCACGGCCAAATCGCATGGCTGGGTGAAAGACGTCTGCATCAGACGCTCCTTTCTCAAATCGAGCGTTATTGAACAAATTGGCTCAAGTAGAAAAGGCTTGCGACTCAGAGCCACTCGATAGGCCTGCCCCCTTATTCACTACCGTCCATTAACTAGACGTTTACAGCATTCAGATTGCTTGACCGACAAGTTACCGATTTGGCGAAATAGCAGGTCTAGAAACGCAAAAAGCCCTCGTTATCGCTAACGAGGGCTTTGCTAAAACTCTGATGACCTGGAGCGAAATCGAACCGGGCTGAGGATGCTCGATCCAGTCACCACAACCGTCCAATTGCTGGACGCTTGTCACCTCTAGCTCGCCGAATCAGCAAACCGACCGCAAAGTGCCATCATTGATTGATCGCGGTGGCGCAGATCTTGTCGAACGCCGCCTCGCCGAGCGAGTTTGGCGGCACGGCAAACCAGCCGCGAACGGGATGGCGGGCGTTCTTGAGAGCTTTGCCTTGGCCGTTCGGCCTCGAGTATGTGATCAATTCGGCGACGAGCATGTCACGAGATTGGCAGTCATAGTCGCTGAACGTCATGTAGGACAGTGCGCCGTACTCGTCCTTCTTCAAACGATTGACGAGCACCCATGCACGTTTCCATCCAGCCTTTTCATAAATGCGCGAAGGATCGATAAAGATCTGGCCGTCGGCATTCTCGCCTACTTGCTGCCAGTCGGCCAGCGCAGGGCTGCTGGCGAGCGCAAGGCACAAGAGCAGTTTTTTCATAGTCGTCCTTTCGTCATACTTTAATTATACGTTCCGCATTTGTTTGGAAAGACTGAGCGAGGCTTGATGGAAAATCTGGCAATGTTCACCGCTTGAGAAGCTCCAATGCTTCTAAGTTTAGATGCTTGGCACAATCCTCAAGCAGCGTCTCGAGCCACGACCGTCCCGTTGCTGGACACTTTATGAATCAGGGCTTAGAAAAACAAAACCCCTCACCATTTCTGGAGGGAATTGTGCTTTTCCTTGGTGGCCCGGGGCGGAATCGAACCGAGCTGAAGATTCACAATCCAGTTGTTTATCCAATTTCTTGCTGGCTCAGCTACTGGCAGAGAATGAAGCTGGGATACTCATCGGCGAAAGAGGCATTAATTTAGAGCGGCGGGAACATCTTGTGAAACAAGAAACAAAAGAAGCGTTAGCTAAGTTTTTAATCGAATTATTCATCTTCCTTGCCGCGTGGGGTCTCATCGCGTGGCTTGTTGAAGGTAATGGATGGCTACATCTAATATTTGCGACTATTTTTACGAATTCAGTTAAAGGTCAATTGGATAGTGAACAGAATTTAAATTTCTTGGACAACAGTTCGATATCGCTGATGAACAGTTAATTTATGTTTCGGAGAAAATAGAGCGTCTTGTTGAGAAAGAAGGCGAGTGGGATGAGATAGCGTCGCTAAAAGACCGTGTCGATCAGTTAGAAGTGGATAGAGACTAACTAAGCGTACTTCAGCTGAACGACTGACGCTTATTTAGCCTGTGTCGGAGACTTCCAATTCGGATCACAGCTGACGTTGTATTTGTTCGGGTCCATGTTCTCCTTCACCCAAAGGAAGAACGCCATTACCCAATCTTCGTCCGGGCCGGCCAGAGTGACATAGTTGGCCATCCCCTTAAGGACCGCTGCGAATGCGCATGCTTCCAAATCGTCTACCGTCACAATGCCATCTTCACCTGGATCGAAGTGCTTGATTGCATTGATGAGGAGCATGTCGTTGATCGCTTTTCCTACCTCTGTTCGCGTTCTTACTGGCTCGCCTTTTTCGACGGCCCTTTGAATGATCGAGTCGGTGAAATTCTCCTGCCCAGTGTTGAGAACTAGGCGAGAAAGGATCACATCCGCTGCACCAGCAAGAGTGATCACCGAGAAACGATCGCGGCCCGTGATGAAGAGACAAACCGCGGCATAGAGCTGATCCGCCGCAAGTTGAAGTCGAGTATAGGTCTTAGTCGTCATTCCGACTTCGGCCTCATCTTCGCTGGTACGGCTTCATACTCCTCCATCATGCGAGGACCGTCTCTCGTCACCCAAGCCCGCTGAAGATAAGCCCGCACGAACGACTCGCTCTGCCCATATAGCGTCACGAAGTCTGCTATTGCTCTAGCCAATGCATTATCTGCGAGAAGTTCTAGGTCTAACTCAACATTCGGTGTGTCTCTCTCGGACAAGTGCTTGTGCGCGGAAATTTCGAGAATTTTCTCAATATGATGGGCGTATGTATCCCGCTTCGGCATGTGCCCTCGCATGCCTTCGTGAACCCGCCGCGAGTAGTCCACGAACGTTTCCTTGCCAGCAGCGTGGACTAGACCGCTCAGAATCCCGCTGGCTGCCCCGGCAAGCGTGATAACGGAATGATAGCTAAGCCCACGTAAGAAGAGATCCACAGCAGTTTCCAGCTGAGATCGCGCAATGTCGCGCTTGTGGAAGTTTGGCATGTAGCAGAATTTAAGCGGGGGGGAGAGGATGCCTAATCCCATTTAGAGCATGTTTAATAACACTTCATCGCTGTCCCTTGTAGGGTGAGTTTGCTTCCATCACCGTCAGCGTTAAGAATGACGAGAGTATCCCCACCTTTATCCACGACGAGTTCTCTGGCCTGATTCTCAGCCATCTCTGTAGCTTCGATATAGCCCATCAAGGTCCCGCCACCTTGTCCTTCAATTGGCCCAAGGTTCTCGCATTTAGATACTAGAGTGCTGACTTGGCGATGGACCTGAATTTTTGCTGCTTTAGCTGAGGGATAAGGTGAGGCACAAGCAGAGATAAGAAAACTAAACCCAACAGGCAAAAGAAAGTTGATCTTCATTAAGTTCCCCATTTCGATATTAATTTTGACCGCCATAATTTTTGGAACGATTGATTATAGGGGGTAGGCTGGTTGACGCTGCGAAAAGGCGTCCTTGAGCTGGTGCCCGTCCAGTTGCTGGACGCTTGCTTCCAAGAGATTGCCTGATTCGCAAACCCGACACAATTCCAACTGCAGAAACGCAAAAAGCCCCCGTTATCGCTAACGAGGGCTTCGCTTTACTTGGTGGCCCAGGACGGATCGAACCACAGCCACAAGGATTTTCAACCCACTAGTCCATCGGGTTAGTTGGAAATATTATCCTCTCACTCCAGCCTTAACCAATTAACTTATTGTTGGGGTTATTGTTGGGGCAAAATAAAAAACGCGCCAAAAGGCGCGTTTCTTCTGATTACTTGGCGGAGACCGAGGGATTCGAACCCTCGATACAGGTTTAAGCCCGTATGCTTCCTTAGCAGGGAAGTGCCTTCGACCACTCGGCCAGGTCTCCACTTGCGCAAACCGCAGCCAAAGCCACGGAACG
>JACCDY010760459.1_pt1 | contig 30855 bp, 26 predicted proteins | sample 7446391 | NCBI WGS metagenome assembly JACCDY01 (sample SAMN15323451, study PRJNA562643) | freshwater metagenome | isolation source: river surface water | place: USA:Blue River Watershed | collected 2017-08-18 | reverse complement strand
TGCTCGAATATGCGGTGGTGCACGGAGTGAACAAATATGGCACACCCAAGACGCCGGTTTTAGAGGCATTGGCTAGGGGAGAGCACGTAATTCTCGAGATCGACATTCAGGGCGCAAGACAAGTGAAGAAAGTCATGCCCGAGGCATTGTTGGTGTTCATCAAACCTCCGAGCTGGGATGAATTGGTTCGCCGCCTAGGCGCACGTGGAACAGAATCGGCAAGCGAGCAAGAGGCGCGTTTGCAAACAGCGCGTGTTGAACTTGAGTCGGCTTCGGAGTTCGATGCTGTTGTTGTTAACGAAGACATCGCCAAATGCGCCCACGATGTCTTAGACTTGATTCAGGCTTAGTTCGCGTTTTCGAACTTCACTCCAAATCAAAGACTATTGAAGGATTCTCATGTCTGAAAAACTTGAAGGTATTGTCTCACCGGCGATCGACACTCTCTTGTCGAAGGTTGACAGCAAGTACCAGTTGGTGATGTTCGCCTCTAAGCGCGCTCGTCAGATCAACGATTACTACAGCGCACTTCACGAAGGAAGCCTCTTCAACAACGTTGGTCCGCTAGTTGACTCGACCGTTGACGAAAAGCCACTAACTATTGCCATGCGTGAAATCGAGCAAGACAAGCTCGCTAAGCGCGACGCTTAGCCAAAACTCGCGCCATGCGCATCCTCGTTGGCATAACCGGCGGAATTGCCGCGTATAAGGCCGTGGGGGTAGTTCGCCTTCTTGTTGAAGCAGGACACGACGTCAAGGTAATTCCAACCGAAAACGCACTCCGTTTTGTTGGCGCTGCCACGCTAGAGGCAATCAGCAAGAACGCCGTTGACCCCGACCTCTACACCGATGTTGCAGACGTGAAACACGTTGAGCTTGGCCAATCTGCGGATCTGATTATTGTTGCCCCGGCCACCGCAAGCTTCTTAGCTCGAACTGCCGCCGGGCTCGGCGACGACTTACTTTCAAGCTCGATTCTTGCCTCAAAAGCCCCAGTTCTGGTCGCGCCAGCGATGCATACCGAAATGTGGGAGAACCCTTCAACTGTCGCAAATGTCGCAACATTGCGGTCTAGGGGAGTAAACGTTCTTGAACCTGCCGTTGGTCGTCTCACCGGAGAAGACACGGGTAGGGGTCGCATGCCCGAACCTGAGCACATCGTCGAGGCCGCACTCAGTCTTTTTGAGCCGCGAGATTTGTCCGGTCTCAAGGTTTTGGTAACTGCGGGTGGAACACGTGAGCCAATCGATTCGGTGCGTTACATCGGCAACAATTCTTCTGGGCTCATGGGGTTGGCACTCTACAAGGCTGCAAAGAGCAGAGGCGCGGATGTTCGGCTGATCGCTGCGAACCTAGAAGTCGGCCTCACCGAAGGTCAAGTCAACGTATCTACAACCCAGGAGCTCAGAGGCGCACTAAGCGATCTTGCCCCCTCGGCAGATGTTTTGATTATGGCGGCGGCAGTTAGCGACTATCGACTTGAAAACCCAAGCTCGTTGAAGCTAAAGAAGGCCGATCTTGGTTCAACTCCAACGATTAATCTGGTCGAGAACCCAGACTTGCTGGCCGAGTTGGCAAGTAGCCGCACTACTTCGAGCCGCCAACTCCTTATCGGTTTCGCGGCCGAAACGCTGTCCGGCGACAATTTGGTCGCCAGTGCACGCAAAAAACTAAACGCAAAAAACGTGGATCTCATAGTCGCTAACGATGTGTCTGATGGGGCAGTGTTCGGCAGCGAAGACACGTCAATCAAACTTGTTTCACACAATGATCAGAGCTCATTCGAGGGTTCCAAGCTTGACGCTGCCAACGCCATTCTCGACTGGATTGTTACAGCCAGAAAATAGTGTCGCGACTTGGCGATATACTTGTTCCAATATGAGCGAACTCCGTCTTTTTACTTCTGAATCTGTCACCGAAGGTCACCCAGATAAAGTCTGTGACCAAATCAGTGACACCATCCTCGACGCGATTCTCGAGCAAGACGCAAAGGCCCGAGTTGCTGTTGAGACTATGGCAACCACCGGCCTTGTGCATGTTGCTGGCGAAGTTACTTGCGATGCTTACGTTGACATCCCAACGCTCATCCGTGAAAAGGTTCTGTCGATCGGTTACAACTCAAGTGAAATCGGCTTCGATGGGCGCTCTTGCGGCGTATCGGTGTCAATCGGAGAACAATCAAAAGACATCGCTCAGGGCGTTGATTCAGGTTATGAAGTGCGCGAACAGGCTTCACGAGACGCTTTTGACTCCCAGGGTGCTGGTGACCAGGGAATCATGTTTGGCTTCGCCACCAAAGAAACTCCGACTCTCATGCCTGCAGCCATTTCTCTAGCTCACCAGCTGAGTTTGAAGCTATCTGAAGTACGAAAAAGTGCGGCACTAGATTTTCTTCGCCCAGACGGTAAGACCCAGGTAACTATTGGCTACGAGGGCAATATCGCAAAAACAATCGATACCGTGGTGCTGTCAACACAGCACAATCCACACATTCAAACAGGCGACTTGAGAGCCGCTGTTCGCGAGGTTGTCATCGAGCCGATTCTTGAAATAAGCGGGCTCGATTTTTCAAACGTTAAAGTTCTAATCAATCCAACCGGGCGATTTGAATCCGGTGGCCCGATGGCCGACGCCGGCCTTACTGGCCGAAAGATCATCGTTGACACATACGGCGGTGCTGCTCGTCATGGAGGTGGTGCATTCAGCGGAAAAGACCCGAGCAAAGTCGATCGCTCCGCGGCTTATGCGATGCGCTGGGTGGCCAAGAATGTCGTGGCAGCTGGTTTAGCCGACAAAATCGAGGTACAGGTCGCCTACGCAATCGGCAAGGCTCGACCGGTCGGTCTTTACATTGAAACCTTCGGTACCGAAAAGTTTGATTCTCTCAAGATTCGTGACGCAATCCTTGAAGTCTTCGATCTTAGACCCGCAGCCATCGTTCACGATCTGAACCTACTGCGCCCAATTTACGCCCAGACGGCTGCATACGGTCATTTCGGCCGCGAACTACCAGACTTCACATGGGAAAGAACTGATCGCACCAGCGAGCTACAGCGCGCGATAGGCGCGTAATGTCGTCTTCTCTTGTGGCGAGGGTGGCTTTTGACTCAGCCCTGCCACAGCTAGACAGGCTCTTTGATTACGAAGTTCCGTCAGAGTTGTCTTCGTTATTGCAACCTGGGCAACTGGTTGAGGTTCCGTTCGGTCGAAATGCAAGAACTCGCCAAGGCTTTGTAATCGAAGTTGCCGCAACCAGCGACTTCAACGGAGAGCTGTCAAAGGTCTCATCCTTAGTCAGCCCCAGGGTCTTGCTGACGCCCTCAATCATTCAGCTCTGCAAGAAACTAGCGGCTCGCCAAGCTCTGTCGTTTGGCGAATTACTCAAATCGGCTTGCCCAGATCGAATGGTGCGTGTTGATAAGTCGTGGTCGGGTACCGAAGGGCAAGGCGCTCTAGTCAACGATCACGAGCACGAGCACGAGGCGTTACCTATTGAACGACTCGTGTCGCTCACAGTTACGCCTGGATTCGCGGAGCAAAATTCAGCGCTTGAAAGCCGCTGGTTACATGAGATCGAACGGATTTGCCACCGAATACTCGAATCTGAAGAGTCTGTAATCGTCTGTGTTCCCGACTTTAGAGATGTAGCGCGCCTCAAGAACTTGTTAGAGAAAATGAGACTCGGCGAGTTTCTGAACGTCTACGACACTGGCGCAACCAAAAGTGAGCAGTTCACACGGCACCTAAGGGCCCTCGAATCAAGACCCCAGATCATCATCGGTTCTAGAAACGCGCTCTATGCACCTTTGACGAATTTGGGCGCCATCTTGGTCTGGGACGAGGGTGACGAGGCTCATCAAGACGAAAGTTCGCCCTACCTGCACAGTCGTGATGTCGCGCTAGTTAGACAGACGATTGAAGATTGTCGTCTCATCTTCATGCAGCATTTCAAGAGCACCGTCATAAAACGGCTTGAGAACATCGGCTATCTAAAAGCGCTCGTAGGTAGCCAGTCTCGCCAAACCATCTCGTTCAGCAGTGATGGCTTCAGGGTCGACTCGCTCGCTCATGCAGTTATCAAAGAAGGTCTCAAAACCGGAGCAGTGCTTGTGCAGGTTGCAGCCAAAGGATCGTCTACTTCAATCAGTTGCAGCGACTGCGGCAAACGGTCAGCCTGCACATTTTGTGGCGGGCCGCTTTGGGAAGATGCCAAACAGCAGGTTGTCTGCAGAGTTTGTTCAGGTTTCAACTTGCAGGTGCGGTGTCGCTATTGCAATTCTCAAAAGGCTAAACGTGGACGCGCTGGCGCAACTCGCACCTTACAGGAGTTCGGAAAAAGCTTTCCAAACACTCGACTAGTTGAATCTACTGGTGACACAGAGTTGAAATACCTCAAGCCCGAACCAGCAATTGTCGTAAGCACGGCCGGTGCTGAGCCGATTTGTGAAGCTGGTTACTCGGCAATCATCATTTTGGACGCCGAACTCGAGTTGTCGCGCGATCATCTTGATGCCACCGAACAGGCAGTGCGTAAGTGGTCGAATTCGCTGAGCCTTCTTGCGCCAAGCGGTAAGTCTGCAGTGATTGGGGTGAACCCCGAACTGGGTCGAAGTTTGAGCCTTTGGCAGGTCGACGAAATCACAGCCAGGTTGCTTCAGGAGCGTGTTGAACTTGGTTTCCCACCTGTCGTTCGACTGCTCAGCGTTTCGGGTTCTCGCGACGACCTAACACCAGTGAAGCTATCTCTTGAGGCCGTCGAAGGTGTTCGCATTTTAGGTATTTCGGCCCTTGAAGGGTCTAGCGACAGTCGGCTGATAGCTACTTACCCTTACTCAGCGGGAGCAGAGGTAGCGAAATTGCTTCGAGTTGCGGCACTAGCTCCCACACTCAACAAGCGCTTTAACAAGAGCGGTCGCCTTCAACGCCCGCTAACCATCAAGATGGATGACGCGAAGGTACTCTAGAACCGATGACTGAATCGCTCATTTTCGCAGGTACCCCAGCTAACGCTGCAGCAACACTCGAGTATCTGGTCGGGCACGGCTTCGAAATCTCACTGGTCATAACGCGACCGGATGCCTTGGTCGGCAGAAAGCGAGTACTCACTCCTTCACCCGTGGCAATCTCGGCAACGAAACTAGGTCTTGAGGTCTACAAGACCGACAAAATTGACAATGCAGCCATAGCCAAAATCGACGAAACCCAATGTTCTACCGCCGTGGTCGTGGCATACGGTGCTCTTCTTAAAGCGCCCGCTCTGGCAGCTCTCTCGAATGGCTGGTTCAACCTTCACTACAGCTTGCTTCCAAAATGGCGCGGCGCCGCACCAGTTCAGCACGCGATACTCTCCGGAGACAAAACCACTGGCGTGACACTGTTCAAAATTGATGAGGGACTAGACACAGGTCCCGTGGTCGCTGCCGTTCCAACTCAGATTCAGCCTGGGGAAACCTCTGAGCGTTTATTGTCCAGACTCACAGATCTTGGATGCACGCTTCTTAGCCAGGAACTTCCACGAATATTGCTAGAAAGTAATCAACTAACGGCACAAGAGCCAGCTGACGGTTACGACCTCGCTCGAAAACTTGACCGAGCGCAAGCGCAACTCGATTGGTCTAGCAGCGCGCTGGAGCTCGAGCGCCGAGTTTTGGCGATGAACCCAGAACCTGGAGCATGGGCAACTCTAAATGGCGACACATTCAAGATTCACCTCGCTCGCGAAATAGCAGGTAGTTCGAATGGCCCGGTCGGAACTGTCTCGCAGGCCGACGGCAGAATCGTGGTCAACACATCCGCTGGTGTTCTTGAGCTGCTTGAGGTTCAACCTGCGGGCAAACACGCGATGCCAGCAAAAGATTGGGCCAGGGGAGTTTCATTGCCAGTTAGGTTTGACGCGTGACCGTGGCTATCGCAAGACAAGTAGCGCTCGAGGTTTTGATGCGCGTCGAGGCCGACGACGCCTACGCAAACCTTCTGTTGAATCAGCTTTCTACAAGCAAACGCCTCGATTCGAGAAACGCGGCTCTCGCGCAAGAACTCGCATTCGGATCGCTGCGACGTAAAAACACTCTAGAGGCGATCATCGATGAGGTTTCTAGCAGACCCGTGGCAGACCTAGACCCAGGTGTGCGAGCGGTTCTGCAACTTGGCGTTTACCAACTGCTCTATACGCGCATCCCTGTGCACGCTGCATTGAACGAAAGCGTGGAGCAATCTAAGGCGTTCGCAGGCGGAAAAGCTTCTGGGCTAGTCAATGCCAGCCTTAGAAAGGTCGCTCAGAACGATCTCGACTACTGGATGCACGAGATTTTGGCAAAAGCAACTAATGAGACAGAGCGGTTGGCGCTCAAATACGCCCACCCGGCCTGGATCGTTACATCGCTCAAATTGGCACTTAATGCAGATGGCAGAAGCGCAGACCTTGAACATCTGCTCGAATCAGACAACGAACCGGCACGTGTGAATCTAGTCGCCCTTCCTGGGCAAGTTGATAACGCCATTCTTGCCGATTTCGAGCAGCATGTCAGCAGCCCTATCGGCTATCTAGCTCCCGCGGGTAATCCTGGTGAAATACCAGCTGTCGCAGACGGCTCGATGCGCGTTCAAGACGCCGGATCACAGCTAGTAGCTCTAGTAGCAGCCCACGGTGCCAAAGCGAATGAAAGCTGGCTAGACCTCTGTGCCGGCCCCGGTGGCAAAGCTGTGCTCTTAGCTGCAGTGGCAAAAGCGAATGATTCGGTTTTGACCTGCGTTGAACCAGCACCGCACAGAGCCGAACTGGTGCGCAAAGCCTTAGCGGCTTCTGGTCTAACGGCAAAGGTAATGCAACTCGATGGGCGTGCTGTGACTGGCTCGTTCGACCGCATTTTGGTCGACGCCCCGTGCACCGGGCTAGGCGCTCTTCGACGCAGACCCGAAGCGCGTTGGCGCAAGTCGCCAAGTGACTTGAAAGAACTAAATGCGTTGCAGAAAGAACTGATCGAAGCTGCTTGGGCCGCTTTGAAGCCAGGGGGAGTGCTGACTTACTCCACGTGTTCACCTCACCCGAGTGAAACCACAGCCATTGTTGAGCAAGCTCTTAGAAAGTTCGGAGCCTCAGCCGAACTGCTGAACGCAAACGCGATATTGAGTGAGATCGAGCCAAGTCTCCGCCTCAATCCCAATCGCAAGACTGCACAACTCTGGCCCGACCGAGATGACACGGATGCCATGTTCATAGCCGTGATTCGCAAGAGCGAAGTAGTCTAGCCACATGTCCGCGCACATCCACCCGGGCATTCTTTCGGCAGACTTCGTCAACTTCGAGCGTGACTTCGCCACAATATCGACGGCCGACAGCATCCACGTCGATGTAATGGATGGGCACTTTGTGCCGAATCTCACCTTTGGTCTTCCGATGGTGAGACGTATGCAAGAGATCACCAAACTCCCGCTAGACATTCACCTCATGATTGACCGCGCCGATGAGCAGGCCTTGCCTTATGCAGACCTTGGCGTTGACAGCGTAACTTTTCATGCCGAAGCTAGTGAAGACATCATCAAATTGGCCAGAAGAATCCGGGCGGCGGGAGCTAAAGCCGGCGTTGCTGTGAAGCCAGGAACACCACTCGACGAGGTACTTGGCTCCTTGAACGAATTCGACATGGTTCTAGTGATGACAGTCGAGCCAGGTTTTGGTGGGCAGAGCCTAATCGAAAGCACGCTAGAGAAGGTTGCGCGGGCAGCGAAAGAAATTGCCCGCATCGGCAGCGCTGTCAGATTGCAAGTAGATGGCGGCATCGACCTAACCAACATCGAGCGAGCGGCAGAACGCGGCGCTGACACTTTCGTTGCAGGCTCAGCGGTCTTCAGCGCTGTCAACCGTGCACATCGTATTCAAGAACTTAGGTTGCTGGCCAACCGGGGCCGACACCAAGCGGAGTAGGCGTCTAAAGGCTAGTAATCTTAGAAGATGAAATCCTTTGAAAGCTTGTTCGAAGAGCTGACCGCGAAGAGCCTCGAACGCACATCCGGGTCAGAAACCGTGAAATGGCTTGATGCCGGTGTTCACACCATCGGCAAGAAAATTGTTGAAGAGGCTGCTGAAGTTTGGATGGCCGCCGAACATGAAGGAAAAGAGAGAACAGTCGAAGAAATCTCTCAGCTCATCTACCACCTACAAGTTCTCATGATTGCCAAAGGCATTTCATTAGCCGATCTGAACCAGAAACTTTAGCCATGTTACGAGTCGCAGTCCCGAATAAGGGCATCCTTTCCGAAACCGCTCTGCTGATGTTGAAAGAGGCCGGTTACGCGGTCAGACGTGACCCCAAGGACTTACACGTAATTGACAGCAAGCACGACATAGAGTTTTTCTACCTTCGCCCACGTGACATTGCCACTTATGTCGGCGAGGGCTCACTTGACGCCGGCTTTACGGGGCTAGATCTACTGCGTGACAGCCGTAGCAAAGCAGTGGCCGTTGCAGACCTACGTTTCGGGGAATCTACATTCCGTTTCGCTGGCCCAGTCGGAAAGTTCAAAGCCCTCAGCGAAATAGGCGGTTTACGCGTGGCAACCGCGTACCCGAATTTGGTGTCGGATTTCCTTTCTGAGCAAGGAGTGAGCGCGACGGTAGTTCAGCTAGATGGGGCTGTTGAATCGGCCGTCAAGCTGGGTGTTGCCGACGCGGTCGCAGACGTTGTTAGCACCGGAAGCACCTTGCGTCTGGCCGGGCTCGAGATTTTCGGACCTGAGCTGCTTCGTAGCACCGCCCAACTCATCTGCGCCCCTGGTAAAGAAGAATTGACTCAAACGCTCTTGCGTCGAATGCAGGGTGTCATCGTCGCTAGGGAGTATGTGATCTTCGACTACGACTGCCCCGCAGAGCTCGTTGACAAGGCAAGCGCAATCACTCCAGGCATTGAATCGCCCACTATTTCGCCGCTACGAGACGAGACTTGGGTTGCTGTTAGAGCATTGGTGAAATCTGGCGACATCAACGCAAAAATGGATGAACTCTACGCCCTCGGCGCTCGCGCCATTCTGGTAAGTGCCATTCACGCCGCTCGCATCTAGCAAAATGACGTTAGCCATCAGAATCATTCCATGCCTCGATGTAGCCGGCGCGCGCGTTGTGAAAGGGATCAATTTCGAAAACCTGCGCGACGCCGGAGACCCCTTGGAACTCGCCAAACTTTATTACCAAGCCGGGGCTGATGAGCTAACGTTCCTAGACGTAAATGCCACAGCTGAGAATCGATCCACGATGTATGACTTGGTGAGGCAAACTGCCGAGAGCTTGTTTATTCCGCTAACTGTCGGCGGTGGTGTGCGTTCGGTCGAAGATGTCGCCAACCTCCTAGCAGCCGGCGCAGACAAGGTATCCATCGCATCCGCTGCTCTGAATAACCCCGAAGTCATCTCAGACATTGCCAGCGAATTCGGAAACCAAGTTCTCGTTCTTTCGCTCGACGCAAAGCGTGGCCAGAGCAAATCGGGCTTCGTGGCAACAAAGAACGGTGGTCGAGAGACTACTGACATCGACGCCCTCGAATGGGTGAAGCGAGCATGTGAGCTTGGAGTTGGCGAGGTGCTTATCAATTCGATCGATGCGGATGGCACTAAGCAGGGGTTCGACGCGCCAATGATTGAGGCAGTGCTTCAGAACTCAACCGTTCCAGTTATTGCCTCTGGTGGAGCCGGCAAACTCGAAGACTTTGTGCGAGTGGCTTCTTTGGGTGTCGATGCAGTTCTGGCGGCATCCGTGTTTCATAATGGCACTTTCAGCATCAGCCAAGTGAAAGAAGCCTTGCAAGACGCCGGTTACACCACCAGAAAGGCCGCAAATGTCTAGAAGTGGCATCGCATTCAACCAAGACGGCCTAGCTTGCGTCGTTGTGCAGTCACAGACTGGGCGCGTGCTCATGGTTGCGTGGATGAACGAAGAGGCTCTTGATCAGACTCTAAGCACTGGCGTTATGACGTTTTGGTCTAGAAGCCGACAAGAAATTTGGGTGAAGGGTGCAACCTCGGGCAACACACAAAGGCTCTTGAGGCTCGAGCTCGATTGCGACGGGGATGCACTGCTTGCGATTGTCGAAGAGAGCGGGCCCGCCTGCCACAACGGCACAGACTCTTGCTTTGACTCACACGTGTTTTTTGATGGCGAGGCTTCATGATCAATTTGAAGTTCGACGAGGTTCTTGAACTCTCTCGAAACAGCAACGTAATACCAATCGTCGAAACCCTGTTCTCATCGGGAATCACGCCGCTCGGTGCATTCGAATCCATGACGCAAATGCAGCCTGGCGCTTTTCTACTTGAATCGGCCGAACATGGGGTTTGGTCCCGGTACTCTTTTGTGGGGCTGGGAGCCAGGGGCTTTTTGAAGCAAGAATTTGGCGAACCTGCCCAGTGGGTCTCTGAGGGCGGTTTCACAGCGCTGCCTAAGAATCTCCAGCAGGTTCTTCCACACGGAGCCTTAGATGCTTTGGAGTTAGTTCAGCAATCTTGGACAAGCCCTTCCATCGCTGGTCTACCACCTCTGACATCGGGGCTGGTTGGTGCCCTTGCTTGGGATAGCGTGCGCGAAGTTGAGCACCTGCCAAACCGAAAACCGATGGCGTACCCGGTTCCCGTTCTCAACTTCATCCTGATGCGCAACCTGTTAGTTTTCGACCACCAATTGAGCCGCATCCAGCTGGTTTCAAACTTGTTCGTTGAAGGTCAAAACGAGCATGAACTTCGCCAAGACTACTTAGCAGCGATAGAGCAACTGAACCACTTGAAAACGCAGCTCGCAAGGCCAACAGCGACATACCTTGCTGACGTTTCGCCTGTGTCTTCAGCAGAAGCAAACCCAAACCACACCCACGAGACTTTCACTCAGGTAGTCAAAAAGGCACAACGTCACGTGGAGGCCGGGGATGTCTTTCAAGTCGTTCTTTCACAGCGATTCGATCGGGCAACAGAATCGACACCGTTAGACGTTTACCGAGCACTTCGTTCGATTAATCCAAGCCCATACATGTACCTCATCAATCTCGCAGATTCGTCAGGCGCGTATTCAATTGTTGGGTCATCGCCAGAAGCCTTAGTGAAGGTATTCAACAGCCAGGCGGTTATGCATCCAATCGCGGGTTCAAAGCCGCGTGGCAAATCATTTGAAGAAGACATCGAACTGGCCGAGAGCCTCCTGTCAGACGAAAAAGAGCGTGCAGAACACCTGATGTTGGTTGACCTAGCAAGAAACGACCTGCTCAAGGTATGCAAGCCGAAATCTGTGAATGTCACAGAGTTCATGAAAATACACAAGTTCAGCCACATTCAGCATTTGGTTTCGACGGTAAAGGGCAATCTGAATGATGAGTCGACGGTTGTGGATGTCTTCAGGGCTACTTTTCCTGCCGGCACATTGTCGGGAGCTCCAAAGCCGAGAGCTCTTGAGATCATCGACGAATTGGAGAGCGACAACCGTGGCTTGTTTGGGGGAGTCGTGGGGTACTTCGACTTCGCCGGTAATGCCGACCTGGCCATTGCCATTAGAACCGCGCTAATGCGAGACGGTGTCGCGCACGTGCAAGCAGGCGCAGGAATCGTTTTGGATTCAGACGCGACAAGCGAATTCAACGAGACAAAGAGCAAGGCTGCCGTGATCTTGCATGCGGTTGACGTTGCCGAGTCGTTAAGGCGCGTCTAAATGACCCGCAAACGACTTGTTTACTTGTCGGCCGTTCTCTTAGCCTTCGTCGCCATTCTGTCTATTCAGCCTTGGTTTGAAGTTGAACTGGCAACGGGAACTGAGCTGCTGATCGAAGGCAACGCGGTTTATCCTGCTGTTTCGGCAGCCCTGCTGTTTGACCTGCTTGCGATTGCACTTTTCTTATATCTGCAGAGCAGATGGGGAGCTGTCTTTCTCATAGCTGCAGCGTTGGCACTGTGTTGGTCGTTCGTGCCCACGGTGGCCGTATTACTCGGGGCTGACGCCGCCGTTCTCGAGCCCTTCGTCGCCAAGTCAACGGGAATCGCAAACTGGGTTGCCCAACTAGATGAGGTTGTCTTGAGTCATCAAACTACATTTAGCGGGTTGAGCGCTGTCGTTCTCGCAGCAATCGTCACACTTCTTCAGATTTATACGGCGCTCGTCTCAATGAAACGAGTACTTAGCAAAGTTCGAGAGCGTGCCGCAACAAAATCAACAAAGAGCCAAACCACAGGTGACAATTCGCAAGCACTAGAGCAGTCCCTTTGGCAAGAGACGAATCCGAACCACAAGTAAACTAGACACATCTAGAGAGGGCATAATGACTTCAGAAAACCCAAGCGACCCTGGACACGGCGACTCGATTGCTGCGTGGGTAGCGGTAATCATCATCATCATCGCATCGGGAGTGGCCACCTGGGCTTACTACTTCGACATGTTTGCAATCGTGTGGGCCTCTGGCCTAGTAGTTGTGCTCGGTGTGGTTGCCGGAATCGTGCTCGCTCGATTGGGCTATGGAATCAAAGGCAAGCGCTAAACATTCGTGCTTGAAGATCTCTATGCCGGCGCTGCAGAAGACTCGGCGCGACGAAGAAGCACCGTTTCAGCCCGCCAACTAGAAGCCGCCATTGCTAAACGCAGGCCACCTATCAACGCTTTAAAGGCTCTTCAACCACGCGACCGAGTGCACGTGTTGGCAGAGATCAAGCGGTCTAGCCCGTCGAAGGGTTCGCTGGCGACGATCGAAGACCCGGCGGCTTTGGCAAGCATCTACCAACAGCACGGAGCATCCGCTATTTCGGTGCTAACCGAGCAGCGCAAGTTCAAGGGTTCTCTTGAAGATCTTGAACAGGTTAGAGAAGCAGTCAGCGTGCCGCTTCTGAGAAAAGATTTCATCTCGAATGAGTATCAGCTCTTAGAGGCGCGGGCTCACGGAGCCGACATCTTCTTGCTTATTGTTGCGGGGCTTGACGCCGCGACACTCATGAGGCTGAAGGTATTTGGTGAAGACCTTGGCATGACGGCATTTGTCGAAACCCACTCAGGCGATGAGTTGAAGATTGCCAGTGACTTGGGTGCTCAACTGATCGGTGTAAACGCTAGAGATCTAACGACATTTGAAACCGACAGAAATTTGTTCTCGAAACTAGTTGAAAACTTTCCAGCTGGTGCGATTAAGGTAGCCGAAAGCGCGGTTCGCGAGGTCGCAGATGTAGTTGCCTACCGAAATGCTGGCGCAGATGTGGTTCTTGTTGGTGAGGCTCTAGTAACAGGCGATCCGGCTAGTCGTCTTGATGAATTTCTAAACGCCTAATCGATTTAGGATTGAAACTATGACTCAGTTGCGCGACCAGGTAGGGCCTTACTTCGGTGAGTTCGGAGGCCGGTTCGTTCCCGAGTCGCTTATTGCAGCCCTCGATGAGCTTGAAAGCATTTATCAGAAAGCTAAGGCTGACCCCAGCTTCGTGCTTGAACTAGCAGAGCTCCACAAGACCTACACAGGCAGACCGAGCATCATCACCGAAGCAGCACGCTTCGCGTCGCACGCTGGCGACATTCGTGTCTTTCTGAAGCGTGAAGACTTGAACCACACCGGTTCACACAAGATCAACAATGTTCTGGGCCAGGCCCTGCTTGCCAAGCGCATGGGTAAAACACGCATAATCGCCGAAACTGGCGCTGGGCAGCACGGTGTGGCTAGCGCAACCGCGGCAGCACTTTTCGGGCTTGAATGCGTTGTCTATATGGGCGAAGTGGACACCGAGCGACAGGCCCTCAACGTTGCTCGCATGAAGCTTCTTGGCGCGACAGTAGTTGCCGTTAAGACCGGCTCACGCACTCTGAAAGATGCAATCAACGAAGCGCTTCGCGACTGGGTAACAAACGTTGGAGACACACACTATTTGTTGGGCACGGTAGCAGGCCCTCACCCTTTTCCGACAATGGTTCGAGACTTCCACTCAGTCATCGGAAACGAAGCCAGAGCGCAAATGCTAAACGACTACGGAACTCTTCCAACCGTCGTTGCCGCCTGTGTCGGTGGCGGTTCGAACGCCATCGGAATCTTCCATGCATTCCTAGATGACCAGGATGTTCGTCTGCTTGGTTTCGAGGCCGCAGGAGACGGCATGGGCACACCTAGACACGCCGCAACATTGAACTATGGCAAACCAGGCGTTCTGCACGGGGCGCGGTCGTACATGCTTCAAGACGAAGATGGTCAAACACTCGAGAGTCACTCTATTAGTGCCGGCCTTGATTACCCAGGTGTGGGACCAGAGCATTCTTGGCTCAAAGACCTAGGTCGTGCAGAATACCGCGGTATCTCGGATGACGAAGCGATGCAGGCACTGCGCCTACTTAGCCAAACCGAAGGAATCATTCCTGCCATTGAGACAGCACACGCATTGGCGGGTGTTCTGAAACTCGGCAAGGAGCTGGCTCCCGGAAGCTCTGTCTTGGTGAACCTCAGCGGTCGTGGAGATAAAGACATGGAAACCGCCGCACGCTACTTCGGATTGCTAGGGGATTAGGCATGAGCCAAGTAGAAGCAAAATTCGCCGAGAATAAGGCAGCCGGCAAAGACACTCTTATCGGGTATTTTCCACTCGGCTTTCCAACGCTGAGGGAATCAGTAGATGCCGCGGTAGCGATGGCCGAGGGCGGTGTTGACATTCTCGAACTAGGTGTTCCGTATTCAGACCCGGTAATGGACGGCCCGGTCATCCAAGAGGCTACCGAGACAGCTTTGGCCAACGGTTTCAAACTGCGCCAAACATTCGAAGCCGTAAGAGAAGTTAGTGAACGCACCGGTATTCCAGTACTGGTGATGACGTACTGGAACCCTGTGATGCAGTTCGGTGTGCAGGATTTTGCAAGATCGTTGAAAGAGGCTGGGGGAGCGGGAATGATCACACCCGACCTGATTCCTGACGAGGCCTCTGAGTGGCTAGCCGCGGCAGAGGAACATGACCTTGACCGTGTTTTCCTTGCCGCCCCTACATCTTCGACGCAGAGAGTCGAGAACGCCGCCGCGCTTAGCCGTGGTTTTGTTTACGCCGTTTCAACAATGGGCATTACAGGTGCAAGAGACGAGGTTGATTCTCTCGCTCGAAGAGTAGTTTCTGCAGTTCGGGAGACGGATGTCGAAGCAAACGTAGCCGTTGGAATTGGTATTTCAACCGGAGAACAGGCGTCTGCCGTGAACGAATACGCAGACGGAGCCATCATCGGCAGTGTGTTTGTGAAGGCCTACAGCCAAGGCGGACTAATCGAACTTAAACGAACGGTCGCCGAAATAGAATCAAAGATGAACAAGGGACACAAATGACCATCGCCAATTTCGTAGCTGCAATTCCTAGCCCAGCAGAATCAACGATCGACCTGGGCTTCGCGCGCATCCACTACTACGCCTTGTTTATCCTTCTGGGAATTGCCGTCGCCGTCTACTGGTCAAACCGTCGACTAGTCAAGCGCGGTGGCGAAAGTGGGCTGATGCTCGATGTAGCAATCTGGGCCGTCCCCTTCGGTATCGTGGGCGCTCGTCTTTTTCACGTACTGACCCACCTAAGTGATTACGTTGGCGAAGGCAAAGACCTGCTGAAGATTCTTTACGTTTGGGAGGGCGGGCTTGCTATTTACGGCGCCCTTATCTTCGGAGTCGTGGGAGCCTATATTGGAGCGAGACTAGCTAACCTTAGGCTGCTTTCGGTTGCCGACGCACTTGCTCCGGCCGTGCTCTTGGCACAAGCCATAGGCCGCTGGGGTAACTACTTCAATCAAGAACTTTTCGGAAAGCCAACCGACCTACCTTGGGCAATTCAGATTGATGCGCCAAACCCAGCAATCCCATCTGGTTGGTTGTCCGAGCAAACTTTTCACCCGACATTCTTTTATGAGTTCCTTTGGTCGATTGCAGGCGTCGTGCTCTTGGTGCTGCTCGAACGCCGCCTCAATCTTCGTTGGGGTCGCATGTTTGCCGCTTACCTGATCTATTACTCAATCGGACGCTTCTGGATCGAAGACTTGCGTATCGATCCGAGCGATGTGCTTCTTGGGTTGCGTACCAACCAGTGGAGCGCAGTATTTGGCGTCATCCTCGGCTTGGCACTCATCATTTGGTCAAGAAAACGCCACCCTGGCGTCGAAGAGTCCGTGTACACGACTAAGCCAGAACCAGAGCCTGAAAAAGCCTAGACTGAGATAAACTTTCGTAGCAGCACTTTTGAGCGTGGTCGGTTGACCGCATAAGCATCGGGCCAAGGTTGTCCCAACGGTAAATCGTTAGGAGTCCAACATGCCCGAATCGCCATTCGAGCGCTTTTCAACAGCGCCATCGGCTCACGGCCTGTATGACCCTAGCCGCGACCGAGACGCTTGTGGATTGGCAATGGTTGCGACACTTCGCGGCACACCCGGACACGACATTGTCGAGACAGCGCTCAACTCCCTTCGCAATCTAGAGCACAGAGGCGCTGTTGGCTCAGATGCAGGGACCGGAGACGGCGCAGGCATTCTGACCCAGATTCCGCACGAATTCTTTGCCGCGAAGGTCGACTTTCCTCTTCCAGCTCGCGGTGCATATGGCGCGGGACTCGTTTTTCTAGAAAATGGCACCGATCACCAGGCATTCCGGGCCTCATTCGAGGCATTGGCGGCAGAAGAGCAACTACAAGTTATCGGTTGGCGCGAAGTGCCTGTAAACCCATCAGTTCTGGGTGACCTTGCTAGAGAAGCAATGCCCGCTATCGTTCAGGTTTTTGTAACTGGTGAGCAACGCGAGATGGCACTTGAACGAGCTCTTTTTAGACTTCGTAAACGATCAGAGGCGCGCCTTGGCGTCTACCATCCGTCACTATCTTCCAAGACCATCGTCTACAAGGGCATGGTGACTACCCTTCAGCTCGAGCCTTTCTACCCAGACCTTAGTGATAGTAAATTCAGTTCGACCTTGGCTCTGGTTCACTCCCGATTCTCGACGAACACATTCCCATCATGGCCGCTGGCTCACCCATTCAGGCTCATTGCACATAACGGCGAAATCAACACCGTTAAGGGCAACCGAAACTGGATGTCTGCCCGCTCGTCACAACTAGCTAGCGAAGCACTTGGAGATTTGAAACAGCTGCTTCCTATCGTCACTCCAGGCGGCTCCGATTCGGCGTCGTTTGATGAAGTACTTGAACTGCTTTATCTGGGAGGACGCAGCCTTCCGCACGCCATGATGATGATGATTCCCGAGGCTTGGGAAAAACACACCGACATGGATGAGGCGAGAAAGAACTTCTACGAGTACCACTCGATGCTCATGGAACCTTGGGACGGGCCTGCCGCGGTTATCTTTACCGACGGTTCGCTTGTCGGTGCCACACTTGACCGAAACGGCCTCAGGCCAGGGCGGTACGTAGTAACCGAAGACGGCCTAGTCATTCTTGCTTCTGAAATCGGTGTAGCAGACATTGATCCCTCAAAAATCGTTCGGAAAGGTCGCCTGCAGCCAGGAAAAATGTTCCTCGCTGATACCGCTAACGGCCGCTTGATCGATGACGAAGAGATCAAAGCCGAGGTTGCAGCTCTCGAACCTTGGGGAACTTGGCTAAGTGAAAACCGCATTGAACTCGCCGAACTGCCTGAACGTGAGCACATTGCCCACACCTCGGCATCGGTGAACCGCAGACAGCGCACGTTTGGTTACACCGAAGAAGACCTGCGCATTCTTCTAGCCCCGATTGCCCGCACCGGTGCGGAGCCAATTGGTGCGATGGGGTCAGACACTCCGATTGCGGCGCTCAGCGATCGACCTCGCGTGTTGTTTGACTACTTCGTGCAGCAGTTTGCTCAGGTCACCAACCCGCCGCTGGACAGCATTCGTGAAGAAGTAGTCACATCGTTAGGCACTGGGCTAGGACCAGAGCGAAACCTTCTCACCGCAACGCCAGAGCACGCGCAACAGATCTCACTTGATTTCCCTGTTCTTGATAACGACGAGCTCGCAAAGATAAAGCACATCGAATCTAAGCCCGGAGTCGGTAAGTCGCACACCATCAAGGGTCTGTATCGCATGGATGCGGGGGCCGAGGGTCTTGCCGCGCGCATCCGGGAGATTTTCGACGAGGTTGACGCTGCCATTGCGAACAATGTCACGTACCTAATCCTCAGCGACCGAGACAGCAACCGCGAGCTCGCGCCAATTCCATCTCTGCTTCTGACCTCGGCAGTTCACCACCATTTGATTAGAACCGGAAATCGCACCCGCTTGGGATTGGTGATCGAAGCCGGAGACGTTCGTGAAGTTCACCACGTAGCCGCTCTCATTGGTTATGGTGCAGCTGCCATCAACCCATACCTGGCGATGGAATCAGTGGAGCAAATGGTTCTCACCGGAGAGCTTGCTGGCCTGACGGTCAAGAAAGCCCATGCAAACCTGATTAAGGGTCTTGGCAAGGGTGTTTTGAAGATTATGTCGAAGATGGGTATTTCGACGGTGTCTTCATACTCTGGTGCCCAGGTGTTCGAAGCTATCGGCCTTAGCCAAGAGTTCGTAGACACGTATTTCACTGGCACAGTTAGCCAACTAGGCGGAATCGGCATCGAAGTTATTCATGCCGAAATCGCCTCAAGACACAAGACGGCCTACCCGCTAGAGAGAGCAACGAACCCACACACCGCTCTCGAGACAGGCGGAGAGTACCAGTGGCGTCGTGACGGTGCGCCACACCTGTTTAGCCCTGAAACCATTTTTAAACTTCAGCACGCAACCAAGAGCAAGAGCATGGAGATCTTCAGGCAATACACCGCCTCGGTAGATAACCAATCAGAACGGCTGATGACGCTGCGCGGACTTTTCACACTTAGAGAGGGCGTGAGGCCTGCAGTTCCTATTGATGAGGTCGAACCAATCTCATCAATCGTCAAACGTTTCTCAACCGGCGCTATGTCGTATGGCTCCATCTCGCCTGAAGCGCACGAAACCCTTGCGATCGCCATGAACCGACTGGGCGCAAAATCGAACACGGGTGAGGGTGGTGAAGATGTTGAAAGACTTCTAGACCCAGCGCGACGTTCGAGCATCAAGCAAGTTGCATCGGGTCGGTTCGGCGTGACGAGCATGTATCTGACGCACGCCGACGACATTCAGATCAAGATGGCTCAGGGGGCTAAACCTGGTGAAGGTGGCCAACTTCCCCCAAATAAGGTTTACCCGTGGATCGCCAGAACTCGTCATGCGACTGCTGGCGTAGGTCTTATTTCACCACCTCCACACCACGACATTTACTCGATCGAAGACCTCAAACAGCTGATCTTCGACCTAAAGCGTGCAAATCGCGAAGCTCGAGTGCACGTGAAGCTTGTTAGTCAGGTTGGCATTGGAACGGTCGCTGCAGGTGTTGCAAAAGCGAAGGCCGACGTCATCCTAGTTTCAGGTTTTGATGGCGGCACTGGAGCATCGCCATTGAACTCCCTAAAGCACGCGGGAACTCCGTGGGAGCTCGGTTTGGCCGAGGCTCAGCAAACACTTATGGTCAATGGACTTCGAGGTAGAGTCTCGGTTCAAGTCGATGGTCAAATGAAGACTGGCAGAGACGTAATTATCGCTGCCCTGCTGGGTGCAGAAGAGTATGGCTTTGCTACAGCACCACTGGTGGTTTCGGGATGTATCTTGATGCGCGTTTGCCACCTAGACACCTGCCCTGTCGGTGTGGCGACTCAGAATCCGACCTTGCGTGAACGATTTACCGGTCAGGCAGATCACGTTGTGAACTTCTTCGAGTTCCTGGCTCAGGAAGTTCGCGAGTACCTCGCCGCTCTTGGCTTTAGGAGCCTCGATGAAGCCATCGGTCGAAGCGAATTGATCGACGTAAACCGCGCAATCACACACTGGAAGGCAGACGGTCTGGACCTAACGCCGATTCTTGCGGCACCTAGTGTTCCAACTGACTCACCGCGACGCAGAGTTAGCAGTCAAGACCACGAACTCGAAAAGCACTTCGACTTCAAACTTCTCGAACTAGCCAATCCGGCTCTTGAAGATGCCCAGAAGGTATCGATCGAACTACCGATTTCAAACGTCGACCAGGCCGTCGGCACCTTGCTTGGCAATGAGGTCACCAAACGCTACGCCGAGCATGGGCTAGCTGACGGAACAATCGACATTCGACTTCGCGGTGCTGCCGGGCAATCGTTTGGTGCGTTTGTTCCCCGTGGAATTTCGCTCACCCTGGAAGGCGACGCTAATGACTACGTCGGCAAAGGCCTTTCAGGCGGTCAGATTAGCATTCGACCAGACCGCTCAAGCAGCTATGCAGCCGAACAAAACATCATCGCAGGCAACGTAATCGGTTACGGAGCGACAAGTGGAAGAATCTTCATCCGCGGCATCGTGGGGGAGCGCTTCCTAGTTAGAAACTCTGGGGCAACAGCCGTAGTTGAGGGCGTGGGCGATCACGCACTTGAATACATGACCGGTGGAGTGGCGGTAATTCTTGGCAAGACAGGGCGCAACCTAGGTGCTGGAATGTCTGGTGGACGCGCCTTTGTTTACAAACTACGTGCCGACAGAGTGAACCCAGAAGCCTTGGCCAACGGTGAACTCAAACTTCTCCCATTAGACGAATCCTCAAAAGAGCTTTTGTTGTCGGTGTTGCAGGAGTACCAGAAGTCCACGGGTTCACTTCTTGCGGAACGCCTTCTCGCTGACTTTGAGAGCGCCGCTGAAGACTTCAGCTTGGTTCTACCACGCGATTACGCATATGTTCTTGAAATTCGTGAAAAGGCGATTTCTTCTGGCCTGAACCCTGACGGTGAAGAAACGTGGAAGAGAATTTTGGAGGTTACAAATGGCTGATCCTCGTGGATTTCTGAAAGTAACCAATCGTGAAACCGCCGTTCGTCGACCAGTTCCAGTTCGAATCCTCGACTGGAAAGAGGTTTATGAGCGACGCGACAAAGGGGTAATTACAGCTCAGGCGTCTCGATGCATGGACTGCGGTGTCCCTTTCTGTCACCAAGGTTGCCCGCTTGGAAACCTTATTCCTGAATGGAATGACCTCACCTGGCGCGACGACAACAAATCTGCCATTGAGCGACTTCACAAAACAAACAATTTCCCGGAGTTCACCGGCCGCCTTTGCCCAGCTCCATGCGAGAGTGCCTGCGTGCTTGGCATCAACCAACCTGCAGTCATCATTAAAGAGATCGAAGTCTCAATCATCGATGACGCCTTTGACAACGGCTTCGTGCAGCCACACCAACCAGAACGCCTAACCGGCAAGACTGTTGCGGTTGTTGGTTCTGGCCCGGCAGGATTGGCAGCCGCTCAACAACTGACGCGGGCTGGTCACACTGTAGCGGTTTACGAGCGCGACGACAGAATCGGCGGCCTACTTCGGTACGGCATCCCAGATTTCAAGATGGAGAAGATCCACCTAGAGCGCCGTATCAAGCAGATGGAGGCCGAGGGGACTCGCTTCAGGGCTGGTGTCGAGATTGGTAAGGACATCTCCTGGCAAGAGCTTCAGAGTCGCTTTGACGCAGTTCTGGTCGCCACGGGAGCCACAAAACCTCGCGACCTACATGTAGAAGGTCGCGACCTCGACGGTGTGCACTTCGCTATGGAGTATCTAACACAAGCAAATAAAAAAGTCGCGGGCGACACGGTTGCCGACCAAATCTCGGCTGCAGGAAAGCACGTGGTAATTCTGGGAGGCGGCGACACTGGCGCTGACTGCCTAGGTACTGCAACCAGACAGGGAGCTGCTTCGGTAACAACCCTGGCAATTGGTATCCAACCTGCCTCTGAACGACGCCCTGACCAGCCTTGGCCTACCTTCCCAACACTTTTCGAAGTTGCAAGCGCACACGAAGAGTTTGGGGAACGCAAGTATTTGGCCTCTACCGTCGGCTTTGTAGGTAAAGATGGAAAAGTTACCGGCATCAAAGTTGCAGAAACCGAGTTCGTCGACGGAAAGAGAGTTCCAAAAGCGGGAACTGAGCAGATTTTGCAAGCCGATCTAGTGCTTCTGGCCCTCGGTTTCACCGGTGTCGAGAGCGACACGCTTGAAGAGCAAGCACAGGCGATAGTCGATTCTCGTGGCAACATAAATCGCAATGAACGTTGGGAAACCAACATTTCTGGGATGTTCGTGGCCGGCGACGCTGGTCGAGGCCAAAGCCTCATTGTTTGGGCAATCGCTGAAGGAAGAGCGGCTGCTGCGGCAATTGACGCATACCTAGAAGGAAGTACGGAGCTGCCAGCTCCGGTAAAACCAACCGATCAACCAATCTCGGTCTACAGCTGAGGTTTGTTTCTCGGGGTCTAAATAGACCAAGAACAAGAATGAGGAAATGATGAGACGCGCAAAGATTGTCGCGACACTTGGGCCAGCAACTTCGACCTACGAGCAGATACGCGCCGTCATCGAGGCTGGCGTCGACGTAGCACGCATGAACCTAAGTCACGGTTCATACGACGTTCACGAAGAAGTCTTTAACAACGTTCGCAAGGCGGCGGCAGATAGCGGTAAAGCGGTCGGCATTCTTGTTGACCTGCAGGGACCAAAGATTCGTCTCGGCCGCTTCGCGAATGGCCCCGTCATGCTCGAAAAGGGTGCGACCTTCAAGATCACCATTGATGAAATTCAGGGTGATGTAAACATTTGTGGAACTACATTCAAAGGCCTTCCAGGCGACGTGCGCGTTGGCGATCAACTACTGATCGACGATGGAAAGGTTGGCCTTCGCGCCACAGACGTAACGTCAACAACGGTGACCACGGTTGTCGAAGTGCCGGGCCCGGTTAGCAACAACAAGGGAATCAACCTCCCTGGCGTCGCTGTAAACGTGCCTGCGCTCTCTGAAAAAGATGAAGAGGACCTTCGCTGGGCTATCAAGCTTGGTGCGGACATTATCGCGCTGTCTTTTGTTAGGAACGCTTCTGACATTGTTCGAGTGCACGAAATCATGAAAGAAGAAGGCAAGTTCCTTCCGGTCATCGCCAAGGTTGAAAAACCTCAAGCCGTTGAAGCACTCGAAGAAATCATCGACGCATTTGACGGCGTGATGGTGGCCCGTGGTGACCTCGGTGTCGAACTTCCACTTGAGCAAGTACCGCTTGTTCAAAAACGCGCAGTTGAACTATCTCGTCGTTGGGCTAAGCCGGTAATCGTCGCTACTCAAATGCTCGAATCGATGATCGAAAATGCTCGTCCAACGAGAGCAGAAGCGAGCGACGTTGCAAATGCGATTCTCGATGGAGCAGATGCTGTGATGCTTTCGGGTGAAACCTCTGTGGGCAAGTTCCCGGTCGAAACGGTTGCTACTATGGCTCGAATCATCGAATCAACCGAAGAGAACGGAATGGATCGCATTCCACCACTGGGCACGCGTCCGCACACTCACTCTGGCGCAGTCTCACTGGCTGCAGTCGAGATCGCTGAACTACTCGGTTCAAAGTACGTTTGCGTCTTTACCGAGAGCGGAGATTCGTTCAGACGAGTTTCACGCCTGAGGTCTTCGGTACCAACCCTTGCTTTTACGCCAAGCGTTGAAACTCGCAACCGTCTAGCAATGTCTTGGGGATCAGAGACTTACTTGGTTGAGAAGGTTACCCACACCGACGCAATGATGCACCAGGTAGACGAAATCGTTCTTCGCGAAGGCCTTTGCCAGATCGGCGATGAAGTTGTCGTCGTAGCCGGCACTCCACCGGGCATCCCAGGTTCAACGAACTCATTGCGCGTGCACAAGGTAGGCGACGCTCTGAATGCAGCGGTACCGGGTTACATCAGAAGTTAGTAACAAATAGAAAAAGCGGCGATCAAGATCGATCGCCGCTTTTTTTTATTGTGCCGGAAGTGGGATTCGAACCCACACGCCCTTTCGGACAAAGCATTTTGAGTGCTCCGCGTCTGCCGTTCCGCCATTCCGGCCGAAACAACGTTTCTTAGTCTATCTAAAGTTTCAGCCCAGGTTTGTGCCTGTCATCCTATAAAGTAACGAACATGTCAGAACAAACGCGTCGTACCGCACTAGTAGCCGAAGACGAATCAATTATCCGCATGGATATTGTCGAGACTCTCAAAGAGTATGGTTTCGACGTTGTCGCCGAGGCAGGGGATGGCGAGGCAGCAGTTGCGCTTGCAACGGAGCACAGACCCGACGTCATCGTTATGGACATCAAGATGCCCAAAATGGACGGCATCGAAGCTGCTGAGAAGATCTCCGCGCTAAAAATTCCGGTGGTGCTCCTAACGGCCTTCAGTCAACGAGAGCTAGTCGAACGTGCATCCGAGGCTGGGGCTATGGCTTATGTAGTAAAGCCGTTCTCGCCTAATGACCTACTGCCCGCTATTGAAATCGCTCTTAGCCGTCACGCCCAGCTGAATGCACTTGAACTAGAGATTGCTGATCTCGCCGAGCGCCTAGAGACAAGAAAGCTTGTCGACAGGGCCAAAGGCCTGCTAATTAGCAAAAACCTCGTTAAGGACGAACCCGACGCCTTTAGGTGGATTCAAAAAAGCTCGATGGACAGACGACTAACCATGGCCCAAGTAGCCAAGACGGTCATCGAACAATTGCAAGACAAACCCAAATCAGACGAAGAGTAAATCGACTACTGGTCTGATCGTCGGTCGCGTAACAGGTTGGTGATTCGAATTGTAGAGAGTCTCGCACCTGAGGCGTCCACTACAGCAATTTCGTGAAATGTGAGTGTCTTACCCAAACTAATCGAGCTGCAGGTGGCAGTAACGACACCATCGGTAGCCGATTTACTGTGCGAGGCGTTGATATCAATTCCGACCGCATACTTTCCCATTGGCAAGGCCCAGACATTAGCAGCGAAAGAGCCCAGGGTCTCGGCCAATACCACGTATGCACCCCCGTGCAGCAACCCGAGTGGTTGCCTGTTACCTTCTACCGGCATGGTAGCCACGGCGCGCTCAGCGCTTAGTTCGAGCAAGTTGATACCCATGCGTTCTGCAAGTTCGCCTAAACCACGCTCTTTCATTAGCTCAGCAGCAGCTGGCGACAATTTGGCACTGTTCTCAGACATCTTGCTCCGTAGTTAGCGTGTGAATGACGGTTAGGCTTGCGTTATGAACGCTGTTGCCAAGCCTACCTTGCTGCTCATTGATGGGCATTCCTTAGCATTTAGGGCGTTCTATGCTCTGAGCCCTGACTCTTTCAAAACATCGGCCGGCCAGCACACCAACGCTGTGCACGGATTCATTTCGATGATGTTAAACATTCTGCAAGCCGAGCAGCCAAGCCACATGGCAGTCGCCTTCGATCTTTCTAGGTCATCGTTCAGAACCGATGAGTACCCTGCCTATAAGGGAACTAGAGGCGAAACACCGCCTGAATTCAACGGTCAGACCGAGCTGCTAACCGAAGCGTTGGCGGCCATGAACATAGTCACCATAACTAAGGTCAACTATGAGGCAGATGACGTAATTGCCACCTTGTCAAAAATGGGCGACGATGCCGGTTACGAGGTTTTCATCGTTTCAGGCGACCGCGACACCTTCCAGCTGATCTCTGAAAACACCACAATTCTTTATCCGGTCAAAGGCGTCATGAATTTGGCTCGGATGAACGACGAGGCCGTGTATGCCAAATATGGCGTGCATGCCAACCAGTATTCAGACTTAGCTGCGCTAGTCGGCGAAACCTCAGATAACCTTCCGGGCATTCCGGGTGTTGGGCCAAAAACGGCAGCGAAATGGTTGCAGGAACATCACTCGCTCGAGGCGATTCTCGAATCCGCCGACACCATCGGTGGAAAAGTGGGTGAAAGCCTTCGTGAGCACAAACAGGAAGCGATTAGAAACAGGCGACTAAACCGCCTTGTGCGCGATCTTGAGCTACCTGTGACACTAGACGACCTCAAGATCGAAGGCGTCAACCAAGATGAAGTAAAACGAGTTTTCGCTAACTTGCAGTTCAGATCGTTGACAGAGCGAGTTCTAAGGCTTCGGGGAACCAAGGCTTCCGACTCTACCGAGCAAGATGCGAACGAACCAAGCAAGGATGATTTCCAAGAACCAGCAGCGACCATGTTCGACGTTCCCAGCCAACCAGAATCGGTTGCTGTCTCTTGGAATGATTTCAAGGCTTTCGTTGAAGGTAATGATGCTGCACTCACGTTCGAATTGGCAGAGACTCGCATCCTTGCGATAGGGGCGGCCACAGCATCCGAGCGCAGATATTGCCCTCTCAACGAAGGTGAAGCCAACGTCGCCCAAGAGTGGCTGAGGTCAATCGAGACGGCCACCATCTTCGGAGCAAAGGACATCGAGCGCGCCTTATTGCAACAGGGTGTCGCGCTTAGCGCCGTGGTTGATGACCCTCTATTAGAGGCGTACCTTGTTGACCCTGTTCGCCGCAGCTATGCAATCGATGATTTGGCGCTCGAGCATCTGGGTCTAGTAGTCAAACGCTCTGACGCAAACCAATTGATTCCTGACGACTCGGTAGATTGCTCTCTCAATGCATGGCTGACGTTTTTGCTCGCTAAAAAGCTCGGTGCGTCAATAGAGCAGCAAAACATGCAGTCTGTTTATGAAACCATCGAGAAACCGTCCAGCCGCGTTCTCGCCGAGATGGAGGCCACTGGGGTACAGGTCAACCAGGTATTGCTCACTGGCTTACTCGAGAAACTTGCGATTGAAATCAGAGAAGCAGAGCTGGCCTGTTTCGCGCTGATCGGTAAAGAAATCAATCTAGCCTCGCCGAAACAGCTGCAAACGGTACTGTTCGAAGACCTGGGAATGGTCGGAAACAAGAAGATCAAGACTGGTTTCTCTACCAACGCAGAGGCCCTGAACACGTTATTCGAAGAAACCGAGCATCCATTTCTAGAGGCTCTTCTAAAGCACCGCGAAGTGACAAAGATTCGCCAAATGGTCGAAGTGCTGAACAAGTCAATCGCTGCCGATGGCCGAATCCACACCAATTATGTTCAAACCGGAACTTCGACAGGTCGTCTTTCAAGTGAGGCGCCAAACCTACAGAACATCCCGATCAAAACTGAACGCGGTCGCGAGATTAGAGACGCCTTCGAGGTTAGTGAAGGGTTCGAGACTCTTCTCACCGCCGATTATTCGCAGATTGAAATGCGAATCATGGCGCATCTCAGCGAAGACGACGGCCTCATCGAGGCCTTCAATACTGGCGAAGACCTGCACCGATACGTTGGCGCTCGAATCTTTGGCGTTAGCCCAAATGACGTGACTGCAGCAATGCGTTCGAAAGTAAAGGCCATGTCGTATGGCCTGGTCTACGGGCTTAGCGAATACGGCTTAGCTAAACAGTTGCGAATCAGCAACGGTGAGGCCAAAGAGCTCATGGCCGATTACTTCGCCAGATTTGGGGGAGTGCGTCGCTACTTGGCGTCTGTAGTCGATCACGCAAAACTGAACGGCTACACGGTCACCACTTTCGGTCGCCGTCGCCCTTTTGACGACTTGAAGAGCCCGATTTTCCAACTCCGTGAGAATGCCCGCCGAGCAGCATTGAACGCCCCGATTCAGGGCACTGCGGCAGACATCATGAAACTCGCAATGATTCGTGTGCAAGCCGCAATCACGGATGCCGGACTGAGCAGCCGCATGCTGTTGCAGGTTCACGATGAACTGGTCTTCGAGGTTGCCCCAGGTGAACTCGAACAGCTCAAATCGATCGCAATTGACTGCATGTCTAACGTTGTGAAACTTAGTGTTCCTCTCGAAGTTCACATCGGTGTCGGAAAAACCTGGGACGCAGCCGGTCACTAACGCTGGCATCACGGTGCGATAGCCGTTAGGCTATAGGGGCACAGTTTTGTGTTAAACCAATCCACTGTCGCAAACGAATCTCACTAAAGTTGTGGGGTTTTGTTGCGACCTGAGTATGTCCATAGAAGAGCAAAACAAAATATGACAAACCAAACCGAAAAGGCCACCAAGCAGGTTGCCATCAATGACATTGGCACTGCTGAGGAATTCTTAGCCGCGGTTGAGGCAACCCTCAAATTCTTCAACGACGGAGACCTCATCGAGGGAATCGTTGTAAAAATCGACCGAGACGAAGTTCTACTAGACGTCGGTTACAAAACTGAAGGTGTTATTCCTTCTCGTGAACTTTCAATCCGCCACGACGCAGATCCTTCAGAGATCGTTACCGTTGGCGACACCGTTGAGGCCCTTGTACTTCAGAAAGAAGACAAAGAAGGCCGCCTTATCCTCTCGAAGAAGCGCGCACAGTACGAGCGTGCATGGGGCGACGTCGAGAAGATTCGCGAAGCAGATGGCACCGTCACCGGTACCATCATCGAAGTTGTCAAGGGTGGACTCATCGTCGACATCGGTCTTCGTGGCTTCTTGCCAGCATCGCTAATCGAGTTGCGTCGCGTGCGTGACCTAGCTCCATACCTAGGCCAGAAGGTTGAAGCCAAGATTCTTGAGCTAGACAAGAACCGCAACAACGTTGTGCTTTCTCGTCGTGCACTTCTAGAAGAGAGCCAGTCAGCCAACCGAAGCACCTTCCTTGCAGACCTAGCCAAGGGCCAGATCCGCACCGGTGTTGTTTCATCGATCGTCAACTTCGGTGCATTCATCGACCTCGGCGGCGTGGACGGTCTAGTTCACGTTTCGGAGCTCTCGTGGAAGCACATCGAGCACGCATCTGAGGTTGTCGAAATTGGCCAAGAAGTAACCGTTGAGGTTCTCGAGGTAGACCAGGACCGTGAGCGTGTATCGCTTTCGCTAAAGGCAACTCAGGAAGACCCATGGGCAGTGTTCGCACGCACCCACGCAATCGGTCAGTACGCACCGGGCAAGGTAACCAAGCTGGTTCCTTTCGGTGCATTTGTTCGCGTTGCAGACGGCATCGAGGGTCTAGTTCACATCAGCGAGCTTTCGAGCAAGCACATTGAACTAGCCGAGCAGGTTGTTTCGGTCAACCAGGACGTCTTCGTCAAGGTAATCGACATCGACCTAGAGCGTCGCCGCATCTCGCTATCGCTGAAGCAGGCTAACGAAGAAGTTGACCCTCAGGGCACCGACTTCAACCCTGCCCTATACGGCATGGCTGCAGACTACGACAACGCTGGAAACTACAAGTACCCAGAAGGTTTCGACCCTGCTACCAACGAATGGAAGGCTGGCTTCGAAGAGGCACGCGCCAAGTGGGAGAAGGAATACGCCGAAGCTCACGCGCGTTGGGAAGAGCACAAGCGCCAGGTTGCAGCAGCCAACGAGGCCGCCGCAAAGCTTCCAGACGCACCTGCAGCAGCTCCAGCAGCAGCATCTACTTCTGCCTCGTACTCGAGCGAATCATCAGAAGCAGGAACGCTTGCGGCTGACGAATCACTAGCAGCACTTCGCGACAAGCTAAAGAGCGCTGAGTAGTAAGCATCTATAACGAGAGGGGCCACGTTCGCGTGGCTCCTCTTTTTATTTAGTTAGGCTGTAATTGTGTATCTAGTAGGGCTCACGGGCGGCATTGCGGCGGGTAAAACCTCAGTCGCAAAGCGCTGGGTCGAACTCGGTGGGCTCGAGATTGACGCCGATGTTCTGGCACGCAAAGCTCTCGACGCGGGTACTCCCGGCTTAGCAAAAGTCTTAGAGCAATTTGGTTCAGACCTTTTGCTCGCCGACGGCAATCTTGACCGTCAAAAGCTCGCCGAGGTCGTCTTCAACGCGCCTGAAAAACGAAAGAAACTTGAAGAAATAGTTCACCCGATTGTTCGAGAACTTGCTGCTCAAGCACTTGCAGATGCACCCGCGGGATCGATACTCATCTACACGGTGCCACTGTTAGTCGAAGCATCCGTTGATTTGCCTTTTGACTTCGTCGTGACCGTCGAAGCACCTGTAGACAAGCAAGTTGAGCGTATGGTCAAAACACGGGGGATGACCGCACAGCAAGCCGGCGCAAGAATCGCTGCCCAGGCCAGTGCTGCCGAACGCGCCAACAGTGCCGATGTGATTCTTAACTCGAATCAGACACTCGGCCGACTATTGGACGATGCCGAAGCGCTATGGAATGAGATTGAACGAAAGGCGGCTGCGAAACATGGAGCCGACTAGATCGTTTGCACCGTTCAAGGTGGTTAGTGACTACACACCAAGTGGTGACCAGCCGACCGCAATCGCTGACCTAACCGAGCGAATCACCAACGGGGAGCGAGACATTGTCTTGCTTGGAGCGACTGGAACAGGTAAGTCTGCCACTACCGCATGGCTAATTGAAGCCGTTCAGAGGCCGACGCTTGTCTTGGCACACAACAAGACTTTGGCCGCCCAGCTGGTAAACGAACTCCGGGAGATGTTTCCGAACAACGCAGTCGAATACTTTGTCTCGTATTACGACTACTACCAACCCGAAGCATACGTTCCACAAACGGATACGTTCATCGAAAAAGACTCGAGCATCAACTCTGAAGTTGAGCGTCTTCGCTACAAGGCAACCATGAGCCTGCTATCACGACGCGATGTAATCGTGGTAAGCACCGTATCTTGTATTTACGGCCTGGGAGCACCGGCAGAATACCTGAACCAAAGCATCGCGATTCAGGTTGGCGATCAGCTCGACAGAGATGCATTGATTCGCAAATTCGTAGACCTCCAGTACAAACGCAACGACATCGACTTTTCGCGCGGCAACTTCAGAGTCAAGGGGGACACCATTGAGATCATCCCCGTTTATGACGAAACGGCCACTCGCATCGAGTTTTTTGGTGACGAAGTAGAGGCGATTTATTCGCTGAACCCGCTTACCGGTGATGTGATTTCGACAGAGTCCGCGGTTGCCATTTTCCCGGCCAGCTACTACGTGACAGCTCCCGAAAAGATGGGGCAGGCCATTGAAGAAATCGAAAATGAAATGGCGGCCCGAGTTCGTGAATTTGAGCA
>JACCDY010195438.1_pt1 | contig 30872 bp, 45 predicted proteins | sample 7446391 | NCBI WGS metagenome assembly JACCDY01 (sample SAMN15323451, study PRJNA562643) | freshwater metagenome | isolation source: river surface water | place: USA:Blue River Watershed | collected 2017-08-18 | reverse complement strand
CGCCCTTCACACGGGAGGGGTCACAGGTTCAATCCCTGTGCCGCCCACCACTTCAAAAACAAAGACTTAAAGAACAATCGGCCGATTAAGACGATGTTGTCAAATCCTGCATTTCAGGATTTGCCCCCAAAACCACCCAAATCACCAACCTCAAATGTCGCCCGACAAACCTACTTTTTCAGCATAAATCCATGTTTTTATTGGTTTAACCGCCATCGAAAAGCCGGCCGATATTCCCAACAAATTGTCGTCAAGCTGTCTGATGTATGTAAACGCTTTTCCGAGCAAATTCATCGAATTTGGCACATTTGTCGGCCGATAAATAGCAAAAATTCTCTCAAGCTGCTGAAATGCAACTTTAAGCGTTCATCGCAATCATCGGTGATTGTCGGTCACGCGGCCAGCCGGGTGATCCGCTTCTGGGCGGCCTTACCCTTGTGCTTGTGCCAGGCGTATCGGAGGCAGCGGGCGAAATCCCACGCCTCCCCGAGCATCTTCATCTGACGCCGGATCCTGTGCGCGTCCTTCATGACGGCGCTTCGAGAAATAGGCATTTTGGTCTCCTTCTGGCCGGGCGGCCCTTACCGCCGCCCCGCTTCCCACGCTTCAATGGCCACCGGCACGACCGGCCGGATCAGTTCCCGCATCGCTTCGGCGTAGACGCGGATCTCGAGCTGCGCGTGCTCGTGCAGACGCAGGTCCAGAAATTTAAGAAGGTTCAAAAGATCGACCTTCGCGAACATGTGCGAATAGGTCGAAAGCGGAAGAACGCTTCTCGCCAGCTCGCGCGGGACGCCGCGATCCAGCAGCTTGCGATAGGTGTCGAAGGCGCCTTCAGCGGCGAGCCGCATCAGAACCGGCGAGAACTTGTCGGGCTCGGCCTCGACGCGCGCTTGCTTGTTGTCGGTGGATTGCTTGCCGATGTCGGTCGCATTCGGCACGTAGAACTTTTCAGGCAATTCGCGATAGCGGCCGGAAAGCTCGTTATACGTCCAGGTCCGATGGCGATGCCATTGCCGCAGGACGAAGATCGGCGCCATCACTTCGAATTGAAACTCGACGGCCTCAAAGGGCGTCGTGTGACGATTGCGCCAAAGGTAATTGATGAGGCGCGCGTCGGATCCTGCGTCTTCACCGCTACGCCATGCAGCATCATACGATACGCGCGCCGCACGCACAATAGATAAATCATCACCCATGCTTTCAACCAGGCGAACAAAGCCATGATCAAGCACATCAATCTTTTGCATTTGATTGCTCCGCTTTCCAAACCATGACGTCCGCCTCATCAAACATCTGCCGAGCCGCTTCGAATTCCTCTTCAGGCATGGATGTCTGGCCGTCGCCGACGACGATGCGCTCGACGCCTGCCTGAATAAGAAGGCGCGCGCAGGCCGAGCACGGCGAATGCGTCACGTAGACAGAGCAGCCGTCGATCTTGATGCCCTCGCGCGCAGCTGTCGCGACGAGGTTCATTTCCGCATGCGCCGCGAAGAGATATTTCTGCGGACGCACGAACCGCTCCGGCTTGTCGACGACGCCACGCGGCGGCCCGTTGTATCCGGCGCACAGGACGACGCGATCCTTCACCAGCACCGCGCCGACCTTCGTGCTGTCCTTGCTCTTCTGCGCGGCGTGCCGCGCAAAGCCCATCAGATAATCATGCCAGTTCATTTTTCTTTTCCTGTGCGGTCTGGTGCTTGTAGAGAGCGCGGCTGAACATCGCGCGGGCGCCGTCAGCAGAGATCCGCAGATGGTTGGCGATGTCCTGGTAGCCCCACTTCTCCTCGACGCGCAGGCGATAGACCTCGGCCTCGCGCTTCGTCGGCGGCACATGGCGCCAGCTGTCTGGTTTGACCTTCGGCGGCGGATAGTCGCTGAACCCACCGGCGAAGACGATGTCGCCCGGCGGCACATAGTCCGGATCGCGTTCGAGCCATTTCACGCGCGGGATAGACAGCACCATGCGGCGCGCTTTGCTGTCTTCATCAAGCTCGCCCTCGCGCACCGAACGGTGCAGGTCGCGCACGGGAACGAGGCGGGTGTAGCGATCAATCTGCATTCTGGTCTCCTTATTTTTGCGTGTAGTGATGCGGTTTCTTGTCCTTGTGCCGATCAAGGATCTTTCCGGCGTCCGCGTTCAGGACGTCGTAAAAGGGCGGTGTTTTCGGGGGCCGATCGTCTTCGAGCTTCGCCTGATGCATGGCGTCGCGAAGAACGGTGAGAGATGCGATCGCTTTGGTGACGTGCGACAGGCCGCTGTCAGGATCGATGTCCTCGCCTTCCCACCAGGAAATGAGATGACGCATGGTCGCGTCGTAGTAGACGCTTGAGCGCACGCCGGCGCCGCGGTAGTTGTGGCGCCCGTATTTGGCGGCGCCTTCCAGCATCGCGAGGCCAAGCTCTGCGATGACCCTGCCGGGAACGGTCGACATCGGCGCCTTGCGAATTCCGACGACGTCTTTCGGGTTCGTGGGCTTCTCCATCGTCAATCCTCAATGATCTGTTTGACGACCCACGCCGCAGAGGCTGCGAAAATCAGAATGCAGAAAAGCGTCACGAAGGTTTCGAGATCCGGCAGGCGATTGTCGGTCATAATTGTATCTCAACGGGCGATGAAAGCGATGAAAAAGGCGCGCGGAAAAACCGCGCGCCATTAGTTTTAGAAGGGCTCGTCGTCGCCGGCGTCACCAACCGACGGACCGTCGTCGAACATATCGGCGGCGTTCGAACGGCCGTCGATGCGCTCGCGCGTCGAGTCCGTAATCTGCACAGCCTCAAGCGACAGAGCGATGCCGCGGTTGCCAGACACATCGAACTTGTAGGCGGACACAACCAAACGCGCGCCCTGCCCCGACCACACGGCGTCCTCATCCGTGATGTTCGCCTTGCTGCGATCGATGATGCCGGGCTTGAACTTCGACTTCGCCGTGAAGAAGCAACCGCCGACCGGATACGCGTCGGGGTGCTTGCCGGAACGCTCCTCGTTCTTGCGGAGCGGGTTTTTCACCATCTCCACCGGCACTTTCTTTTCCTTCGCGAGCTCCTCGCGCAGGCGCTTAATTTCGGCAGACAGGGCCTTAAATTCAGCCGTCTGAAGCGCCTCTTTGTCGAGGATCAGGATGCACTCATACTTAGCTTCTCCCGTGCTGCCCTGCATCGGATCACGAGGCTTGAACAGGCTCGGATAGTTGAGGGTGCCCTCGGGAGTTTTCATCTTAATAGCCGCCATGGTTAAGGCCTTTCAGTTCTGTTTAGTCAAAGAGAGCGGCGGCGCCGCTGGTTAAAGCAGGACGAGCATCGTCCTGACGAGCGAGCGTGCTTCCGCTACTCTCGCGCGTTACGAGGCTTTCGATGATTTTCACATCGAAGCCGTTTTTCTTGAGAACCTTCTCCATCTGCGCCGGCGACAGAACGCTCGGCGCCTCATAGATCGCCTCGGCTTCGAGACCGAAGTCGAGAAGCTCGGAGGCGATGTTCAGGTCTGTTTTCCATTTGCGCGTGGCGCGCTTCTGCACGAGCTTGTAGCCCGGCACGTCTTCGCCCTGGCCGAGACGACGCGACGCTTCCGCGCGCACCTGCTTGATCCAACCCTCGACGAGATCCGCCTTGTCGAGGATCTCGGCGAGCTCGGCGCTCGAAAATCCCTGCGGCGTGATTTCATGCGTCTCGTCGAAATCACGCTTCGCGACCTCATAGGCGCGGTCGCGCAGGGCTACGCACGAGGCGGCGCGCCGGCAATAGCGGCAATGGTCGCCCGGGTTTTCTGAAGTATCGCCGGCGCCAATGCGACGGAGAGCCGGCGCGAGGGTTTCTACCGCCCATGTCAGCAGTTCTTCCTTAGTGATCTCGATCGAACGAATTGGGTCCGGCGTGAAAGGCTGGACGATCACCAGACGGACTTTCTTCGCCAGGCTGAAGGAGCCGATCGCCATCAAGGCATACGCCCAGATTTGCGGCGACGTCGGCGCCACCGCGCGTCGTCCGAACTTCCAATCGGCGACCGTCAGCACCTTGGCGACATCACGATAAGCGACCAAATCGGTGGTGCCGAAAACGGGCTCCATGCCGTCTCCAAGAAACCACTTCATGTTGAGGCGCTCCTCGAGGCCGAACGCGTCGACGCCATCGGACAGCATGTGCGCCGTGTCGACGCACATCTGCACGGCCTCAATATCCTCTGCGTCGAGCACGATGATCTCACCGTCGACGACGACCTGCTTCGGCATTTCGCCGGTCTTGAATGTCTCCTCGACCGCCGTGTGCAACGCCGTGCCCTTGCGAGCATAGGCGTTGCTCTCGCCCTGGATGCCTCGCGCCTTTGTTACGGACGCGGGACAGTTCAGAGCGATCGGCAGGTAGGAAGGGCCGCAATCAGCGTGCGCCATCGTCTTGCACCTTCTGCGCGGCGTCCTGATCGGCGGCGTAATCGGCCGCGGCGGCTCCCGTCTTCGCGGCGTCGATCGCCTTTGAGGTGATCTTGCCGCGATGGCCATATTCGCGATCGTTCGGACCCGGTTCTTTCAGGCCCTTCTGCATGTCGGCGATTTCTTCCGGCGTAAGGTTCACCATGTCGGGCTCCTATTTGCTCTCGAGCGCGGCGGACAATTCCGCAGCGATTTGCGGGAAGATGTCGGCAGGCAGATCGCGGAACTTCTTGCGCGTCGCCTTGAACTTCTGGCGGATGCCCTGGACGATCTGCGCGCCGCCGTCCTCGAAGTAGAGGGCTTCAAGACGCGCGATCGTTTCGTCCTTAAAAGCTTCAGGATCGCTTTTGTCGCTCGCCTCAACCGATGAAATAGGCGCGTCAATTTCTTCCGGCGCCGGATCTTCCCACACCACTTCTTCCTGCGCCTCGACGAGCTCCGGCTCTTCTTTCTTGGCGCGACGCGTCTTCTTGTTCTCACGCTCGACGATTTCGTCGGCGATCACCTGCGAAATAGAGACTTCATATCCCTGCTCGCGGATGTGCTCGACGACCGCCTGCAACGGGAAGTCCGACAGGCTCGCACGCGCTTGTGGTTCGGATGTGACCATGCTGGCGAGCTCGAGGAGCTTTGCCTGCACGTCATCCGCCCGATCACCAATGATCTCGATTTTAATCATTTACCCTCTCCTGTTAGAGCAGTTCAGCCAACTCTGACGTTTTACGCGCAACAATTTCTTGAACGCGCACATCAAGCGGAATGCTTTGCGCGACCATGTAGCGGACGAGAACGCCGTCCTTCTGCCCGATGCGATGAACGCGACACGCTGCCTGAAGGTTGTCCCCAGGCACAAAACTCGTTTCGACAAAGAACACATCACGCGGCTGCACCGTGGGCGTCAGCAACGTCAGGCCTGTGCCCGCGGCATTGATCTGCCCGATGAACACGCGAACTTTCCTCGACGGATCGAGGAATTCCTGCACGGCGGCGAGGCGCTGCTTGTCATCAGAACGCCCGTCGATTTTGACGACGGACAGCCCCTTGTTCTCGAGGCCCTTCTTCAAATAATCGATCGTGTCGTGATGCCGCGCCCAGACGACGACCTGCAGCTTATTGTCCGAAAGGAAATCGTTCAGATATTCGACGGCGCTCGCCGCTTTCGCGAGACCGATCATGCGCAGGGCGCTGGCGAAGTGCTCATGCCGGCCGCGCAGATATGTCAGCAGCTCTTCGTCCGACAGGCCGGCAGGGATCATTTCGTTGATGTCCGACATGTCATCGCGAACGGCGACGCCGAGCGGGAGCTGCACGAACTGCAGCGGCGGCAGATCCGGCAGGCATTGCGCCTTCGTCAGACGCAGGAAGAAACCCTTCAGCCGCTCGCGCAGCTCGGGGATGTTGCGGCTCCCGGTGATCTGGCGGACCTGGCGGGCGCCGATGCGGCGCATGTCGACGCTGCAATAGTGGTTCTCGAATTCGAATTGCGTCATCGGACGATCGCGTTGCGCGCGCATGATCCGCTCGGGCGCCAGAGCACGCAGGGACGCATAGATCTCGCCGGCGTGATTGGGCATGGGCGTCCCTGACATCGGCAGGACGCGCAAGGCGTGCGGAGCGAGGTGCTGATAAACGGCCTGCGTGCGCTTCGACTTCAAATCTTTCAGGGCATGCGCCTCGTCGGCGATGATCAGATCCCACGGCCCCATTTTGATTAGCTCCGACAGGAACAGATTGCCGCGCGAAAGCTTGTCGTAGTTGACGATGACGACGAGCGGCGCGCGCGTCTTGAAAGTCCCGATGTCCGCGTGCTTCGTCGGCATGTGATATTTCGCTTCCGGCCACCATTTCCCCAATTCGGCGATGGTCGGGATCTTCACGGTCGCCGGGCACAGAAACAGAATGCGCTTCGCGTTCAGGCGCTTCGCCACGGCGAAAGCCATGAGCGTTTTGCCGAGACCCTGTTCGGCGGCCAGATAAACGGCTTCACCGTTCACCAGAGCGTCTACTGTGCGGAGCTGATACGGATAAATCATCTTTTGTCGGTCTATGAAAGCGATGAATTAGGCGCGCAAATCAAGGAAATAGCGGGCAAGAAGCAGGGCTTCGGCGCGCCCGGCATCTTTCTTCCGCTTCAGACCTGTCGCGTAGGGATAGAAGCGCATCGCCATCGCGCGCGCCGCCTCCTTATCTTTACCCGGCAGCTTGAAGTGCTTCTTCCACACCGTCGGGTGAACGAGGTGAAGAGGAAAACCGAGGGCCTGGACGACGCCGATGATGGTGCCGTAACCCTGGCCAAAAGCGAAAGAGCTGCTGACGCCCTGCCCCGGGAACGCGTTGACGCGCTCGAGGATCACGGCGTCGATGCGGCCGACGCGCTCAAGCGCGCGCAGGTCGCTCGCGAAGGCGGAGGCCGAAACATTGTTTGCGACGACGGGCACGTCGTAGACCTGCTCGCCCTGATCCGTGTCAATAAGAGCGAATGCGCCCGAGACGGCGCCGGGGTCGATGCCGATGACCCGCATCACGCCGCCACCCGGATTTTGTCGAGATCGTCGAGCACGCCTTCCCGCACGCAGACGTAGAGGAGCGCGAGGGCCCAGGCGCCCGGGGCGCTATTACGGCGGCGCCAGGCCGAGATGGTCTCGAGGCTGGGCGGGGTCGGGAACTTGTGCTCGGTGAGGAGCTCCATCACGGCGCGATCACCACCGAGGGCGTTGATCATCGCATCAATTTTCCAGCTTGGCTTCATAATAAGTAGTTATCCGGATTTTCATCTGCCAATTTGTCGGCCTATAACCGACGACTACCGACAAAAAGTCGGGTTGGCAAGAGGGCCAAGGCGGTTTTCCTTGCTTTTGTCGTTCAATTTGTCGTAGTTAGAACCCACAACCGCTCTCACCTGGCGGTGAAGGAGACCAAAATGTCTAAAGAAATCCAGACGTTAGGTCAGAAGATCCATGCTCTTCTGCTAAAAAAGGGCATGCGACAGTCCGACCTGGCGCGTAAAGTATGGCCGGGAGAAACTAAAACGGACGCGCGTGGCTATCCGGCGCCGCGCGGCCGTGACCGTATCTCCGCTTATGTGAACGATAAGGCGATGCCGGAGCCGGCGACGCTCAAGAGGATCGCCAAGGCCCTCGACGTCGAAGTCGATTTTCTCGTCCCGGGCGCCCTCATATCCCCGCACGAGCGCGACACGCCGGCCATGAACATCAAGGTGCTCGCCGACGCGCCGGATCGCTGCTTCCTGCAGATCAACAAGCTGCTGCCTCTAAGAGTAGCATTGGAGATCGCTAAGCTTGTCGACGAAAACGACACGAAATGACGGCGCCGCAGCTGCTGACTTTAGCCGAAGCAGCCGATCTTCTGCGCGTATCAATCCGCACACTCTATCGCATGCGGGACGCGGGGGTTTTCCCCATCCTCAAGATCGCCGGCGCCAAGATCCGTCTATCGGACGTGATCGCACATATTGAGAAGGAGACCGCCAAATGTCCGACATCATCAACCCGCGCGTCGCGCTCAACAGGTCCGGCATCTTTGAGATCCGTTATAGTGAACGCGGAGAAAAACGCACATTTAGCCGCTATCAGTCGACGGGCACAGCGGATCGCGCTGCGGCCGAAGCTATACTCGAAGAGTGGCTCGCGAATTTAGAAGTCCTGAAATTCCGCGACAGTTCGCCGCGCATCTCCGACATTCTCGACCGCTACGAGGCCGTGCTCAAAGCCCGCGGCAAGGGCGATACGCAGCTGCTGTGCATCCAACATCTTCGTCGCGGGCTGGGCGAGGCGCGTATTTCTGACGTTAATTCATCGCTTTGCTTGCGCTATGAAAAAGCCAGAGGCGTAGCCGGGCCGACAATTCGGCGCGAGCTCTCGACGCTGACGGCCGCCATCAACCAGGCGGTCAAGGACCGGGTGATCACGCTTGCGGATAAGCCAATCATTGACCTGCCGAAAGCCGGCGCGCCGCGCACGCAGTATTTAGCGCCCGATGAAATCGATGCCTTCCTAGAGCTCGCCATGGGCGCGTCGGACGGTCGTCTGTCGCGCCTGACGCGCTTCGTTTACATTGCCCTTGAGACGGGCGCGCGCAAGAAGGCGATCGAAGGTTTGCGGTGGGATATGGTCGATCTGGAAAAGGGAACAATCGACTTCCGGAACGGCGAGCAGAACAACAAGCGCCGCGTCAAAACATCCATCAGTGATGTGCTGAAACCGATTTTGAAGCGCGCTTATGATGAGCGCAAATCACCCTACGTCCTCGACAATAGCGGCAGCGTTCGGACGACTTGGGAGACGTGGATCGCGACGACACCATACAATGGTCGGATCACGATCCACGCCTTGCGCAAATCATTTGCGTCGGCCGCGCTTCAAGCCGGTGTTCCCGTTGAAGTCGTCGCCGATGCGATCGGCGATACGGTCGCGACGACGCTTCGCTTTTACGCTTTTATCAGCCACGCGCAGAGAGAGCAGGCGGTCAACTGGCGTAGTCTGACGAAATGAGGACGGGCGCCAGGCGCGCCCCTCCATGATTTCTTGCATCTCCTCGACAGACATCTGCACGAGGAGATTTTTCTCTTTAACTTCAATAATTTCCACGACTTGCGGTCTCCTTCGACGTTCCATGTATGTTCCATGGATGATGGAAGCTAGCGGTAGGTCGCGATGGTTTCAAGCAGAAGACGCGGTTTTCCCCCGGTCGGGGCGTCGCCTTCCACACTCAAATTTTAAATTAACGAAATTTTATACTTTCATCGCTTTCATCGTTCGTGTTAAGTGACAAATATTCACCGGGGACCGATCCACATGCCTAGCGTCAATCTCAATCTCACCGACAAAGAAGCTCAAGCGATTTTCCGCGCGCTGCTCGAATACGAGAAAAGCCTGCGTTTCAGCGCGTGGCGCGACAACATCGTCGTCGTCGAAGAGCAGCATACCTGCCAGCAGCTGCAGGAGCGCATCAGCCTCCTGTCTTACTATCCGGATGATGTCGCACAGGCGTCCTGAAGAGACGCCCGATGCACATTTCCATCGACTTCGAGACCACAAGCTGCGTTGACCTGCGTAAGGCGGGGGCCTGGCGCTATGCGAAGGACCCTTCGACGCGGGTCATCGTCATAGCTTGGTCGATCAACGGCGGCCCGGTCAAATCCGTCGCCGGCAACATCACGACCCTGCCGGATGAGGTGCGCGAGGCCATCAAGGCCGGCGCCATCATCCACGCATGGAACGCGGGCTTCGAGCAGGCCTTTCTCGAGGGTTTCTTCGGCCTGATCATCGCGCCGGAGCAATATTCCTGCACGATGCAGCGGGCGCTCTACGCCGGCCTGCCCGGTTCGCTCGACGAAGCGGGCCGCGCGCTGAAGCTCGACGTCCGCAAGGACAAAGAAGGCCATGCGCTGATGATGCGCATGTCGCGTCCGCGCAGCACGGACCCTTTGCGCTGGTGGCACGAGGACGATCCGGCGAAGCTCTCGCGCCTGCAGCTTTATTGCGAGCAGGACGTCCGCACGGAGCTGGCGATCGCCGCCGAGATCCCCGAGCTGCCCGACCATGAAAAGCTCGTTTCCACGATTGACCGCAAGGCGAACAATCACGGCGTGCGCATCGATCGCGCGGCCATCGGCGCCATGCTCGACATTGCGAATTCCGCCGCCAAGGACCTGAACGCCGAGATCACCCAGATCTCCAACGGCCAGGTGACGAACGCCGGGACGCAGACGGCGAAGCTCATCGCTTGGCTCGGAGAGTTCGCGCCGCCGACGCTCGCCAAGAACGACGTGACCGAAGCCCTGAAGCGGGACGACCTGCCCGCGCACTATCGGCGCGCGCTCGAGATCCGGCAGCTTGTGGCCAAGGCGAGCGTAAAGAAGCTGAACGCCATGCTGAACTGCGTCGACAATGACGACGCCGTGCGGGGCCTTCTTCAATATTCCGGCGCCGGCCGCACGCACCGCTGGGCCGGGCGCCTCATCCAGGTTCAGAACTTTCCGCGCCCTTCGATCAAGAAGCCCGAGAAGGCGATCGACCACATCATGCGGGGCATTGATCTCGACGGCCTGCGCGCCTTCCACGGCGAGCCCCTCGACGTCGTCTCGTCCTGCTTGCGCGGCATGCTCATCCCGCGCCCGGGCTATGCGTTCATCGACTTCGACTTGTCGTCGATCGAGGCGCGCATGGTCGCGTGGCTCGCCGGCCAGAACGACGTCCTGCGCGTCTTCGAGCGCGGCGAAGACGTCTACGTCTACACCCAAAAAAAGCTCGGCCTTAACTCGCGCCAGGAGGGCAAGGTCGCCGTTCTCGGCCTTGGCTACGGCATGGGCGCCGCGAAGTTCGTTGCGACAGCTGCCGGTTATGGCCTCTCCTTCGACGACGACTTCGCGCAGAAGATCGTGTCCGATTGGCGCGAGGCGAACAACAAGATCAGCAGTCTCTGGTGGACGACCGACCGCTGCGCCAAGGAGACAATTCGAGCTGCTCAATCGGCTGCGAATAAGTCGGCGCGCATCAGCGTCAATTCGCTCATCTCCCTGTCCGTGCGCCCGGCGCGCAATGGCGATCCGTTGCTGACGATCCGCCTGCCGTCAGGAAACCATCTCTTCTACCGCAACGTCGGTCTTGAGGCCGGAGAGAAGGGCGATCAGATCGTCTACGACGGCGTCGATCAGACGACAAAGAAATGGTCCCGCCAGCGCACATACGGCGGGAAGCTCGTCGAGAACATCACGCAGGCTGCTGCGCGCGACGTCATCGCTGACATGCTGATGCGCATCGACGCGACGCCTGCCGCCGGCAAGCTCGTGACGACGGTTCACGATCAGATCCTCACAGAAGCGCCAATCGCCGACGCCGCTGCCGCCTGCGTCGCCGTCAATGAAATCATGAACACGGCTCCTGCGTGGGCGAACGGTTGCCCGATCGGCGCCGAAGGCGGCGTCAAGATGAGGTTCGGCAAATGAACAGAGAAATCGTTTCCCATGAATTTGATGAGCAAGAGCTCATCAAAATGCTCTTCGAGCGTCTTGAACAGCGTGGCGTCCAGTTGGGCGACGGGCTTTTGAACGCGGCGATTGAGATCGCCCGATCCGACCAAGGCCGTCCGGTTATTCGCGTGACACTTCTCGGCAGCAGCAAGGCGCAATGAGGTTTTAGGAAATGACAGAGACCAACGCCATCGTGATGCGACGCGTCAGCCTACAGAACAACATCTCTGTGATGGAGTTCGCGACGACTGCCGAAGAAGAAATGCATCACCGGCTGACGCGCGAAATCATCGAACTGTCAGAGAAATTGCGACCGCTCGAGAAGGAGCTTTGGATCCTGCATCGCGCGCGCACGCGTCTCTTCTGGGTTTGGAAAGCCCGCCAAAAGAGAGCGCGCAGAGAAGAGCAGGACGCGCAGCAATGAAATGGCTGTCTGCTCTCATCTTCCTCAAAGCTTATCGCGGGAGACGCCATTTCGGTTTCTCGCGTCGTTATCCTGTGGCTTCGGATTGCCGTCTGCCGAAGGTTCGGGTGCGCATACAAGTAGACGGTAAGGAGATTACGCAATGAACGGTTTCTACGAAACGAAATACGGCCTCACTGGCAAGGACCTCGAAGACATGTGCGGCGCCATCGCCGACAACGCTGTTGACGCGGCGCGCAAGGCAGCGGGCGTTGATCACCTGCCGAAGACTGCCGACGACAAGCGCAAGCGCGACATGGTCGCGAAGGTTCTGACGAACCTGCGCGCCTATGAGGCGCAACTGCCGGAAGGCACATTGATCGCCCCCTACCAGGTGCAGTCGTCGAAGGCGTTTGAAGAGATTGAGGCCAAGTTCGCTGAAGCCCTGTCGCTGGTCGACGCGGAGCCGGTGGCGATCAAAGCCAAGGCGCCGAAGGCCGCTTGATGCGTGAGGTGATCGAATGGCTCGAGGCGTTTTTCCTCGTCACCATTCTCGGGATTGTCGCCCTTCTTGGGGCGGCATTCCTGCTTCACACGGCATTCGACAAGCGTGAGTTCTACACGGACCTGTCGATGCCTCCTTCTCATCTGGTCTGCACGCAGGATCCCGCGGGGCACTGCTGGATACAGGGCAAATAAATGACATACCTTTTTCCATACGCGGGCATGGAGCGTCCGCCGAAACCTCCGAAGCGCTATGTGTCGCCGAAGCGAACCGGCTCTGCGACTGACGTGCCGCTCCCCAATACGTTCTCGCGCATGGAAGGCGTGCCGCCGTCCCTGCAGCAGCTCCTCCTCGACGTCTGCGAAGAGCATGGCGTGACGCCGGCCGATGTATGCGGCGCCGATAGCCGAAAGCATGTCGTCCAGGCGCGCCGCGTCTTTTGCATCCGTGCGAAGGAAGCGACGGGCGCCAGCTACACGAAGATCGGTCGCGCGATCAAAAAGGATCATACATGCGTGATCTATTTCGTGCGGCAGGGTCGGGATGGTTATCCTTTGGACCCCGTTTTAACCCGTGAAAAGAGCCCGCCGGTCATCGTCAACCGTAAGGTCGCCATCACTGAATTGACGGAGCTCGAGCTGACGTATCTGCGCATGGCGGAGATGGGCTTGCCGCGCGCCGAGATCGCCAAGCGTATGGGCAAGTCGAAAGAAGCGGTCGATCATTACCAGAAGCGCATCAACAAGAAGCGGCGCATGCGCATGCAGGAGGATAATCAATGAAATCCTTTCTGCAGTTTCTGCTCGGGGTGTTGATTGGCGGCGTTGTCGCTCTCATGACGACGCCGGCGCCTCAAGCAAAAGTCGATTGCGAGACTTATCAGGTTTCGCGGAAGATGGTGACGGCATACGTCCTGAAGCCGCCGCCATCTGAAATAATATACAAAGCCTGTCCGCAGGTTACTGAACATGTCGAACAAATCGACACATCTGAAAAACGTGTCGAAGAAACGCCAAAAAACGAACATGAGCCTCGCCGCCATCGGCGTCATAGAGTGCGGAGGTATTGGCGATGACTGACGATTTAATCGCGCGTCTGCGCGACAACCCTATCGAAAACGAAGAAGCCCATGCGGCGGCTGCGGCATTAGAGGCGCAGGCGCGGCGGATTGCGGAGTTGGAAGAACGGCACGATGAGTGTTTTCGGATATGGGACAACTACCGCATTGAAACGAACGCCCGCATCGCGGAACTTGAAGCGGAGAACAAGAAACTGCGGACTGAATTGGATTGGGCGAAATATTGCTACGACGACCTCCGCGCCGCTTTGGAGAAGAAGGATGACTGACGACTTAATCAAAGCCCTGCAAAAAGAATTGCGCGAGGCTGACGACCGCATTGAAGAGTTAAGGGCAGCATTAAAGCCGTTTTTGTCACTGCTTAATGACGAGGGCGACTACATTGTAGCGTCACCTTCACTTAGCGACCTCCGCGCCGCCCGCGCCGCTTTGGAGAAGAAATAATGCTCTACACAATGTCGTTATTGTTTGCCGTAGCTGGCGCCATAGATGGTCATTATAGAGGAGTTGATGCGATTTCAACTAACTCCGACTTCATCATTGCGGCAATTTTCTATTCAACTGCTCGCATCGTGGAGAAATTAGAGAAATGACTGACGACCTTATCACGCGACTGCGCGGATACGCTGCTTGCATGGATATTGACGCATATGCATCATGTGATGAAGCCGCTGACGCATTAGAGGCGCAGGCGCGACGGATTGCGGAGTTGGAAGCGGAACTAGAAACAACAAAATCATTGCTTCCACAAAAGCTAGTGGATGCTCCTTATAGGCCGCCTTTTATTTCAGATTGGTGGAGCATTGCGGTTTTGGAGCGCCGCAAGCGAAGGAGTGCAGATAAAGAACTACGCGCCCGCATCGCGGAACTTACTGCGGCGCTGAAACCGTTTTCTGACATCATTGTGTCGGATGACTTATACGACGAAACGTCAATTACGCCATTCATAAAAGTTGGCGACCTCCGCGCCGCCCGCGCTGCTTATAGGGGAGAGAAGGGATGACTGAAGAACAAAAGAGAATAATGAGTATATGGTTTGATAATGTAGACGAAGAAATGGACGACCAAGAGGGGTATAGAGTTGTTTCCAAGATAGCTGGCGTGTCGCGCTTAGACGTTATTGAGGCTTTGAGGGCTTATTCACGCGCCGCGCGCGCCTTTCATAGGGGAGAAAAGGAATGAACAGTCAAGTAAAGTCTGACAGTTCGTCGGATAGTAGCGACCTCCGCGCCGCCCGCGCCGCTTTGGAGAAGAAGGAATGAGATTACCTGAAGTGAAATCTTCGCTTATTCTTTTGTCGGAAGATGATCGCCTGCCGAGCGATGTTTCCGATGTGCTGCGTCGTCTTGCGGGTGAGATCTCTCGCCGCAGATCGCGTCGTGTCGCGAAACCCGCGTGCGCGCCGATCACGCCGGAGCTGCGCCAGAAGATCCGTGACTTCGCTTACAGCAACCCGACAATGTCGCAGCTGGAAATTGGGAAAAGGTTCAACGTGAACCAGGGCCGCGTGTCGGAAGCGCTTCGCGGCTACAGGACTTAGAAATACGAAGGCCGACCGGGCGCCTGTTCCCGATCGGCCTTTTAAAGCTCGGGGTCTTCTATCTCATCGGGGAAGGAGACCAATCCAAAAACCCAACAAGACAGCCGCATCCGAACTGTGAGGTTTTATGTCGAAACATAATGACGATCAAGGGAAGAACATCGATAGGCTCACCAAGCTTCTCGATGGAGGTTTTATTCGAGACACTCTGCCGCTTGCGCCTGGGGATAAACGGCCGATTGATCACGGTTGGCAGGACAGATCCTATGGCCGGGAAGAGCTGATCGAGCGGGTCGGCGCCGGCGCCAATGTCGGCATGCGGCTCGACCGACTCGTCGTCATCGACGTGGAGCATTCCGATGCGGCCGACGCCATCCGCGACTATATCCGCAAGCGTCATCCCGATGCGCCGATGCGCTATCGCCCGGGATCGTCGTCTTGCGCTTTCGTTTTCGCAAAGGCCGAGAAAGACATCGCCGGCTGGAAGATCCAGCGTCCGGATGGCGTAGACGGCGATCATGCCTTGCTTGCTGAAATACTTACAGGACATGGTCGGCAGCTTCATGTGCTGGGGCCGCGCTCTGACAAAGGCGGCGTTGATCTTGAGTGGACGGACTTCCCGAGCCTCATCGACCTGCCCTCCCTGACGCAGGACGACGTGCGCACGATTGGCGCCCATACGATCGACCTGCTGCGGTCCAGGGGCATCGAATGCCGGCTGACGAATTCCGCGCGCCCGGCGTCGCTTTCATCGGGCGCAGGACACGCGGAACAGATGCCGCAGGCGCTGCTCGAAGAGGCGCTTTCGAACATAGAAAACGACGACGCCTTCCTGACGCGCGACGCATGGGTTGAGATGGGTCATGCGATCTTTGGCGCATCTGCCGGCGCCGATTGGGGCAAGGATCTCTGGATTGATTGGTCGAACAAGATTGACCAGAAGCCCGGCGAGCCCGAGCGCGTTTGGAACAGCTTCTCGCTGGATACGTGTCGCACCGGCGCCGGCTTTATCCGCAAGCAATTGGAGCTGCGCGGCAACACGGCGCTGCATGACGCAGCCCGGCAGCAGGCGGCGGTCGCGCTTTTAGATGACGACTTGCCGCCGATGGACCCTAACGCCCAACCGTCGCAGGAGAAGCAAAGCGAAAACCTCCTCGCGCAGCTCAAAGCGCACTTGCCGCCCTACGCCGCGCCCTACCAGGCGAAGGAGAAGTTCGACGCGCGCCCTTTCGAGGCGGACAGAACAGACGAGCTGCTCATCAGGCCGACGATCCTGCCGCAGTTCAACAGAGACGTGATGACGATGATCGCGGCAAAGCCTAGCGCCGGCAAATCGGCGTTCATGATCAATGTCGCCCTCTCGATCGCATATGAGACCGACAAGCTCCTCGGTTGGGGCGTTCCCGATTGGACGGGCGACGTCGTCTTCGTCAGCAATGAGGACAGCCGGGCCGAAATCCGCAGGCGCATCCTCGCGACGGAGAGCTATTTCAACCTCAATCCGAAGGACAAGAAGCACGAGATCCACATCGTCGCCGGTTCGGACATCAAGCTCGTCCAGATGCAAAACAACACGATGCGCCGGTCCTACGCCCAGCTCCTCAAACACATGCTCGGCGTCGCGGAGAACAAAGAGATCGCGATGGTCGTCATCGACACCTTCTCGTCAGCCATGTCGGGCGTCAATGAAAACGACGCCGGCCAGATGCAGCAGGTGATGGATTATCTCAACGAGTTCGCCCGCGCAGCTTTCGCGTCGTTCGCCGTCCTCCACCACACATCGAAATCAGGCGCCTCATCAGAGGACGATGATCTCTATGCGTCCCGCGGCTCGACGGCCATCGTCGGAGCCTTTCGCGCCCAGGTTCTCCTATCCGGACCGCACACGTCGGATGTGGACCGCTTCGGATGGAACGAGGAGCAGACAAAGCAGATCGTCCGCATCGGCCACAGCAAGGCGAACTATGACGCACGCCGCGCCGGCGCGATGGGCTTTCTCCAATGGCACACGGTGAACCTCACCGCGACCGATCCGCGCACAGGAGAATTTGTGCCGCAGCGCGTCGGCGTCCTCGCGCCCATCCAGCCGCAGGACCTCACCAATGACGTCGCACGGCTCAATCTCTATGCCGACCAGATCGCCGACGCCATCGCTCGAAACGGCGCCGTGCGGTTGAGCCAGCGTGCGAACCTGCCCGGCAGCATCACCCTCGGCGAAGCTCTCGGCGTCAACGACAAGCAGTCAAAAGCCATCCTCGGGGCGCTCATCCAGCGCGGTTTGGTGCGCAAAACTTCGGTCCGCAACCCGTCTCGCAACAACGTCGAGGTGCTTGAAGTTGTGCAGCAGGAGGGGGCGAAAGCGGATGGGTCGAGCCCATTCTGACAGTTTGTCATGAAAAGAACTACGCAGAAGGGGTCGTTTACTACGCAAAAAGGGTCGTCGACTACGAAAAACGGAAAGCCGACAAAATGCACTACGCACGGAGGGTCGTTTACTACGCAAAAAGGGTCGTTGACTACGCAGAAGGGCCTTTTGACTACGAAAAAAGGTCGTTTGACCACGCAAGTGTGTGCGTGGTGGCGCCCTATTACATAGGGGCGCCACGCACGCACTACACAACACTCGGCCGGTGGGTGGACGAGCGGACGGGTGGATGGGTTCGGAGGTTGAGGACGGATCCGTCTCGGACTGCTGAACCGGGTGACAGTGAGGCGGGGCGACAGGATGACGATTGACGGTGGGTGGGCCGATGTGTAGGTTTGGTCGAGTGATGAAAACGAGGAGTGCAAGAAATGAGCGACACGGACGTTGAGGCCGCTACGGGCCCGGGGCACAATTCGGTCGATGTGCAGAAGCTGGAAAAAATCGCCGACAAGGTGGTTGAGATCCTCGATGGGCAGGATGCCCTACGGCAGGACATGAAGGCGCTGGTAGAGGCCGGTAAGGGCCTTGGGTTTGATATGAGCGCGGTGAAGAAGATCATCGCCCTTCGCGACCCGGAGAAGCGGGTTAAGTATCTCGATCAGCTCGACGCCATGCGGCTCTATGCGGGTGTGATTGGAGATCGTGATTTAGCCGATGGCCTGATCGGCGGTTAAGGTCCGAAAGGACAGGAGGAGACCATGCGTAAGATTTTCGTGATTGTTGGATTGGTCCTGTCGGCGCCGGCGTGCGCTGATGAGTATTTGGACGTTTACGCCAACGAGCGGATTACACAGCAGGCGCAGAGCATGCCCTACTTTCCGCAAGCTGGCGCCTATGAGGCGCACGGCACAGGCGCGCCGCTGCAGTATGAACCGCAGAACCAGGTGACGCTGTGCCAGACGACAGAGATCGGCACTGCCTGCAGCCGGTGATGACAAAACTTCTCCCCGACTTGAGGCCCTCTTGCGAGGGCCTTCTTTTTGGATACAATTCACAGAGATTTTGTGTGGAATAGGATCAAAGGCTATGGCGTCAAGACGTGCAAGCTGGCGAACGCCGGCGAAGAATGTCGGACCGAGGGACAACGGCCATTTTCTCGATGGCGTGCGCCACAAGACGTATTTCGGCGCGCCGTTCGAGGAAGGCAGCGCCAGGCGCCAGTGCAAGGGCACAGCGCGCTCTACAGGCAAGCGGTGCAACTGTCCCGCTATGCAGGGCTCGGATTATTGCCACAAGCACGGCGGCAAACGGAATTTGGAGAACCGGATCCAGAAGATCGGCGGGCCATTGGTGCGCAAGAACAGCGTGCCGATGGGCATGACGCGCCGGTCGTTAGAGTGCCAAATTGTCAGCGAATTGGAGCACATTGTCCCTCAATTACCTAAGTCCGTGCAAAGGGAGTTGACGACGATGTGCAGGTCGGCGCGCGGCAGAAAATTAGCCGAAGTTGTCGGCGAGCTCGAGGCCCGAGGAGCGCTAAGTGACTGATAATATTGAAGATACTATCCGCGAGCTGGCGATCAAAACGCTCATGGGCATCTGCAAGGACCTCGATGCACCTGCCGCAGCGCGTGGCCAGGCGAGCCGCACATTACTGGAAGCCATTGGTGTTGTTGGCAAATCAGCCGCCGGCCTGCCGGATGAAGGCCGCGATCTGTCCTCGATGACAGCCGCCGAGCTGGACGAGGAGATCCGGCGCCTGTCACGCAATGGTCCTGTATCCACCCCCTAGCCCCTTTATAACGTATTGATTTTATTGCACCGAGCACTCCCTGCACCAGGGCGCGCTGCTTGGGCTTGACCATGCGGCGGCGCGCCAGTCCACCCCCTAGCCGCCCCCGCCCCGCCGCTGGAAATCGTGGTCAGACGCCCCGAGAAAATTTGTCGCTTCCCAACTTTTCGAGCCCAATCGGTCGACAGGATCATATTCTCTCCCCTGCCGTTCCTCGCTTTCATCGCCCGATGCACTTGACAAATCACATGAAAATGATGTGAATTATCGCCCAAAGGCGAAAGGCGTTTTTCTGGCATGGCGCTCAATTTATCCCGCCTGTTTTCGTTCACGAGCTGGTCGACGAACCATCCGACGGAACAGCAACCCGGCGACCGCCTTGATGCGGAATTTAACCAGGTCCTCGCCGGGCTGGATACGATTGACAATAAGCTTGCCGATGTTCGTCGCACTGACGGTGGCCTGAAAAACGGGATCGTTACGACGGACAGCTTCGCGCCTGGCGTCGCTGCGAGCATTGTTTCGCAGTTCAAGTCGAGCGTTTCGGACGATCGCGCCGCGGCAGAAGCTGCCGCAACGAATGCTGCTGCGTCGGCGGCGAATGCTCTGACGAACAAGAACGCGGCGCAGACGGCGGCGAACAATGCGGCGGCGTCAGCGGCCACAGTGGCGTCTGGTGTCAATGGCGCCCTCGCTAACGCCAACGCTGCGGTGACGGCGGCAAACGCCGCGATTGTCCAGATCAATTCTGCGAAGACGGCTGCGCAGTCAGCGGCTAACGCTTCGAGCGGCTCCGCTGCGGTGGCGGAAGATTGGGCTGATGTTTCGGTCGTATGGGCCGAGCACATGCCGGACAAGATCCCGCCAAATATTTTGGCGATCACCGGCGTCAGCGGCGAACATTGGTCCGCTCGTTGGTGGGCGCATCGGGCAGATAGTTTCGCTGCCGCTGCGGCGAACAGTGAGGCCGCAGTAGTTAGCGCCGCGACGAATGCTGCCGCGAGCGCCGCGACGGCAACGTCGAAGGCGAGCATTGCTTCCGCCGCCGCTGTAAGCGCCGAGAGCAGCGCACAGACGGCATCGGCGAAGGCGACCATTGCTATAAACGCGGCGACGACGGCGGAGAACAGCGAGGCGGCGGCTATTGCTGCGGCGGTGAGCGCCGAAGGTAGCGCGACGATCGCAACGGCGAAGGCGGCAGAGGCGACGGGCGCCGCAGCGACATCGGTCACGAAGGCCGGAGAGGCATCATCTTCAGCGAGCAGCGCGACGGCGTCCGCGACGCTGGCGAACACAAAGGCGGGTGAAGCTGCGGCATCGGCGTCAACGGCGACCGCTGCAGCGAGCAGCGCCTCGTCTTCCGCGACGGCGGCCGCGGGCAGCGCCTCAAGCGCGTCGGCCTCCGCCGCGTCGGTGATCTCTACGCTCGAGGGTTTCCTGGACCTTCAATATTTGGCGGATTGGGGCTTCATCACTGATACGCCAAGCACAATCACAGATTATGGGGCTGTTTAGCGATGACGACAGCGATTAAACGGCGACGTGGCACGACGAGCCAACATAGCACCTTCACGGGTCTCGAGGGCGAGATCACCGTCGACACAACGAAGAAGACGGCCGTTGTGCATGACGGCGCGACGGCGGGCGGCTTTCCTTTGTCGAAGGAAGGCCACACGCATGTCGCGACCGAGATCTCCGACAGCACGGCGGCGGGCCGCACGCTTCTGAAAGCTGCCGATGTTAGCGCCCAGCGCACTGCGTTGGGTTTGGGAACAGCGGCGCTTGAGAGCTCCTCGGCGTTCGCTCCCGCGGCGCACGGTCATGTTATCGCAGACGTCAGCGGATTGCAGGGGTCACTTGACAGCAAGGCGCCGCTTGCTTCTCCCGCGTTTAGCGGGACGCCGAGCGCACCAACGGCAACCGCCGGAACGAACACGACACAGCTGGCGACAACCGCTTTCGTGTCCGCAGCACTCGCTTCGCTTATCAATTCTGCGCCTGGCGCGCTTGATACGCTGAAGGAGCTCGCTGATGCGCTGGGGAATGATCCCAATTTTGCGAGCACAGTGACGACTGCACTGGCGACGAAATTGGTCAAGACGGCGAACCTTTCAGATCTGGCAGATATTGTGGCTTCAAGAACTAATCTCGGATTGGGCTCTATGGCCGAGCAGAACGCGAGCAATGTCGTCATCACGGGCGGATCAATCTCCGGAATAACGATTGATGGGGGAACATTCTGATGTCCGTCCCTGTAAAGATTTTACGCTCTACAATCACAGGCCATATCCCATCAGCTCTGTTGAGCGGCCAAATCGCCATCAACGAGGCCGATGGAAAACTATTTTGGCTTGATGCGAACGGCGTCACTATAAAATCAGTGACGTTGGATGGGTTAGACACAATCATCACGGGGAAACTTGCCGCCGCAAGCAATCTCTCGGATATTGGAAACGCAGCGACGGCGCGCAGCAACTTGGGGCTCGGCAACTCGGCAACTCGCAATATCGGCACAACTGCCGGAACGAGCGCCGCAGGTGATGACAGTCGGATTGTCGGCGCTGCGCAGAAGGCAAGCAATCTCGCGGACCTGGCTGACGCCGCGGCTTCCCGTTCTAATTTGGGCCTCGGAACAGCGGCCACTAAAAATGTCGGCGTTGGCGCCAACAATGTTGTTCAGCTGGATGCTAGCGGCTTGCTTCCGGCGCTTGACGGCTCGCAGCTCATCAATGTTCCTACGTCTGTTTCTAACGTCATCGGCACGCTTGGCGTCGATCATGGCGGAACAGGCGCCACGACGCTAGGGGTCGGTCAGATACTTGTTGGTAACGGAACCAGCCCCGTTAGTTTATCATCAAACCTGTTCTGGGACATTGCTAATGGTCGATTAGGCGTCGGGACATCATCTCCTAGCAACAAGATCACCATATCCTGTGCACTCAATGACGGCTTGAAAATCACTGACGGGACTTACGGTGCATTTCTCGGCCCGTCGGGGTTTGGCGGCATCGCGCTCGGAACACAGACGAACCATAATCTAATCTTCTTCACCAACAACAACGAACAAGGCCGCCTTGACACGTCTGGCAATCTTAGTGCTTACGGATCAGCGCGCTCGCCAATCTTTTATGACAGCAACAACACCGGCTACTACCTGGACCCGGCGAGCTCGTCCAATCTGAACGCCCTGACGACGAACGGGCGTCTGTATGCCAAAGAATATATCCAGTTCGACAACTACACGGCGCTCTACTCACCGAACAACTCTGCATACTTCGCGCCAAACGACGGCTCCTATGGCTCTTGGAAGGTCTCCGGGTCGCGCAACGGCTGGCAAGGTCTAGAGTTCGGCGGCCCCACCAACGGCAATATCAGCCTGATGATTGGTTCGGATAGCAACTACGTTGGCTTTCACGCCAACTCTTACGGCTGGAAATTCGCGTGGCTCGGTGGCGCGCTATATTGTTGGGATGGCTCTTACGGCGGCGGCACCCAGCGTCAGGTGCTCGATCAGGATCGGTGGATCGGGTCGAAGTATTTTGGCTCTGATGGCACGATCTATGGGACCATTTTTCGCGATGCTAACGACGGCAACTATTACTGCGACCCCGCCAGCACAACGAGGATCAATAACCTAACAATCGTCGGATCTGGGGGCCGGACACTGCTCGCGACCGTCACAGTTAGTAATGCTGCGTCGCTCTCTTATACGAGCTTGTCGGGGTATCGCAGCTACGAGATCGAGTTTGACGGCTTGCTGCCGATTACGCAGTCTCGGACGTTATGTATGCAGTTACATGGTGGTGGCGCGTTTCTTGGAGGCACATACTACAACGCCGTATTTTCATACTTTAATAGCAACCAATCCGCCGGCCACTCGTCGTCTGGCGCGTTCATATATATGACCTACCCAGGGTATTTCATTACCACCGCCACAGGTGGAACGGGTATAAGTGGGACCGTCAGGATTTATAACACAAACAATACCAATACTAACAAGGCGTATGAATATAACTTGGTAGGGCCTGTATATACGACAGGATACGCGGGAAGAATGATAGGCGGCGGATGGTATGCCGGTTCTCAAGTGGCGATCACAGGTTTCCAACTATACGCGGACTCTGGAAACATCTCCGGAACTGCGCGCATCTATGGATACAACTAATGGCACCTAATTACAGAGCCCGACGCGAGACCGTTGCGGTAGTGAGATTGACCGACGGCGCGATCATCGGGCCGGAGAGTGAAGTTGAATGGGCAGAATATGAGGCATGGTTGGCGGAAGGTAATTCCCCCGAGCCCGCCGATCCCCTGCCGCGAGGACCTATCGTCGACATCAGCGATCGGCAGTTTTATCAACAAGCCGCGAGCGCAGGCATGATCACGAAAGAAGATGCTCTCGCCGCTGTGCGCACCGGGTTCATCCCGATAGCCTTGCAGGCAGTCGTCGACACGATCACGGATCCGGACGAGAAGTTTCTTGCTGAAATGCTCTTGTCTGGCGCCACGATTTACAAACGTGACCACCCGCTTACGGAGGCGATTGGTGCGGCTTTCAACATGACACCTGGTGATGTCGACGAGTTCTTCATCGCCGCTGCAAACTTATAGGAAGGCTGATCATGTCGATCACATACACCTGGAAAGTAACCGGCTTGAAGACGGCAACCATCGCCGGCACGTCGGACGTTGTTGTCCAGACCTATTGGAAGAAGATCGGCGCTGACGAAGCTGGCAATTTGGGTGAGTTTGTCGGCGCGACACCGTTCCCGCCGGAGACCATTCCCGGGGACGGGACCTTTGTTCCCTTCAGCGAGCTGACGGAGGAAATGGTGCTTGAGTGGATCAAAGGGGTTGTTGTTGGCGCATATGAAGAACACGTCAATGATCGTATCGCCCGAGAGATCGCTCGCAATCAAAACCAACTTGCGGACGCTCTGCTCCCGTGGGCTCCGCTGCCGAGTGAACCTGAACTACTAACGCCATGAGGTGCAGAAAATGGATAAGAAAATAACTCTAACACTTACTGTTGATCAGTTGAACGTCGTAATGGCCGGCCTTTCCGAACTGCCGGCGAAGACTTCCTTCGGCATGATACAGCACATTCAGACAGAAGCCTCGCGCCAGCTTAATCCTGCCCAGGAGGGCACGCTAGCGGAAGAGGTCACACAGTAGTGACGCCGGCAGAAGAAAGATATTTGCTCGCGCTGAAGCGCCGTCGCGCCGCCCTCGGGGCGCGCGACGACCTCATATCTTTCGCCAAGATGATGATGCCGAAACAGGACGATCACGAAAATCCTGATGTCAGCGAGTATCTGGTCGCGAAGCATCACCGCGTGATCGCCGCCGCTTTGGAGGAGGTTGAGCGTGGGAAGATCAAACGTCTCATCATCAACCTTGGCCCGAGGCATGGCAAATCGCAGCTCACATCGCGGCTTTTTCCTGCTTGGTTCCTTGGCCGTAATCCTCATCAGTCTCTTATTCTTGCAACATATAATGAGAGCTTCTCTTGGGATTTTGGTCGAGACGTTCGCTCGCTCCTGCAGGATCCCGTTTATTCGCAGATTTTTCCGGATGTGACGCTGAAAGCCGGCGCCGCTTCCGTCGATCGTCTCGAGCTCGACCAGAAGGGCAAAATGTTCTTCGTCGGTCGTGGCGGTTCGCTCACGGGCCGCGGCGCCCGCGGCATTCTCATCGACGATCCGATCAAGGATCGCGTCGAAGCTGACAGCCCGACGACCCGCGAGAAACTGTGGAATTGGTATAACCAGGTTCTAAAAACGCGTCTCATGACGAACGAGGGCTTCATCGTTCTCATCCAGACGCGTTGGCACGAAGACGATCTATGCGGACGCATCACCGATCCGCACAACCCCTGCTACTCTGCAGCGGAAGCCAAGAAGTGGAAGATCATCGACCTGCCGGCCTTGGCCAAGGAAAATGACGTCCTCGGCCGCAAGGAAGGCGAGGCGCTATGGCCTGAACGGTTTCCGGTCTCTTATCTCTACGAATTGCGCGAAGCGGATCCGCGCGGCTTCCAGGCGCTCTACCAGGGCTCGCCGACGCCGGAGAAGGGCAACTTCTTCGACGCCGATCGCCTGCGCGTCTACACGCGCCCGACCGACCGGCCGCCAAACGATCAGCTGCGCTTCTATCTCGCATCGGATCACGCCGTCTCAACGAAGCAGGAGCGCGACAAGTCCTGCATCCTGCCGATCGGCGTCGATGAGCACGACAACATTTGGGTGATGGACGACATCGTCTGGGGGCACTACTCGACCGACGTCATCGTCGAAAAGCTCGTCGACCTTTATGGCAAATACAAGCCCCTCTTCCATTGGGCGGAGCGCGGCCACATCACGAAGTCGATCGGCCCGTTTCTCCGCAAGCGCATGCTCGAGCGGGGCGTGTTTTGTTCGATCGACGAAATCGTCCCCGTCGCTGACAAGATGACGCGCGCGCAATCAATCCGCGCGCGAGTTTCGATGGGGATGGTTTACCTGCCGAGTTATGCGCCCTGGTACATGGAAGCGCGTGATGAGATCCTGAAATTTCCGTTCTCAAGCCGCGATGACTTCGTTGATGCGTTCGCATACGTTGGTCTCGGCTTAACGAAAACTGTTCGCCCTCGCACCGCTTCGGCGCAGAAGAAGGGCCCTAAAGAATACACACTTGGTTGGATTAAGGACCAGACAAGGTCGCAAGAACGCGCGCGGCAAGTCCGCAACGGAGGCTGGTGATGAAAACCAATCTCGCCGAGATGTTATCGGCGGCAGCTGCTCCGCGCATGTCCCCGTTCACGCGCTGGGGCGTCAAGGACGCAGATCTGACGACAGCCCTGCCTCCCGGGCAGGAGCAGGCTTTCCGCTCGTGGGTGGGCGCAAACAATGTGCCGTTTAACCCGGATGCCAGGGGTCCGACGGATTACGACATGCGCGGCTTCTATCGCGGTCTGATGGCCGGCGATCCGCGCGCACAGACAGCCGTCAATCCCAACGACAACAGGATGCACTATCCCGACGCATGGAAGACGCCATACCATGAAAGTTTTTCTGCGGAGAGCCAATTCGCTGGACCAGACGCCCCGGCGTGGAATTCCCAGGACCAACTAATCACGCCGCAAGGCACGAAGGTTTTTGACGAACGAGCTGGCGGCGTTCCGCTGCTTTGGAGGAATAGATGATCGATCCGCAGATGGCCGAAGACACTGCAGAGGGTGGCGATCTGATCCCGCGCGAGGCGCCGGAGATTGCGCAGCGCCGCAAGGCTCTCGTCAGCTCAATGACCAAGATGGTCAAGTCCGCCAAGGAACATTGGAAGGACGTCTTCAAGCAGATGCGCGACGATCAGCGTTTCTGCGCCGGCAGTCAGTGGCCGGGCGAGACGAAGTCCGGTTACTTCAATGATGCGCCGGACGATCGTTATGTCGCCAACATCACGCTGCGCCATGTGCAGCAGCGTGTCGCGTCTCTCTACGCCAAAAACCCGAAAGCCATCGCGCGTCGTCGCAAGCGTCTCTATTCGACCGTCTGGGATGGCCAGATGCAGTCGTTGATGCAGGCGCAGAAGACGATCAAGGACGCCGAGACGGCGCAGCAGGCCATGCAGGCAATGCAGATGGGCCTGCCGCCTTTGATGGACCCGGCCACTGGCCAGCCGGCTATGCCGCCCGAGCCGCCGGATCCCGTCGCCGTCCAGAACGCACAGGACGTCATCTCTGAAGCGCAGCGCGCGAAGGCCGAGATCGACCAGGTTAAGAAGATCGCCGATACGCTTGAGCTTCTTTACGAGTATGAAGTCGACGAGCAGACCATGCCGTTTAAGACCATGATGAAAATGGTCGTGCGGCGTGCGTGCACCGCCGGCGTCGGTTGGGTGAAGGTCGGCTTCCAGCGCGTTATGGGCCGCTCGCCCGACTACGACACGCGCCTCACCGACCTCGAGACCCGTCTCGCCCAGATCGAGCGCATTTCCGCGGACATCGCCGATGGCGAGATGCAAGAGGACAGCGCCGAGGCCGAGCAGCTCCGTCTGATGATCGAAGACATTCGTCGCGAGCCGGAAGTCGTCTTGCGCGAGGGCCTGCAGTTCTCCTACCCGAAACCGACCGCGATCATCGTCGACCCGCGCTGCGTTGCGCTGCGCGAATTTGTCGGCAGCGATTGGGTCGCGGAAGAGTATTGTCTTTCGATCAACGAGATCAAAGAGACATACGGCATCGACGTCTCGAAAAGTTATCAGGCCTATGACCGCGACGACGTCGGCAAGGACTACGAAAGCGCCCGTGCGTTGTTTGAACGCGGCAAAAGCAGCGACGAGGATGCCGAAAAGGGCGACGGCGAAAGCGCTCTCGTTTGGGAAGTCTACAACAAGAAAACCGGCCTCGTTTACGTCGTCTGCGACGGCTATCCGGATTTCTTGCGCGAACCAGCTGCGCCGGATCCGTGGATCACGCGCTTCTGGCCGTGGTTCCCGATCATGTTCAACGAGACGGAAGGCGAAGTTTATCCGCCGAGCGACGTTAAGCTCGTCCGTCACATGCAGCTTGAATTGAACCGCAGCCGCCAGGGCATGCGCGAGCACCGTTGGGCCTCTCGTCCGAAGACGGCCTATGCGGAAGGCCTTTTGTCGGCCGACGACATTGAGGCGCTGCGCACGCACCCGGTCAATGCGCTCATCGCTTTGAGCGGTCTGCAGCCCGGCCAGAGCGTCAATGACGTGCTGCAGCCGATCGCAGGCTATCCGTTCAACCCGGCGATCTACGAAGTGAACCCTGTTTTTCAGGATCTCATGCGCGCCGTGGGCGACCAGGAAGCCAATCTCGGCGGCACGACAGACGCGACGGCGACGCAGACGCAGGTCGCGCAGCAGTCCCGTTCGTCGGCCATCGGCTCTGCGGTCGACGACATCGACGACACCCTATCGGCTCTCGCGCGTGCGAGCGGCGAGATCCTCCTCCTCAACGTCTCCGAGGATACGGTCAAGGAAGTCGTGGGCCCGGGCGCCGTTTGGCCGACGCTGACGAAAGCCGCTGTCGCCAAGAATATCTATCTCGAAGTCGAGGCCGGTTCGTCCGGCCGTCCGGATCAGCAGCTCGCTGTGATGAACTTCGAGCGTCTGGCGCCGATCCTCATGCAGCTGCCGGGCGTCACGCCGACGTTCTTGGCGCGCGAAGCCATCAAGCGGCTGGACGATAAGCTCGACGTCGATGAGGCGTTTGCGGAAGGCGTGCCGTCGATCATGGCGCAGAACGGCGCCAAGGGCGACGCTGGCGGCGGTGTCGGGCCCGCCCCTGCAGCACAGGGGCCGCAGGGCGCGAACAACGCGCCACGGCCTCCGCAGCCTAAACCCGAGGCTCCCGGCGTGAAATCCACCCAACCAATGGGCGCTCCGGCGCCGGTGGGGTAGATTTCACAGATTTTTAGTGTAGAATAGCGAGGCGCAGGAAGTTTCGACTTCCCGCCTTCGCACGACGGTAGCATCGGTTTCATCGCGCGAGGCGAGCGACAAGGAGATGAGAGTGCAAGACGACAACAACCAGATCGAAGGCGCAGAGATCGAGAGCGAAGCTCCGGTCGCTGACGCCCCACAGTCTACGGAAGCTTCGACTTCCGAGAACCAGGGGAGCGAGAAGGGTTCGCTGCTCGACGCAGTCCTAGAGGTGGTTCAACCCACGAGCGAGGACGGCGAACCGACAGACCCTTCCGCAAAATCGTCAGAGGAAGTCCCGGCCTCTGAAGACAAGCCAGAAGGAGAGGATCAGGCCGAAGGGGCCGAAGAAAAATCTGACGCCGATCAGACTGCGGAAGCCGAGGAGGCCGACAAGGATCTCCCCGCGTCAACCCGCAAGAAGGTCGATAAGCTCCTCAAAGATCGTCGCGAACTTCGCAAGCAAGTTTCCCAACTCGAGGCTCCGGCCACGATCGGGTCCGAGCTGCAGAACTTCGCCATGCAGCACGATCTTTCGTCGGACGACATCATGAATGCTCTCCATATCGCTGCGACATTGCGGCGTGGAGATTATGATACGTTCTACGACATGGTGTCGCCCTACGTGCGGCACGCACAGGAGTATAAGGGCATCGTTCTCCCTGAAGATCTCGCACAGATGGTGCGGGATAATCAGATCACGGAGCAAGCGGCCCGTCAGTTCGCCCGCACACGTTTCGATCAGCAGCGATTGCAGGTCGAAAACACACGCATGAACGATCTCTCGCAACAGTATTTTGTGGGACAGGTTCAGCAGAACGTGCAGCGTGCTGTGTCAGATTATGAAGCCCAATTATCGGCGCGCGATCCCGACTACAAGGCGAAAGCCGGTCTCGTTCAACGGACAGCCGGTGCGCTATTGCGCGAGCACGGAGGAAGCGTCTCTTCCCCGGAAGAAGCCATCGCAATCGTGAAGGCTGCTTACGAGGAAGTAAATCGCCAAGTCCGCGCATTCGCGCCTCCACCGCGCGCCACACGTCCATCTCCGAGCGGGGCCAACCCCCAAACACCGTCGGCGCGCACGGCGCCAAAAAATCTTATGGACGCCGTGAAAATGGGATTGGAGAGATCCCGCGCCGGCTGACGTGAAAGATCAGCACAATGGCCTTTACAGCCGACCAACTCACTAACATCAGCAATGCCGCGTTAGACTACTACTTTGCCAAGGGCGACGTGTTCCGTCAGTCGCTTCAGAAGCGTCCTCTGTGGGACCTGATGGAGCGCAAGGCGAAGACATTCCCAGGTGGTAAGGGTGACATCTCGATTGCTGTCGAGGGCGCCTTCACCGACGGCGGTGGCTACGATACCGTCAAGGGCTACACGCACAACGACACCGTCGGGTTCTTCAATCCGGCGAACATCAAGCGTGCTGCCTTCGCCTGGCGCGAGCACCACATCGGTCTGTCGCTGACGCACACCGAACTCAAAATCGATGGCATCTCTGTCGTCGACACGAACGGTGAGAACACGACGAACCATGGCCAGCGCGAGCTGACTGTCCTCGTCAATCTGCTCGAAGACAAGCTCTTCGCGCTCGGCGAGCAGTATGCCCGTTCGATGAACACCCTCGCTTACGGTGACGGCACGTCCGACGCCAAGGCGCTGGCGGGCATCGGCTCGATCATCAAGGCGAACCCGGTCGCCGGCACGGTCGGTGGTCTGTCGAACGTCGACAACAAGTGGTGGCGTAACCGCGCTCGCACTGCCGCCTACAAGACGGCCGTCGATGCGAACTCCGCCCTTGCCGGTCACGGCGGCGATGCGGTCACGTCCTCGACCACAGCGGGTGGCGCCCTCATCAAGGTGCTGCAATATGAGTATCGTCAGCTGACGCGTTACGGCGGCCAGCCGGACGTTGCGGTTTGCGGCTCGGCGTTCCTTGAGGCCCTCGAGAGCGAAATCCGTGCGAACGGTTTGACCTCGATGACGGGCTTCGACAAGCCGCATGACGTGTCGGTCGGAACGGTGTCCTTCCTGAACACCGACTTCATCTACGACCCGACGCTCGACGACCTCAACCTGTCGAAGCGCTGCTATTGGGTGGACAGCAAGAACGTCTTCCTGATGAAGATGGATGGTGAATGGCGCAAGCAGCATACGCCTGCTCGCCCGTAGAACCAGTTCCTGATGTATCGCTCGATCACCAGCACGGGCCAGATGGTCGCCAAGCAGCTTAACAGCTCGCTTGTGATCGACATCGCTTAAATATTTCATCGCTTTCCGCGCTCGCGGAAGGCAATGAAACGAAATCTCCGCGCCGATGTCGCACTCCGTCGGCGCGG